>Ga0068860_100004548_pt1 | contig 14159 bp, 13 predicted proteins | sample KBSSwiS32_FD_66597 | JGI IMG/M metagenome (GOLD analysis project Ga0068860, IMG submission 66597) | Switchgrass rhizosphere microbial communities from Kellogg Biological Station, Michigan, USA - KBS Switchgrass S3-2 | ecosystem: Host-associated > Plants > Roots > Rhizosphere > Soil ... | reverse complement strand
GTACCGCGAGCTCATCGTCACGCCGCGCCTGACGGCCAGAGCGCCATGAACACGACCGCGGTCCTCGTCGCGATGCTTCCCGAGCACTTGCTGCTCGTCGGCCTCGTTTTCGTCATCGGCCTCGAGATCGCCGGCAGCGCCCGTCGTCTGGCGCTCGCGGTCGCCTTCGTCTCCGTCGCCGCCGCGGCCGTCGCCGCTGCGCAGCTCTCGCTCGACGGCTACGCCGCGGCGCCGTTTGCCGGCCAGTTCTCGGTCGACCGCACGACGCTCCTCGTCAAGGCAATGGTGCTCGCGTTCGCGCTACCGGTCCTGGTGATGGCGCGCGACGACTTCAGCGGCGGCGAGTTCCCGGCGCTCTTGCTGTCGTCGCTGTACGGCGTCTGCCTGCTGCAGTCGGCGGACAGCTTCGCGACCGTCTTCCTCGGCCTCGAGCTGATGTCGCTGCCGGTCTACGTCCTCGTGCTGCTCGCCTGGCGGCGGCCGCAGAGCGCCGAGGCGGCGCTCAAGTACCTCGTCCTCGGCGGCACCGCGACGGCGATGTTCCTGATGGGCGCCTCGCTCCTCTACGGCGGCAGCGGCTCGCTCGCGATCGAGGCGTTCGCGCGTGCGCTCGCCGCCGGCGACGGCCTCGCGCGCGCCGCGGTCGTCCTCGTCGTGCTCGCGTTCTTCCTCAAGGCGGCGATCGTTCCGTTCCACGCCTGGGCCCCCGACGCGTACGAGGCGGCCAGCGTCCCCGTCACCGCGTACATGGCGACGATCGTCAAGGCCGGCGTCCTGCTCGCCGCGCTGCGCCTGTTCGGGCGCGCGCAGCTCGCCTCGCCGATGCTCGAGCTCGTCGCCGCGCTGCCGCTGGCGTCGATCGTCTGGGGCAACCTCGCGGCGATGCGCCAGCCGAGCCTGCGCCGCATGATCGCCTACAGCTCGATCGCGCACGCCGGGTACCTGTTCTATGCGCTGCTCGGCGACCCCGCCGGCCGTCTCCAGTCGGTCGCGTTCTACCTGCTCGCGTACGGACTGATGAACCTGCTCGCGTTCGCCGCGCTGCCGGCCGCCGACGACGACGTCGCGCGCGACCGCCTCGACAACCTGCGCGGCCTCTTCCACCGCGCGCCGTTCGCGGCGCTGATGCTCGGCCTCGCGATGCTGTCGCTGGCCGGCATCCCGCCGCTGCCGGGGTTCGTCGCCAAGTTCCTGATCTTCAGGAACGTCATGACGTCGGGCCACACGCTCGTCGCCGTGCTGGGTCTCGTCGGCAGCTACCTCGGCATCTACTTCTACCTGCGCGTCATCCAGCTGATGTTCATGAGCCCGGACGCGGCGGTCGCAACCGCCGCACCGCGCCAGCGGCTTGCGGTCGGCGCCAGCGTCGCATGCATCGCCGCCGCGGTGCTCGTCGCGGTGTTCCCGGGCTGGGTGATCGCGCGGTTCTGAGCGCGCCTGCCGCCGCTCAGCGCATCGTCTGCCAGCGTCGCGCCAGCTCCGCGATCGGCGCCGGCGCCGCTGCGTCGAACACGATCGCATGCGCGGCCTCGTCGCTGCCGAGCGGCTCGTTGGCGGCGACGAGGCGCTCGAGGACGACGGCATCGGCCTCCGACGGGTCGCCGCCGGCCGTCTCGCGTGTCCGCACGCGCTCGCGCAGCAGCGGCAGCGGGGCACGACAGTCGACGATCGCAAACGGCGCGGCGAGCTCGGTCGCGAGCGCTGCGAAGGTCGCCCGCTCGTCGCGGCGGAGGAATGCGGCGTCGACGATCGTCGGCCAGCCGGCGCGCAGCGCGAGCTCGGCGAGCTCGCGCAGCCGCGCGTACGTCTGTCGCGTTGCCACCGCGCCGTAGATCCGCTCGGGAACGAGATCGCGCGACGACTGCAGCGGTGCGAGGCCGAACAGGCGCTTGCGCTCGACGTCGGAGCGAACGCGAAGCGCGCCGGCTTCCTGGAGCAGACGCTGCGAGACGAAGCTCTTTCCCGATCCGGGCAATCCGTGCGTCATCGCGAGGCGGGCGTCGGTGCCGGCGACGATCGCGGCGGCGACGCGGAGATATCCCGCAGCGTCGCAGCCGCTCTGCATCGCGATCCCGCGCGCCGCGCAGAGCGCGCTCACCTGCGCACGAACGAGCGCACGCGACACGAGGAAGAAGCGCAACGCGGGCAGCCCGGTGTGCTCGCCGCTCGTCTCGAGGTAACAGTCGAGCAGGCCGAACGCGAGATCGCGGCGGCCGTGCGCGAGCAGGTCCATCGCGAGGAACGCGACGTCGTCGAGCGGATCGATCCAGCGCAGGGCCGGATCGAACTCGATCGCGTCGAACGCCTGCGCGCCGTCGCCGAGCTCGACGACGTTGGCGAGATGAAGGTCGCCGTGGCACTCGCGGACGCCGCCGCGCGCGAGCCGGGTCGCCCAGTGCGGCGCAAGGCGCTCGCACTCGGCTTCGAGCCACGACGCGAGCGCCGGCCAGCCGGCGAACGTCCCGCCGCTGCGCTGCCAGCCGTCGATCGCCGCGATCGAGCCCCTCGCGATGCGGAGGTGCGCTGCCGCGGTGCCGAACGGGCCATCGGCGGGAGCGACTGCGGCGGCGCGGTGCGCCGCGGCGAGCCGACCGGCGAACGCGGCGATGTCGCGCGCGCCGAGCGTGCCTGCCGCGATCCGTTCGCTCCAGAGCGCACCGTCGGCGAAGCGACGCATGCGCACCGCGACGTCGACGACGCGGCCGCTGCCCGCGAACGACGCTCCGCGCGGACCGTCGCGGACCTCGACGACGTCGAGATAGAGCGACGGCGCGAAACGACGGTTGAGGCGGAGCTCCTCCTCGCAGAACCTGCGGCGCGCGGCGAGGGTCGTGAAGTCGAGGAACGGCAGTCGCACCGGCTTCTTGATCTTGTAGGCCAGCGCGCGCGCGAGCAGCACCCACGAGATCGGCGTCTCGACGAGTCGCGGCGCAGGCTCGCCTGCGGCGGCGAGCTCGGCCGCGAGCGCAGCCACCCGCGCGCGCGCGGCGTCGTACGAGGAGGCGTCGGCCATGGCGCGGCATTGTCGACCGATCGACGCGGCGATGCTTGACGAGGGCCAACCGAAGGACAACGATGGTCCATCGGCTTCGGCCGCTCAGGAGAGGCACCATGGCAATCCCTCATGCCGACGTCGCGCCGCAGCTGCCCGCATGGCTCTTCGACCCGGCCGGGCAGTGGATGCGCTGGTGGGTGCAGCCGCTGCTCGACGCGCAGCGCATGCAGTGGGACGCATTGGTTCAATGGCAGCAGTCGCTCGCGACGCTGAACAAGGACGTCTGGGAGCAGTGGACCGTCCGCTTCTTCGGCGGCATTCCGATCGACGGCTAGCGGCCTGACGCTCGGGCCGTCGCGACGCGGCGGCCGCCCGCCGTTGCGCAAGATCAATCGACCGCGCGGCTCGGCGCGGCAACATCGCCGCTCCTGCCCGACCCGCATGACGGCCGCTCGCCTTGCCATCGCCCCCGGCGCGCGGCCCGCGCCGGCGCCTGAGGCCGACGATCGCGAAGCCGCGTGGGTCGACGACCCCGACCCTGCCGGCGGCTTCACGACGTGGGAAGACGCCGCCGAGGGTGCGCGCGTCGGCCGCTCGCACGTCCGCCTCGCGGGCCTGTGGTGCGCAGGTTGCGCCGGCACGATCGAGGACGCGCTGAGGTCCGAGCCGGGCGTCGTCGACGCGAGCGCGAGCTACGCCACCGGACGCGCGACGATCGTCTGGGATCCTGCGAGGACGAGGCTCTCGTCGCTGCTGGCAGCGGTGCGCCGCGCCGGCTACGACGCCGCTCCCGATGCTGCCGCGTCGGCGCGCGCGCTCCGGCGCAGCGAAGACCGCAAGGCGCTCTGGCGTCTCTTCGTGGCCGCCTTCTGCATGATGCAGGTGATGATGTACCAGGCGCCCGTCTCCTTCGCGGCGCCCGGGACCCTGAGCGACGACCTGCGCACGCTGCTGCTCTGGGCGGCCTGGCTGCTGAGCCTTCCCGTGGTGCTGTTCTCGGCGGCACCGATCTTGCGCGACGCCTGGAACGGCGTCCGTCTCCGCCGCATCGGCATGGACGTGCCGGTCGCGATCGGCATCGCGCTCACCTTCGTCGTCAGCAGCGGCGCGACGTTCGCGCCGCACGGCGTGTTCGGCAGCGAGCCCTACTTCGACTCGCTGACGATGTTCGTCACCTTTCTCCTCGCCGGACGCGCACTCGCGCTGCGCATGCGCCACCGCGTCGCCGATGCGCTCGAAGGCGCGCTGACGCGCCTGCCCGCGGCGATCCGGCGGATCGAGAGCGACGGCACGACCACCATGATCGCGCCGCACCGCCTGCAGCGCGGCGACCGCGTCCGCGTCCTCGCCGGCGAGGCGTTTCCCGCCGACGGCCCGATCGTCGCAGGCGAGACCGAGGCCGACGAAGCGCTTCTGACCGGCGAATCGCGACCGGTCGCGAAGCGCGCCGGCGACGAGGCGATCGCCGGCAGCATCAATCTGCGCGGCGCGGTCGTGCAGCGTGCCGAGCGGATCGGCGGCGACACGCGCTACGAGGCGATCGTCGCGCTGATGCGTGCGGCGCTGACGAGCCGGCCGCCGTTGCTGCGCGCCGCCGACCGCGTCGCCGCGCCGTTCCTCTGGTGCGTGCTCGTGCTCGCGGCGATCGCGGGCGTCGCCTGGTCGTGGCTCGACCCGTCGCGCGCGGTGTGGGTCGCGGTCTCGATCCTGGTCGTGACGTGCCCGTGCGCGCTCTCGCTCGCGGCACCGTCGGCGCTGCTCGCCGCCGCCGGTGCGCTCGCGCGCCGCGGCGTTCTCGTCCAGCGGCTCGACGCGATCGAGGCGATCGCGTCGATCGACACCGTGTGCTTCGACAAGACCGGAACGCTCACGGTCGCCGGAGGCGACGTCCCGCGCCTCGAGCTGCAGCCGGCAGCAGACGCGCTCGGCCTCGACGAGACAGCCGTCCGCGCGCGCGTCGCGGCACTCGCAACGGCGTCGACGCATCCGCTCGCGGCGGCACTCGCCGTGACGAGCGACGGCGTGGCGCCGTCGACCGAATTCGTCCGCATCGACGAGCACCCGGGCTTCGGCGTCGAGGGTGCGGACCGCAGCGGCAGGCGCTGGCGGCTCGGATCGGCAGCGTGGGCATCGCTCGGCGAAGCCGCCACCGACGCCGCCGCAGGCCCGGAGACGTGGCTCGGCAGCCCCGACGGCGTCCTGGTCGCCCGCTTCGCGTTCGACGAGCGGCTGCGCGACGGCGTCGTCGCGAGCGTCACGCAGCTGCGCGCCGCGGGTGTCGACGTGCGGCTACTGTCCGGAGACGCCGCGCGACGCGTGCGCGCGCTCGCCGACCGGCTCGGCGTCGCCGCCGCGCGCGGCGACGCGACGCCCGCCGACAAGCTCGCCGAGGTCGCCGCGCTGCAGGCCCGCGGCCGTCGCGTCGCGATGGTCGGCGACGGCCTCAACGACGCGCCGGTGATGGCGCGTGCCGACGTCTCGTTCGCGATCGGCGACGCCACGGCGCTGACGCGCTCGCACGCCGACGTCGTGCTGATGTCGCGATCGCTCGCCGATGTCGCCGCAGCGCGCACCGTCGCAAGGCGAGCGATGCGCATCGTCCGCCAGAACCTCGCCTGGGCCGCCGCCTACAACCTGGTCTGCGTTCCGCTCGCGCTGGTCGGCTGGCTGCCGCCGTGGCTCGCCGGGCTCGGCATGGCGACGAGCTCGCTCGTCGTCGTCGCCAACGCGCTGCGCGTCGATCGCCGCAGCCGCTGAGACTTTCGCCGATGGACGTCCTCTTTCTCCTCGTGCCGCTGTCGGTCGTCGTCGTGTTCGCGCTGATGGCGGTCTTCGCGTGGGCGCTCGACGCCGACCAATTCGACGATCTGCAACGCGAAGGCGCGCGCATCCTCGACGACGACGGCGACCTTGACGGCGATCAACGTTCGCCCTGATGCGACCCTCGACACTCCTCGCCGGTTCGACGAGGAGTGCCGGGGATGGATGTTGCCCTTCCAGCGATGACCGCAGTGCCGGTGGCGCACGCCGCTTCGACGCGGGCGACGAGCGCGCCGCCGGTGTACGAAGACGGCCCGGTGCGAATCCTCACGCTGGCCGCGGTGCTCTGGGGAGTCGTCGGGATGGCGGTCGGCGTGCTGATCGCGTCGCAGCTGACCTGGCCGGAACTCAACTTCGGCGTCCCCTGGCTCAGCTACGGCAGGCTCCGGCCGCTGCACACCAACGCGGTGATCTTCGCGTTCGGCGGCTGCGCGCTGATGGCGTCGAGCCTCTACGTCGTCCAGCGCACGTCGCAGGCGGCGCTCTTCCTGCCGAAGCTGGCGTGGTTCGTCGCCTGGGGCTGGCAGGCGGTGATCGTCGCCGCCGCGATCACGCTGCCGCTCGGCTTGACGCGCGGCAAGGAGTACGCCGAGCTCGAGTGGCCGATCGCCCTGCTCATCGCCGTCGTCTGGGTCGCGTACGCGATCGTCTTCTTCGGCACGATCGGCATCCGCAAGGTTCGCCACATCTACGTCGCCAACTGGTTCTTCGGCTCGTTCATCATCGCCGTCGCGCTGCTGCACATCGTCAACGGCGCCGTCATCCCGGTCGGCTGGTGGAAGAGCTACTCGGTCTACGCCGGCGTGCAGGACGCGATGGTCCAGTGGTGGTACGGCCACAACGCGGTCGGCTTCTTTCTCACGGCGGGATTCCTCGGGATGATGTACTACTTCATCCCGAAGCAGGCCGAGCGCCCGGTGTACTCGTACCGGCTCTCGATCGTCCACTTCTGGGCGCTCATCTTCACCTACATGTGGGCAGGTCCGCACCACCTGCACTACACGGCGCTGCCCGACTGGGCGCAATCGCTCGGGATGGTCTTCTCGCTCGTCCTGCTCGCGCCGAGCTGGGGCGGAATGATCAACGGAATGATGACGCTCTCGGGAGCGTGGCACAAGTTGCGCGACGACCCGATCCTGAAGTTCCTGATCGTCAGCCTCTCGTTCTACGGCATGAGCACGTTCGAGGGGCCGATGATGTCGATCAAGACCGTCAACGCGCTCTCGCACTACACCGACTGGACCGTGGGCCACGTCCACTCGGGCGCGCTCGGCTGGGTCGGGCTGGTCTCGATGGGGACGCTCTACTACCTCGTGCCGCGGATGTTCGGCCGCAAGACGATGTACAGCGTCGCGGCGATCGAGACGCACTTCTGGATCGCGACGCTCGGCATCGTCCTCTACATCGCCGCGATGTGGATCGCCGGCGTCATGCAGGGCCTGATGTGGCGCGACGTCAACGCCGACGGCACGCTCGTCTACACCTTCGTCGAGAGCGTCAAGGCGACGTTCCCGTTCTATGTGATCCGGCTCTGCGGCGGCCTGCTCTACCTCGGCGGAATGCTGCTGATGGCGTGGAACGTCGTCATGACGGCGCGCGCCGGCCGTGCCGACGAGGCCGCGCCGCCGAAGGTTCCCGTCGTCCCCGGCGTCGCGGTCGCCTGATGAGCATCGAGCCATGAGCAAAGAGCACCACGTCAGCGGTCACGAGCGGATCGAGACCAACAACTTTTTGATGATCGTCCTGATCCTCGTCGTCGTCGCCGTTGGCGGCATCGTCGAGATCGTGCCCCTCTTCTTCCAGCGCTCGACGACCGAGCCGGTCGCGGGCCTCAAGCCCTACACCGCGCTCGAGCTCGCCGGCCGCGACGTCTACGTGCGCGAGGGTTGCTACAACTGCCACTCGCAGATGATCCGCGCGCTGCAGGCCGAGACCCAGCGCTACGGCCACTACTCGATGGCGGGCGAGTTCGTCTACGACCATCCGTTCCAGTGGGGCAGCAAGCGCACCGGCCCCGACCTGCACCGCGTCGGCGGCAAGTACAGCGACGAGTGGCACCGCCTCCACCTCGCCAATCCGCGCGACCTCGTCCCCGAGTCGAACATGCCCGCATACCCGTGGCTGTTCACGAGCAAGGTCGACGACACGTCGATCGCCGCGCACATGCGCGGGCTGCGCCGCGTCGGCGTGCCGTACAGCGACGCCGAGATCGCCGCGGCGCCGGAATCGGTGCGCGGCCGCGCCGAGATCGACGCCCTCGTCGCGTACCTGCAGGTGCTCGGCACCGCGGTGAAGTAAGGAGCCGGGCCATGGACGTCAACGACGTGCGCATCGTCTTCACGGTGCTCTCGCTGATCGCCTTCCTCGGCGTGCTCGCGTGGGTCGGCCTCGCGCGCAACCGGCGAGGCTTCGACGAAGCGGCTCGCCTTCCGTTCGCCGACGACACCCCGGACGCCTCGCCATGAGCGACTTCTTCTCGAGCGGCTGGTCGGTCTTCATCGCGGTTTCGACCGTCGCCGGCCTCCTCGCCTGCCTCGTCCTGCTCGTCTTCGCCAGCCGGCGCAAGGCGATGGCGGAGGACAACAGCACCGGCCACGTCTTCGACGAGGACCTCGTCGAGATGAACAACCCGCTGCCGATGTGGTGGATCGTGCTGTTCGTCGTCACCGTCGTCTACGCGCTTGCCTATGTCTACCTCTTCCCCGGCCTCGGCGCGGCGCCCGGATCGCTCGGCTGGACGAGCCGCGGCGAGCTCGCCGCCGACCAGGCGCGCACGAAGGAAGCGACCGCCAGGGTGGTCGCGGCGTACGCGCAGAAGTCCGCCGACGAGCTGAGCCGCGACCCCGCGGCGATGGCCATCGGGCAGCGCCTCTTCCTGCAGAACTGCGCGACCTGCCACGGCTCGGATGCGCGCGGCAGCAAGGGCTTCCCGAATCTCACCGACGACGACTGGCTGCACGGCGGCACGCCCGAGAAGATCGAGGAGACGATCGCGCTCGGACGCACCGGCGTGATGCCGCCGATGGCGGCCGCGGTCGGCAGCGCGACCGACGTCAGCAATGTCGCCAACTACGTGCTCAGCCTCTCGGGCTCGCCGCACAACGCGATCGCGGCCGCCCATGGCAGGGCGAAGTTCGCCGCCTGCGCGGCGTGCCACGGCGCCGACGGCAAGGGCAACCAGACGATCGGCGCTCCCAACCTCGCCGACAAGACCTGGCTGCACGGCTGGGGCGAGGAAGCGGTCGTCGCGATCGTCAACAACGGCAAGACCAACGTCATGCCGGCGCAGGGCGGGCGGCTGACGCCGGCGCAGATCCACCTGCTCGCGAGCTACGTCTGGAGCCTGTCGCAGGTGCGGCAAACGGCGTCGCGATGAGCGCGCGGCGCCGCGCCGCCGACGGCTGAGATGGCACGACAAACGATCCCGATCGCGGTCGACAGCCGGCCGCAGTCCGCGTCGCTCTACGTCAGCGAAGCGAAGATCCAGCCGCGCTCGGTGCACGGCTGGTTCGCGACCTGGCGCTGGACGCTGGTCTGGGCGACGCAGCTGCTCTTCTACGGCCTGCCGTGGCTGACGTGGAACGGCCGCCAGGCGGTGCTGCTCGACCTCGCCGCGCGCCGCTTCTACATCTTCGGCCTCGTGCTGCATCCGCAGGACGTCATCTACCTCGCGGTCCTGCTCATCATCGCGGCGTACGCGCTCTTTCTCTTCACGACCGTCGCCGGGCGTCTCTGGTGCGGCTACGCGTGTCCGCAGACGGTCTACACCGAGATCTTCCTCTGGGTCGAGCATCGCTTCGAAGGCGACCGCCAGGCACGGATCAGGCTCGACGCGGCGCCGTGGTCGTTCGAGAAGATCGGGCGCCGCGGCGGCAAGCAGCTCGTCTGGCTCGCGATCGGGTTGTGGACCGGCCTCACCTTCGTCGCCTACTTCACCCCCGTGTTCACGCTCGACGCCGAACTCAGGCGGGCGCTGGCGCTCGGGCCGTGGGAGACGTTCTGGATCCTCTTCTACGGCCTCGCGACCTACGGCAACGCCGGCTACCTTCGCGAGCAGGTCTGCAAGTACATGTGCCCGTACGCGCGCTTCCAGAGCGCGATGTTCGACCGCGACACGCTCGTCATCAGCTACGACGCCGAGCGCGGCGAGCCGCGCGGCTCGCGCCGGCGCGGCGTCGACGCCGCAGCGGTCGGCAAGGGCGACTGCGTCGACTGCACGCTCTGCGTCCAGGTCTGTCCGACCGGGATCGACATCCGCAAGGGCCTGCAGTACGAATGCATCGGCTGCGCCGCGTGCATCGACGCGTGCGACGGCGTCATGGACAAGATGGGATCGCCGCGCGGCCTGATCCGCTATGCAACGCAGAACGGCATGGCGCAGCACTGGAGCCGGCCGCAGATGTGGCGGCGCGTCGCGCGTCCGCGCGTCCTCGTCTATTCGGCGGTGCTCGTCGCGATCGCGGCAGCGTTCGTCGCCAGCCTGGCGCTGCGCGCGCCGTTCAAGGCCGACGTCGTCCGCGACCGCGGCGCGCTCGCCCGCCTCGTCGAGGACGGCGCGATCGAGAACGTCTACCGCGTGCAGCTGATGAACGCGACCGAGCGCGCGCAGCGCTTCCACCTCGACGTCGAGGGCATCGACGGCGCGCGCATCGCGGCGTGGACCGACGTCGTCCTCGCGCCGACCGAGGCGCGCTGGGTGCCGTTCGCGGTGCAGGTGCCGGCCGCCGCGGCACGCTCGCTCGGCCCGGGCGCGCACGCGATCCGCCTGCAGATCGCGCTGCGCCGCCCGCCCGCCGACGCCGGCGTGCCCGGCGACGATGCCGCCGCCGAGCGGCACGAGAAGTCGACGTTCGTCATCCCGCGCTGAAAGGAGAGCCATGCGCGACCTCGACAGCCCACAACGCAGCGCGCCCTGGTGGCGCTTCGGCATCGTCTGGTTCGCGCTCGCCGGGCCGGCGCTCGTCGTCGTCGCGAGCTTCGCGACGCTCGCGATCGCGCTCGCCCGTGCCGACCGTGCGATCCCCGAAGTGCCGGCGGCGACGACGACCGCCGGCCGCAGCGCGCCGACGGCGCCGGCGCTGCAGGCGCGCAACCACGCGGCGACTCCCGATCGTCGCGACGCGCCATGAGGCGCATGGCGCTCCGCGTGCTCTGGCCGGCGTTCTTCACCGCCGGCGTGCTCGACGCGATGGTCTTCGCCGTGCTCGATCCGCACGACCTGCGCTGGTTCGGCGGCACGCTGTTCGGCTGGTCGCCGGTCGCCGTCCACTCGGTGACGTTCCTCATCTTCTGGGCAGCGATCACCGCCGCGACCGCGACGACCGCGCTCCTCCTGCTGAGCGACGACGAGGTCAACGCGTTCGCCATCCCGGCCGCCGGCGCCGACCCTGCCGACGCCGCGCGCTGACGGACGCGACTGTTCGCGCCATGGACGCCGCCCTCGCCGCCGCCGCGCTCCTGATGGGGCTGGCCGGCGGCCCGCACTGCGCCGCAATGTGCGGTGCCGCGTGCGGTGCGATCGCCGGCCCGCAGCGCCGCTCGCCGGCACTGCTCGGCCTGCACGCGGGGCGGCTGGCGAGCTATGCGGCGGGGGGCGCGATCGCCGCCGCCGGCGTCGCCAGCCTCGGCAGCTTCGCGACCGCAGCGCCGCTCGTGCGGCCGCTCTGGTCGATCGTCCACGTCGCCGCCGTCGCGCTCGGCATCTGGCTGCTGTGCGCGGCGCGCGCGCCGACGTGGCTCTCGAGTGCACCGCCGCGTCTGGCCGCGGTCGCCGGCGGCCAGCCGATCCGCTTCACGCGCACCTTGCCGCGGCCGGCGGGCGCCGCGCTCGCCGGCACGTGCTGGGTCGCCATCCCGTGCGGGCTGCTGCAGTCGGCGCTGCTCGTCGCCGCGCTCGCGTCGACGCCGGCCGCCGGCGCGGCGACGATGGCGGCGTTCGCCGCCGGATCGGGTGCCGTGCTGATCGTCGCGCAAGGCGCATGGTCGCGGCTGCGGCGCCTCGGCCCGGGATCGCGGCTCGGCTCCTGGTCGGTCCGGCTCGCGGGCGCGCTGCTCGCCGGCTCGTCGGCGTACGCGCTCTGGAATGGCCTTGGCGCGGCGATCTGTTCTGCGCTCGCCGCCTGACGCGCACCGGCTCTCGACCGAGAATTCGCAGGAGGAATTCCGCGATGACGATCGAAAGCCCTGCGCCGAAGGCGACCACGACGCTGCCCGCCCAGCCGATCAGCGAGGAAGTGCTGCTCGAGAAGTACGCCAAGGGCGACGAGCGCAGCGTCGACGACGTGCGCCAGCGCGTCGCCCGCGCCGTCGCCGAAGCCGAGCGAGCCGAGGTCCGCGCCGAGTGGCAGGCGCGCTTTGCCCAGGCCCTCGGCGAAGGCTTCATCCCGGCCGGCCGCATCCACTCGGCGGCGGGAACGCCGCTGTCGGCGACGCTCATCAACTGCTTCGTCCAGCCGATCGGCGACTCGATCGCGCACGACGACGACGGCCATCCGGGCATCTACACGGCGCTGACGGAGGCGGCCGAGACGATGCGCCGCGGCGGCGGTGTCGGCTACGACTTCTCGCGCATCCGCCCGCGCGGCGCGTGGGTCGAGAGCACGCAGTCGAACGCTTCGGGGCCGGTGTCGTACATGCGCGTCTTCGACCGTTCGTGCGAGACCGTCGAGTCCGCGGGGGCGCGCCGCGGTGCGCAGATGGGCGTGCTGCGCTGCGACCACCCGGACATCGAGGAGTTCATCCACGCCAAGGACCGCGGCGACCTCGTCAACTTCAACATCTCGGTCGGCCTCACCGACGCGTTCATGCAGGCCGTCGTCGACGGCGGCGACGTCGACCTCGTCCATCGCGCCGCCCCCGGGCCGCGCCAGCGCGCCGAAGGGGCGCGCGAACGCGGCGACGGCACGTGGATCTACCGCACCCTTCCGGCGCGCGAGCTCTGGGAGCAGATCATGCGCTCGACGTACGACCACGCCGAGCCGGGGGTGCTCTTCCTCGACCGCATCAACGTCGACAACAACCTGTCGTACTGCGAGTCGATCGCGGCGACGAACCCGTGCGGCGAGCAGCCGCTGCCGGCCTACGGCTGCTGCTGCCTCGGCTCGATCGATCTCACGCGGTTCGTGCGCGAGCCGTTCGAGCGCGACGCGCGCTTCGACGAGGACGCGTTCGCACGCCTGGCGCGCATCGCCGTGCGAATGCTCGACAACGTCCTCGACATCACCTTCTGGCCGCTGCCGCGACAGGCCGAGGAAGCTCGCGACAAGCGCAGGATCGGGCTCGGCTTCACCGGCCTCGGCGACGCGCTCGCGATGCTCGGGCTCCACTACGACAGCGACGAGGCGCGCGCCGCCGCGCGCCGCATCGCCGAAGTGCTTCGCGATGCCGCGTACGCTGCGTCGGCCGACCTCGCCGCCGAGCGCGGCGCGTTTCCGCTCTTCAACGCCGACCTGTACCTCAGCCGCGGCACCTTTGCGTCGCGCCTGCCGGCGGCGCTGAAGGAGCGCATCCGCGCCGGCGGCGTGCGCAATTCGCATCTGCTGTCGATCGCCCCGACCGGAACGATCAGCCTCGCCTTCGCCGACAACGCCAGCAACGGCATCGAGCCGCCGTTCTCCTGGACGTACGTGCGCAAGAAGCGGATCGCCGACGGCACGTTCAAGGAGTATCTCGTCGAGGACCACGCCTGGCGGCTGTTTCGCCACCTGAAGGGCGCCGACGCGGCACTGCCCGGATCGTTCGTGACGGCGCTCGAGATGAGCGCGCGGGCGCACGTCGACATGGTCGCGGCGATCGCGCCGTGCGTCGACACCGCGATCTCGAAGACCGTCAACGTGCCGGCCGACTATCCCTACGCCGACTTCCAGGACCTCTATCTGCGCGCCTGGAAATCGGGGCTGAAGGGACTGGCGACGTACCGCCCGAACGCGGTGCTCGGCTCGGTGCTGAGCGTGCCGCCGGCAGAGATGCCGGTGACGGTGCTCGAGCGCAGCGAAGCGAACGAGCGGCTCGCGCTCGAGCGCACTCCGCGTCCGGTGCTCGCGTCGTTGCGCTGGCCGGGACGGCCCGAGCTGCCCGGCGGCAACGCCGCGTGGACGTACATGGTCCGCCATCCGTTCGGCACGTTCGCGCTCTTCGTCGGCGAGCTGCCGGACGATGCGCGCCACGGCGCGCCGGCGCCGTTCGAGGTCTGGGTCAACGGCGCCGAGCAGCCGCGCGGCCTCGGCGCGCTCGCCAAGACGCTGTCGATGGACCTGCGCTCGCGCGACGCCGCGTGGGTGCGGCTGAAGCTCGACGCGCTCGCCACCGTGCAGGAAGAGCGCGCGTTCGAGATGCCGTTCCCGCC
>Ga0068860_100004545_pt1 | contig 14161 bp, 14 predicted proteins | sample KBSSwiS32_FD_66597 | JGI IMG/M metagenome (GOLD analysis project Ga0068860, IMG submission 66597) | Switchgrass rhizosphere microbial communities from Kellogg Biological Station, Michigan, USA - KBS Switchgrass S3-2 | ecosystem: Host-associated > Plants > Roots > Rhizosphere > Soil ... | reverse complement strand
AGCTGCCAGAAGGCCCAGGCGGCGAACCAGTTGTTGTTGTCCCCGTAGAGGACCACCATGGTGTCGTTGGCGATCCCGGAGTGGGACATCAGCATCTCGAACGCTTCCTTGCTGAGCAGGTCGCGCACGCGCTGGTCGGAGAGCTGGGTGGCCCAGTTCCAGCCCACGGCCCCGGGGATGTGGCCCTCCTCGTACTCGGAGGGTTCGGCGTCGACCTCGACGATTCGCACCTTGGGATCCGTGAGGTGCTGCTCGACCCAGTCCGTCTCGACCAGGACCTCCGGCTGCGCGTAGGGCATCGTCGGCGACCTTCCGTGAGAAGGGTTACGGCGGCGGCCCTTGTACCCCGGCTGCGAGGGCCGGCGCTACCAGGTCACGTCGAAGGCCCGCCGCTCACCGGGCTGGAGGCAGACGTGCTCCCTCCAGAGCTCCGCGTCCTGGTTGTCCATGGTCGCGTCGTAGCAGCCGGGGGCCAGCGGCCCGGCGACGAAGCGGTAATAGCCGTCGTCGCGGATCTGCCTCAGGTCGGTCTGGTGAATCGTCATCCAGCAACTCTCCACCATCTGGGTGTTGGCGGCGTTGACCACGATGAAGGCGGCCGCCACCGGGTCCAGGTCCTCCAGGTCGGTGACCTGGGCGCCCGCCACCACGGCCGGCACCCGCAGCGCTTCGGCGCCATTGGCGACGACCATCAGCTCCTGGGGTCCCGCCTTGAGGGAGTCGAAGTGGAAGCGGCCCTCGTCATCCAGGTCGGTGTCCTTGGGATCCGCTCCCATCACCACGACCCGCCCGGTGGTCTTGTCCCCGCGGAGGACGCGGCCCAGCAGGGCACCCTCCGAGAAGGGCCTGTTGTCGATCCCCTCGCCGCAAGCGGAGAGCAGCACCAGCGCCGCGGACATCGCTGTCATCGACGGTCTCAAAATGCCCACCCCGCTCCGGCCGTCGCGCCGGCATGGCCCAGCACGGAACCCGCTCCGTCCACCCGTACGTAGGTTGCCATCAAAGAGATCTGCAGTTGAAGCTCCAACCGGCCGAACACCCGCCACGACGCGGCCCCCACCCACCCGGGCGCCAGGGTCAGGTACTCCTGTGAGCCCTGGTACAGCGCCAGGTTGAAGGACCGGCCCAACCAGAGCGCGGCCACGCGAGGCCCGGTGAAGAGCGAGACCGGCCCCAGGTGCCACCCGCGGGCCAGCGCGCCGCCCCCCAGCACCGCCCGGTAGCCGAAGTCCACCGGCGCGCCGCCCAACTGCAGCTGCGCGCGCCCGCCGGCGCCCATCAGGTCCGCGAAGAGGGAGAAGTCGTCCCCCAGCACCCGGTCCAGGCGCAGCGAGACGGCGCCGGCGGCGGAGGCGGGCAAGAGCTGCTCGCGGCTCTGGCGGTCGATGAAGCCGAAGGCCCCGCCGCCCAGCGCGATCGCCCCGCTGGAGGGCGGCGGCCGCTCCGCCAGCGAGTCCAGCGACAGGCGCGCGCCGCGGCCCACCTCCACGTCGGCGGCGATCAACAGCTGCGCGCCCTTCTCCACCTGCACCCGGTGGCGGCCGGGCGGCACCGCGGCCCCGCCGGGCAGCTCCGCCTTCTCGATCCCGTCCACCGTCAGGCGCGCGCCCTCCAGCCGGGCGGCATAGGAGAACAGCTCCGCGTCGCCGCCGCCGGAGAGCGCCCCCGCCAGCACCACCGGGTCCGCGCCCACCTCCAGGATCTCCGCCGACGGGCGCTGGCGGCCCTGCGTGTACTCGAAGGTCCGGCGGCGCGCGTAGTCGTGCGCTTCGGTGGCCACCACCGCGCCGTCCAGGTTGCGGTCGGCGGCGCCGGACAGGCCCTCCACCAGGAAGTGCGTGTAGATGTCGTTCTTCAGCTCCGAGTCCTCGCGCGCCGTCTCGCCGAAGTCGCTGGCGGACAGGACGATGGAGGCGCGGCTGACCGACTCCACCGGGCGGGTGAAGAAGCCGGTCTTGATGCCGGCCAGCTCCTCCGCCACCTCCGGCGGCAGCAGCGACTTGCCGTTCCCGGAGTGGCAGGTGGCCAGCACCAGCACCCGGCGCTTGGAGGGGAGCGCGTCGAACCTCGCCTTCAGCGCATCCACCGACAGCGCGGTGCGCGCCGGGTCCTTGAGGCGGGCGTCCTGGGTGACCAGGTAGCGGCGCAGCTCGCCGCGGTCGTCGCGCGCCAGCGTGCCGTGCGCGGAGACGTAGAGGAGCGCCTCGTCGTCCGGGCGGGAGGCCATGGCGGCCAGCGCGTCCACCGCCTGGAGCACCGCCTGGGTCGTGGTCTGCTCCGGCCTGGTGAGCACGCGCACCTGGTCGAACCTGCCGCGCTTGGGGTCCGCCAGCGCCGCGCCCAGGTCCTCGGCGTCCTTGGCCGCGTAGCGCAGCGGGCGCCACTCCGGGTCGCGCACCTCGGGGATGCCCACCAGCACCGCGAAGCGGCGGGGCGCGTGCGCCGCGTCCAGCGCCGCCTGCGAGACCCGGACGCGGACCAGGCCGCCCTTCTCCGCCGACGCCGGCGCGCACCCGCCCGCGCACAGCAGTGCGGCGAGCGCGGCGGCGGAGATGCGGCGAGCGGTGGTCACGGCGTCAATTCTCTCCCGAGGCCACCCGGACGGAGAACCCCACCACCGGGGTGCCGGTGGCGCCTGATGGGTGGCGAACGGCGTCCAGCGCACCTTCTGCCGTCAGGGGGCGCAAAGCCTGCACCAGCCACAGGCGCACCTCTCCCTGCTCGCCCTCCAGGGAGACGCCCGCGACGCCGCCGGAGTCCGACAGGTCGTGCGTCCCGGCGGAGAGCGCGAACTGCCCCAGCACCTGCGGCTGGCCGTCCGGGCCCGCCTTCAGCAGGTACGCCGGGCCTGGCTGGTCCGCGCGGTAGCGGAGCACCAGGGTGTCGCCCGGGCGCGCGCGCCCGCCCGGGCCGACGGGGGACGTCACCCCGGCGCGGGAGACCACCACCGCGGACAGCTCCAGAAGGCCCGACTCCTGGCCCTTGACGCCGGTGTACTCCGGCCGGGCGCCGCCGCGCGGGACGGCGAAGGCGATCACCAGCGCCGCGGCGATCGCCGCCGCTCCGGCGAGCGTGGCGACCAGCGCCTTCCGCATCCGCCTGGCGCGCATCGCCCGCCGCACGGCGCGGAACCCGGTGGTGTCGTTGGCGGCCGGCATGGCGAGCGCGCCGTGGATGTGGAGCAGGCGGTCCGCCTCGGCCTCCAGCCACCACAGGCGCGCGGGGGCGTTGGCGAGGTACTGCTCGCACTGCGCGCAGGGCCTGGACAGGTGGTCCCGGAAGTGGGCCACGGCCTGCCCGTCCTTCGCCTCCAGGGCCCGGATCGCCGCGTCGTCGAGGTGCCGCTCCATCTTCAGTTCCTCCTCACTCCACCTGCACGGCCAGCACGCGGCGCAGCAGCTCGCGCTTCACCTTGGCGCGGAAGCGCTCCAGCCGCATGGTGATGGCGCTCTTGCCCACGCCCATCCGCTCCGCGATCTCCCGCGCCGACAGGGCCCCATCCACGTAGAACAACCGCACCGTCTCCTTCTCCGGCCCTTCCGACATCTCCTCCACCAGCTCCCGCACCACCGCCGACTCGCGCTCCAGCGCCAGCGCCGGCGGCAGGGCCGGCGCCTGGCTGGGCACCTCCCCCGCCATCTGCTCCACCGACCGCCGCGCCTGCTCCTTCCGCGCGTCCAGGGTGACGGCCCGGTTCCGGGCGATCGCCAGCAGCCACCGCTCGAAGGCGGCGGTCTGCTGCAGTCCCTTCAGGGCCCGGAAGGCCCGGACGAACGTCTCCTGGATCACGTCCTCCACCTCATCCGAGTCCAGCCGCGCGAAGGAGCGCGCGAGGCGCAGGACGGCCGGCCGGTACGCTCCGTAGAGGGCCCGGTAGGCTTCCTCGTCCCCGTGCTTCGCCCGCTCCAGCAGGGCGGCCGTCGGCTCCATTCCCTTTGTCTAGAAGACCTCGAACCGCCCTCACCGGCCACTTCGCCGGCGCGCAGGATTTGCCGCCCGCGGGCCGCGCGTGGCCGCTCCCGGATCGCGTGGGTCCTGAATCTTCGCAACCGGCCGGAGTGCAGCAGTCAACAGAGGAACGACATGCGGATCATGTGGACAGGTGTTGTCGTGGCGGCGCTGGGGTGTGCGTGCGGCGGTGCGAAGGCCACGGTCTCCACCCGGGCGTCGGCGGTGACCGCCGCGCCGTCGGGCGCGACCATCACGCTGGACCGGGCGCAGCTCGAGGTCGAACGGGTGCGGTTGACCCCGGCGACGGCGGCCCAGGCCTCGGGGACCAGCGGCGAGAGTGAGGAGGAGGTGGGCACCGGTCCCTTCCACCTGGACCTGACGGGGGCCGAGCTCTCCGGCGAGGTGAGCCACGCCTTCGACATCGCGGCGGCGCCGGGCGACTACACGCGGCTGAAGGTCCGCGTCCACCCCGACGCGACCAACCAGAAGTCGATCGTCATCGACGGGACGTTCAACGGGTACCCCTTCACCTTCTCCTCCAGCCTGGACGAGGACCAGGAGCGCGAGGGCGCGTTCACCATCGCCCCCGGGGGCACCGCCAACATCACCCTCTCCTTCGACACCTCGCGCTGGTTCTCCGACGGCCAGGGCGGCGCGCTGGATCCGTCGAACGCCTCCAACCGCTCGCAGATCGAGAACAACATCAAGGCGTCGATCGAGGCGTTCGAGGACGACGACCACGACGGCGCGGACGACCTCCGCTAGCGCTCGCGCTAGAAGATCTCGTCGAGCTTCGTCTTGACCCAGTTCTTGGCGTGGTCCACCACGCCGGTCTCGCCGGGGTAGTGGGCGGCGAGGTCGATCATCCCGTTGACCCCGCGGTGCCGCAGCTGCTCGGCGGTGCCGCGCGGGTCGTCCAGGCCGTCGCCCCACACGGAGAGCGTCCCGTGAGGCCGCAGCAGGGCGATGGCCTCGTCCGAGAACTGGTCGTAGTGGGCCTCGAAGGTGACCGGGCCGCCCAGCCGCTGGGCCTGCGAGACCAGCTGCTCCGCCTCCTTCTTGCCGATGGTCCCCGAGGTGGGCGGGTTGAGCGCCAGGAGCGCGTCCGGGAAGCGCCGGCGGATCTCCGGGCCCCACTTGTCCATCGCGCCGAAGCCCAGGTTGAACATCAGCCGGTCCTGGGGGACGCCCACCTTCTCCACCTCGTCCAGGATCTCCGGCATGTGGTCGGGCTCCTTCACGTCCAGCTTGAGCCCGCGGCCGGTCTTCACCCCGGCGGTCAGCCACTCGTGGAGCGTCATGTTGTCGCCGGTCTCGTGCGTGGTGTCGTGCCGCATCTCGATCCGGTCGGAGTTGATCTCCTTGCGCACGTCGCCCTCGAACCAGTTGGCGTTCGAGTGGAGCGCGGCGTCGAACTGCTCCTTGGTGTTGGTGCGGTGCGCGTTGCGCGCCTCGGAGAGCGGGCGGCCGGCCCACCACTCGTTGTCGTGGTGGGAGCCCAGCTTGAGCGCCTGGGCGGCGCGGTCCGGCGCGGGCTTTCCGAACGCGTCGGCCGCGCTCGGCGTCGGGGCGGGCGCGGGCGAAGGCGCCGCCGGGCGGGAGCCGGTGGGCGTGGCGGTCGGGGTTGGAGAAGCAGCCGGGCGGGTCACTCGGTCGGAGGCCATGCGCGCACCCTACCCGGGCTAGGGTACGGAGCGGAAATGACGCTGCTCCGCGCCGCCGACGTGTCGCTCGCCTACGGCAGCCGGACCCTGTTCTCCGGGCTGACCTTCACCATCGAGGAGGGCGAGCGCGTCGGCCTGGTGGGCGTGAACGGCTCCGGCAAGTCGACGCTGATGAAGGTGCTGGCGGGAGCGCAGCCGCCGGACTCCGGGGAGCTGCAGCTGCGGCGCGGCGCGCGCGTGACCTACCTGCCCCAGGAGGCGTCGTTCCCCGACGGGGCCACGGTGGCCTCCGAGCTCCGGGTGGCCAACGCGCGGCTGAAGGAGGCGCTGGACCGCCACGCCGAGGTCTCCGCGCAGCTCAAGGCGGAGCCGGAGGCGCGCCACGGCGCGCTGGTGGAGCGGCTCTCCGCGGTGTCGGACCAGATCGAACGCCTGGGCGGCTGGGACACCGAGCACCGCGCCAGGACGCTGCTGGACCGGCTGGGCGTGAAGGACTGGGAGCGGCCCGTCGCGGAGCTCTCCGGCGGCCTGCGCAAGCGCGTGGCCATCGCCCGCGCGCTGCTCTCCGCGCCGGACCTGTTCCTTTTGGACGAACCCACCAACCACCTCGACGCCGAGACCACCGAGTGGCTGGAGGACGCGCTGGACGATTCGCCCGCCGCGCTGCTGCTGGTCACCCACGACCGCTACTTCCTGGACGAGCTGGTGGACCGGATCGTCGAGATCGGCCCCGGCGGCGCGCTCACCTCGTACCCCGGCAACTACGAGGCGTTCCTGGACCAGAAGCTGGTGGCGATGGAGGAGGCGGAGGTCAAGCAGCACAAGCGGGAGCGCTGGATCGCCCAGGAGGTGGCGTGGCTGCGAAAGGGCGTGGAGGCGCGCCGCACCAAGAGCAAGGCCCGCATCGAACGCGCGCGGAAGCTGCTCGACGAGCGCGGCTTCGTGCGGCCGAAGGTGGCGGAGCTCCAGCTGGCCCCGGCGCCGCGCGGTGGGGACACGCTGCTGGAGGCGCGCGGCGTGGGGAAGCGCTATGGCGGCCGCGACGTGCTCAAGGGCGTCTCGCTGATCGTCCAGCGCGGGGAGCGGATCGGCTTTCTGGGCAAGAACGGCGTGGGGAAGACCACGCTGTTGCGGATCCTCGCCGGCGACCTGCCGCCCGACGCCGGCGAGCGGAAGGCGGGCGCCAACCTGCGCGTCGCGTACTACGACCAGGCGCGGGCGTCGCTGGACCCGGAGCAGACGGTGTACGAGGCGGCCGCCGCGGAGGACCACGTGGAGGTCGGCGGGCGGCAGGTCGCCCTGCGCGACTACCTGGACGACCTGCTCTTCCCGGTGCCCATGCAGCGGCAGAAGGTCGCCGCGCTCTCCGGCGGCGAGCGCAACCGGCTGCTCCTGGCGCGGCTGTTCCTGGAGGGCGCCAACCTGCTCGCGCTGGATGAACCCACCAACGACCTCGACCTGGTCACCCTGAACGTCCTGGAGCGGCTGCTGCTGTCGTTCACCGGCGCGGTGCTGCTGGTGACGCACGACCGGTACTTCCTGGACAAGGTGGCCACCTCGGTGGTCGCGCTGGAGGGGGACGGGGGCGCGGTGCAGTACCCCGGCAACTTCGACACCTACCGGCGGCTGAAGGCGCAGCGCGAGGCGCAGCTCGCGGCGGAGGCGGCGACCCGCGCGCCCGCGGCGGCGGCCGCCGCGCCGGCGCCTCCTCCGGATCCCGCCCGCGCCCGGAAGCCGGGGAAGCTCAGCTACAAGGACCAGCGGGAGCTGGACGGGATGGAGGCGGCGATCGAGGCGGCCGAACGCGAGAAGGCGGAGCTGGAGGCCGCCCTCGCCAGCCCGGAGGCCTACACCCGGCCGGAGAAGATGCGCGAGCTGGCGGGCGCGCTGGAGGCGGCCGCCGCGAAGGTCGCGCAGCTCTACGCCCGGTGGGAGGCGCTCGAGGCGCTCAAGGCGTGACGGTCACGTTGGCGTCCATGCGGACCTCCACGTGGTCCTCGCATGAGGAGACGCCCTCGCAGCGAAGGATGGCCGGGTGCTCGGTCGTGCTCACCGCCAGCCGGGCCTCACCGTCGGCCACCGTCGTGGGGATGGTGACCCGCACCTTGGCGCCGCTGAGGTTCGGCTGCGTGTCGAAGTTGGTGGCCCCCTGGTACAGGTTGGACTCGAGGGTGGCGTCCCGGAGCGAGGGGACGCGGTCGAAGACGAGGACCTCGCCGCGCTTCACCGGGTTGGCGCCCGGGTCGACCAGGGTCGGATCGAACCCGGCCTTCTCCGCCTGGAGCTGGTACCGCGCCAGCAGGTTCTCCACCTCCACCTCCATGCGGTGCGAGTCGTCGCTGAGCACGATGGTCGCGTTCTGGGGGTCGCCGACCGGCAGCTCGTAGGTCAGGAAGGGGTTCCCCCGGTCGAGGAGGCCGCCGCACCGGCCCGGATCCAACCGCACGTTGAGGTCGCCGTTGACGGTCGCCGACACGCTGGGCAACAGCTGGCCGCAGGCCAGCCCCTTCGACTCCAGGACCACGGTGAGCACGCCCTTGCCGGCCGGCGCCCCGGGGTCGGTGGTGACGAAGCTGTAGTCGATGAAGAAGAGGCGGTCTTTGAACGCGTCCAGCGAATTCACCCCGCCACAGCCGGCGCCCAGCACCACTCCGAACGCCACCAGCATGCCCAACCACGAGCCTCGCTTCATTGTTGGTAATCTCCTTACGGAGTGATGGTCACGTCGGTCTGCAGGAAGCGCATCACCTCGGACTGGCAGGAGGCTACGCCTTCGCAGCGCGAGATGATGGGGTGCTCGGTCGTCATCAGCGAGAGCACCGCCAGGCCGTCCGAGGTCTCTGCGGGGATGGTGACCCGCACCTCGGCGCCGTCCTGGGCCGGCGGCAGGTCGAGGATGGTCCAGCTGCGCTGGCCCTGCGAGTCCACGTGCTCCTGCTGCAGGCTGCCCTCCACCGCGGCGTCGCGGACCGCGGGGACGCGCTCGAAGCTCAGCACCTCGCCGCGGGTGACCGGGTTGACGCCCGGCTGCCCGAGCTCCACGTGGGCGTCGAACCCCGGCTTCAGCGACCGGAGCCGGTAGGCGGCGAACAGGTCCGCCACCTCCACCTCCATCCGCGCCGTGGCGTCGCTGAGCACGATGGTCGCGCTCCGGGGGGTGTCATCGAGGTCCACCGGCTGGGTGATCATCGGGCTGTCGGCCGTGGAGAGGCTGCACCCGCCCGGCGAGAGGTCCACGTTGGAATTGCCGTTGATGGTCACCTGCACTTCGGAGGACAGGGAGGCGCAGTTGGACACCGACCGCTCCTGGAGCAGCAGGATCAGCATGCCCCGGCCGTCCGGGGTGTTCCCCAGGTCGGCCACCAGCGCGCGGTCCTTGAACGCGTCCAGCGACCGGGTGCCCCCACAGCCGGCGCCCAGCACCGCCCCGAACGCCACCAGCACCCCGAACCACGAGCCTCGCTTCATGGCAATCCCCTCACAGTCTGTGCTCCGGGCCTCACGCCGTCCGGCCGGGCCGTGCACGCGGATGCACGGCCCGGGCGAGGAAGCCCGTTCGGTGTGCAGGCGAGGCAAGGACCGGGCCAAAACGGGGGGAGCTGGGCTACAAGGAGGAGCGTGGACGGCGCGAGGAGGAGGCGTTCGGGTGGCGGCTGAGGACTGCTGGTGCGGGAGCGGCCGGAAGTACAAGGCCTGCTGCCGCCCGTTCCACGACGGCGGCGAACCGCCGGACCCCGAGTCGCTGATGCGCTCGCGGTTCAGCGCCTTCGCGGTGGGCGACGCGGCGTACCTGTGGCGGACGCTCCACTCCGCGCACCCGGACCGCGCGCGCGAGGAGCAGGAGTTCGTGGCCGACCTGCGCCGGTATCGGCAGGCGCTGCGCTTCGCGCGGCTGCGGGTGCTGGAGGCGCGCGGCAACCGGGTGCTCTTCCACGCGGAGATCTACGAGCGCGGGAAGGAGCTCTCCTTCCTGGAGCTCTCCACCTTCGACCGCGACGAGCAGTCCCCGAGCGCGCCGTGGCGCTACCTGCGCGGGCAGATGCGCATGGTGAAGGCGGGCGATCGGTCGCTGGACGGGATGACGATCGCCGGCTGCGGGTTGTGACGGGCTTGGCGTGGTGAGCGGCTACTTGCCGCCGTCCGCGCCGCCGGAGGTGCCGCCGTCCTCTTCAGGAGAGGTGCCACCGTCGGTGGACGTGCCGCCGTCCGCGCCGGGGGGCTGCCGCTTCTTGAGCAGCTCGGTGACCTTGGCGGTGGCCTCGTCGAGGCGCGGCTTGAGCTCGTCCAGCTTGGCCTGGGCGTCCAGCCCCTTCTGGTGGGCTTCGGCCTTGCCCTTCTTGTCGCGCTTGGGGAGCTCCGCCTCGATCTTGTCCGCCTCGTTCTTCTTGGTGGCCCAGTAGTTCTGCATCTTCAGCAGCGCGATGCGCTTGTTGACCACCGGCGTCTGGGCGTCCGGGTTGATGGCCAGCGCCTGGTCGTAATAGCCGATGGCCTGGTCCAGCTGAGGGAGGTCCGCGGGCGCGGCGCCGGAGCGCGCGCCACCCAGCGTGGAGTGGATTTCACCCAGCCAGGTCAGGCTGGCCTCGTCCTTGGGGTTCAGCTTGAGGATCTCGTTGAAGTACTGCTCCGCCTTGTCGACGCGGTTGTTCTGCAGGTACATCGCCGCGACCTTGCGGGTGACGTCCAGCTTGTCCCTCGGGTCCTTGTCGAAGGTGGTGGTCTTGAAGAGCGACTGGGCGGCCTCGTCCAGCCGGCCCGCCTTGGCGGCGGCGAAGGCCTGCTTCTCGTAGAGCTCGTATTGCTTCGGGTTGGCGGCGATCGACTGCGCCCACTCGTCGGCCGCCTCGCCCCACTTCTCCTTCTTGAAGGCCTCGATGCCTTTGTTGCGGTGGATACGGGCCGGGTTGTTGCGGTCGAAGTAGGGGCTGTCGCAGGAGCTGCCGGTGACCATCATCACCAGCGCACCTGCCAGGGGCAGCGCGATCTTGGAGGTGGTGTGCATGGGCGGCGCACCTTAGACGAGCCCCACAGGGGGTTGCCAGAAGCGAGTTGACGCTTTATTGGGGCTTAGCGAGTCAGGAGGTCGGCGATGCAAGGGAACTGGACCAAGCGGCAGAAGGAGCAGCAGCGCCAACAGCGCAAGAACGAGAAGCTGGCGCAGCGTGCCGAGCGGAAGAAGGAGAAGGCGGATCGACCGGCGCGTCAACCTGGAGAGCCGGATCCGGACATCGCCGGCATCACCCCCGGGCCGCAGCCGCCGCTGGAGGGCTTCTAGGTCGGGGGGAGCAGCACCGCTGCGCCCTCCAGACGGCCTTCGCGCAGGTCGGCGAGCGCCTCCACCGCCCGCTCCAGTGGGTACAAGGTGGTGGAGACGCGCAGGCGGAGCCCGCCCGCGAGGTGGAGCAGCTCCCGCGCGTCGGCGCGGGTGAGGTTCGCGACTGAACGGACCTGTCGTTCACCCCAGAGCAGCGCGTAGGGGAACGACGGGATGTCGCTCATGTGGATCCCACCGCAGACCACCGTCCCACCTGGGCGCACGGCCTGGAGCGCGGTTGGGACGAGTGCGCCCACCGGAGCGAAGAGGATGGCGGCGTCCAGGGGCTCGGGCGGCCGTTCGTCAGAGCCTCCGGCCCAGTGGACGCCCAGGCCCCGGGCGAAGGATTGGGCGCGCGCGTCGCCTGGGCGGGTGAAGGCGTAGACGCGGCGGTGTTGTGCGAGCGCGACCTGGGAGACGAGGTGCGCGGCGGCGCCGAAGCCGTAGAGACCCAGGGTCTGCGCGGACCCAGCCATGCGGAGGGAGCGGTAGCCGATCAGGCCGGCGCAGAGGAGCGGCGCGGCTTCGGGGTCGGGGTAGTTGGCGGGGAGGGGGAAGGCGTAGCGGTGATCGGCGAGGGCATATTCGGCGTAGCCGCCGTCGAGGGTGTAGCCGGTGAAGCGGGCGGAGGGGCAGAGGTTCTCCTCGCCGCGGAGGCAGGGCGCGCACGCGCCGCAGGTCCAGCCCAGCCAGGGGACCCCGACGCGATCGCCGATGGCGTGGCCTTCGGTGTCGGGGCCGAGCTCCACCACGTCGCCGACGATCTCGTGGCCGGGGATGAGCGGGAGCTTCGGGTTGGGGAGCTCGCGGTCGACGACGTGGAGGTCGGTGCGGCAGACGGCGCAGGCGCGGACGCGAACGAGGAGCTGGCCTGGGCCGGGGACGGGGCGAGGAACGTCCCTCAGGGTCAGCCCGCTCGTGTCGAGCACCATCGCGCGCATGCGGCCCTCAACGCGCCGGGATGCGCGCGCGTTCGCGGGCGGCGCGCGCGTGCACGTCATCCTCCGGCGGCGCCTCGCGGCTCGGGCAGGCCTCGTTGACCGGGCAGTTCTTGCAATCCGGCGCGCGGGCGATGCACACGTACCTCCCGTGGAGCTGGAGCCGGAGCGCCACCAGCGGCCACTGCTCCCTGGGGAACAGCGCGCACAGCGCCTGCTCCACCTCCACCGGATCCTCGTCCGCGCACAGCCCCAGCCGCCGCGCCACCCTTCCTACGTGCGTGTCGACCGCGATCCCCTCGTGCACCCCGAGCGCGTTCGACAGCACCATGTTCGCCGTCTTCCGCGCCACGCCCGGCAGCTGCACCATCTCCTCGACGGTGCGAGGCACCTCGCCGCCGAACCGCTCCACCAGCATCGCGCTCGCCGCCCGGATCGCCTTCGCCTTGTTCCGGAAGAAGCCCGTGGACTTCACCACCTGCTCCACCTCCGGCTGCGGCGCCGACGCCAGCGCCGCCGGCGTCGGATACAGCTCGAACAGCCGCGGCGTCACCTGGTTGATCCGCGCGTCCGTGCTCTGCGCGCTCAAGATCGTCGCCACCAGCAGGTGCCACGCGTTCTCGAAGTCCAGCTCCACCTTCGGCGACGGGATCGCCTCCGCCAGCGACTCCCACACCGCCCGCGGGTCCGCCTTCACCCGCGCGCGGCGCTTCCCCTTCCCCTTCGACGCTTTCGGCTTCAGCTTCGCCTTCACCTTCGCGGGCACGCTACTTCTCCCCCTGGTCCAGCAGCGCCCTCACCGCCTGCGGCACCGGCTCCCCCAGCGCGCGGCACAGCGCCTCCACCCGCTCCAGCTCCCGCTTCAACACCTTGTGGTGGTTCCGGTTCCTCACCAGCGCCTCGCGCCCCAGCACCTTGAACGCCTCGTCCCTTCCCCCCGCCGCGTCCACCGCCGCCGCCAGCAGCAACCCCTTGAACGCGTCCGCCAGGTCCAGGTCCACCTCCGGACCCTGCCGCGCGCGAGCCGCCAGCGCCGCCGCCGCCCGCTCCATCAGCCCCACCACCCCGCCGTCCTGCCGCGCGCCCTCCAGCCCCAGCGCCGCGGCGACCTCCTTCTCCTCCAGGGTGAGCGCCCTCGGCGCCTTCCCCTGGTGCGCCATCACCGCCAGCGAGTACGCGCGCCGGATGATGTTGTCGAGCTGCCGCAGATTCCCCGGCCACGGACGCGCCGCCAGCGCGCGCTCCGCTCCCTCCGACAGCTGCGCCGTCCCGTCCGGCACCGCGTCCCCGTGGCGCCGCCGCAGCATGTACCTCGCCCACAGCCCGATCTCGTCCGGCCGCTCCCGCAGCGGCGGCAGCGCCACCGGCAGCACGTGCACGCGGTAGTAGAGGTCCTCGCGGAACCGCCCCGCCGCCACCTCCCCGCGCAGGTCCGCGTTCGTCCCCACCACGAACCGCACGTCCGCGGTCTTCTCCGCCGCGCCCTCCCCCAGCACCCGGTACGTCCGCTCCTCCAGCACGTGGAGCAGGCCCGCCTGCGCCCTCAGCGACAGCTTGTCGATCTCGTCGATGAACAGCGTCCCGCCCGCCGCCCTCGCCACCAGCCCGGGGTTGTCGCGCAGCGCGCCGGTGAAGGCGCCCTTGCGCCACCCGAACAGCTCGCCCAGCTGCAGGTCCTCCGGCACCGACGACAGGTCGAGCGCCTCGAACGGCCCCTCCGCCCACGGCGAGCGCGCGTGGCACCACCGCGCCAGCCGCGACTTCCCGGTCCCGGTGGGCCCGGAGATCAGGATCGTCTCCTCCTGCGTCGCGAACACCCGCAGCACGTCGATCAGCCGCGCCATCGACGGGCCGATCACCGGCAGCAGCAGGTCCTCCTGCGCCGGCGCGGGCTTCACCTGCCCCGGCAACTGCGAGAGGTGCGGCGCCGCCGCGTCGCAGAACAGCTGCAGGTCCGCCAGCGCCGACTCCCACACGAACGGCCGCCCCAGCGCGGCCTTGCACTGCGCCTCCAGCGAGACCATCCCCTCCACCGCCCCGCGCAGGCCGTGCAGCGGGAGCGCGCACACGTGCGTCGCGTCGCGCCCCAGCAGCCGCCCGCGGCTCTCGTTCATCCGCCCCAGGTCCCCGGCCAACGACGGGTCCTGGGCCACCTGCGACGTCCCGCCCAGCGACTGCACCTGCCCCAGCATCACGTCCACCGCCACGGGCTTGCCGGACCCGGAGACCCACCGCCACGCCGTGGTCGAGGGCAAGAGCGACGCGGGCGGCGCGTTCGTGGCGGCCCCGGCCCC
>Ga0068860_100004543_pt1 | contig 14162 bp, 10 predicted proteins | sample KBSSwiS32_FD_66597 | JGI IMG/M metagenome (GOLD analysis project Ga0068860, IMG submission 66597) | Switchgrass rhizosphere microbial communities from Kellogg Biological Station, Michigan, USA - KBS Switchgrass S3-2 | ecosystem: Host-associated > Plants > Roots > Rhizosphere > Soil ... | reverse complement strand
GTGCCCGAAGCGGACGTGCGCTACGCCAAGCTGCTCGAAGTGTTCCACGCCGAGCGCGGCATCGACCCCTACACGCTGAGCGTGCCGACCCTGATCGACCGGCAGTTCAAGTCGAACCGCCAGGTGCCGAAGACGGAGGTCGAAGCGCTCCTGATCTCGGTGCTCGAATCGGCCGAAGTCGGCGACCTCGCGAAGCTGATCGGGCAGAAGCTCGGCCGGCCGCTCGCGCCGTTCGACATCTGGTACGCCGGCTTCAAACCCCGGAGCGGCCATACCGAGGCGGAGCTCGACGCCGTCGTCCACGCGAAGTACCCCAACCTGGAGTCGTTCCAGACCGGGCTTCCCGCCCTGCTCGGCCAGCTCGGTTTCGCGCCCGACAAAGCGAAGTTCCTCTCCGACCGGATCGTCGTCGATCCCGCCCGCGGCGCGGGCCACGCCATGCCCGCCGTGCGGCGCCAGGACATGGTTCACCTGCGCACCCGAGTGCCCGCCGGGGGGATGGATTACAAGGGGTACAACATCGCGATCCACGAGCTCGGTCACAACGTCGAGCAGGTCTTCTCGCTCCACGGCATCGACCACTGGACGCTTGCGGGCGTGCCGAACAACGCCTTCACCGAGGCGCTCGCCTTCGTCTTCCAGCATCGGGATTTGGAGCTGCTCGGCCTCGGGCTACAAGACGAAGAAGCCCGCCGCGCCGAGGCGCTCGCCACCCTCTGGACCACCTACGAGATCTCGGGCGTCTCGCTGGTCGACATGCGCGTCTGGCGCTGGATGTACGCCCATCCGAACGCCACGCCGGCCGAGGTCCGCGAAGCGACCGTCGGCATCGCCCGCGAAGTCTGGAACCGCTGGTACGCGCCCCACTTCGGCGTCCGCGATTCCGAAATCCTCGCCGTCTACTCCCACATGATCGCCTTCGGCCTCTACCTCCCCGACTACGCCCTCGGCCACCTGATCGCCTTCCAGGTCGCCGAGCAGTTCCAGAAGGGCGATTTCGGAACGGAGTTCGAACGAGTCGCGAAACAAGGCCGCCTGACCCCCGACGCCTGGATGCGCGGCGCGGTAGGCACGCCCCTCTCCGCCAAACCGCTCCTCACCGCGGCAAGAGCCGCGCTAGCGGCCGAAGCGGCTTCCGAAGCCGCAGCCAACTAGCGAACGCGTCCTTTGAGGCACGTCTCGGTGCGACCCGACGAGCCGGTCCGGCGAAGCGTCCCTCCCCCCGGGGAGGGGGCGGAAGGCATCGGGGGGAGGACAGGAGGGGGGCCCGCTTCGCAGCCGCTCAAACCGCCCAAGCGCTTCTACGCCCTCGACGCGTTTCGCGGCGTCGCCGCCCTCTCGATCGTCTTCTGGCACTGGCAGCATTTCTTCTTCCGCGGAAGGGTCCCCGGCCCGGGCGCCCGGCCGTGGCATGGCTTCTTCCTTCTGTTCTACGGCTACGGCCAGCTCGCGGTCGAGCTGTTCTTCGCCCTCTCGGGCTTCATCTTCTTCTGGCTCTACGCCCAACCGATCGCCGATCGCGCTGTCATCGCGCGAGATTTCTTCCTACGCCGCTTCTCGCGCCTCGTGCCCCTCCACCTCGTCACCCTGTTCCTCGTGACCCTGGGCCAACTCGCCTACCGCCACCACTTCGGCTCCGACTTCGTTTATCCGAACAACGACCTCCAACACTTCGTGCCGAATCTCCTCCTCGTCTCCGCCTGGGGACTCGGCTACTCCCACTCCTTCAACGGACCGATCTGGTCTGTCTCGGTCGAGATCTTCCTCTACCTCCTGTTCTTCCTCCTCTGCCGCACCCTCCCCATCCGAGCCCTCGTCCTCCTCGCGGTCTCCGCTTTGGGCTACTTCCTCCTCGCCCAATGGGAGATGCCCATCGGCCGCGGCATGATCGCCTTCTTCCTGGGCGGCTGCGTCTACCGGGCCTACGCTTGGAGCCTGAAATCAGGAGCCGCTTCGAAGCTCGCCACCTGGCTTCCCTGGGCGACCGCTGCCCTCTGGGCCGGAGCGATCCTGGCGGTCTACACGCCAAGCTTCCACCTCGACGCCTGGCTCTGGATCAAGGCACATCCCCTGGTCGCCACGATCGGTCCAGCCGTGCTTCTGTTCCCGGTCACCATCCTCACCCTGGCCCTCGCCGAAACTCAACGCGGCGCCTTCTGGAAACGCACCGCCTACCTCGGCGATCTCTCCTACTCGTTGTATTTGCTCCACTTTCCGCTGCAGCTCGCGTTTGTCCTCGTGGCTGGCTGGCTCTCGTTGGGGCGCTCCTTCTTCTCCAGTCCGGCGGCGCTGGTGCTTTTCTTCGTGGTCTTGCTTCCGGTTTCGTGGGTCAGCTATCGGTTTCTGGAGGTTCCGGCTCAGCGGTGGTTGCGGGGATAGTTCGTGGGGTTGCCGAAGCCACTATGCACGCCTTATAAGGGTGCGGTGCTGAGGTCTTGCCAAGTATCGGGACCGGTTAGAAGATTTTCGGTCCACCTTTTGCCGCCCGTATCGGGACTGCTCACCAGGTTCTGGCTCGGCCCCGAGGCTGCCTGCCAACGCGCGAGTCCATTAGTTGTTCCTTCTCTAGCGAGAGAGGGCTAGTGTTTTGCACCTGTCTCAGTTGACGCAGGAACCGTGGTTGGATTAAACTACAGGAAACATTAGAATTCGGGGAAAATGAATTGACAACCGACCGACAAGTTCTTTTGTTGAGCGTTGAGGGGCTGGTGGGGCAGTTCATTTCGGAAGATCATTCCTTCCAGCATGGCTGAGGTGAACATGGGATCGATTGCGCGTTTTTTAAACTTTTGGTCAGGGGTTGACAATGTTCTCCTTCAATGGTGTCCGCACCACGAGAGGCAGAAATACACCAGTATTGGCGTTCTTGTTCTATTAACCGGAGTTTTCGCGTCTCTGGCCTCAGGATATGCCTTTCTGACCGTCTTCGAGTCCATTCCCGTTGCTATCGTACTGGGAATTCTTTGGGGATTCCTCATTCTGAATATTGATCGCCTTTTGCTAATGACGTTTCCGAAATCCGAAAAATTTTATCGCCAACTGCTTCATGCTGTGCCAAGGCTTGTGCTTGCTGTAATAATTGGAGCGACGATCGCCCACCCTATTATGCTGCGCTTGTTTGAGCCGGAAATTCTAGGGAGGATAAAAGAGGACGATATACTGGAACGCAAGAAAGAAAGGGATGGCGCGAAGGAGCAAGTACGGCGTGAGGCGACCCAAGCGCGGCTGAAACTGCCCGAGCTCGGATCCTTGGTCCAGAGGAAGAAGGAACGGCAGGAGGCAGCGACAAAACGGGACGAGTGTGACAAGGACAGGTCGGAGGCCGAAAAAGCATACCTCTGTGAAGCTGACGGCACTTGTGGTAGTCACATCAAGAGTTGTGGTCCCATCTGCAGAGAAAAGAAGAAAGCATTTTTAAATAAAGACTGTGGCTCCGCGCTGTTACTATTAGAGCGGGCTGATGCTGCATTGAAGGAAGCGGAGGTTGATTTTGCGCGACCTACCAAAGATCTTGAGGCTGCTCTAAGTCGCGCAGAAGAGAAAATAGATCGCGAATACAACGAGTCTATTGACGACTTGTCATCTAGAAAGCGGTCATTCTTGACGCGCTCAGAGGGGCTTGGCAAATTGTCCAACGATAATTCGACGACCGCGATTACATGCTTGGCAGTGTCTCTATTAATAATCTTGGTTGAGATAGTTTCTGTTCTCGTCAAGATCATTGCGCCGACAGATTCCGCTGACAGGTTGGCGGCAGCAACTCGAGATGCCTTTGGCCTGCGCATCCCCGACCTCGCAAAACAACTGGCGGTGGCGGGAGGCCCTCTTCCGGCTTTGCCCTCCGAACTTCCGCCACCCATCGCCTCACCTGTTTTGGCGGAGCAGACAGCATCGGCAGGAAAGATTCGTCATCGGATCATCCAGATTGTTGTAACAATATTCATAACAGGAGGGATGTACCTGGGAGGAAGCAGTGCGGAAGCCGCGTTTGCCGCTGGTGCCCTGTTTGTGGCTCTTGCTCCAGCACTCGTGTCGAATGCGGAGCGTCCCTTGATTGTGGGTGAGACTATTGGGAGGACCAAATGATACGGCCAGCGAGAGAGTACGTGGTGATGATGAGCCTTGGCCTGCTCAGTATCTTTGCGGTTTTAGGGGTGGGTCAGCTGTTCAAGAAATCCGGGAGCGAACGTCCTGACTCGCAGTCACGACTGCTCGGCAAGGCAGTGGACGAGCTTAAGGACAGCAGTGAGGCGCAAGGCCGAGAAACTGCGAAGAGATTAAGCGAGATCGAGTCGGCATTGCGGGACATAGAGCAGCGGCTCGCGACGACTGAGGCGATTGTCTCGCACCTACCGGCATTGCCTAGTTCGACTTCTCCGCCTCTAGATGAGCCGCGCGCAGGGTTGAATAGAATGACCGGCTCAGGCCGAGTTCAAGCAGCGCTGAGTCGCGGATGGCAGTACGTTGCGAAGAACGAGTTTGCTCCAGAGAACCACGATCGAGTCTTGTCGGATTTGGTGGCTGCATATGCAGTCCAAGGACTCTCTACTGAGGAGAATAGTGCTCTCGTGGCTGCAATCCAACAGGTTAATGAGATAGGAGTCGGTCGAGTGATAAGAGAATCCGAGGGTCTGTCTGCGATAGAGGCAGCTAACCGGCTACGAACCTTTCTACAGACCACGCCAAAGCTAACTCCAGGACAGCGGACGCGGATCAACTCAGCTATAGCGAAGCATAGTGTGAGCGGAAGGCCCGAACGCGGCCAAGGGTAAGCTGCGCGTGATGACGCTGGCCACGACCGACCCGGGCTTCGACATGCAGATAGTGCCTGGTTCCTGTTGTAATCTCTCACCATGTCCGCGCGACCGGTACAGATCTCCCTGGACTCCGACCTGCTCGATCAAATCGATGCCGACTCCGAGGTGCGTGAAAAAGGGAGGTCGGCCTTCATTGGCTCAGCCGTGCAGATCTACCTCAAGGCCAAGGAACGACTAGAGATCGAGACGCGCCTCGTCCAGGCGTACTCGGGCGAGGCCGACAATCTGCTCGATGAGGTCGCTGCACTCCTGGGCGCGCAAAAGTGGCCGAACGACTCGCCTTTTGAGGGCCGAAGGCCCGCTTAATATTAGCCTAGGGCAACGCCCTAGGAAACGGTTCGTCCCGCGAATCTCCAAGGGCTGAAGGCCCGTCCTATTGGGCTCGAACGCCGTCTGATGACCTGCGATAGAGCGGGCTTTCAGCCCTTGGTCCCAGGCGGGGACTCCATTCCTGGGGCTGCGCCCCAGGCTAATATTGGTCGCGCCTTTGGCGCTCAAACGAACTACATCTCGAGGGACTGTGACGGGCTAGGCGTCCTCCCCAGCCGGCCGAATGTTCTTCCGTTCTACCTGGGAGTCAGTCGCAGCCAGGCGGGGATCTCTCCCATCCGGCTGGGAGTCGTTCGCAGCCGGATGGCAGTCGTTCCCTCTTGGCTCGGAGTCCTTCGCATCTGGCCGGTTGTCGCTCCGCGCAGGCTGGGAGTCTCTCGCATCTGGATGGGAATCGCCCCGCGCAGGCTGGGAGTCTCTCGCATCTGGGTGGGAATTGCTCCAAGCAGGCAGGGAGTCTCTCGCATCTGGATGGTGCTCCCCGCGGGCTGGGAGTTGCCCACAGCCGGCTGGGGATCGATCTGGCTCGCTACGAGATGTCTGTCTCGGCCACCGGCGACCCTGATCGCCAGGTCCCCTTCGTCGCCTCACTCGCACCGTCTCCTTTGAGGGCTCCGGTTTAGAGACGGAAGGCGCATGCCGCGCCGCCCGGCCCTCTCCGAGAGGAGAACGCTATGAAGAAGCGCACCCTAAAGATGTCGCTCCATCGAGAGACCGTCCGAAGACTAACCGCGAACGAGCTCGATGGTGGTCTGGCCGGAGGCTTTCCGACGCGCCTGCGGACGGAGTGCGGGTCTTGTCCGGTGAGCGCGTGTCACCCGACCTACTGCTCTCCCTGCGAGGTGACGGACGTTTGCTGAATCCCCGGCCCGGGCCGGCTGATTGGATCGGCCCGGGTCAATCACTCGGGGCGTGCGATAGAGCGGGCTTTCAGCCCTGGGTACGGGAAAGGGATTCCGTTCCTGGGGCTGCGCCCCAGGCTTTTTATCGGGCGCGCCTTTGGCGCTTGAAAAACCACACGTCCCGGTAGGGACGTCGTAACCTAGCGAGTGAATTCATTCACTCGCTCGCGGGCTCTCGCGGCCTCTTGCGTCGCGGGTCCTCGCGGGTTCTCGCGTCGCGGGCTCTCTCGCCCGCCCCCCTACCGTCCCCGCAAAACCAACCCCTTCACCAGCAACGTCGGGCTCCCAACCATCCCGTCCAACGGCAGAAACGCCAGATCCCGCCCGACACCAACAATGCCCCGTAAGAGATCCGAGATCTCCCCCGAAAGCCAGGCGTGACCGATCGGGGCGGTGGCTTTGCCGTTTTCGACCGCCAGGCCGCAGACCGGGAGGGCGAACGAGCCGGTGGCGAAATCGAAGCGGGCGGGGCCCAGGGCGTCGATCAGGTAGGTGCCGATCTTGACCGAGGCGAGGAGGCTGCCGACGGCGATTTTGGGGTCGGGGCGGAGGTAGAGATGGGTGGGTCCCGGGGTGGGGAGATCGCGGAAGCTCGCGCGGCGGGCGACGCCGGAGATTTGGGCTCGCGACCCGGCGGCTCCGGTAGGGTTGGCCCCCCGCGCCTGGCCGGGGCTCAAGACCGGGCCCAGGAAGTTGCCGCGCTCGACGATCGTCACTTCCCGCGTGGGGGTTCCTTCGCCGTCGATCGGGCTTTCGAACGCTCCGCCGGGGAAACGGCCGTCGTCGAGCAGGGTGACCGCTTCGCTGCCGATCCGCACCGCGTTGCCCAAGATCGCCGAGATTTCACCGTCCGTCCGGGGTCCGAAGAACAGCGGGGCGAGTCCCGCGAGCAGCCTCGCGGCGACCGCTGGGGCGAGCAGGAGATCGCCGCTCCGCTCGGCGCCTTCTTCCAGGCCCGGGGCCGCTCCCACCGCGAGGCGGTCGGCGAGCCTTCGGGCGAGCGCTTTCGGGTTGAAGCGGCGCGCCTCGCGCTCGGCGAGCTCGATCACCGCGGGGCGCGGATTCCCCGGGCCGATCGCCTCCAACCGGAGCGCTGCGAGCCGGCCGCGGAAGGTCGCGGCAAGTCCTTTGGAGCTGGTGATCTGCCCTTCGCTCGATCCGTCTTCAAGCGTGGCGGAGAGGACCCGCCCGCGTGGCAGCTCGGCGGTCAGCTCGCGGGCGATCCCTTCGAGCAGGGCGAGGCCCTCCCTTTCGCCGATCAGCGGCACCTCGAAGTCCGACGGTTCCTTCCAGGGCGGAGGAGGCTCCGGGGTCGGCAGGCGGAGCGCTGGAGGATAGGCGGGCGGCCAGGGACCGTCGGGATTGGGATCTCCCGTGCCGCAGGCGAACAGCGAGCCGCGCCGATCGCCCGCGCGCACCGCCCAGCCGCGCTCTTCGGCGTAGCTGCTCGCGGTTCGCTCGCCGTCGAGCGCGAAACGGCGCGAGCGCCCTCGCTTGGCGAGCACCTCCACCTCCGGGAGGCCGCGAGCGAGGAAGGACTTCAAGGTCGCTTCGACCGCGGCGGAGCTCACCCCCGAACGGACCCGTTCGCTCATCGGGTCACCTCGACCCCTTCGAGCAACAGCGAGGGCGCGGTCGCCCAGACCGGCAGTTTTTGACCCCCCTTGGCGCACCAGCCGGCGCCTTCCGCGCGGCGGATGTCGCCCACCGCGGTGGCCTTTCCCAGGAGGTCGGCCAGCCGGCCGTGGATCGCGCAGGGGCCGAGCGTCTCGGCCGGTTCGCCTTTGTAGATCCGGCGGGCGAACGGAAAGAGCAGCTCCAGCTCGCCGCTCCGCGGATCGAGCGTGCCGCGCCGGACCTGGGGAAGCCAGAGCCCCCGTTCCGCGCCGTCGAACAGGTCGTTCTCGCGGGTCGTGCCCGCCAGCAGCTCCAGATGGTGGCTCCTCGGCAGGGGGAGGTCGTGACGCCCGGCGCGGCGCCCGGCACCGGGCACGAGGGTCGAGGCCGAGCGCGACCAGGCCGCGTCGGCGAGCGGCTGTTCGACCACCCCGTCGCGCAGCAGCCAACGTCGGCAGACGGGGAGGCCCTCGTCGTCCGTCGTACGGCGGACCGAGGCGGGGGCGGCTCCCGGATCGTCGAGCACCGAGAGGATCGGGCTTCCTAGGGCGACGCCGATCGCCGAGTCGGGCTTGCCCGATAGGGCGAGCAGATCGGCTTCGAGCGCGTGGGCGACCGCTTCGTGGAGAAGCACCGCGACGGCGGCCGGCCCAAGCAAGATCGCCCCCGGGCGCGGCGAAAACGGCAAGGCGGTGCGGGCGCGAAACAGCTCGACCAGCTGCCCGGCGACCGCCTCCGCCTCCGACCGGCCGAGTTGGGGGAGGAGCGTTCCCCAGCGCCCGCCGGGGATCTCCGCGCTCAAAGAGTAGTAGCTCTCGGATTCAGGAGAGGGCACCAGGCGCGGGGTCGCGACCTGGAGCCAGCGACGGTGCCTTCGCACGGTCAGCCGGAGGGGAAACGCGGTGTGGTGCGCGCGGATCGCCCGTTCGAGCAGGCCGGCGAAATCGACCACTTCGGGCGCTTCCGGCGGACCCGGTGCTCCGGGCCAGGGGCCAAGCGGCAGATCCGGCTCGGGCACGCTCGCGGCGGGGAGCGCGCGGGCCACCTGGCGGAGCGCCTCGGAAAACGACCGGCCGTCGATCCCGTCGCGCGAAGCGAGAAAGGCGCGGCGATCACGCACCAGGCGGACGGCGAAACCCTCTTCGCGACGGATCGAAAAACCCGGCCCCTCGCCGTCGGGCGGCAGCTCGATCTCCTCGGTCCGTTCGAAGAAGCCGTCGACCCAATCCTCGTCCGATCCGGCGAGTTGGGCGAGCGAGCGGGCGAGGGCGGCGGTATCGAACGAGGAGAACGGCATGGTGGCGCCCGCATTGTGGCACGGAGCGCCGAGCGTCGGATCTGTCCCGAGGAACGCGGCCGGCCGCGGAGGGCAAAGTGCTCCGCGACCGGTCGTAGAACGAGGTTTAGTGCTCGGCCGGCTCGCCGTTCGGCTGGTTCGCGCCGGCAGCCGGCCCGGAGCCCGAGCGGCCGGGGTGGGTAGGAATCGTGATCGGCACGATCACCTGGTTGTTGGCGTAGTTCGACTCTTCGAGCGCGTGGCATAGGCCGGTCGCGGCGTCGAGAAAGCGGCAGGGCTCCTGGTGGCTCTTGCGGTATGGCGGATTGACGGTGATCCGGATGATGTAATCGCCGGGAGGAACCACGTCCTGGCCGTCGCCGCCGTCGAGAAGGAAGTACTGACCCCCGAGGAAGAAGCGGTACGTGTCCGACCAACCATGGCTGATCCCCTGGTTGCCGGGATCGACCAACGTGCCGCACGAGCGAAACTGCGGATTGCGCGGCGGTTCGCTGCCGATCGAGTCGGGCACCGGGTCGGTGTCGAGCATGCAGAAGCCGCGCTTGGCGGCGCGCCAGATCTTGCCGGACGCCGGGTCGACCAACTCGTCGAGGGTGTAGTTGCGGAAGTGGAAGTGATTGTGGCAGGTCGACAGCTCGTACAAGCCGTCGTTGGCCGCGAAGTGGACGCGCGGATCGCCGATGTTGATGTCCGTGTCGCCGAGATTGGCGGCCATCACCGTGAACCGCAGCAGACGGTGGTCGCCCGGGGTGATCCCCCCTTCGACCACGCTGCAGAAGGTGGCGTCGAGCCGTTCGTCGCGCACCACCCACTGGCTCGCGAGCACGTCGCCGCGGATCACCAGATCGGGTTGTGCTGAGGCGACCTGCGCGGTGCTCGCGAGCGCGAGAACCGCGGCGAGGCTGAGGAGTGCTACGCGATAGATCTTCCGTTCCCTAGTCAAGATTCGACCCTCCAGCGCAAATTGCCCGACACGTGAGCGTGCGGGAACCCTCAAACCCCGGACGGCCAGGTCCGGGAAAGCGCGCAAGTCGATCGGGAGACACCCAATTCCTTAGGTGCCGTCTAAGGACGGAAACGGTACCGGGGTTCGGCCGGGCGGGTAATTCCTCTACCCGATTCCAAACGCCATCGTGATCAGCGTCTTCTGCTCCAGCGTGTGGGCGGTCGCCGAGCCGGTCGCCGGGCTTCCCGAGGCCGAGCGCTTGACCGAGCGGATCGGCCGGCGCAGCAGGCGCTCGATGCGCGGCTGGACGAAGAACAGCGCGCCCATGTTCGCCGGCTCTTCCTGCACCCAGACGACGTCGCGCGCGTCCGGATGGGCGGCGAAGATCGCCTCCAGCTCCCGGGCCGGGAACGGGTAGAGCTGATCCAGAAAGACCACGGCGGTTTGGGTGTCGCCCCGCCGCTCGCGCTCGCGGAGCAGCTCGTGGCCGATCTTGCCGCTGCACAAGAGGATGCGCCGGGCGTTTTGAATCCGGCGGTCGGGCACGACGTTTTGGAATCCGCCGTCGGAGAGCTCGGCGAGGCTCGACGAGGAGTCCTTGTGTCGCAGCATGCTCTTCGGGGTGAACACGATCAGCGGCTTGCGCCACCGGCGGAGCGCCTGGCGGCGCAGCAGGTGAAAGTACTGGCCGGCGGTCGAGGGTTGGCAGACCTGGATGTTGTCCTCCGCCGCAAGCTGGAGGTAGCGCTCGATGCGCGCGCTCGAATGTTCCGGCCCCTGCCCCTCGTAGCCGTGCGGCAGGAGCAGCACCAGCCCGGAAAGCAGGCCCCACTTGTCCTCGCCCGCGGTGACGAACTGGTCGAGGATGATCTGGGCGCCGTTGGCGAAGTCGCCGAACTGGGCCTCCCACATGACCAGCGCCTCGGGGAAATCGCGGCTGTAGCCGTACTCGAAGCCGAGCACCGCCGCCTCCGACAGCAGCGAGTCGTAGACCTCGAAGCGCGCCTGTCCCGGTTCCATTGCCGCGAGCGGTAGGTGGTCGCGGCCGTTCTCGACATCGATCAGCACGGAGTGGCGCTGGTTGAACGTGCCGCGCCGGCAGTCCTGGCCGGAAAGGCGGACCGGCACGCCGGAGGTCACCAGCGAGGCGAAAGCCAGCGCCTCGGCCATGCCGTAGTCGATCGGCCGCGTACCGCGCCCCATCTCCAGTCGCTGCTCCAACAGCTTCTTGATCTTCTCGTGGACGTGAAAGCCTTCCGGCGCCCGGGTGAGCCCCTCGGCGAGAACGCCCAATCGCTCGGCCGAAACGGCGGTCGGCACTTCGTACTCCCGCTTGTAGGGTCCGCCGGTAAACGCGCTCCAATAGGGCGGCATGGTGCGCAGGGTCGGCTTCTTTTCCAGCTCCTCGGCCTGTTTTTGCGCTTCGTAGAGCTCGGCGCGGTAGGCGGCGGCCATCCCCTCGGCTTCCGTTTCCGGAAGACCCGCAGAGGCGGCAAGCTGGCGCGCGTAGTTCTTCCAGGTGGGGGCGAACGCGGCGATCTTTTTGTACAGCGTGGGCTGGGTGATCGTCGGGTCGTCGACCTCGGAATGGCCGTGCCGGCGATAGCCGATCAGGTCGATTACCACGTCGCTCGCGAAGGCGTAGCGGTACTCACAGGCGATCCGCGCGACGCGCGCCACGGCGTCCGGGTCTTCGGCGTTGACGTGGAAGATCGGGATCGGCAGCCGTTTCGCGATGTCGGTCGCGAAGCGCGAGGACTGAAAATTCTTCGGCTCGGTGGTGAAGCCGATCAGGTTGTTGACCACCACCTGGATCGTGCCGCCGACCCGGTACGCCTCGAGCTCGGTCATGTTGAGCGTCTCGGCGAGCACGCCCTGGCCGGCGAACGCCGCGTCGCCGTGCATCACGATGCCCAGCACCTTCTTGCCCGTTCGATCGCCGACCCGGTCGAGCTTCGCCCGCGCGCGGCCCATCGCGACCGAATCGACCGCTTCGAGGTGGCTGGGATTCGAGACCAGGTGCAGGCGGACCGTGCGGCCGTTTTTCGCCACGTGCTCTCCCGTCGCCCCCATGTGGTACTTGACGTCGCCGCTGCCCAATATGCTCTTCGGATCGACGTCCTCGAAGCCGGCGAACAGCTCCGCCGCGGGGCGGCCGACGGTGATCGCCATCACGCTCAGCCGGCCGCGGTGGGGCATCGCAAGCACCGCCTGCTCGGCATCTTGCTCGGCCGCGGTTTCTAGCAGGCCGTCGAGCAGCGGCAGGAGCGAGGTCACCCCTTCGATCGAGAAGCGCTTGCTCCCCAGATAGCGCTGTTGAATCACCTGCTCGAACGTCTCGCCGCGCACCAACAGCTCCAGCAACCGGCGCCGGTCGGGCGCCTGCGGCTCGCGCTCCATCCGCTCGGCCAGGAAGCGCCGCCGGGCCGGATCGATGATGTGCATGAACTCGAGGCCGATCGAGCCGCAATACCAGCGGCGGGCGGCCGCGGTCTCGGGAGACGTCTCGGTGCCCGCGGCAAGCTCCGCGAGCGGCTCGGTTTCCGGCAAAAGCCGCCCCATCGGATCGAGATCGGCGGCGAGATATCCATAGCGGCGGAAGGCGTCCAACACGCCCACGGCGGAAGCTTCAAGGTGCTGGTCGAGTATGGCCTGGGTCCTGTCCATAGGGGCGAAAGGATACACCGGCCGGGCGCGATTCGGCCCGCGATTTGACGCGCCGCGGCGCGCCGCGTAGCGTCGCGGCATGGGCCACGCGCATAGCCGCTCCTCTCGCTCTCGTCGCCGGATCCTGCAATACGAGCACCGGACCGAGCCGCTGCTGCCGACCGGGCAGTTCTTACGGCGTCAGATGCACCACGCGGGCGTGGCGGCCCTGCTGATCGGCGTCTCGCTCGGCCTGGGCGTCCTCGGCTACCGGTACTTCCAGGGGCTTGCCTGGCTGGACGCCCTGGTCAACGCGTCGATGATCCTGACCGGTATGGGGCCGGTCGACCGGCCGGAGAACGCGGCGGCGAAGCTTTTCGCCTCGGCCTACGCGTTGTTTTCCGGCGTTGCCTTCATCACCGGAGCCGGAATCGGTTTCGCCCCGCTCGCCCATCGGCTGCTTCACAAGCTCCATCTGGACGAGGATGCGGCCGGCAAGCCGGACGCGTAAGTCAATCGGTGGATCAATGGTCGGCGACGGCGGTCCGGGCCGCCGGCCGCTCGGAGAGCGACATTTCTGCGTACTCCGGCTCGCTCCGGCGCCGTAGGCGGGTTCTCATGCTGCGCCAGCCTCCCTTCCCGAGATCGTCGAACAGCGAGTAGAAGACCGGGGTGGCGAGCAGGGTGAGCAGGAGCGACAAGCTCTGGCCGCCGATCACGACGACGGCGACCGCGCGGCGCTCTTCGGCTCCCGGGCCTCCCCCCATGGCGAGGGGCAGCATGCCCGCGACCAGGGCGAGCGTGGTCATCAGGATCGGCCGCAGCCGGTCGCGGTTGCCCTGGATGATCGCCGCCTCCCGCTCCATGCCGCCCGCGCGCAGCTGGTTCGTGTGGTCGATCTGGAGGATCGCGTTCTTCTTGACCACGCCGAACAGCACAAGCACGCCGAGAGCCGAATAGAGGTTGAGCGTGTTGCCGGTCGCCCAGAGCGAGAAGAGGGCGAACGGCACCGCGATCGGCAGCGACAGCAGGATGGTGAGCGGATGGACCAGGCTCTCGAACTGCGAGGCGAGGATCATGTACATGAAGATGATCGAGAGCATGAAGGCGAAGATGAACTCGGTCCTCGTCCGTTCGAACTCGCGGGCACGGCCGCCGACCGCGGTCGTATAGGCGGGCGGCAGGTTCATCTCGGCCACCGCCTGGCGTAGCGCCTCGATCCGGTCGGAGAGCGCGAAGCCCGGCGCGACCCCGGCGCGGAGCGACGCCTGGCGCTGGCGATCGAGCCGGTCGACGCGCGAGGCCGAGGTCTGCTCGGCGAGGCTGACCAGCGAGTCCATCCGCACCAAGCCTCCTCCGGCGCGCGGCACCAGCAGGCGGGAGATCGTGCCCGGATCGCTCCGGTCGGCCTGCTTGAGGCGCAGCTCCACGTCGTACTCGTCGTTCGCCGCCGGATCGTAGAAACGGGTGACTTCCTGGTCTCCGCCGACCATCACCTGGAGCGCGGTCGCTACGTCCGAGACCTCGACCCCCAAGTCCGCCGCGCGCGCGCGATCGATGTGGACCGCCAGCTCCGGCTTGTCGAGCTTCAGGGTGGTGTCGGCATC
>Ga0068860_100004542_pt1 | contig 14164 bp, 11 predicted proteins | sample KBSSwiS32_FD_66597 | JGI IMG/M metagenome (GOLD analysis project Ga0068860, IMG submission 66597) | Switchgrass rhizosphere microbial communities from Kellogg Biological Station, Michigan, USA - KBS Switchgrass S3-2 | ecosystem: Host-associated > Plants > Roots > Rhizosphere > Soil ... | reverse complement strand
CGACGGATCGAACACCACGGCGGCGGATGCGAACTTTGCCATCGCACGGCTCAGCCAGCAGGTGGAATCCGCGGTGACAACGTCCGCTGCGGGTAGCCTGGTGACGGCATCACTGGCGACGCTGGTGGTGACCGACAGCACGGAAACTGCACCCGCCGCGGTGCCTGTTGAACCGGCCTTGGTGAGCGTGGACAACACGACTGCGGATGATACGACTTCGCCGTCAACGACGACAGAGAACAGCCTGTTCACCAGCCAGACTACTGTCGAGCAATTGACGGCGCAGCAGACGACGGTGCACGAGACGGATCCGTCCGACCATGCGCCCTCACTTGCGGACAGTCTGACCGACCAGGCGGCGCCTGCGGCCGTCGAGGCCACGTCCGGCGACGCGCCTTCACACTTTGCCGCGGCGATCGTGTTCGACACTCCGGCGGTAGCCCAGGCGATGGAAGCGCTCTTGGTGGCGGCGCAGGGGCTGAAGGGCGAGCAGCCGGCGCCGGCCGTGGCAGCCGCAGAGCCGATGGTCCAGCAAGCCCTGGCCGAAGGCCATGCTGCCGGGTTTGTCGATGGTTTGATCGACAGTGCCATTGCCCACCAGGCCAGCGCCGCGGGCGTTGTCCAGCCTCAGGTGACCGACGCCGGTGCACCGCACGCGATCGACCTGGCGGCGCTGCTCGCGGTTCAGGTAGGCCCTGGCGTAGCGGCCTCGGCCATTCCGCAGCCGGTATTCAACTTCGACCATGCCGGTGCCGAGCTGCTTGCAGCAACGCATGCCTGATCGGCACTTCGGGCCAAGTGTGAATCAAATAAGGGGACTGGCGATAATGGATAGATTGACCGCTTCGGCGAGCATGGGGGTACTTGGCGTACTCCTGTTGGGCGCAACCGCGCATGCACAGGATTCGGGCGCGGATCTCATGTCGCTGGACAAATCTTCACTGCGGGGGGCAGTCCAGGCCCGCTACAACGAGGCGCTTGGTCTGACGCAGGATCAGGCCGTGATTGCCGGCAATGACGATCGCTTTACCTGGGCCTCGCAGGCCAAGGCACAGTGCGGAATCGCGCTCGGCTTTCTGAAGAGTGGCACTCGCGATCCGGTCAGCATCGGCAAGTGCGCCGATGCGGCTATGCGGATGCGCGCCGCACCGCCGCCTGCGGTCGTTGCCGCTCAGCCGCCGGCGCCTCTGCCCGAAGCCTGCGCCCAGCCCCTTGCCGGCATAGTCTTCTTTGACTGGGACAGTTCGGCCGTGCCGGAAAGTTCGGGGCCAACGCTCGATTCGATCATCAACTATACCAAGGTCTGCGCGTGGCAGCGTCTTGCGGTGACAGGGCACACCGACCGTTCGGGCAGTGATGCGTATAACAATGCGCTCTCCGTACGCCGGGCACAGGCTGTGGCCTCGCTGCTCGAAGCGCGGGGCATGCCGCCCGGCGTGCTGCAGGTCGTCGGCAAGGGCGAAAGCGAGCCGAAGGTCCCGACCATTGACGGCGAACGCAACCCGACCAACCGCCGCGTCGAGATCGCGGTCCAGTAATCCGGGACGGAGGCTCCTATGTTCAAGCACATCGCAACTATCACAACGATCCTGCTGGCTAGTTCGGCTCCGGAGGCCTTGGCCCAGGACGCTCCGGCGCCGGCGCCCATCGCCGCTCCGGGCCCGCCGGTGGGTCTGATCGAGGCGATCACCGTAGCGGTCAATTCGAACCCGCAGGTAGCGCAGGCGCAATACAACACCGAGGCGATCCAGTTCGAGCGGAAGCAGGCGCAGGGGCTCTATGCACCGCGGGTGGACGTAGAAGGCTCGGCGGGAATCCGTCGCCTCGACAATGCCACGCGGCGCGCGATTGGTCTCAACAACGAGACGCTCTATCCACTGGAAGCCCAGGTACGCGCCGACTGGACGGTTATCGACTTCGGACGCCGTCGGGGCGAACTGCTTCGCCAGTCGGCGCGCGTGGACGGGGCCTCGCTCCGGGTGCTGGAGCGCTCAGAATTCGTCGCCCTGCAGGTGGCACGTCAGTACCTTGAAGTGCTGCTTCAGCAGCGCGTCGTCGCGGCGACGGAAGACAACGTATCCTTCCACCGCGCGTTGGCTTCCGATCTTGCCACCGGCGTAAAACAGGGCTCGATCTCCGTGGCCGACCAGCAGCAGGCGGAAGAGCGCGTCCAGGCCGCTGTGGTCCGCCAGGCCGAGGCAGAACAGGATCTTGTCGAAGCCAGGATCAAGCTTCAGCACCTGACCGGGCTAGATATCGCCAACGTGCAGATGCCTGGGCCGATTTCCAGCGGCCTGCCGGTGTCGATCGAAGAGGCGGTTGGCCTCGGACGATCCCAGAACCCCCTAGTCCGCGAGGCCTCGGCAGACGTTGACGCAGCCAATGCCCTGGCATCGAGCGTACGGGGCGATGGCTTCCCGAAGATCGGCGTGGAGCTTACTGGTCGCGTCGGCGACGACGTGGATGGGTTCCGCGGCCGTACCACCGATTTACAGGCGCGCGGCTATGTGCGCTGGAACATCTTCGATGGTGGGATCAACCGCGCGAACTATCAGGAGATGGTGCGGCGTGCCAGCGAGGCCCGCTACAAGCTCAACGAGGTGACCCGGCAGGCCGAGGAGGACGTGCGGACCGCCTGGACGACCATGCAGACCCAGAACCGTCTGGTCGGGACGATCACGACCCAGAGCAAGGTCAGCGATGACCTGCTGTTGTCCTATCGCAGCCAGTTCAACGTCGGGCGGCGTTCGCTGCTTGACGTGCTCGACGCCCAGAACAGCCGCTACAATACGCAGGTGCGGCTGGAGACGGCACGGTTCTCAGAAATATTTGCTCAATTCCAGCTACTAGCTGCGACGAACAAGTTGCTCAGCACCCTGCAGGTCGCACCTGGAGCAGGCGCAGGCGCAACTGAGCGGTCGCGGTTCGGTTTCGGCCCACCTGTCCCGGCTGAGCTCCAATACCGCACCCAACCGAAGTGACGAATATCGGGCCCGGCCATCGCGCCGGGCCTAGTTCCAGAAGAGGACGGACAATGGCCGAAGGGCCTGAAACGATTGAGCAGCATGCCGATACGCTGCGGGCATGTATCGCACAACTGGCCAACAGGTTCGGTGTGCCGTGCGGACCAGGGCAGTTCGATTCCTTTGCGCTCGATCCCGACGGGCGGCTGCCTTTGCACCAAGCCGAGGCAGCGATCGAATTGATCGGCCTTCATGCCGATGTCAGCCGGCCCCGCCGCTTGCCCCGCAACGATCTCACCTGGCCGGCCATCGTCGCCTTGGCCGAGGGCGGCTGCGTGGTGGTCCACGAGCAGCGCGACGGAGATGCGCTGGTCTGGCGGCCACAGACCGACATGGCCGTCTGGGAGCGCGTCACGGATCTCGAAGCGGCCTTCGGCAACTGGATGGTCAGCGTCCGGGGCGACGCTACCGTGCTGCGTGACGGCGTGCAGCCATGGCAGGCGACGGCGCAGCGGCACTGGTTCTGGAGCGAGGTCTGGAAGCTGCGCCGCCGGTTCGGCAGCGTGCTGGCGGCCAGTGTCCTGATCAACCTGCTGGCGCTCGCGCTTCCGTTGTTTTCGATGAATGTCTATGACCGGGTCATTCCCAATCGCGCGCAGTCCACGCTGTGGGTTCTTGCGATCGGGGTGCTGCTGGCCTTTGCCCTCGATTATGCGCTGCGCCGCGCCCGAACCGGGGTCATCGACGATCTCGGCCGGGAGCTTGATCTCAAGCTATCCCAGAAAATATTCGCCCGCATCCTGGCGGCCCCGCTGAGCGAACGGAAAGGCAATACCGGCAATCTCGTTGCCCGGGTCAGCGAATATCAGGTCGTCCGTGATTTCTTCACTTCGACCACGCTCGTGCTCATCGTGGACATGGCGTTCCTGGTGCTCTTCGTCCTGCTGATCGCCTATCTCGCCGGATGGCTGGCGATCGTGCCGCTGGCCGCAATGGCGGTGATGGGCGTGCTGGGATTGCGGCTGCAGCGGCGCGTTCAGCGCAGCCTGGTGGAGGCTCAGGCCGATTATGGCCTCCAGCAGACCTTGCTGGTGGAGGCCATCACCGGGCTGGAAACGCTCAAGAGCGTCTCCGGCGAGGGTGTCATGCTGGGCCGTTGGCGTCGGATTGCCGAAATGAGCGCGCGTTCCCAGGAGCGCCAGCGGGATGTGTCGACAACGGCGATCGGCGCTGCGGCAACCTGCCAGCAGGCCTGCAACGTGATGCTGATCCTCGGTGGCTACTACCTGTTCGATGCGGGAAGGATCACCATGGGGGCCATCATCGCCATCGTCATGCTCTCGTCGCGCTCACTCTCGCCGGCGGCGCAGCTGGCGTTCCTCCTTACCCGCGGGCAACAAGCTCGGCAGACGCTGACGTCGCTGCAGCGCCTGTGGGAGGGCGAGGACGAACGGCGCAAGGGCTCGGCCTCGCTGACCCCGTCGGTCCGTCAGGGCGATATCCGCCTGGAGGGCGCATCTTTCACCTATCCGGGCGCGGCGCAGCCCGCACTTGATGCGATCGACCTTGTGATCAAGCCGGGCGAGCGCGTGGCCATTATCGGCCGGGTCGCCTCGGGCAAGTCGACGCTGGGCCGGCTGATCTGCGGATTGCACGAGCCCACCGGCGGCGCCATGCTGGTGGATGGCCTCGACAGCAGGCAGTATCGCCCCGCCGACATCCGTGCGGCCTTTCGCTTCGTCGGTCAGGACGCCGCGCTGTTCAGCGGAACGATCAAGGACAACCTGGCGCTCGGCAGCGGCGATGCCGATGAGGAAGCCTTGCTGGCCGCCCTCGAGGCGGCTGGTGCCGAGCACTTCCTGGCCCGTGACGAAGGCGGTTTCGATCGCATTGTCGGCGAGGCGGGGGTGCGGCTTTCAGGTGGACAGCGCTCGTTCCTCACGATCGCCCGTGCTCTGGTGCGCCCCTCCCGACTTTTGTTCCTCGACGAACCGTCAGGCGCGATGGACAGCCAGAGCGAGAAACTTCTCGTCGACAGACTGTCCCGCTTCCTGACAGCCGAGCAGACACTGGTCATTTCAACACATCGTCCGGCGCTACTTTCGGTCTGCGACCGCATCGTGGTGCTCGACAAGGGCAAGATCATTCTCGACGGTTCCTCGGCGGATGTTCTTGCCCGCGCCGGAACGGAGATCGGCCGATGAAAGCCCGGAATCTGCCCGTGCTGGACCTTGCCGACTTCGCGCCGTCACCGGTCGCGTCGTCTCGGCATTGGCGGCCTGTGGCAATGTTGGGCCTGCTGCTGATGGCCATTGCGCTTGGCGCCAAGGTTGGCCTGGACAAATGGCAGCAGCATCCCGCGCCGTTACCAGTGCGTCCGGAAATTGCGGCGCGGCAAGTCGTCGGGCGCCTGACTGTCGATGACCGCGCCCAGATACTTGCTGATGGGGCCGAAGCCGAGGCACGCAACGCGGCCATCCCGTTTTCCGCAGCGGCCCTGCCGATGGGCGCCTTCCATCTCATGGCCCCTGCCACCACTGCGGCAAGTGCGCTGAAGTGCCTGACCCAGGCGGTCTACTATGAAGCGGCGACCGAACCACTGACAGGGCGGCGGGCGGTTGCCCAGGTCGTGCTGAACCGGGTCCGCCATCCCGCCTACCCGAAAAGTGTGTGCGGCGTGGTTTATCAAGGATCGGACCTGCCCACCGGTTGTCAGTTCAGCTTCACCTGCGATGGCTCGCTGCTGCGCGCGCCCATGCCAGGGCCATGGCGCGAGGCCGAGCAGGTTGCTCGCGAAGCGCTTGCCGGGCACGTCGAAGCCGAGGTGGGGACGGCAACCCACTACCATGCCGACTACGTGCTCCCGCGCTGGGCCTTTGAGATGGACAAGATCGCCCAACTCGGCCGCCACCTGTTCTACCGCTTCGAGGGACCCTGGGGCCGCCCGCCCTTTTTTGCCGGAGCGTACAACCTGCGCGAGATCATCCCGGCCCTCGACATGCAGCGGCTGCACGCGCGCCTGCTGGCAAGCCGTGCGGTGGCTGGACCGATCGATAGCTTGGCTCCGGGGCTGACCATTGCTCCGCAGATCACCGACCGCCATGCCGAGAACGACGTGGGCGGCCGCGTCGACATGACCCGCAACTGGCGCCCCTCCATCCCCGACCCGACCAGCACCGGCAGCCGATATCAGGCGATCGTGAATAGCGAGCCATCAAGCGCGTCTGCGGCAGCCGGCCTCGAGACAGTACAATGAGCAGAATCCAGACTGCAATGAACAGTATCGGCGGCGCGATCCGGCGCGTATGGCGCTGGTCCGAGTGGGATCCCAACCAGCGCCTCATCGCTGTATCTTCGGCCGGCATGGCCCTGCTGTTGCTGTGGGCGGCGATCGCACCTGTGGACGAAATCACCCGCGGCATGGGTAAGGTGATCCCGTCCAGCAAGGTACAGCAGATCCAGGCTTCCGGTCCGGCGGTCGTGCAAGAAATTCTCGTGCGTCAGGGCCAAGCGGTCAAGCAGGGGCAACTGCTGGTGCGGCTTGACGATTCCCAGTCGGCCTCGCAGCTTGGCCAGCTTCAGGCGGAGAGCGAGCGGCTTACCGCCCGGGCGGCGCGGCTTGAGCAGGAGGGCACGGGCCAGGGCGGAGATTGCGCCGCCGGTTCTGCCTGCGCCGACGAGAAAACCCTTGCCGTCGTTCGCCGCGCCACGGCCCAGAGCAAGGAAGGCGCACTCGCCGCTGCGGTCGAACAACGCCGGCGTGACTACCAGGAAGGGCAGGCGACCGCCGCCTCGCTGGAAAGCAGCCTCAAGCTGGCACAGGACCAGGTGAACATGCTCAGCCCGCTCGCCGCCAAGGGGATCGTGCCGAAGACTGAGCTGATCACCGCGCAACGCGAAGTGGTGGATCTGCAGGGCCGGCTGTCCGCTGCCCGTCAGGGCATGGGCCGGGCATCGGCCGCCATCGCCGAGGCCCAGGCCCAGCTAAGCACGGCGCGCCTCGATTTCCGGCAACAGGCCCTGAACGAGCGCAGCGAGGTGGCGACCAAGCTCGCCGTCAACGAGGAAACGATCAAGGGCGCCTCTGCCCGGCTTGAACGGAACGAATTGCGGTCGCCCGTCACCGGGGTGGTCAACGACGTGCGAGTGACCACAGTCGGCGGTTTCGTGAATGCGGGCGAAAGCGTGATGCAGGTCGTGCCGGTGGGTGACAAGCTGCTTGTCGAGGCGCGAGTCTCGCCCAAGGACATCGCATTTCTCAAGATCGGGGACCGGGCGAACGTCAAGGTCACGGCTTACGATTTCTCGATCTATGGCGGTCTTCCCGGCCGGGTTCGCAACATCAGCGCGGATTCCATCTACGACGAGGCCGAGAAGCAGGCCTATTACACCGTGGTGGTCGAGACCGACCGGTCGTTCCTGATCAAGAATGGTCGCAAGTTGCCGATCATGCCGGGCATGGTTTGCGACGTGGAAATCATTACCGGCAGCAAAAGCGTTCTGGCCTATCTTCTGAAGCCGGTGCTCCGAGCGTTCGATGAGGCGCTTACCGAGCGTTGAAGGCCGGCGCGGGGATCTGACCGGGAGCCTTGGCCAAGTCGCCCCGATATCCGTGCAGCCATTTGCCTCGTTCGTTGTAGGAGAAGATTGGCCGGTAATCCTGCGCCGATGCCCCATCGATCAACGCATTCGTGGAATTGTCCAATAACCAGAATTTCGTTCCGTCGCGTACCAACAGAATCGCATGATCGGCATGCCGGACAAGATCGCGCGCGACGGTAAGGAACATTGCATCGCGCGATACTCCAGCAGCGGCCAGAAGCTGGTACTTGAGAATGGCGATGTCCTCGCAGTCGCCCGCCCTGTGCCTCAGGGTTTCCGCAGCATTGGCCCAGTAGTCGCGCCGGCCATAGAGGCTCTCGTCCTCTTCGTATCGGATGTGTCCGTTGGCCCAGGCGTTCACGGCCTCCATGCGGACAACCAAATCCGTTGAAGCCTGACTCAGATTGAGGCCGGCCACGGCCCTGGTCTTCAGGCGCGCGCCGCTCACCCGGTCCCACTGCCGGTCAAACGGCGTGTGTGACACCGCCAAGCGGGAAGAGGACAGAAAATCGTCTCCGCGTGGTCGACTGGGCAGGGCGGGCAGGTTTGCCACGGCGTCGCCCACGGTGCCGGCGCGAACAGTGGTGCATAGGAGCGATGCCGAGGTCGACGAGGCCGCCGGGGCATTGCGTTCCTGAAGCCCCATGATCCTGCTCAAGGCGGAAGGAGCACCACCCAGCAGAGCCTCAGCCTTCGACTGCGCCGCCGATGCGATAGCGATGGACTGGCACGGCTCCGGAGCTTGCGGCCTTGCGGCAAGCAGCGCCGCAGCCGGAAGCATCAGCCCGAACTGGGCAGCGATTGCCGGGTGCGGTGCCGCCACCGAACAGGCCAAGGCGCCAGAGAGGAGCATACGGTGTCGCATGCCCACAACGATGCCGGGTTAACCCGACCATCCGGTATATTCCTATGGTTAACCGATATTAGCTTTTTGTTCCCAGAATTTGACGGCGTATCATCCGTGCGAGAATGGAAGGACGAGCGGCTGGTTGAACAATCGAGCAGAGAACAACCATCTGGCATTCCGGTGACGACGAGGCATGCAACATTTCGGCTGATGAATTCGCTGCAGAATTCACAACTGTACACGCGTCATCTTACAACGACTTCGGTTCGTGACCGACGGGCTCCGCTCGTACCCGGCCGCCATGCGCCAGCTCGGCAATCTCGACCCGCCGGGAAATAGGGCGGCGGTTGAACAACCGCGCTGAGAACAGCCATCTGCCCTTCCGACGACGAGAGCGGGCGATGCTCAGATTTCGCCAGATAAAGGCACTGCAGAAATTCGCCTCGGTCCACGCCTCGCTCCACAATCATGTCGGGTCCGAACGCCACCTTCTCGATCGCCAGACCTACAAGCAGCGTCGCTCGGCCGCCTTGGCCGAGTGGAGAGCGCTTGCGGCCTGAGAGAACGCGCATTTGGTGGCAAATCTTGCTCTCGGAGAGCGGTTTGCATTGGTTTGACAGCTCCGCCAGATGCCTTTTTTCCAACATTCCTGACCGGCCCAATGGCACCGCAAGAGTGGCGGAAAATAGCCGTTTGCGCATTCCTGCCTGTCCCTCGCCGTTCCCTGCCCGCCGCGCTACGGTGTGGGAAATTGTGTGGGAGCAATTGAAGTGGGCAAGCTGACGGCAACGGCGGTGACGGCGGCGAGCACGCCGGGGCGCTATGGTGACGGCGACGGGCTATTCCTGCTTGTCGGGCGCACCGGGGCGAAAAGCTGGGTTTTGCGCGTCCAGAAAGACGGACGGCGGCGCGATATTGGCTTGGGAAGCGCGGCCAAGGTTCCGTGGAAGCTGGCTCGCGAGCGAGCGGGCGTCGTGCGCTCGCAAGTGGAAGTCGGCATTGATCCCGTGGCGGAGCGGGGCAAGGCGGCGGGCATCCCGACTTTCCGCGAGGCGGCGGCGCTTGTCTATGCGGAGCACGCGTCCGGCTGGAAGGGCGGCAAGGACAGCAACTATCCGATAGCACGCTCCGTAAGGTCGCGGTGGACATGGGCCATGCGATTACGGCGCACGGGTTCCGCAGCACCTTTGCCGATTGGGTGAATGAGCAAACGCAATTCCCGCGCGAGGTGAGGCACCCGAAGTCGAACTCGTTCGGAACGCCCTTGAGTTCTCCAGCGGGGCTGTATGTCCAGGCATGATAGGGGCAGGTCAGTCGTTTGGCATTTCCGGCCGGCTCGATGACGAGGGATGCCCCGCGATGGCGCCAAATGTTTTGGAAGGCGGCGATCTCGCCGCCAGGGCTGCCGCACGATCAGGATCGATAGGCCGATCTTGTCGAACAGCATGTAGTCGCCCGAGTCCGGAATATCGCTGGCATGGCCCGCGAACAACCACGTCTTCTTCCAGACGTGCTCGAGTTCCAGCTCGTAGAAGGTCGGATCGATGTACCGCCCACCCGGGATTTCGGGGAGGACGGGGAAGGTCAGGGGATAGGTTGTCCGCCTGGCCTCCTCATCGACCTCGCGGGCCAGCGACTCTGCTGCATCTTGACCATTGTTCCTCTCCACCGGAATGCGGGACTTGCTGTCCAACACGGCGCCGCTTGCGTTAATCCCTCTGGCCGCGTCCACTACCTCAACAATCTGGAGCAGATTTCTGCCTGCTCCGCTCGGTCGATCTGGGCCGCCTCGGCAAGATAGTCCTGAACGCTGCCATAGGTCTCGGCGATAACGTCCAGTGCGGCCGCGAGGAATTCACCATCGGCCGAGAACAGCACCTCACGGACTTGCGGAGGCATCAAGTCCACGGGACTTCGCCCATCTTCCGTCTGGTCAGCGGCCGGAGCATGGCTACGGGTGAAAGCGAGCAGGTCAACTGCGCTATTGGTCAGCTCATAATCCGCAATGACATCACTCCTGGCGACGCCAATAGCCGTCAGGATTATCGCCGAGCAGAAGCCCGTGCGGTCCTTACCAGCCGTGCAATGGAGCAGCACGGGACTTTCGCTCTCCAGCAGTGTCCGAAACAGCGCCCTTACGTGCGGGAGCAGCGACAGGGGCATGGTCGCGTAGCTCTGGCGCATGAAGGCTTTCACCTCGGCGGGATCGGTGTTTTCGTCCCATCCTTGCTGCATATGCGCGGCCGGGTTCTCAATGGTCTGGCCGAAAGCATGGACCTCGACCGGATGCGGCCACCGGGTCGGTCCCGCGACGATCTCCCGATCCGTCCTGAGGTCGATGATGGTGCCGATGCCAAGGCCCTGCACAATCGGCTGATCTTCCGGAGCAAGGTGCGCCAGCACGCCGGAGCGGAACAACCGCCCCTTGCGGACCATTCGGGCATCCTTGGCCAGATAACCGCCGAGGTCGCGGAAATTGCACCCGCCCGTCAACGGGACTACGCAATCATGCCGTCCAGCATTCACTTCGCGCATCCCGCTCCTTTCAGGTCCGGCGCCGTGGACACGGCCAGCCGAAACTCACAGGCCCTTGTCGAAGATAGTGTCCTGCTTGACGAACAGCAGGTGATCTGCCGGAGCGTCGGGACCCGCTGCCAACCAGCACTCACGCTGGGCATCGCGATGGAAGAAGCGGATGAGCTTCTCGTTGTGTTCTGGCCCCGCCTTCTGGACGAACTCCTTGAGCGCCGCCCACGCGGAAGCGTGATCCTCGTACTTACCGCCGACAATCTCTTCGATCTCGCGGATGCCCTCGGTTACGTACCATGGTCCAAGCGCCAGGAAATGGGAGAGCAGTTTGGGCGCTGCGGACAGGCACTGCCGCTGCCATTCTGTGTAGACATCGGAAAGGGGCAGGCTGGCTACGTCCAGCGATAGATTGGACACGATGGCATCGACATAGGGCATGCGGAAGGGAATCGGGCGTGGCAGATCTTCAAGTTTCACGCCTTCGATTTCGGCGAGGGCCTCAAATCCACGACGGTAGCCGAAGCCAACTTGGCCGTATTCTTCCAGCGCATTACCACCCCGGTAGCTTTGGTTAACAGCCGTTACCATGCCCATCCACGCGATAGCCTGGAACACTACTGTCTGGTACGCCAGGGCCTTCACGTCGATTGGCTGACCGGTCACCCGCGCGTAATGGCGAAACAACTCGTAAATATCGCCGAGGTCCTCAACCGGATGCCGGCACCGAAAACACGAAAGATCCTGCAGGGGATCGCCAAGGTAACTGATCTCGAAATCGATCATTGCCACGATCTCGGTGCCCCGTGAGAGGTATTGGCAGCAATCACCCGTTACGAACCCGTAATGGGTGCGATGTTCAGGAATGTTGCGTTCGAGCCAGATCCTCAGGAATTCAACTCGTGCGTCGACCAGGCCAGCGTCATCCACCATGTCGTAAAAGGGCTTGAACAACGCAAGCGCGACATCCTTGGCCGATTGCGGAAAGGCGGTTTCGGTTCCCTTGAACGCCTCGGCCGGAATGGCATGGATCTTGGCAAGCTCTTCCATGTACTTCAGCTGGGTGGCCCAACGTTCGGCAGGCATCGCATAGTCGGTCCCGTGGGTGCTCTGGCGTAGGAGGCCAACCGGGCGGATGTCACTGTCGACCCATTCCATGAAAAAGATGTTGGGCTCGTCCATAATGCCCAGAACAGCCGGAACAATCGCGCCCTGTTCCCGCAGAACCCGATTGGCTTGCATCTCCCAGTTGAGCGAGAACGGAATGGCGGACCAGGGCCGCGCGACCTTGGCTAGCAGTGAGCGGTTCTCGCCCTTCACGGTATAGTCAACGCGCCAGGTTTGACGCTGCCGAGTGAAGGCATTGATTTCCTGAACTTCGCCGAGATTAGACTCGATCCATTCGACGATTGCCGCCTCGGTTGCGTACTTTTCCGGCGCGTTCCTGATGGATTGCGGCTTCATTCAAGAAATCTCCAGGGTGAGGCAGGTTTTTGGGAAACAGGACGCATGGCCACTCTTGCCTGTGCAGCGCACAGGCAAGAGTGGCGGCAATTGGTCAAAAGATCAGAAGTGGTACTTGACCTCTAGTCCGTAAACGCGCGGGTCGCCGTAGAAGTAGATGTCGTAACCGCCCTGGAGGAGAGAGTTATTGCGCTCCACTGCGTAAGTCTTGTCTGTGAGGTTTTTGACATAGACGCCGGCGTCGAAGTTTGACCCGCCGATGCTGACGTAATCGATACGAGCATTGAGGACCGTGTACGACGGCAAGGGTGAGGCGAATGACGAAAGCGAATTGCCCTCGCGACTGCCCCGGAAATAAACGTTTCCGGTGAAGGACAGGGCTTCACCGTCGTTCCTGAGCGGCACCTTGTAATTGACCGTCGCCCCGGCGGTGTCCTTGATCAGGTTGCCGAAGTTCTGACCGGTCAGGAAGCCGCTGGGCGCCCCGAAAGTGCAGCCAGTGATGCTGGGCAGGACGAACGAGTCGTAGCGGCCTAGCGTGCGGTTGTAGAATGCCGACACCTCGAAGTTGCTGGTCAGCCGCGCCTGCATCTCTAGCTCGATGCCCTTTGGTGAGCCCTTGCCGGCGTTGACTACCGACGCGACGGTCGGCGTCGCACCGCAGGTAGCAGCGGTGAAGGTGTGAATGTCTTTATACCAGCCGCGGTAGGCTGCCAGGTTTGCGCGCACGGGCACTGAGCCCACATCGAACTGCGCCTTCACGCCCACTTCCACGTCGGTCAGCGTTTCCGGCTTGTACACGCGCAGATCCACCGGAGTGGCGGGATCAAGCAGGTTAAACCCGCCTGCCTTGTAGCTGTGTCGGCTGGCCACGTAGACGAGGAGATCCGGGGTGACTTGGTAATCTAGTCCGACAGTCCAGCTGGTGGCACTCTTGCTGAAGGTCAGTGGGGTGGGCACAGCCGGCAGCTGCGAGCCTGCCCGACTGTCCCAGGTCTGGCGCACACCACCCGTCAGCTTGACGCCAGTCAGCCCGAGAGCGCCCAGATCCAGGGTTGCCTGGGCGAATATGGCCCGCGACCGGAATACGTCGAGTGTCTGGGCGGTGTTTGGGAAGAACGGATTGAACAGGTAATAGGTGTTCAGGTAAGACTGGCGTTGATATGAATAGAATCCGCCAGCAATCCACTTCAGGCTGTTGTTGAACGAATTTCCCGAAAGCTGGATTTCATCGGAAAATTGCTTAAGACGGCGGTTAAACACCGAGTCGACCAGCGGATAGTCCAGGCTAGCTTGGTTCATGCCGTTTCTGGTGGCGGAGAAGGCATAACCGACGATGTTCTTCAGCGTCACGTCACCAAAGGTGAATGACGTCGTGTTCGACGCGAAGACGCTCTCGTTCTTGTCAGGGTTGGGATCAAACGACTGATCGATCGTCCTGACGCCCAGTCGCTGCTGCTTGGCAAGTTGAGACTGAACGAGAGCAACATTGTCAGCACCAAAAAAGTCCGGGTAGATCAGCGCCGCTCCGCCCAGGGAAGCGGCTATCGCCGGGTTGTTGTGCTGGTCGGCGTTGAAGTAGCTGACCACCAGATCGTTCTTGATGGTGTCCGTGGGCGTGAACGTCAGTACGGCGCGAGCCCCCTCGTAGTGCTTGTCGGCGCCGTCGGGTCCACTAAGGTTCCTGACGAATCCGTTCTGGCGCGTGATCTGGCCGCTGACCCGTAGCCCCAGTACGTCCTTGACCAAGGGAACGTTCACT
>Ga0068860_100004541_pt1 | contig 14166 bp, 11 predicted proteins | sample KBSSwiS32_FD_66597 | JGI IMG/M metagenome (GOLD analysis project Ga0068860, IMG submission 66597) | Switchgrass rhizosphere microbial communities from Kellogg Biological Station, Michigan, USA - KBS Switchgrass S3-2 | ecosystem: Host-associated > Plants > Roots > Rhizosphere > Soil ... | reverse complement strand
CCGGTCGGCTGGCCGCAGCCTCGCGCTACATCCTCGCCACCGACCGCCGGGAAGGGCCGGAGGCGATCCGCGCCGTGCCGCTGACCAATGCCCCCGGCCTGCTCTCGTCGCAGCGGACGGCGACGACGCTGGTCGCCTACCTCTACATCGATCCGTCGCTGGGCGAATCGGAATCCCAGTCGGCCGCCGAGAGGTTTGCCTCCGGACTGAAGCGGGCGACGGGCGCCGAAGCCGTGGAGGTGACCGGCTCCCTGCCCGCGACCCGTGCGGAAACCGACATCGCAAACCGCGACATCCTCTGGGTGGAGCTGGTGACGATGTTGCTCGTCGTCGGAATCCTCACCTTCTATTTCCGTTCGATCGGCGTTCCACTGCTCGGGCTCGGAGCGGTCGCGATCGCATATCTCCTGGCCGACCGGATCCTCGGCTGGATCGCGCAGCGCTACGGGCTCTCGATCCCGCGCGAGGCCGAGCCGGTGATCGTCGCCCTGATCTTCGGCACCCTCACCGATTACCTGGTCTTCTTCGTCTCCGGTTTCCGCCAGCGCCTGCAGCAGGACATCGCCCCCCGCGACGCGGCCACGGCGGTGACCGGCGAGCTCCTGCCGGTGATCCTCACCGCCGCCGCGATCATCGCCTGCTCGACCCTGACGCTGCTGATCTCCGGCGTGCGCTTCCTCTCCGCCTTCGGACCGAGCATGGCTGTGGCCGTGGCGGTCGCCGCTGCGGTCGCCGTCACGCTCATCCCAGCCTCCCTGGCGATCTTCGGCCGTCTCGTGTTTTGGCCTCGTCTCCAGGGCGAGCACCGGCGACAAGACGAGTCGAATGCCGAAACCGGGGCACGCAGGCGCGCGGTCGGGGCCGCCGTGCGCTTCCCCCTGGCGGTCGCCGTTCTCTGCCTCCTGCTTCTCGTAGCCGCGGCGACGGGGTTGCGCCATCTGGAGCTCGGCAACCCCGTCATCCACGGCCTGCCCGAGTCGACCTCGGCCCGCCAGGGCTATGACGTCGCTGCCGCCGACATCGGGCCGGGCGTCCTCGGCCCGACGATGGTCGTCCTCGAAAAAAGCAACCTGACGGCCGAAAGCCGGCGACTCGCGGAGCTTCAGTCGCGCCTTGCAGCCCAGGAGGGAGTCGCCGGCGTCCTCGGCCCGGCGGACCAGCCACCGCGAGAGCCCACCGGGGCGTTCCTGGCGCCGGGCGGCGAAGCCGCCCGCTTCGCCCTCGTGCTGGACGACGACCCCGATGGAGCCGCTGCATCGGAAGCACTCTCCGACCTCGAAGGACGACTGCCGGCGTTGGCCAATCGCAGCGGCCTCGCCGGGGTCGGCATCGGGGTCACCGGCGACACCTCGATCGCCTCCGAACTGACCGAAGACACCTGGAGCGCCCTCGAGCGGGTGGCGCCGGCGGCCCTCGCGGTCCTGCTGCTCCTGCTCTGGGTGCTGTTGCGTAGCTGGCGGGCGGCGCTCTACCTGACGGGCGTCAGCGTGCTCGTCGTCGCCGCCGCGCTCGGGCTCACCGCTTACGTCTTTCAAGATCTGCTCGGCTACGGCGAGCTGGCCTTCTTCGTTCCCGTCGCGAGCGCGATCCTGCTGCTCGCCCTGGGCGCCGACTACAACGTCTTCCTGGTCAGCCGGATCTGGTTGGAGGCCGAGCGCAAAGACCTGCGTCCCGCGATCAGGACGGCCGGCTCGCGGGCGGCGAGGGCCATCACCGTCGCGGGCATCATCCTCGCGCTCTCGTTTGCCGCAGTGGCCCTGATCCCGATCCAGAGCTTTCGCGAGTTCGCCTTCGCGATGTCCGTCGGCCTCCTGCTCGACACGCTGATCGCCAGGACGCTGCTGATCCCGGCGCTGGTCAGCCTCCTGGGCCGCGGCACCGCCAAGGAGGCAAATGAGGCCGGCGCAACCCGATCGTTTCACTCGAGCTTCGGTGGGTAAGCAGATAGAGCGGGGCCTGCGGCCCGAATCCCTGCGGCTTTCACCGGACCCTTTGCCGGTTCCCGCATGGGTGAGAAGACCAACCGCTTGCTGGGCGGCGAGGCGTTCGGGCCGACATGCTCCGCATTCCACGAACTTCGAGAGGAGGTTTCAGATGTCCGATCAACTGCAGGGAAAGCGGATCGCCTCCCTCGTCGCCAACGAGGGGGTCGAGGAGGTCGAGCTGACCAGCCCCCGCGATGCGTTGCGCGAGGCGGGCGCCGAGATCGACCTGCTCGCTCCGGAAGGCGGGGAGATCCAGGCTTTCAACCATCTCGACAAGGGCGACACCTTCACCCCGGACAAGGCCGTGGGCGAGGCGGACCCCGACGACTACGACGGCCTGGTCCTGCCGGGCGGCGTGGCCAACCCCGACCAGCTGCGCACCGACACCGACGCGGTCCAGTTCGTCCGCTCGTTCTTCGAAGAGGGCAAGCCGGTCGGCGCGATCTGCCACGGGCCGTGGACGCTGATCAACGCCGACGTCGTCGACAGGCGGACGCTCACCTCCTGGCCGAGCCTGCAGGCCGACCTGCGCAACGCCGGGGCGGAGTGGGTCGACGAGGAGGTCCACGTCGACGAGGGGCTCGTAACCAGCCGCAAGCCCGACGACCTTCCCGCCTTCAACGCGAAGATCGTCGAGGAGTTCGGCGAGGGCGTCCACGAGGGCCAGCGCGAGAGCGCCTCGGCCGGGGCGTAGCTTCGCCCTAGGGATCGGCTCGGGGCACGAGCTGGATCTCCCGCTCGGCCCCGGGCTCGCCTTCCTCGATCTCCGCCTCCCGCTCCAGCTCGGCGTTCAGCTCGTGGCCGAAGAGGATCGCCAGGTTGCTGATCCAGAGCCAGACCAGCAGCACGACCAGCCCGCCGAGCGTGCCGTAGGTCTTGTCGTAGGAGCCGAAGTTGGCGACGTAGAGCGCGAAGCCGGCCGAGGCGATCGCCCAGGCGACGATCGCCACCAGGCTGCCTGGGGTGACCCAGCGGAAGCCGCGGATCTTCGCGTTGGGCGAGGCGTAGTAGAGAACTCCGACCATCAGCACGAAGACCGCCGCCATCGCCGGCCACTTGGCGAGGTTCCAGAGCGTCACCGCGGTCGAGTCGACCCCCAGCGGCCCCGCCACCGCGTCGACCACCGGGCCGGTGAGGACCAGCCCGACGACGAGCATCGTGCCGAGCAGGACCATCGTCAGGGTGACCGCGATCTGCAGCGGCCGCAACTTCCAGAACGGCCGGCCCTCGCGGGTCTCGTAGATCACGTTGGAGGCGCGGATGAAGGCGCCGACGTATCCCGAGGCCGACCACAGCGCCAGCGCCAGGCCGAGGACGAAAGCGGTCCCTGCGGCGCCCCGGTCGGAGGCGACCGATTCGATCGGGCCGGCAAAGGTCTGCGCGGCGGACTGCGGCCCGATCGCGGTGACGACTTCGGTGATCGTCCTGGTCGCCCCCTTGGGATCGCCGACCAGGCCGACGATCGAGACCAGGGCAATCAGGCCGGGGAAGAGCGAGAGCAGACCGTAATAGGTGAGCGCCGCCGCCCAATCGGTGAGATTGTCGTCCCTGAACTCGGCGAGCGTCCGCCTCAGGGCCGGAAGGATCCGAGGCATGGCCTACGACTCGGTCGGGGCGTACATGGGGCCGATCTACCCCTGCCTCGGCCGGTCAAAACTGCTGGCCCGGTGCGATCGGCCAACCCACCGGCGAGGTGCTTAGTTCGAGCCATGCGGGGTAACGGAATCGACGAGAGCGAAGAGAGGAGGCCTGTCCAAAAATGCCACCGCGTGGAGTCAAAAAAGGCAGCAGGAGAGCACGCCAGTACGAGCACATAAAGAAGAGCGAGAAGGAGGCGGGACGGTCGGAGAGCCGTGCCGAGGAGATCGCCGCGCGGGCCGTCAACAAGGAAAAGGCGCGCTCGGGCGAATCGCAAACGTCCTCGCGCAGCTCGACCCGAAGCTCGGCATCGAGGGTCGCTCGAAGATGAGCAAGGAACAGCTCCAGCGGGCCATCGCGGGAGCGAGCTGCGCGACCGCGGGTCGAGCTGCGGAGCGGTTGACACGAGTCTGTCCTTGCACGTCCTATGGACGTGTCAGAGCAGACTCATGATCGAAGAGCTCGTGGACGAGCTTGATCGCGATCGAGCCCTCGCCGACCGCCGAGGCGACGCGGTTCATCGACCCTTGGCGAACATCGCCCGCCGCGAAGACGCCGGGCATGCTGGTCTCGAGGGAGAGCGGGCTGCGCTCTTCGAGGGGCCAATCCCCGTCATTCTCCAGGTCCGTCCCGGTGCGAATGAACCCGCCGGGCCCGCGCGCGAGCCCCGCCGGCAGCCAGTCCGTGTTCGGGTGGGCGCCGATCATCAGGAAGAGCTCCTCGGCCTCGACCGTCTCCGTCGTCCCGTCGGCGCGGGAACGCAGGACGAGGCGCTCCAGCCAGCCGTCCCCGCCCGCGCCTCCGCCGACGACCTCGGTCCCGAGGCGCACGTCGATGTTGGGCGTGGCTTCGACCTGCCTCACCAGGTAGTGCGACATCCCCTTGTCGAGCGACCCTGCCCGCACCACGAGCGTCACCCGGCGGGCGTATTCGGCCAGGTGCAGCGCCGCCTGGCCGGCGGAGTTCGCGCCGCCGACGACGTACACCTCCTCGTCGACCGACGTCGGCGCCTCGGAGGCGGGGCCGCTGTAGAAGACCCCCGCCCCGACCAGATCCTCGATCTCGGGGACCCCGAGCCGGCGGTAGGTGGCGCCCGCGGCGAGGATGACCGCGCGGGCGCCGACCTCGCCGCCGTCGGAGAGCGCGACATGGAGACGGTCGCCCTCGCGCCGGATCGCGGTCGCGTCGTGCATGAAGGCGAACTTGGCGCCGAAGACCCACGCCTGCTCGTAGGCGCTCTCCGCCAGCCGGCGCCCGCTGACTCCGCGCGGAAAACCGAGGTAGTTGCGGATCAGCGAGCTCGAGGTCGCCTGGCCGCCGATGCCGCCGTCGTCGACGACCAGCGTCCGGAAGCCCTCCGAGGCGCCGTAGACCGCCGCCGAGAGGCCGGCCGGCCCGCCGCCGACGATGACGACGTCGTACTCGCGCCGATCGGGGTCGATGGTGGCGCCGGTGGCACTCGCCAGCTCCAGGTTGGTCGGGTTCGCGAGCACGGTGCCGTTGGGAAAGACGACGAGGGGAAGCGGCTCTCCGTTGCCATTTTCCGCCACCAGCGCGCGGCCCTCGGGCGAACCTGAGAGGAGGAACGCGTGCGGTACCGCGCAGCGGCCGAGTACTTCTTTCAGCTCCTGGCCCCTGCCCGTCCACTCCTCACTGACGATGCGAACCGTGTTCGGCGAGATCCGCCGTGCGTGGGCCCACTCGAGCAGAAAGGTCGAGACCGACTGGTGGAAGAGCTCGTCGGGCGATTGCGACGGCCTGATCACGTAGTACTCGATCTGCCGTCGCGCCATCGCCTGGAAGATCTCCTCCGCGGTCCGGCCGTCGCCCCAGCTTCCCCACTCGATCAGCAGCCCACGCTGGGCGTGCGCATGGAGGTCGCGCACCCTGCCCAACAGCTCTCTCCCGGTCGCTCCCCCGACCGATTGAGCGGCGAGGACCAGCGCGACGTCTTCCCCCGCCTCCGCGAGCGCCTGCAGCTCCGCCATCGCCTCCCCTGCCGAGGACGCGCAGACGACGCGGTAGCTCCGCGAATAGCGGTCGACCAACTCACGTTCGACGTCGTGGAGCGCACGCTCGTCTTCGTCGACCGCGAAAAGGACAGGATCCACCACACGAAAATAGCGGCCCCTGCATTGGCCCGGCCAGCGCCGCCTTTGGTCTGCGATCGGGGAGACAGGATTTGAACCTGCGACCGCTCGGCCCCCAGCCGAGTGCGCTACCAGACTGCGCCACTCCCCGTGGGTGGCACCCCATCTTGACGCATTGGACCCTGACCCGCCGTCAGGCTGTTTGTCATTCAGGGCGAACGTCTGTTCGTATCAATAGGATCGTTGAGTGAGGAGATGCGGCCGCTGCCTGCAAGAAAAGTCGCTTGAGGAATTCGCGTGGCGGCGGAAGGCCAAGGGACAGCGCGACAACTACTGCCGCCCCTGCCGAGCCGAGTACAAGCAGGAGCATTACGCGGCGAATCGCCAGCGCTACATCGAGGCAGCCATGCGACGAAAGAAGGCACTGGTCGCAGAGCGCATCGAGTATCTCGTCGCGTATCTACGGGAGCATCCCTGCGTCGACTGCGGCGAGACAGATCCCGTGGTGCTCGAGTTCGATCACCTTCGCGACAAGGAATTTGGCATCGGAACCGGATTTCGAGACCGCGAATGGAAAAGCGTGCTCGACGAGATTGCCAAGTGCGAGGTGGTTTGTGCAAACTGTCATCGTCGCCGCACTGCAGAACGAGGCGGCTTCGCTCGCGCGGTGGTAGCTCAACGGTAGAGCCTCGCCCTTCCAAGGCGATGATGCGGGTTCGATTCCCGTCCGCCGCTTCACCAGCCACTAGACCGCCCACTAGACAATAGTTTTGTTGCGTTTTCCGACGTTGTTCGCATAGATTGTGCGGCAATGTGAACTCGTCCGGTAGTAATAAGAAACGTCTAGTTATCTCGGCTGACGACCTATCGGAGTCCGACGGATCGCCGCCACAGTCGGGCGAAGACCAGGCGCCGACGAGGGAACTCGACGCCGACGCCGCTCGAGCGGTGACCATCAAGGCCAAGAAGGACCAGCCCAAGGCGGTTGCCGCCGCCGGGAGCCTTCCGGCGCCCGCGCCTCCGCCGCCACCGCCGCAGACCTGGTACCGCAAGCACCGCAACGCGGTCCTCTTCGGAGGCGGTCTCCTCGCCGTGCTCGTGCTGGCATTCATCGTCAGCTTCGTGGTGCTCGGGCTGTTCGACACAGAAGAAGACACCGCCCGCGAAGCCCTGACCGGCTCCACGGCGTCCTTCGAACGCTCGACAGCCGAAGCGCGCAAGGCGGCGGGCGCGGCCCTGCCCTTCACGGCGTTGAGCGAAGTCGCCAGTTCCTCCGCGGGCCGGGCCGACACCATCGACGAAACGATCGGCGACCTGACCGACAAGGTGGACGAAGCCAGGCTGGTCGGACCGGCCACGAAGGCGCTCGAGGCCGAGCACAAGTTCCTCGTGCGCTTCAGTCGGATCTCCGAATTCCCCGAAAGCGAACTGGAGCATCGGTGGAAGCGCCTCGAGCCCGAACTCAAGGCCGCCCAGCAGAGCATCGACGACAGCCGACAGGCCGTGCTGGCCCTCGGCCTCGGCGACACCGCACACCTGGTACCGGCCAACACGAGGATCACGGGCGCCATCGCCAGTGCCGACAAAATCATCCTCGTGTCGAACCAGAAGGTGCAGGCCTGGCGCGCTGAACGCGAGGCGGCGGAGTCACAGGTCGCCGCGGCGGAAAGCTACAAGGGAGAAATGTCGAGCCTGATGAGTGCGTACTACTCGCAGCGAAACATCACACAGGACCTGGTTCACGAACAGAATGTCCTCTGGAACATCGCTGAAGAAGAGCTCCTCTCCCAGGCCGCGGAACGCCAGGGAATCATCGACTCGATGAATGCGTTGCTCATCCCGGCCGGCGCGGAGAGCTCCCACAGCCAGATGGTCAGCCTCGCGACCCAATCCAAGGCACTGCTCGAAGAAGCGGCCACGGCAGCGCGGGTGGAACCGGACATCATCTGGACCGGCAGCCCCGGCTGGCAGCGCTTGAGCACCGAATCGGAAGCGATCACCCAGCAATTCGCCCCCGCCGAATCGGCGGTCCTGGCCGCCGCGGAACAGGCGATCGCCAACGAAAAGGCGCAGCTGTCGCGGGTCGGCCCAAGGCCGCAGCTCTGACCGCGAGCGAGCCCGACATCGTCCTGCGGCGCGATGCACAGCCCGAGGTGCGCCTGCGGCCCTCCCTGCTCCATGCGGGGAGGAAGCTGAGGATCGGCGAGGGACTGACGATCGGCAGCAATCCTTCCTCCGACCTCAGGCTCGACCCCTCGATCGCCGCCGACCGTCACGCCGTCATCCGCATCGCCGGTGCCGGGGAGCTCATCGTCGACGACCTCAGCGACATCGGGCTCCTCGTCAACGACGACATCGTCCGCGGCTCGAGTCACATCCTCTCCGGGGGCGACCGGATCGCGATCGGCGGCGAGGCCTTCTACGTCACCGACGGCGCCGAGGGATTGCTGCCGACGATGGGCGACAGGCCCGAGGAGCGCAGCCTGCTGACGGTGGGCAGCGACCCGAGCTGCGACATCGTGCTCGACCACCCGGCCGTGCTCACGGTCCACGCCGTGGTCGAGCACATGGGCGGCGGCACCTTCGTCCGCGACCACACGGGACGGGGCGGGCTGACCGTCGACGGCCAGCCCGCCGAGCTGGCGACGCTGCAGCCGGGGAGCGAGATCGGCATCGGCCCGTTCAGGCTCGTCTTCGACGGCGCGACCTTGATCACCCGCGCTCCGGAGGCGCTTCGCCTAACCGCCAACGGCGTCTCCCAGTGGGCGGGGGGTCGGCTGATCCTGCAATCGACGACGGTCTCGATCGCCACCTCCGAGCTGGTCGCCGTGGTCGGGCCGAGCGGGGCGGGCAAGAGCACGCTGCTGCGACTGCTCGCCGCCACCGCGGTGCCTCGATCCGGCATCGTCGCCCTCGGCGGCGAGCCGGTCGCCCATCGCCGCGCCGACATCGGCTACGTGCCCCAGGACGAGATCGTCCACCGCGAGCTGTCCGTCGTAGAGGCGCTCAGCTACGCGGCAACCCTGCGGCTCCCGCAGGACACCGAGCCGAGCGGGATCGAGCATGCGGTGGCGGAGATCATGGGCGAGCTGAGCCTCAGCGAGCACGCCGCGACCCGGATCGGCGATCTCTCGGGCGGCCAGCGCAAGCGCGTCGGCCTCGCCACCGAGCTGGTCCACCAGCCGGCGGCGCTGCTCCTCGACGAGCCGACGACCGGCCTCGACCCCGGCCTCGAGCGGCGCACGATGCGGCTCCTGCGCCGATTGGCGACCGAGCGCCGGGCCGTCGTCCTCGTCACCCACGCGACCCGCAGCCTCGCGCTGTGCGACAAGCTCCTGGTCCTCGCGCCGGGCGGCTACACCGCTTTCTTCGGGACGCCCGCCGATGCCCTCGCCTTCTTCGCGGTAAGCGATCTCGACGAGATCTACGACGCGCTGCTGGACGCGGACCCGGCGGCGATGGCCGCACGCTTCCAGGCCACGCCGCAGTCGGCGCGGCAACAGGCCGACGCACAGCTGGGCACGATGGCCGCGGGCGGAGGATCGAGCTTTCGGCAGTCGGCTCGGCTTGGCTTCGTGCGTGAGACCGCGGCTCTCGTCTCACGCTATGTGCGCGTCTTCACCCGCGATCGGCGGAGCCTTGCCCTGCTGCTGGCGCAGGCGCCGCTGCTGGGCATTCTCGCCGCGCTGCTGTTTCCCCCGGGAGTGCTCAGCAGCGCCAACCGCACCAGGGACGCCACCAACCTGATCTTCCTGCTGATCACGATCTCGGTCTGGATGGGCGCGGTGAGCGCCACGCGCGAGATCGTTCGCGAGCGAGCGCTGCTGATGCGCGAGATGGCACTCGGCGTGCGCTTGACCTCCTACCTCAGCTCGAAGATGCTGATCATCGGCACGCTGACCTTTGTCCAGGTGACGGTGATGGCCACCTGCGTGCTGATGCTCCGCCACCCGAACGGAAACATGGGCGAAGTCGTCGGTCTGGTTGCCTGCCTGCTGCTCTCCGGCTTCGTCTCCGTGACGCTCGGCCTGGTCATCTCGGCGTACGCCAAGACCGAGAACCAGGCGAACAGCCTGATGCCGCTGGCCCTGGTGCCGCAGCTCCTGCTCGGCGGCGCCATCGTCGCCGTCGCCAAGATGCCCATCCCGGCGAAGCTCATATCGCCGTTCATATTCAGCCGCTGGTCGTTTGCCGGAGGCGGCACGGCGTACCACCTCCAGCAGCGCATAGAAGCAGACCCGGGGTTCAGTCGAGTCCAGGAGTACGGGTTCTCCTTTTTCGACATCTCGGTCGCGAAGCTCGCGGCGATCGCGGCCCTCTTCATGTTCGCCCTGCTTGGATTCGCGATGTACCTCCTTCGTCGCGACGAGTTCGCCGCCAACTGAGAGGAAGATGTGAGCATGAACCCAAGGCAACGTCGCATCACCGCGGATTGGGACGCGCTGCGGGCCGAGTACTCGGGGCACGAGGCAGTCACGATCGAGCCGATCGGACCGATGCCGCCGGAGGACTACGAGGTCGTGCTCCGCGTGCCGGGCCTGCGTCGCGACGGCGAGCGCCCGATAGTGGTCGACGAGCACAAGGTGCGAATCCAGCTGCCGCTGGGCTACCCCCGGGACGAGCCCTACTGCACGCCGCTGACCCCCGTCTTCCACCCGAACATCAGCGAGCGGATCTGCATCGGCGACTACTGGGCCGCGGGAGAGCAGCTGGTCGACATCGTCGCCCGCATCAGCGAAATGATCCAGTACCGCCTCTACAACCCCGCCAGCCCCCTGGACGCAGTAGCCGCCAAGTACGCGATCGACAACCGCGAGCTCTTCCCGATCGGCGACGTGGAGATCTACTCCCCCGAGATAGAGGTGCGACGCAGGGCCGAATCATCGGATACCGACGAGTAATTATCTAGGTATTAGCTGATACTTTGCCCGCCGTGGACATCACGGTCGTCGACGCTACGGGCAGCAAGACGGAGGAAGCCTCGGTTCCTGCCGACGTGGCAAGCGGCAGGATCGTTCTCAAGCTGGTCGAACTGATGGCGCTGCCCCGGGTGGGGCCCGATGGCCAGCCCCTCTCCTACAAGTTTCACCACAAGCGCACCGGTCGCCAGATCAACGACGACGAGAGTCTGCAGATCGCCGGGGTTCGCGAAGGGGACGTCGTCCGCCTGGTCCCCGAGATCACAGCCGGCTAGACAGTTACGTGCCCGCGCAGATCGAACTCGACGACGAGACCGACCGGTATCACCGTCAGAGCCTGATCTCGTGGTGGGACCAGGAGCGGCTCACCGCGGCGAAGGCGCTGGTCGTCGGCGCCGGGGCGTTGGGCAACGAGCTGATCAAGAACTTGGCGCTGCTCGGGGTCGGATCGATCGTGATCGTCGACCGCGACTCGGTCGAGAACTCGAACCTCGCTCGCTGCATCCTCTTCAGGGCGGAGGACGAGGGCAAGCCGAAGGCGCCGCTGGCGGCCGAGCGGGCGATGGAGATCAACCCCGACGTGGCCGCCGTCGGCATCGCCGGCGACGTCAGGCATTCGGTGGGGCTGGGGGCCTTCATCGACGCCGACGTGGTCCTCGGCGGCCTCGACAACAGGGAGGCGAGGCTGTTCCTCAACGGCGCCTGCTGGAAGACCGGCACGCCCTGGGTCGACGGCGCGATCGAGGGGCTGATGGGGGTGATGCGAACGTTCGTGCCGCCGGACTCCGCCGACTACGAGTCGACCATGAGCCGCGACGAGCACGAGCTGCTGGCGCGGCGGCGCGCCTGCACGCTGTTGACCCGGGAGGAGCTCGAGTCGGGCAAGGTGCCGACCACGGCGACGACGGCATCCGTGATCGCGGGAATGCAGGCTCAGGAGGCGATCAAGCTCCTGCACCGCGACCGCGTCGACGGCGACTTCGGCGGCAAGGGGTTCGTCTACAACGGCCTCAACCACGACAGCTACGCGGTCACCTACACGACGCGCGAGGACGCGTTGACCCGGGACAGCTATGAGCTCGAGAACCTCGTCTCGGTCCCTGGAGACGCCACCTTCGGTCAGCTGCTGGAGCAGGCCAGGGCCGCGATGGGCGACGACGCCCACCTCCTGCTCGAGCACGAGGTCGTGCGCGCCTTCTCCTGCGGCCCCTGCGGCTCCCGGCAAGACGTCAACCGCCCGACCTCGGCGCTGCCCGCCGGAGCCGCGCTCTGCTCCCAATGCGGCGCCGAGCGACGCCTGGAGCTGCTGCACCGGGTCGGACCCGAAGATGACCTGGCGGAGCTGAGGCCGGCGGACCTGGGCATCCCCCCGGCCGAAGTCGTCACCGCGACGACCGGGTCCGAGCGTCGCTTCTTCCTCGTCGATCCCGATGCCTCTCCGTTCCGGTCCGATGGATGATCCGGCTCGCATCTCCGGCCTCACCGACCGCGTGCGGGAAGACATCTACCGGCATGTGTTCGGCAACCCCGATCGCGAGGTTGGGGGCGTCCTGGTCGGCGTCCATATCGACGACGCCAGGGTGAGCGTGCGCGGAATGATCCCGGCGCTCGAGGCGGTCGGAGAGCGCGCCGCCGTCACCTTCACCCACGATGCCTGGGAGATCGTCCACCGCGAGCTGGACCGGCGCTTCCCAGACCAGCAGATCGTCGGCTGGTACCACAGCCACCCCGGCTTCGGGATCTTCCTCTCCCGCGACGACCTCTTCATCCACGAAAGCTTCTTCTCCGAGCCGTGGCAGTTCGCCTACGTGATCGACCCGATCGGCCTCGAAGAGGGCGAGTTCTGCTGGGACGCAGGGGGAGTGGTCGAGGCCGGGCGGCGGACGATCTCCCCCCCGCCCGGATTCACCCCGCCGAGCAGAGCCTCGCAGAGGGTCGCCATGCCCGGCGACTCGCCGCAGGGGCTTCGGTCGGCCCACGAAGAGGACTCGTCCGTGTACCTCCGCCGGCCCAAGCGGGCGTTCCCACTGGGCGGCGCCTCCGCATCGCTGGCCATCGGAATCCTCGCCGGGTTCCTGATCGCGCCGACGCTGGGAGTCGGCGGCGGCGGCAGCGCGGCCGAGAACGCCCCCCGACCCGTGGAGACCCGGAGCCAGGTCGACGAAACCGGCTCGAGCCCATCGGCCCGAAGCGTTCGGAGGGCCGCCGTGCGCGCGGCCCGGCGGCGGGCGGCTGCGGCACAGTCGGTGCCTCGGACGACGACGCCCCCACCCGTCAAGAGCTACCCGAGCAAGGCGGCTCCGGTCGAAAAGGAAGGCTACGCACCCGAACCCGAATACAGCACCGGCGCCGAAGCGCCCGCTGAAGGCGCAGGCGGCGTCGAAGCCGGGGCGGGCGGCACGGAAGCCCCCGGCGGCCACTTCAACGACGATTGATGGCTGCCGCCGGAAACATCTGCCCCTACTGCCGCTCGCCGGTCGAGTCCGGCGGCGACGCTAAGCAGTGCCCGTCCTGTGGCTCCGCGCACCATGCCGATTGCTGGATCGAGAACGACGGCTGCGCGGTGATTGGCTGCGCGGCCGGTCCTGCCGCCAAGAAAGCGGCGGGAATCGTCCTGCCCCCGATCGAGGAGCCGGGCGCCGCGGTCGTCGTCGACGTCGAGACCGAACAGGCGCAGGAGGGCAAAGGCGGCCCCCGGCGCTTGGCCCGGCCGCTGATCGCGGGAGCGGCGGTCGTCGCGGTGGTGGCCATCGGGATCGGGGCCGCCGTCGCCATCCGCGCGCAGGACAAGGGCGGGAAGATCGAAGTCGGCGATGAAACCGGTTCGAGCGTCTCGGCCGACGCGACTCCATCCGCACCGGCCGCCGCCCTGTCGGAGAAGCGCGAACCCGGCGATTTCACCGACGCCGAAGTCGCCGCCCACGCGAAACAGGTGCTCGTCCGGCACCATGAACTGCTGAAGAAGGCGGCCGGGGACCCGAGCAGCCCCTATGCGCGACAGGCATACGCGCTCCTGTCCGTTCGCAAGCGCGCCGCCGAGACCGCGGAAGGCGCCGAATACGGAGAAAGCGGCTTCGAATTCTGGATCACCAAGCGCGAAGGCGAGAACCTTCGCATCGGCGAATCCGTATGCCTGCCGGGAACGGTCACCCTGCGACCGCCCGGCTACTGGAACCCGAGGAACGGCGTGGCGATGGTCTACGTCGACTTCGGCTCCTACGCCGGCTTCACCTGGGTCCTCTACGAACGCGGGCACTGGACCTACGACGCGGGCTACGGCCACGTGCCCAGCCGCGAAGCGATCTGGGAGCCACGGAAGGACGTGCTCTTCCAGTCGACCGGAGTGAGCTGTTGAGCGCTCGGCCCACGTTCGCCGAGCGGCTTCGAAACGCCTTCGACAGGGCCGTGGCGCGGCCCGGTCCGGTGGTGCTCGCTCTGGCGATAGGCCTCGCCGCCGGGCTCCTCGTCCGTGGCGCGACCTCCGCGGAAAGCAACTCGACGCCCGTGCGGCAACGGGGGGACGGCGTCGCGGCA
>Ga0068860_100004535_pt1 | contig 14175 bp, 10 predicted proteins | sample KBSSwiS32_FD_66597 | JGI IMG/M metagenome (GOLD analysis project Ga0068860, IMG submission 66597) | Switchgrass rhizosphere microbial communities from Kellogg Biological Station, Michigan, USA - KBS Switchgrass S3-2 | ecosystem: Host-associated > Plants > Roots > Rhizosphere > Soil ... | reverse complement strand
CGGAAAACTCATCAGGAAATATAAGGGTCATTCGGCCGAAGTTTCGTCGGTGGCATTTTCTCCTGATGGAAAATTCGTTCTTGCGGGCGCCCACGATTTTACTGCCATATTATGGGATATCGATGGAAAGATTCGGCAGAAATTCGAGGTCTTGGGTTGGGTTAATGCCGTGGCTTTTTCTCCTGATGGAAAATTTATCCTTACCGGTTCTCATGATAAAATTGCCGGGTTGTGGGACATTGAAGGAAATCTTATTAAGAAATTTAAGGGGCATTCTGATGACGTATTAACGGTGGCCTTTTCCCCTGATGGAAAAAATATTCTAACCGGCTCCTCGGATAGTACAGTGAGATTGTGGGACTTAAACGGTAAGCAGGTCCGGGTATTAAACGGGCATTATGGTATTGTTTATTCTGTAGCCTTTTCTCCTGATGGAAAATCCATTCTTACCGGTTGGGGGGATAATATAGCGAGGTTGTGGGATCTTGACGGTAATCTTATAAAAGAATTTAACGGGCATTCACGTGCGGTCCATTCTGTAGCTTTTTCGCGGGATGGAAGGTCCATTCTTACCGGATCAGGTGATGGCACAGCGAAGCTGTGGGAAACAGATGGAACTCTTATCAGCGAATTCAGAGGTCATTCAGATTATGTTAATTCTGTAGCTTTTCTTCCAGGTGGAAATTCCATCCTTACCGGTTCGGGTGATAATACCCTGAGATACTGGGAACTAAACAGGAAGTTGATCAGGAGAATTGAGAAACAACAAAAAGATGGGGGAATTATCAGTATCTCCTTTTCACCTGATGGGAAATCCTTCCTGTCTGGTTCGATGAATGAGATAGCGAGATTAAGGGATTTGTATGGGAATCAAATCCAGGAATTTAATTGTCATTCAAAGGCGGTAAGTTCTGTAGATTTTTCTCCGGATGGAAAATCCGTTCTGACCGGTTCCTGGGATCAGGTAAACAGGTTATGGGATTTGCAAGCCAACGTCATTAAGGAATTTAAGGGAAATAAGGGTATTTTTTCTCCCGATGGTAAACTTATTCTTACGCGCTATGGGGATAGTTTAATAAGCCTGTATGAAAGAAATGGTAAGTTCATATGGAAAGCTATCTGTGATTCGGCCAGCGCTATGACTTTTTCTCCTGATGGAAAATATATTCTTGTTGGCTCCGGGGATGGTATGGTTAGGCTTTGGCATACAAACGGTAAGCTCAGTCAGTTATTTAAAGGCCATTCAGGCTGGATCAATTCAATCACCTTTTCACCAGATGGAAAATATATTCTTACCTGCTCCATGGATGGTACAGCAAGACTGTGGGATTCCCGGGGGAATTTGATCCGCATGTTTCAGGGTCAATCACGTGACTTATCAGGTGCTGCTTTTTCCCCCGATGGAAAATCAATTATTGCGTGCTCCCGTGATAAGGCAATATTATGGGACCTTGACGGGAAAACCAATCGCGAATTTAATATGTGGTTTCCTACCACTGCATCCTTTTCTCCGGATGGAAAATTAATTCTTATTGGTTCTGCTGATGGATCGGTTAGCCTATGGAGTAGCGCGCTGCCACTGAAAGATTTTTTGCGAAGTAATAAAATCGAAAGCCTGACAGTAAAACAGAAAAAACAATTTGGGATTAATTAATTTTCTCCTTATACGAAATAATCAAGCCTCATAAATTTTTTTATATCGAACCTGGTGCAGAAAATAATGTAACCTTCCACATCTAAGTTTCCCTTCTCTAAGGCTGAGTTTACACAGATACCATCGGCAAAGTAAAACATCCCAGTCATGAGATTTACATGCCTCTTTAAAAACTATTAATTGGCATTTTTGTTGTGAAAATTCAATATATGCTCCCGGGTTAAAATTGTGACGTTTCAACAAAATAATTATCATGAAGAAGAAATGTTTGATTTTCTGTACAACATTTTTAATATCGGTTACGGCAGGGATGAGCCAGGATACTTCTAAATTATCGACGGGGAAACTGAAAAATAATTCAAATACATTGAATGCGGCCGTTTATCCTGATAGCGAAACAGTAAATAAAAAGGGCAGGAGAGGAACGGCACACACTTCGGTAAACCCCAATAGCGGAACAAGCATCCCTAATACTACCTCAGGTACATTAAATTCCACTGTGAATCCTAATACACAACTGGTAATTCCTATTCGAAAAAGCAAGAAAAAATCAAATCACAATGTTGCTCCGGATTCGGGAATAAGTACCCCTGGTAAATAAGCGGATGAAAATTACAGTTCGTCACGTTGACCGATAAAAATTGAAATTCACCGGTAGCGGAAAATTGTTATATTTAAAAATGCGAACATTCATCCTGGCAGGTTTTTATATTCTCTTTTCAATTAGATTAGCGGCGCAGGTTCCCGTGAGTAAAGAGCCCCGCCACCATGTTGTTTTTGAAAATGATCGTTTTAGAATATTGAATGTACTGTTGCCACCGGGCGATACCACTCAATATCATGTGCATTCGACACCTTCAGTTTTTATATCCTTCACTAAAACGCACACGGCTTCACAGAACATCAATAAACAACCAGTCGAAGGTGTTTCTGCATCAGGCAATGTATGGTTTGAAAATTTAAATCCACCAAATGTTAAAATTCACCGGGTATGGAATATGGATACCTCAACTTTTCATGTAATGGATTTCGAGCTATTAGGAAAAGATTCAGGTTTTAGTACCTCGCCTTTAGAAATGCAACATATACAGTTGTTAATAGACACACCATGGGTGAGAAGCTATGCCATGCGACTTGAAAAAAATGAACAGGTAAGTATTAAAGGACAGCAGTCAGGTTTTATACTAGTGGCCATCAATGAGGCAAGCATTGAGCTATCTCAAAATTCAGCTGAAAGCAAACCAATTGTGAAAGCAGGCAGCTTTTATTTAATAAAAGCTAACGATAAATTTTCAGTCACTAATCTCAATAGTACTTCGGCAAATTTTGCGCTGTTAGAAATAAAATAATTTTATTTTATTAGCAACACATTATGAAATTAATATCCGCGGGATAAAAAGCGGGTTCTGATGGGTAACAGGTGTATACCAAATTGTCGCGGCTTAGTGGAGACACCAACAGGGCATCCCGCAAAGCAAAAAGGTCTTAACTTCAATCATAAAACCTTTAGTGGATTTACTTGAGACACGTATTGTTAACCTATGGCCACCGTGGATTTGTAAGTATATGAAAACACATTTATTTTTTTTATTGCTTCTTTCCGCCCTTCATTCCTGTCGGCAAAATCAGGCCGTTACTGAACGGGAAGCAATCCAGGTAATCAATAAATTTGACGATGGCTGGCAAAATAAAAATCGGCATATCGTTGATTCTGTGCTTGCGCCTGCTTACGTTTATTTTACACAAAGTGGGAGTATATTCAGCAGGGACAGTGTCGTTGCTACGGCCGGTGAATCGTCCTACATATTGCAAAACACCAGCCGTTCGGAATTTGTAGTAACCCTTTATGATAATACCGCTATAGTGAGCACCCGCTGGAAAGGCAAAGGCATTTACAGGGGCGCTCCCTTCGATTATGATCAGCGCTGTAGCATTGTCGTGATAAAAAAAGATAATAAGGTGGAGATATTATCGGAGCACTGCACCCCAATAAAAACAGCTAACGTGTTTCGTTGAATTATGGGCGTAGAAGGCATAAAAAGATAATGCGGATTACTATCTTTTAAAATTATAAACCAGTTGAAATTAATTATCCCCGCTGGAATTAGCAGATAAACGCAGGGATATAATCCGATAAACTGAGTGCCGAAATAGAAAGCCACTCTCTTTTATATGAATCAAAATATTCAAGAGCCGGTTTTCCTATACCAAGTTTGTAATCAAATGGTGGATACCCCGGCACAAAATAACCCGGATAGAAATAGCGGAATTTATTGCTTTTACAATAAAGCATTTTTTCATAAATCATATACTTTCCCAGGCCATATGTTTTATAATCAGGATCATAAATAGAACAGATACCGGCTGCGCTGTTTTTCCCCAAATCGAAAAAGCCTGTTCCAATCATTTGATTTCTGTCATAAACATCCAGCATGTAAGTATTATATACGTTGTATGATTTGTCGCCCAGCAAAAGCCATTGGAGTGAAGGAGATTTTTCAAATGATTTACTTTCCTTATAGCGGGAAAACAATGCTTCGTGTTTTGAAGTGATAACTGCCTTCTTAATTTCGGTTTTGAACTGGCTGTTTTTTTTGTTTAATACAATATATTTCTTGTCTTGTTGAAAATCACTTAAACGCACCCGGAGCCAAATGGTATCATATAATAAATTTCCGAAAAGTTCTTTGTCAGTTGTAAAAATTGATTGCTGCATCCTGAACCAGCCCTCTTGTAAAAAATTATCTAGTTCCTCAACTTCAATATTTAAAAGGCTTTTTAATTCTGTATACATGGAGAAAAGATTGGCGTAACTCAATACTGTGCACCTGTGACGTACTAAAATTACGACGATTGTTTCCTAACTCTTCGGCTTTTCAAAAATCCCTGCATCAATTTCTTTATTGATCTCAATCTTCTTGCTGGTAATAGTAAAAGTTAATCCCGGGAAGCTAATTTCCTGGGAAAAAGACTTTACAAATCCATCTTCTGTTTTCCTGTAGTCTGAATTTACTGTTGTTATTTCAATATCCTGGCCGCCTGTATTCATTTTTGTTACCTCCTTTAGGATATAATAGGTAGCGCTGTCAATAAAAAAATTCATTTCTACCCCTGTCGCCGTGGTAAGTTTTAATTTATAACTTGCAGCTCCGCTTAAGTTTTCTTTGCCCTGCAATTCTGCTTTACTTCCTTTTGCCGCATAATCGTACAATGGACCTGCCGCATCCATTTGTAACCGTCCGAGTTTTACCTGTTCGGCCGGCATATTGGTAGGAGTACTTATTCCGGCTAAAGGGTTAACGCTCCAGCCGCTATCAGGCGTATAACAATCAATAATTTTTTGCCCGTTAAAGTCAGTCTCACTTTTAAATCCTTTACCGTTTATTTGATAGGTTTTACGCGGGCCAATATTGTTCATAATATTTAGTTCACCTTCAGTATAAATAGTTTTTATGGTGCCCAGCTTATCCTTGCCGCCCATTGCGTCTATCCATTTATTAATAATTTCATCCGCGGTTTGGGCGGATGTATTTATAGAACCCGTAGCAGCAATTAAAACGACCAGTAAAAGATGTAGTATTTTCATTTTCTTTTTTTTAAATTTTAAATATTGTTTATAACAAGAATTTTAAAAATGAATGACACGAATAAATAGAGGTCCTTTTCTTTCGTGTAATTTGTTCATAAAATTCGTGTTATCTCATTGTTTCAAATTAATTCCTGTTAACTTCAAACGCTAACAACACGTTACCCGGCATCTGTCCGAACATTCCATAACCCGAGTTCACGAATAGCATACCATCGGCAATGACAGGAGCGGGGCCATCTATCGCGCCGCCTTTTGCTTTGATGCCATTGACAATATCATAATCCTTAGCCGTATCATAATCCCACAAAATTTTTCCATCCTTTGTTGCATAGCCGCGTATATGGCCATCCAATGAGCCGGCAAATACAATTCCCGGGATTACCGCGGGCGCTGCGGAATTAAACGGCATGCAATCTTTTTTGTTAGTACACGGGGGTGTTGGCGTGTCCCAAATTACCTTACCGGTAAAAAGATCAAGCGCATAGATACCCGGAGAAGGCTTGCTTAAAGAATCTGTTCGATCAATAGCGAAAATGTTATCTGCATTCGTTGCATACACATTTTCGCTGTCGGTTGCCATGCCCCAATGTATACCCCCCAGCTTACCACCTTTGCCAATTCTGGTTTGCCAAACCGGTTTTCCATCAGCTGGTGACAAAGCATACACCACACCCGATTTTTGGCCTGCCACTAAAATGTCTTTTCCATCTTTTCTTTTTACCAGTATTGGTGCCATCCCAAAGTCAAAGTCGGGACCTGGCTTATCGGGACAATTGACAAAAAACGGACATGCTACGTTATAAGCATCTCCTTTAGTAGCCTGGAAATTCCAAATGAGTTTACCTGTTTTGATATCAAGTGCCTGTATCGCATCGCTGGTATTGGTTGTGGGGTAGGTATAATTTTCCCCTGTTCCAATGTAAAGTAAGCCCCTTTTTGCGTCAATGGTGGGGCTGCACCACACCGGCGCCCCCGATGGGCCGTAAAAAGACTTACCATTTTTCTTCTTCCCTGTTACTTTTGCTGTTTCAACAATCTCCCGGTGTTGCCAGATTTCTTTTCCGGTGCGGGTGTCCAGGGCAACTACTGCCCCGGAAGAAAAACAACAATTGTAGTCACCATTCATGGCAGATCCAACCTCTATTGACGAGATGGGAACGAATACTTTCCCTCCGTAAACAGCAACTGAGCCTGTCGTCGATGATTGCGCATCAATGCCGGCTCTTTTGTTCCATAGTTGTTTGCCTGTCTTTACGTCTATTGCATGAACGTTAGTGCTGAAATCAGCAAAGAAAGCAGTAATCGAATTTCCCTGCTTTTGTATTACAATGGCGCCACGAATAGCAGCGCTTGCCGCAAAATGCCATCCCGGTTTTCCTGTTTTCCGGTTGATGGCAAACAGTTCTCCAAACTGGCTCCCAACGATCAGCCAATCGCCCACTACGGCAGGCTTACTCCTTACTATGGTAGCATCCGGGAAGGCGAAAGTCCATTTCAATTGTAAAGAAGTGATATTGGATAATGTTATACCCGCCTGTTCCGCGCTACGAAAACCAGTGCCGCCAATATCTCCGCCCCATCCCGAATAATCGAATGCAGGTTTGGCGTTGTCATGAATGAAAAATGAGGTGTAAGCTTCTGTTGGTAAAACCGTAGTTTTCAATTCTCTATTAGTTATCCATTCTGCTACAGCCTTTCGTTCCTTATCACTAAGTTTGGCGGCCTGCTGTCGCATCTTACCGTTATCCATAGACGCAAGAATAGCGCGTGGCGTCATGCTGGACATTACGGCATAACCCGGGGCAACATTCCCAATAGTATCTTTATGACAGGCATTGCATGAAGTATAAAAAATCTTCTTGCCCATTGCACGTAAAGTGTCATCAAACAGGTGTGATGCATCGGCTCTGGTAAAAGTATTATAGACCGGAGGTCCTTTAATTTTTTTTATATCCGAGTTTTTGTTGGCCAAAAGAATTGCTGCTGTAACCATCAACAAAAAAAATAATTTTATTGTATGCATAAAATAAAATTGCGTGAACAGGATTTAAAAATAATACTCTTAAGGAAAGTACGGTAATAGTTTTAGCTGAAAGGAATATTATTCGCCGAACTGTATCATTTGCACGACGGCTGACCGCATTTGTCGTTGTTTTCCGGCTCTATTTGTAAATTTTTTTCAGAACTTCCTGTCGGTGTTCCCGGGATATCGGAATAAGTTTGCCGTCAATCTCCACGCAATTGCCTTCAATAACATTTACTTTATCAATACCAATAGTAAATGAACGGTGAATTCTTATAAACTTATCGGCCGGAAGTTTTTCTGTGATGGCGGTGAGCGACTGGTACGATATCAACGAAGTTGATTTTGTGGTTACTCTAATATAATCTTTAAGGCTTTCTATGTAGAGGATATCGCTTATCATTATTTTTACAAATTTCCGGTCTACTTTTAAAAACAAATATTCGGTTCCGCCCGGCTCATTATTTTCAAACCGATAGCTATCGGATGTCTTTTCAGCGAGCTTATACTTTATGGCCCTTTCAAAGGCTTTCATGAACCGCGGAAATGAAATGGGCTTCACTAAATAATCCAGCACTTCGAATTCGAAACCTTCTACGGCATAATCCCTGTAGGCCGTTGTAATAATAACAGGCGGAGGGTTTTTGATGGTTCCCAGCAGGTCAAGGCCGGACAACAAAGGCATTTCAATATCAAGGAAAATCAAATCAAACGCTTCATCTTTTAAATGCCGCAATGCATCAATGGCATTTTCGCATCGCCTGGTTTCAATATTATCCAGCCGCTGTAAATAATTTTCAATTACGTCAATAGCCAATGGCTCATCATCCACCACCAGGCATTTGAAATGCTTTAGCATACAGGCATTTTTAGTGATACGATAAATTCATTTTGTTTTTCTGAAAAATCAAGCCGGTAATTGTTACCGTATAATAATTCTAACCTTCGTTTTGCATTTTTTAATCCAATACCGGCATTTGCTGTTGGGATATTTTCTTCAACAGGATTTTTTACCGTGAAAAGCAGGTATCCTTTTTCTACCTTCAATGTAATGTCAATTTGTATTTTACTGAGCGTATTCTTTACGCCATGCTTGAAACTGTTTTCGAGAAACAGGATTAGTATCATAGGAGGAATGCTTACTTCTTCAATTGGTCCCTCCATTTCAAATATAACTACCAGTCTTTGGCCGAAACGAAGTTTCTCCAGGTCGAGGTAGTTTTGCAAATAGGTAATTTCTTTAGACAATGACACTTTGGGTGTATTCGATTCATAGAGCATGTAACTCATAAGCGCTGATAACTTTAAAACAATATCCGGTGCCTGGTCTGATTTTTTCAGCGTTAATGAATATAAATTATTCAATGTATTAAAGAAAAAATGTGGCTGTATCTGCGCCTTCAGGAAATTCAATTCTGTTTCGAGGTATTGTTTTTCCTTCTCCTTCATCAATTGCTGGTTTCGTATCCAGTCTTTTGAAAGTTTAAAACTGGTAGTAAAACCAGTGAGGTAAAACATAGCAGTCGTTTCTAAAAACAGGTTTTGAAAATTAAGGTCAGCAGTAATTGCAAAAAGTGTTGATCCAAAATGAGCATACAATTGCTTTAATAGCTGATCAATAAAAGCTGTTGCCAACAATGCCAGCAATAATAACAAGGCATAATAAATATATTTCTTCCGGTATAAAAAGAACGGGATCAGGACATAAAAGTTAACATAAACGAGCGCTGCAGAAAATGGCATGAATAAAATGAACTGAAGATAAAACGTAAAGTCATGTATCTGGTAGGCGTTATAAAAAACCACACACACAAAAAAATAATATAGTATCCAGAACAGGGTATGATATAGCCATCTCTTCCTTAAAAGGGCACTAAGCTGCAGGCGGGATTCCACCGGCAGTTGAACGGCGGGTAAAATATTATTTGAGGAAGGGTTAATCAAAACAGGTGTTCGTTGTGCAATCAAAAATAATACTTTGCGCAGTTTAAAAAGGGAAGGACTGCAAATTGCAGGGATTGCCGTATGAACTGCATTTTTTACAGGATGGATTGTAATCCTGTTGTGTGATTGTTGAATTGTTTTATTGTTGAATTGTTAAATTGTTCATTGCCCTATTTGCCAATTACGAACTCATTTGGTTGGCTTTGAACAATAGATTATTTTAGAGTTACACAAAGCAAACTGTTAGCGGCCATGTATACAAGTATGACGAAACTTATTTCAACTTTTATCCTGGCTTTTTCAATTTTGACAATATTTGGTCAAAACAAAATGCGACCCGTCGAAGAATTAATAAGTAAGTCTGAACCGGGTTGGAAACTTGTTCAACGTTGGATAGACAAAGCAAAAAATAAAGTAGAAGTTCTTCCGTGTGACTCAGCAATAGCCAGGGATGCTTTATTTAAAACACAAGTGTCGACACGTTCTCCAATGGGCGCAATTATTTATTCGACCGGGGGTTTACTAATTGACTATGGCTGGATGAGAATTTTAGGTTCCGGGAACATTAAACTTAACAGGACACTTCCTGAGTGGAACAAAGGGAAATCATTAAAAGAGTTTAACGACAAGCCTTCATTTCTTTTAATTGCGGACGATGTTATTGGGGGATTTTTCGCAGTTAATGGGGGGCAGTTTGGTAAAGATTTAAATAAAATTTATTATTTATCACCTGATAATTTAGAGTGGAAAGCACTTGGATTAACTTATACAGAATTTTTAAACTTTTGTTTTAATAGCGATCTTAACAAATTTTACAAGGGGCTTCGATGGACCAACTGGAATGAGGAAGTATCAAAACTTGATGGCAACCTGGTGTATACCTTTTATCCTTTCTTATGGACCAGGGAAGGTAAAAACATAGATAAAATCTCAAGAAGGCCAATTCCGATTGAAGAACAATTCAGGTTCAATATGAGCAGAATTGGAAACGATTAGACCCGCTGCTTGTGGATTGATCCCGGGGCTCAAACGGGATAGTCATGCTTCAATTATTTAATAAACTTTGCATATGGAAGCATACATTCGCTAGCTTATGCTGAAAAGTTTATAGAACATCTGTTCAATTTTAAGAAGGCAGTAAATTAATTACCCTATAAATATATTTTTCAGAATTGTCCATTTTGCTTCATTGTTTTCGTCATTGTAATATCTATTCATCTAAAATTAATAATCATGAAAGAGTACTTATTATTGCTGAGAGCAGGAAAGCCAACGGCAAGTAAAACCGAAGCTGAACAAAAAGCTGAAATGGAGGCCTGGGGGAAATATATGGGTGGCCTTGGTGAAAAAGGACAACTGGTCGGCGGTTTACCGTTAGTATCGGGTGGCTCTGTTGTTTCATCAAAGAGCATCAAATCTGAGCCCGTTAAGTCAGCCGCAGAAGGTATTGTGGGAGGTTACCTTATTGTAAAAGCAGACAGCCAGGAACAGGCCACTGAAATTGCCAAATCCTGTCCGCATATTGCCAGCGAGGGTAATATAGAAGTAAGGGAAATTGCACCGATGCCTGCTATGTAGCTTTTCCCATTCCTTCCCTGGAACGTTTGAGCTAAATGGAGTAGCCCTGGGTTTTTCATACGCCCGGACTACTCCATTTCTTTTTTAAATGAATCCTACAATTATAACGTTCTGAAAATTTGCCAGCATTTCAAAACCAGCAGTTTTGCGATAAAAATTTTGCTCGCGCGTAATAAGTTTAAAACCTATTGGGCCTGTTTGCGTCAAAAGAATTCATATCATAGTGTTTGTTTTCGCAGTCATTTATTAATTTTTTACTAGTTTGTGTTTGTTTAACATTGCAACCCAAATTGTCACTAAACAGTCATTCAAAAAACATTCATCATGTTTACTTTTTTTCGATCGTGAACTTACCAAATGATAATTCGGAACCTGTAATTTTTTTAAAGTCAATTTTCAAACAAGATTAACCGGCAATTATTACAATTAAATTTACTGCTGTCATTTTATAAAATGTATATCCCTAGTCAAATGAAAAAAATCATTCTCCTGCTTTTATCCGCATCAGTATTATTTTATTTTTCCTGCAATACTAAAAGAGAAGGCAACCCACGTGTGCTTGTGTTTACGAAAACAACCGGGTTCCGTCATGCATCGATTCCTAATGGGATCGCTGCTGTTATAAAACTTGGACAGGAAAACGGTTTTGATGTAGACACTACAGAAAATGCCGGGATGTTTATCGATGACACATTGAAAAAATATGCTGCCGTTATTTTTTTAAATACCACCGGCGATGTGCTCAATTTCAGGCAGGAAGTGGCTTTTGAGCGATACATACAGGCAGGAGGTGGTTTCGTGGGAGTGCACTCCGCAACTGATACAGAATACGACTGGGGATGGTACGGAAGGCTAGTTGGGGGATATTTTAACGGTCACCCTGAACCGCAGCAGGCTAAATTTATTATTAAAGACAGGGAATTTGCTGCAACAAAATTTTTTACGGATAGTGTGTGGCAGCGCAGGGATGAATTATATAATTTTAAAAAACTAAGCCCTGATTTACACGTGGTTCTAACGATTGATGAAAAATCTTATGAGGGCGGCACTAACGGTGCATATCATCCAATGAGCTGGTATCATGAGTATGATGGTGGCCGTGCATTTTATACAGAGCTTGGCCATACTGAAGAATCTTACACAGAGCCAAATTACCTTAAACATTTACTGGGTGGTATTCAATACTCCATAGGAAATAATAAAGAACCGGATTATACAAAAGCTACATCACAATTTCCACCGGATGAAGACCGCTTTACAAAAACACAACTCGTGCAGGCAACTTTTTTTGAGCCGACTGAGATGACCGTACTTCCCAATCTTGATATAATGGTTATCCAGCGGAGGGGTGAAATATTGCTCTATAATCATGAAACAAAAAATGTAAAGCAGGTTGGCTTCCTGAACGTTTACTGGAAAGCACAGGTACCCGGTGTGAATGCTGAAGAAGGATTACTTGGCCTCTGTAAAGATCCTGGCTTTGCGAAGAACCATTGGGTATATATGTATTACAGTCCTGCAGATACTTCCGTAAACCGGTTATCGCGATTTACTTTTGAGAATGACACCATTGATCTTACATCAGAAAAAATAATCCTCCAGCTATATTCACAACGTGAGATTTGCTGCCACACCGGGGGCTCGATTGCATTTGGGCACGATGGTTTATTATACCTCTCATCCGGGGATAACTCCACTCCATTTGATGAACCGGGAGCTAAACATGTAAACAGTGGTTTTGCTCCATTGAATGACCTTCCGGGTCATATAAGTTATGATGCAAGAAGGTCCGCTGGAAACACAAATGACCTGCGTGGAAAGATCATGCGCATACGGGTAAAAAATGATGGTAGTTATGAAATTCCTGAAGGAAATCTTTTTCCAAAAGGAACAGATAAAACAAGGCCCGAAATATATGTGATGGGCGATCGCAATCCGTACCGGATCTCGGTCGATCAGAAAAACGGTTATCTCTATTGGGGAGAAGTTGGCCCCGATGCAAACAATGATAGTTTTGAAACCCGCGGTCCACGTGGATATGATGAAATAAACCAGGCCCGCAAAGCAGGTTATTTTGGGTGGCCACTCTTTGTAGGCAACAATTACCCTTACCATGCTTACGATTATGCAACCGGGAAGAGTGGACCCCTGTTTGATCCGGCGCATCCAATCAATGATTCGAGAAATAATACCGGCCTTACCGAATTACCTCCTGCCCAACCTGCATTTATCTGGTATCCCTACGGCCCTTCGCCGGATTTCCCGGAAGTAGGCACCGGTGGCCGTAATGCAATGGCAGGCCCGGTTTATTATACCGATATGTTTCCAAAAGAAACCCGGCTGCCTGATTATTACAATGGAAAATTATTTATCTATGAATGGATACGGGGGTGGATAAAGGCAGTTACGATGCTACCCAATGGTGACTTTGATAAGATGGAACCTTTTATGGAACACATCAAATTATCTAACTGCATTGATATGGAAACCGGCCCAGATGGTAAATTATATTTACTTGAATATGGCACGGCCTGGTTTGTAAAAAATTCTGATGCAGGTTTATCACGCATTGATTATAACAGTGGTAACCTGGCGCCAAAGATCACTGCTGTGCATGTGGATAAAACTTCCGGCATTTTACCACTTACGATCAAAGCAACAGTTGATACCTATGACCCGGAGAAAGACAACCTGACTTATATATGGGATCTTGGCAATGGCACCACAAAAGAAACAGCATCACCTGAGCTCGTGAATACTTTTACAACCGCCGGTGATTATAAAATTTCAGTACAGGTAAAAGACGCAAAGGGCGCAGTATCAAAAAGCGATGCAACAGATGTATACGCCGGCAATGAAACACCCGTTGTAACAATACAGCTAACAGGAGCTAACAAAACATTTTACCTGCCGGGAGTGCCCATAAGGTATTCAGTTAATGTAAAAGATAATGATACCTCTGCAATTGATCCTGCAAACATGTATGTGTCGGTTGATTATGTACAGGGATTTAACCAGGCATCTAAACCTATGGGCCATCAGCAGGGTCAGTTAACAATAGGGGGTAAAAACTTAACGCTATCGCTCGATTGCAAGAGTTGTCATAAAGAATCAGATTCCTCTGTAGGTCCGGCATTTGTAATGGTTGCGAAGAAATATGCAAAAGATCCAAATGCAGTACACTACCTCGCTGAAAAAATAAGAAATGGGGGCGCCGGAATTTGGGGCACAACAGCAATGGCCGCACACCCGACATTATCTCAAAGTGATCTTGACCAGATGGTCGGATGGATACTTTCTCTCGGTAATAAAGAGGTAATAAAAAAATCTTTACCACAAACAGGAAGCATTACACCCGCAGTTAATCAAAAACCAAATGCTGTATTG
>Ga0068860_100004533_pt1 | contig 14178 bp, 15 predicted proteins | sample KBSSwiS32_FD_66597 | JGI IMG/M metagenome (GOLD analysis project Ga0068860, IMG submission 66597) | Switchgrass rhizosphere microbial communities from Kellogg Biological Station, Michigan, USA - KBS Switchgrass S3-2 | ecosystem: Host-associated > Plants > Roots > Rhizosphere > Soil ... | reverse complement strand
GATACGTGGTTCCGGCGTCGGTCGTCGACGTCGCGTTCTCGGTGAGCGCGCCATCGCTCTTGAAGAGCATTTGGTTCCCGCTGACGATCGCCGAGAGCGTGTAGCCGCTGATGCCGCCGGTCCAGCGGTACCAGATCTGATGCTTGCGGTCGTAGACGAGCTGGCCGCCAGAGTAGAGGAAGCGCACCTCGTTCTTGGCGCGAGAGAACACGATGTCAGTCACGACGATCGGCGTGCGAACCGTCGGTTGACAGAAGAAGTCGTCCACCGGGGAACCAATCCAGGCGACGCGCGCGCTGCGGTCGATCGAGAAAATGCCGCGCTCCGAGACGAAGAACACCTCTTCCCCGGTCGAGAGCGTCGGGGGGCCGATGATGGCGCCGACGTCCATGCTCACGCGTGCCGTGGAGTGCAGCGAGCCCGAGCCGTTGTCCTCGGGGCCGTCGCCTGCCACCAGATAGATGGCGTTCTTCTTGAAAACGACCAGCTTGTCGTCGAGTTGCGCGATCCCCGTGATGTCGCCGAACTCGTCGTCGAAGTCGATCACGAACTCGCCGACAAACTCCGGCTGATGACCGGGACGGATGTGCTTCGAGAACCACAGTTCGGTGCGGAAGTCGGCGTTGACCATCCACAGCCGATCGCCGTACGTCGCGAGGTACGCCGGGCGCGGGGTGATAGCCGTTTCGAGCTCGGCGTAGGTGTAGAGAAAGTCGTTCCCGGCAAGCACGATGTCCGTCGTCGAATCGACGGTTGCGACGGCGCCGGTCCCGCTGCTCAAGTAGGTGATCGAGACCAGCTGGAACACGCTGCCGTTGCCGGCGGTTCGGAACAACTTCGCGGCAACCGATCGCGGCTGTATCCCGAGGCTGAGCCCCTGGCTCTCGAGGCACGGCATCGTCCGTGGGTCGTAAGTCGCCGTCACGGTGTTATTGGCCCCCGTGAGCGTGATCGACGCCGGCTCGCTGAGCGGCGACCTCCACACGCGTCCGTGCTGGTCGGCGATCTCCAGCATCTCGACGTACTGGTACGTTGCCAGCAGCGTCAGGCCCGCGCCGCCGACCGTAGACTGCACAAGCGTAGGAGACCGCGGGAAGAACGGGACGCCGTGAATCGGGCAAGGCCCAGGCTCAGCGGCGAACAATGCGCCAGACGGAAACCACAGCGCCCCGGCGCATTCCAGCGGGCGACCCACTGACAACGCTCCGACGTTCGCGGCGGCCGACGCCGGATACTCGATGTGCCAGACGTCGGGGACATAGACAGCTGCGCTTGCTCCCGCAATCTCCGTGGCCGTAGCGCGGCGATAGAGCGCCGTCCAGAAGGACCGCGATGAATCTCGAACCACGTGGGGGAGTGCTTCGCCGCCAAACGGGTCTACCCACGCGTCGAGAGGCAGGATCACGGATTGCGGTTCCTCCCGTGTGGTCACGGTGTTTCCGCCAGTGAACGAGAACGTGAATTCCAGATACGTCCGCTGCGTCTCCGCTGCCGCGGTCACGTTGATGCCCATGATCACGCGCATCGGATCCGTCCCCGGCTCCCGCCAGGCGTTGCCCTTCAACGCAAGATCGGTGCGCGCAGCCCCGCCGACGAATGCAGCCGCGCCAATGGTCGTAGACTTCTTGCACGCCTTGGGTCCGCCTGCCGTCTGATAGACGATCTGCCACTCGGTCCCGTTCGTGTAGGCCACGCCTGCCATCGACGTCGAGGCGATCGCCTCGGCCTGCTCGTCAGTTGTCACGGCGCCAGCCGACGTGACTCGCAGGACGCGCGTCGACGGCGACGTGTTCGAGACGGCGATGTATCTGACTCCGGAGCCGTCAGGTTCAGAGAGCAGAGACAACCAGTTATCGCAGGTTACCGCGATGACCAGATTCGCCGTCGCAGTCGATCCGGTTGAGGGGTTGTACTCGATGAACCGAATCTGATTCGCGGCGGTACGGGCGACGATCGTGATCGTCGAGCCCGTGTAATACATGACGTCGACCCACGACACCGTAGCGTGCCCACCTGCCCCGGAGATGGTGTCGCTGCGCTGCTGGTTTCCGGCCGAGTCGTAGACCACTGCCCGCGTCGTGCCGTCGGTGCACCCCATGACAACGACGAACAGGCTCCCGAGCGCGGCGATGCGCGCATAGTTCGCGGTGCTCAGGAGCGTTACCGCAGGTGCGATCTGCTCCATCGTCGACTTGCGAAAGAACGTCAGAACGTGCGGGAAGACGAAAGCGTTCTTCACAGCCACCGCCGTTGACGTCACCGCGACGTCCAGCGACGAGGCCGCTCCCGTGGAGCGCTGGTAGTTGACAGAGTACCGCGTCCAGTTCGCCGGCCGATCGCGTAGGGACGCGCCGTATGACGACGTCGACGTGCCCGAGTCGTAGAACCGCATCACGTCGCCGTCCGTGTCGGCCAGGTAAGCGAGGCCGCCGTCGGCCTTTGCGCCGACCATCACCGGCCCAGGGCTCATCGTGACCGCGTCAAATCCCTGTCGCGCGCGCCACTCGTCGGCGCGCTCCTGCTTCACGTCGTCCAGGCGCAGGTGCGAGCCCGGCTGCACGGACAGCGGGTTGGAATCGCCAGCCAAGCCCCCCGTGAGGGGCCAGCTGATCGGCTGGGGCCTGAGTGCCATCAGGCGACTCCTAGGCGCATCGCGGCATAGGCCGCTTGACAGCGCTCGAACGTATGGCGCACGCTTTCCGGCGTGACTGAGAACGCTTCGTCGCTGCCGAGGAAAACAAAGAAGGTCGTGGTAGCCGTCGCATGGGCTGGCTTGGCCGTGGCAATCGTCTGGGCGGTGCTCAGCAGCGCGCCGGTCTGGTACGACAAGTACCAGGCGTTCCGCGAAGAGCGACGACAGGCCGAGGCCATGCACGGACGCGTCCGCGTGCTCGACTGCATCGACGCGGCAAAGGAGCGCCTCCAGAAGCCAATCCCGCGCGACACGCTGGCCGGGATCGAAGCCGCCTGCGCCGTGGCCGACGCGAACCGGTAGGTCACGAGAACTCCCACAGGAGGACGATCCCGTTCCCGCCGAGGCCGCCGGTCTTCGCGGTGATTCCAGCGCCGGCCATTGCCCCACCGCCGCCAGATGCTCGAGCGATTGCCGAAGTCCCGTCGAGATCGGCGCCGGCAGCGTTCGATACGCCGACGCCAGCGCCGCCCCACAACGACGATCCTCCGCTTCCGGAGTAGAGGACGCCGGAGGGGCTCGTGACCGCCGGAGATCCCGGCGCGCTGGATCCGTTCTGCGTGCCGTTGGAGCTGATGGCCGCCGCCGCTCCAGGGTTCCCGCTCGCACCGAGCCGGCCGCCGCCGGGTCCGCCCTTCGCAGTAACGGTCGTGACGCCGTCAGAGAACGTGGTATCAGCCCCGGCACCACCCGGACTGCCGGTGCCACCCGACGAGCCGCCAGCGCCAATCGAATGCGTCCAGTTCGCCGGGATCGTCGCCGTGGCGAAGTAGGCGAACCCGCCCGCCGCACCGCCGTGCCCGCAGTCACCGATCGACGCCGCACTGCCGCCGCCCTGGCCGCCCCCGGCCCAAATCTTGGCAATCGCAAGCGTGCACCCCGCGGCGGAGGCCGTCGACGCGCCACTGGTGATGATCCTCGGAGAGCGAAGCAGCCGGCCCGCAGATGCCGGGGCCGCCCAACTCCCGTCAGCACGGAGGAAATTCGCTGTCCCGCCGCCGCTCGCCGGGACGATGCCGTCCGTTGTCGCCGTGAACAGTGCCGGCGCGAGGTTGACCCCAGACCACACCATTCGCTGCCATCGACCAGGCTTCGAGCCGTTCGGGTTGATGACGTACCGGCTGTCGTCGCGTGCCGTGGCCGTCGAATTCCAGGCAAAGGCTCCCTCGAGCCCGTCGAGCACGGCCGACCCGCCGGACAGCAGCGCAACGCGCGGACCGGCCTCGCCCGAGTCGTCCCCGGGCGTCTTCCGAAGTGCGGCGATGGTGGCCGCCGTGATGGCCTTGAGACCGGGCAGCTTCGACGGGCTGCGGTTGCCGTCGAGTTCGACAAACGCCGAGTAGTAATCGACGAGCAGGCTCAGCAGATCCTCAGGATCCTTGATCTGTGCCAGGTTGGGCTTCTTCAGGTTCATCGAAGCCACCTCACGCGCGATCGCGTCCGCACGTCCTCGACGCTGGGCGGGTCCGCCGAGCGCTGGGAGGCGGCCCACTTCATCGCGCGCGCCTTGGCCGCGCCGAGCTGGGCGGCAACGGCCGAGATGTCCCATTCGTTCTTGGTGAGCATCATGACCGCCGCGTGCAGAACGATGACGTCCTGGAACTGCTCAAGCTCTACGTCGAGGGTCGACCCGGGCAGTGTCAGAACCGGCGCCTGAGGCACATAGAGCAGCTGGTAAGTCCCCTGGCACCAATTCGCCGGCTCGATGTAGAGCAGAGAGCCGGCAACGCGGTAGCTGCGCCGACCGGCGATGCGCCCCTGCCGGAGCGCGTACATCGGCAAGAAATCTTCGTAGGTCGTCCCCGGATCGGACTTCACCGCGCGCACGTTGCGAAAGTCAGCCGGTAGCGCGTTGGTGTTCGACGTCGGCGCGCTCAGCGTGAACGGCGTCTGAAACGAAACACGGAAGTCAGGCGCGATGTCGACGACGTCGTTGTACAGCGTCCGGATCCCGTCGTTGACGAATTCCACAGCCTGCGTCGACGTAACGAACGTGTCGCTCGTCGACGCAGGCTGGTCCGCGATGGCCTCGGCCCGTGCTTGCAGCTGGTCCCTGGTGATGGCCATCGTTGTTTGTCAGGCGTCGGACTCGGTCTTCTCTTCCTCGGGGGCTTCGCTTGCCTCGTACTCGGCCATGCATGCCTCGTGATGGTCGGAGAGAGCCGAATTCACCTCCTCCATGTCCACATCATCAGGATTCAGCCCGAGTGCCTTCACCAAGTCTTCGGCGGCCATCCGCTTGGCTTTCCCAGGATCGGGCGCCGACTCTCCATCGTCCTTCTCGGCCGCGGCGTCATCACCATTGCGTGCCGAGGCACGCTTGGTGATGTCCGCCGGGGTGATGATCGCGACCGCCGGCATCAGAAGGTCTTTCCGCGGGCGACCTTGACCGTGATCATGTACGAGAGGCCGTCGGGCACCTCAGCGTCCGCGTACGACGTCTGCGTGAACTGGAGCTTGAAGTCTCCGGTCTGCGTGGACGCCGCGAGGTTCACGGTGCGAGTGACGTTGTCACGACGAATGAACGCGTCGTACCCCGTCGTGTTCGCGCCGTAGACCGCGGTGTCGGGTCCGATCGGGCACACGTCTACCTGCAAGAGCCGCTCGAAAGCGGTCGGGAGGGTGATCGTGTACCTGCCGGCAGTCGCCGCAGTCTTGACGAGCGTGACCCCGCCAGGGAGCCACGAGTTCGTGGTGTCCACCGCACCGGCCGTGGAGATGACCAGGCGCATGTGGAACGTGATCTCGTCGACCACGCCCATCACGCCTGCGGCCGGCCGGGGGATTGGATTGGTTGCGGTTGGCATGGCTTCGCCTTCCTCTGCTCAGAACGTCAGGCAGAAGTTGTGGATGGGGGCGTTGCACCCCAGGTCGGCGTAGTACCCGACGCGGCCCTCGATGCCGTCGGCCGCCGCGAGACGGAGCACGGTGTTGCCGTCGTCGTCGAGGAACGTCGGAATCTGTGAGGTGCGGGCGCAGAACAGCTGCAACGACTCCTTGCTGACCCCGTAGATGCGATTCACGGGGCAGAACGGGTCGCTGAAGATGTCGATGCTGTCGCCGCTAGAGGCCATCAGGTTGATGCCCTTGACGCCGACGCCCGGGATGGGGCTCGCAACGGTGGTGGGCCGGTAGCGCCCCATGGCCAGCTTGGTCAGGTTGCGCCGACGGGTCGGGTTCATGAACACCCAGTCGACCTGGCCGCCGTAGCGATCCACCTCGGCGAGACCGTCGATGATCGCGTCCTCCTCGGTCTTTCCGAGCGAGTTGATCGACACGCCACGGAGACGCGAGTCGGTGGACCGCGTGTACCCGAAGATGGTGTCGGACATGTTGAACTGGCCTTCGAAGCCGACGATTGCCAGCCGCGAAGGGGTCGCCGAGTCCTGCCGATCTCCCTTGCGGAAGATGAAGTCGCCGAGCGCGACACCGGTGATCGAGCTGATGTTCGCCGACGTGGTCAGCGTGCCGGTGTTGTAGTCGATCGCCGTGATGCGCAGGTCGGTGGTGCCGCCCGAATTGCGCAGCAGGTTCGCGTTGAGCGTCTGGCTGAACTGGATGCGCATGCCGATCTCGAAGAGCACCGCGTCCTCCGGGAACGCCAGTACGAGCGACGTCGAGGCCAGCGTGGTCGAAGCGCCGATCGTCGACATCTCGCCGAAGCCCGAGCGGTAGATCTTGGTCGCGAACGACTGCATCGTTCCGCCCATGATTCCGTCGATCTGAGCGACCATCTTGTCGTAGAGAGCGCCCTCCTTGTCGGACGCGGCGGCCATCAAGCGACCCTCGATGGTCGCCACGCCGTAGTCCTGCTGGTACGTCGAGATGACCGGCTGGACGATGTTGGTGATTTCGGCCCCACCGTTGGTCTGCGCGGTGGCGAAGTCGGCGGACCCGCCGCCGTTGTTGCCGACGCGCATCGCCCACGTGGGCTGACCGGACCAGCCGACCTTGGGCACCATCGCCGCGGCGGCGCCCTTGGACCATTCGATCTTGCTGACGAACTTGGTGCTGTAACGCCGTTTCAGACCGGCGGAGAGATTGGCAATTGTTGCCGCTGGAGCTGCCATGGGAAACCTCCTGGAACGAGCGAACGCAAATGCGCTTCAAGCTCGCTGCCCAGGAGTTTCGCCATGCGGGCCGCTTCGAAATGCCAGCTCTTGCAGACGATGGTGAATGAAATTCTGCGCGCCGTCAATGTGCGCGTTGCGCGATTAACGTGTAGCGCGGTAACTAACCAGCGCGCGCTATACGTTGCTCATTGCGCAATGAACGTATAGCGAAGAGTTGAGCGTCCGGTGGGCTTCGATCCCACGACCTCCCGGTTCATTACGCCGGGTGCTCTGCCGGCCTGAGCTACGGACGCATGGCGCCGGGGGAAGGGTTCGAACCTCCGTCCGCGCCTTGCAACGCGTGACCTCCGTTGGTCGACCCCGGCAAATTGGTGGGCGAGGCTGGGCGCGAACCAGCGACCTCCGGCGTTGCCACCGGCGCTCTGCTCTGAGCTACTCGTCCGAAAAGCGGAAGACCTGAGAACCACCGGCGCAGCGCGGAGCGCGGACCTGGGCGGGCGCCGAGCGCCACGAGTTGACCGGCGAATTCGCCGTCGCTCTCGAACACGCGCGCGTGCGGCACGCCAGCTACCGACAGCCTGGCGGCCAGCGCGTGAAGTGCGACCTCGTCACGCGCTGAAAGCACCACCGCGAACGTGCCCGGAGGCACTTGCTCGATCACGGACTCACCGGCAGCATGAACGGCCTGCGCGGCGGCGACTCCTGGCGGGAGATCAACCCTCACAACGATGTAGTGGCAGAGGGGATCTTCGACCGGCCGGGCGTCAATGGGAGCTGTTCATGGATTTGACTGTGAACATTGCCGCGAACGGAGTCAAGCAGAATGAACGCATAGCGGCTCAAAGCGACGAGCCCCAGCCCTTGTGCCCGGCCTTCTGCATCTCGCGTTTGATGATGGCGTCGCGCTGGGCGCCGTCGAGCGGCAGCCCGTCGTCGTCGACCGCGGGACCGCGCGCGGCGATGCGCTTGCCCACCGGGGCGGCAGGCTTGGCGGGAGCCTTGGCGGCTGGCTTGGCCGATCCGACCGGCGGCGGGACGACCACGGACGGCTTGGCGGAGGCCTTCGAGCCGCGCGGCGGGAGCTCGAGCCCCACGGCACGGAACTTCGGCGCCTCCTGCTCTCGGGCGAGATCCTCGGCGGCGTCGGCGGCCTTCGCCAGGTACGTTGCGTGCTCGCCCTCCTTGAATCCGGCCTGTTCCCACATCATCAGGGCCGACTCGCGGATGGCGTCCAGGCGCCCCGGGATGGCCCTGGACAGGGGGATGTCCAACTCCTGGCTCTCGGTGAGCTCCTTGGCGAACAGTTGCGCGTAGGACTCGACGCCGATCGCGTACTTCACGAAATCCATCTCGGCGCCCTCCTTGCGGCCGGCGGCGACCCACTTCTCGGCGGCTCGGGCATAAATCTTGTCGAAGTGCGGCGACAGACCGGCGGCGGCGACAGCATCCCGGATCATCTGCTGGCCGCGGTACTGGCGGAGCTCGGCCTCGACGGCGGCCACCCGGTCGTCCGCCTCGGGCTTCTTCGGCTCCGGGCGCACCTCAGGGAGCGTCACCTTGCCGGTAAGGGCCAGCTCGAGCAACTCCTCCTTGGTCTCGATGCCAAGGAACTTCAGCCGCTCGGCGAGGTCGGCCCCCTTGAGCTTCTCGACCGCGGCGGCGGCTTCCTGCTTCGCCATGGCCGCTTCCCTGGTCGCCTGGTCGGCCGCCTGGCGCGCGCGCTGGACCTCGTCCACGAGCGTGCGGTTGCGGGCCTGGTACTTCAGCGCGTCCAGCATCTCCCTGCGCTGGGCGGCGCGTGGCTTTTCTGGCGCGGCGGCCGCCTCCGGCTTGTCGGCGTCTTCCTTGGCTTCGGCCGACTCCTCGCCACCGGGGGAGGTCGCTTCCTCGTCGTCCGCGTCGCCGGCCTTGTCGGCCTTCGCCGGGTCGTCGCCGGTGATGTCCTCGGGCTTGGCGTTCGGCTCCTCCTCGATGACGACGTCACCAGGCTTCGAGCCGTTGTCGGTTGGGCCGCCGGCAACCACCACGTCGCCCACGTCAATGGCGCCGAACGCGTCGGCCTCGCGCGGCTCGTAGGCGATCTCCTTGACCGAATCGGTGAAGCCTGGGGGCGCGGATGTCAGCTTCTGCTTCGCTGCTGGCGCAGCTGGGCGCGTCTCCACGGCGTTCGCCCGGTCGGCCATGACGGTCTGCGTGATGCTGTCGGACATCGACCGGGCTCCTTTGCTCATTCGTCAGATCCTTTCGTGGTGTTCTCGGATGCGCCCAGGCGGGACGTACTCGTCAAGCTCGTCGTGCAGGACAGGCCACAGCACATCTCCGAAAGAACAGCGCTGAAGTCGATGGCCGTCGCCACCGCAGAGGCCGCAGGTCCCCGGATACTCGCCGGCCGCTTCTTGCTCTGCGGCTTCAGGCTCCGTCAGATAGTTCTTCCCGCGCCATCCCAGGCCCGCGAATGGCCGGTGGGTCAGCGGGCCGCTCATTGCACCATCCCCGGCACGGGCGGCCCACCTGGTCCACCTGGAACCGGCGGCAGGGCTGGTCCGGGTGGCGCCTGGGGCGGCTCACCGGTCGGCGTCGGACCAGCGGACGTCGGCGGCGCGATGCCAGGCAGCACCGGCGGCTGAAGCTGCGGACCGCCTCCACCGGGGCCACCGGGCGCGGGCGGTCCGGCAGGTGGCGCCGCAGGCTGCGGCTTCGTTGCGTTCAGCAGCCGCCGCAACATGTTCATGGCCTCCTCGCTGTACGCGTCGTCGAGGAGCGCCAGGAAGTACCGCGCTCGCGCGTAGGTGAACAGCGCCTCTTTGTTCATGTACTCGTCAGGCGTCTCGTAGTGCTCGTCCTCGAGGATGTCGTCGACCAGCTTCTCTTGGAGCATCTGCTCGGAAAGGATCAGGTCCGTGATGGGCGAGATGTCCGGCACGTTCAGCGCCGACATGGCCTGCTCGCGGGTCAGCCACCCCTCTTTGATCAGGTCGGCCGCCTTCTGGAACTGGCCCGAGAGCGACTGCCCGAACAGCGACGACGGAAGCACGCGGATCTCGTACTCGCCGGTCAGGTCCTCAAAGACCATTTCCTTCCACACGCCGCGGGAGATGGCACGCCACTTCGGCTTGGCGTCGGGGTTCTTCTTCGCGTGGTCGCGGGTCAGCCGCCACCACCACTTCGCGGTCTCGACCCTGTCCGTCTCCCAGTTCTGAGACGGGAGCGCGAGCCGGTCGGCCTGAAGCTCGGTGTCCTCGCGGATGGCCACGGCCGCCGTCACTCCCGCGCGCCCCTGCCCGCGCATCGTATTCGGGGACAGGCCGATGGTGTCGGACATCTGCCCTTCGAGCTCGTGCGTGTACTGGTACGCCTCTGGGTGGAGCGCTGGCGGCGTCTCGACCGTCGCAGCGGTGTTCACGTACTCATCCACCGCGACGTAGGCGTTGTTCAGGCCCGTCGGCGCATTCTCGCCCTTCTTCGTGTGGATGATCTTAGTCGCGCTCTGGTGGTGTGCCTCGCGCAAGGTGATTTGCTGCTCGTTCAACTCGACCTGAGCCGCCCTGGTCAGCGACACGACACTGTGCCCGCTCACGCCGACATGCTTCTCGTCGAAGACGCCCGTGATGAACGGGATACCGTCGTAGTGCCAATCCTCGTCCGTGTGCAGCTTGTTGCCGACCACGATGACGTGCCTGCCGTTCGGGCCGCGCTGGTAGGCGTCGATCACGCGAACCTTCTGTAAGGTGTTGCTCGCGCCGATGGCCCCGGCCATCAGGCTCCCGTTGCTCGACGACTGGCCGGCAAGCTCCTCGGGATCCACGCCGAGCATCGCGGCAGCGGCTACGGTGGGAATGCGACGGACGTGGTAGCGGCACTCCGGGTCGCCGAGCTTGCCATCTTCCTTGTCCCACAGCTGCTCCCACGGCGGAAAGCGGGCCAGTTTCGTGTCGCCGTCCTCGACGTAGACCTTCATCCAGCCGAGGTCACACGTGAGCTGGTCGCGCATCTTCAGCGACGCCTCTTTCTGGTAGCCGACGTGGTCAGCCCAAGCGTCGGACAGCTCGGTCATGTACCTGCTGGCGCGCTTGGCTTTGCCGTTGCCGCTGGACGGGACGAACTGCGCGCGCGGTCGGAACGAGCAGATTCGGTTCCGAACGGTGCCGACGAGCTGATACGCCTTGTTGAAGATTTGGCCGTTCCCCTCGCGGGCGTCGATGCGGGCGAACACCTCGGACGCGGCGTCGAGGTCGGTCACGCGGTCGCCTGTGTACAGTTCGAGGTCGTAGGCCATCCACTCGCGGCGATTCTTCTCGTCCTGCGACTGCTCGATTTCGTCGACGGTTCGGTTGAGCTTTTGCACGAGATCAACCGCGTCTAGGTCGCCGGCTTCGTTCTCCTCGGCGTTCGGCGCCTCGCACCAACGCGGGCCGCTCCCGGTGCGCTGCATGCGCTCTTCGGGCTGGTCGGTGTCGGTGACTTCGGCTTCGGAGTTCTCGGTGGGGTCGGTAGGGTCGGTGGTCTCGTCGCTCATGATTGCTTGTCCCTTGCCTTACGCTGCTCACGGAGACACCTTGAGCAGAAGCCTCGCGCAGCGTCAGCTTCGTCCCCGCAGTGCCGAAGCGAGGTGCCGTTGAAATAGCCGCCGCAGACGCCCGGAAAGTAGCGGCGGATTTCGGTCTTCAGACCGCGCCAGATCACCGCTGTATCAATCACAACCCTCATGGCCGCACGATCCTGCTTTCCTCGATCTCCGTGCCGTCGTCGCTCTGCATCGCCCGCACGAACGCCGTCGCCTGTCGAGTCGCCGCGCAGTGGACGCAATTGCCGTGGGCGTTGGCGCGCGACGGGCTGTGACCGCGGACGTCGGCGGCGGCACGGATGAGGCGCGACATCAGGCCGACAAGCTCGCGCTCGGCGGAGTCTTGGTCGGCGTCGTCTGGCTTGGTTGCTGGGTCGGTCACGGCTGCGCCTCCACTTCATCGGTGCCAAGGGCACACAGTTCGGCCTCACGCCACAGTTCACGGCAGACTTCCTCGGCGCTCTTCGACGGGACAGTAATCGCCGAGGCCATGCCAAAGAGCCACCCTGTCTCATCTTGCTCGCGGCGCCACATTCGCCTAACGAAGCCAGCCACTCCGTGGACGGGCATGCCGTCCGGCCCGAGGTAGATACGGGAGAAATCCGCCGCCGATCCGGCTCCAGGCAGCGCCTCCATGGTGATGAAATACTCGCCAGGAAATGCGTTCTCACACCCTGGAGTGGCACACGGCGAGCGCCCAAACGACAGCTTCCGATGATTGCACGTCAAGAGAACGCCTCCCTTCGGGCCTTCGCCGCGCGCGCCCGCATGACGCCGCCCTGCTGCTGCTCGCGCTTCATCCGCTCCATCGCGGCTTCGTATGGCGTCTTGACGACCGGCGGCGGTGCCTCGCCTGGCAACTCGCGCAGCATGTCCCGCGCATACCGCCACGGGTACAGCCAGGCGTCGCCGGGGTCCGAGTGCGCGGCATCGCTGGCCAGTTTGCCCGGTTTCTTCCAGCGCAGTCGCGTTGCCTCCTTGACCATCAGCGCGGCCAGCTGCGGGTCGACGTAGGTCTTCCCTGCGCGGAGGTCGTCGTTGAGCAGCTGGATGAACTCGACCTTGCGCGCCTTCTCGGCCATTACCCACTGAATCTCTGGCGCGTCCACGGCAAAGGTCTCGATCGTCTTCCTCGTGGCGTGGCCGGCCGGGTCGAACACCACCGGCCCCGGATGCTGCGCCTGCAACGCGCGGAGCCTCGCGAAAAGCTGGTGGTTGGTCTGTTGGCTGGTGGCTTCCATGTGCGTCAGGTGCGAGACGTCTCGAAGCGGAGAGATGGACATCCGCGAAATGGCATCGGCGTCGTTCCAGCCGAGGTCCAGGCCGTAGACGTGAGAGAACGCCTTGCCGTCCCACGGGCGCAGCGCTGGCGGCGGGATGTAGTAGACCAACGCGTCGGGGTCGACGATCCACTGACCGAGCCATTCGCGGCGGTACGTGATGGAATCGACGGTGAGGTGATACCGCTGGCGGGCCTCTGCGAGCGGGTCGCGGCCAGCAAAGAACGGGTTCTGTGCGCACGTCCAATGGTGCTGGTTGCTCCATCCTTCGAGGGCGTGGCAGGCGTCGAAGAATGGGCCGGAAGCGGCAGGGCCGGGCGTTCCGATGAGGACGAGCTGGCCGTTGTAATCGAGCAGGGTCGGCGCAAGGACGTCGGACAGGAAGTACGAGAACCAGTCAGGTCCAAGGCCGGCCTCGTCGACGATGGCCAGATCGCACTTGCGTCCACGCGCGCGCTCAACGTCCTTCTGATTGTAGAAGCCAAAGATTTCGAATCGGCTCTGTCCGCTCGCAAAGGCAAGCTCGGTGACTCTCGGTTCCAGCCCCAGCTTGAACTTGTTGTTGAACTTGAGGAGGTCTTCCCAGACGATCCCGAAGCCCTGCTCGTTGGTTGGAGCGAAGTAGAAGACGTTCGCACCGGGGCGCTTGGCGAAAGCTCGCAGCGTCTTCCCGAGCACGCTCGTCGTCTTCCCGGCGCGCCTGCCAGGGTGGGCGGCAATCTGCGGCGAGTCGTCCTCGCACAGCGCCAGCTGCTCGGGGCCGAGGATTCGGCGGAAACGCTCGTAGGCGCTGCGCGGCGACTGGAGGCCGGCGAGCTGGGACGCGAGACGCTTGTATTCGTCGCTCGGCACACTATCCGGCGGCCTCCTCCGGGGTCGGGAACGTCTTTCGGAACGCCGCTACCGCGTCATCTCCGTGGCCATACACGGCATTCCGCCACATCATCCCGAGGGCAGCCAACGTCGTCGGCTTCGGATCCCACTGCCCTTCGAGGCCGTAGCAGGAACAATGCGACGCCTCGACGGACAGAAGTTGCCCGTTGCCGTCGAGGAACACGACAAGGGCGTCTCCTTCGTATGCCTGCTCGCCGTACGATGCGAAAAGGATCTGCTCGTCAGAAGGGAGGTCGACTAATGGATCGCAGAAGGCCTTGAGAACGTCGTCGCGCGACGAGAAGCTCCCAAGGTACCGTTGCTCGCTCACTCATCCACCTCCACGCTGCCGGCGCCCGACAGCAAGTCGTCATCCACAGCCGGCCGCCCGAGCGATAACCGCTCGACCTGCGCCCGGTCGCGTTTCCACTTCGACAAGTCGGCCTCTTCGATGCGCACCGTCGGGATGCCGTGGCACTTCACCCAGCGCCCCCAACAAGCCGTCTCGGCAAGCACCTTGAGCGGCAAGTCCACGCCAGCCGCCTCGAGCAGCCGCAGGCCGATGCCGGCGCCGCGGAACTGCTTCTTGACGTACAGCATGCCCAGCACGTCGAACTGGTCCCACAGCGCGAATCCGAGGATCACGCGCGTCCCCTCGTGGGAGGCAGTGGCCAGCAGCGTGCGGCCGTCGGAGAT
>Ga0068860_100004532_pt1 | contig 14178 bp, 10 predicted proteins | sample KBSSwiS32_FD_66597 | JGI IMG/M metagenome (GOLD analysis project Ga0068860, IMG submission 66597) | Switchgrass rhizosphere microbial communities from Kellogg Biological Station, Michigan, USA - KBS Switchgrass S3-2 | ecosystem: Host-associated > Plants > Roots > Rhizosphere > Soil ... | reverse complement strand
CGGAAGGACCCGCTGGAGGCGTACACCACCAACCTGTCGGTCGAGGCGGCGGAGGGCCGGATCGACCCGCTGATCGGCCGCCAGCTCGAGCTGGAGCGGACCATCCAGATCCTCTGCCGGCGCCGGAAGAACAACCCGCTCTACGTGGGCGAGACCGGCGTGGGGAAGACCGCCATCGCCGAGGGCCTGGCGCTGCGGATCCACGACGCGCAGGTGCCGGACGCCATCAAGGGCGCGGTCATCTACTCGCTGGACATGGGCGCGCTCTTGGCGGGGACCAAGTTCCGCGGCCAGTTCGAGGAGCGGCTCAAGGGCGTGCTCAAGTCGCTGCAGAAGCAGCCCAACGCCATCCTCTTCATCGACGAGATCCACACCATCGTCGGCGCGGGGGCGACCACCGGCGGGTCGATGGACGCGTCCAACATCCTCAAGCCCGCCCTGGCGTCGGGGCGGATGCGCTGCATCGGCTCCACCACCTACCAGGAGTTCAAGGGCTCCTTCGAACGCGACCGCGCGCTGTCGCGCCGCTTCCAGAAGATCGAGGTGGGCGAGCCCACGGTGGAGGAGACGGTCCTCATCCTCAAGGGGCTGCAGTCCCGCTACGAAGAGCACCACCACGTGAAGTACGACGAGGAGGCCGTCCGGAGCGCGGCGGAGCTGTCCGCCAAGCACGTGAACGAGAAGTTCCTCCCGGACAAGGCCATCGACGTCATCGACGAGGCGGGCGCGGCGGTGCGGCTGCGCCAGCCGAAGGCGCCCGCGCCGCCCCCGATGCCGGGCGCCGCGCCGGCGTCGGAGAAGGACAAGGCCGGGCACGTGCTCCAGGCGGTGGCGGAGGTCACGGCGGCGGCGCCGCCGGTGGTGCCGGTGACGGTCTCGGACATCGAGGAGGTCGTCGCCAAGATGGCGAAGATCCCCAAGAAGTCGGTGTCCGCGTCGGAGACCAAGCAGCTCAAGAACGTCGAGGTGGAGCTGAAGGCGGTGATCTTCGGCCAGGACCAGGCGATCGCCGAGATGGCGGCGGCGATCAAGCTGGCGCGCTCCGGGCTGCGGAGCCCGGAGAAGCCCATTGGCTCCTTCCTCTTCTCCGGGCCCACCGGCGTGGGGAAGACGGAGCTGGCCAAGCAGCTGGCGAAGGTGCTGGGGGTGGAGTTCCTCCGCTTCGACATGTCGGAGTACTCGGAGAAGCACACCGTGTCCCGGCTGATCGGCGCGCCCCCCGGCTACGTGGGGTTCGACCAGGGCGGGTTGCTCACGGACCAGGTGCGGAAGTTCCCGTACTCGGTGGTGGTGCTGGACGAGATCGAGAAGGCGCACCCGGACCTGTTCAACATCCTGCTCCAGGTGATGGACCACGCCACGCTCACCGACAACAACGGGCGCAAGGCGGACTTCCGGAACGTCATCCTCATCCTCACCACCAACGCCGGCGCGCGGGAGATGAGCTCCAAGTCGCTCGGGTTCGGGACCACCGGCGAGCTGGTGGACACGTCCAAGGCGAAGAAGGCCATTGAGCGGACGTTCACGCCCGAGTTCCGCAACCGCCTGGACGCGTGGGTGCTGTTCTCCGGGCTCACCCCCGAGGTCATCCTCAAGGTGGTGGACAAGGAGATCGGGCTCCTCCAGAAGCAGCTCGACGAGAAGAAGGTGAAGGTGAAGCTCACCGCGGAGGCCCGCGGGTGGCTCGCCGAGCACGGCTACGACCCCATCTTCGGCGCCCGGCCCATGTCCCGCCTGGTGGACCAGAGCGTCAAGCGGCCCCTGGCGGAGGCCATCCTCTTCGGCGACCTCAAGGACGGCGGCGAGGCGCTGTTCGAGGTGAAGGACGACAAGCTGGTGCTGAAGTCGATGCAGCCGGCCCTCGCTCCGGCCTAAGGTCTCGCGTCCAGCGCGTCCACCTGCTTCTGCAGGGCGTCCGCCTGGTCGTCGTCCCAGCGCCGGGCGCGCTCCAGCAGCTCCGGGTGGATGCGGTAGAGCCACGAGAGGCCCTTGGGCCCCACGTACCGCTCCGGCGCCGCGTACGCCGGGTCCGCCAGCGCTTCCTCCAGCGAGACGAAGGTCGCGCCCTGGCCCTCGAGGGCGTCGAGCGCCGCGCCGAGGTGATCGGCGGCGAGCGCGTTGGCGTGCAGGAGCAGGACGTGCGGGATGGAGCGGCCCAGCGCCTCGCGCGACAGGCGGTCGAAGTGCGCCACCGCGGCGGCGACGTGCTGGACGTACCGCTCGCCCAGCGCGCGCTGCACCGCCGGATCGCCCCCGCGCTTGAGCGCCCGCGAGTAGGCGCCGCCGAGGATCCACTCCGAGTTGTCGACGGTGACGTGGGCCGGGGCGTACCCCAGCCGCCGCACCGCCGCCGCCGCCGCCGCGCGGCGCTCCTCGGTGGCGCCCTCGTGCAGCATGGGGTAGCGGAACCAGTGGACCGCGCGCGGCCCGAGCCGGGCGAGCACCGCGTGGCACGACTCGACGTCGGCGACCCAGGCGTCGAGGTCCGTGCGGTTCAGGTCCAGGTGCCCGGAGGTGTGGTTCCCCAGGTCCATCCCGGCGGCGAGCCAGGCCTCGAGGATGGGCTCCCCCGGCTCGATGCGGTCGCAGTTGACGAACCCGGTGGCGGGGACGCCGCGGGCGCGGAGGGCCTCCAGCAGCCGCCGCGTGGCCTGCATCCGCGTCTCGCCGGGCGCGGTCGCGCCCTGCCACGGCAGGTCGTCCAGGGTGACGGCGATCCGGAGTCGCGCCGGCGTCGCGGGGCTCGGGCCCGTCCGGCAGCCCGGCGCGACCGCGAGCAGCGCCACCGCGAGCCACGCCCTCATGCGTCGCAGTTCAACGCCGGGTCCTTGTTGCGCAGCCACTTCCACAGGAACGAGCCCTTCCCGTCGTGGGCGATCATCAGGAACACGCTGCGCACGTACCAGTTGATGAAGCGGCGGGGCACGCGCCGGTACATCCAGCGGCGCAGCGCGTCCCGGCGGAAGAACACGCTCATGGTGACGAGGAACAGGCGGTTGCCCAGCCTATTCCACGCGTTGGTGTCGAACCCCTGCCGGAAGCGGGTGAAGTCGTAGTCCGGCAAGCTGCTGCCCAGCACCTTCGCCATGAACGCCATCCGCACCGGGAGCGCGTTCTTCTTGTAGCGCATCGGCTTTTCCTGGCTGCGCACGAAGGTGGGCGTGTCGATGGGCTGGAGGTGCAGCGCACCGTCGCGGTGCGCGGACATCACCATCTCCTTCACCGCCGGGTTGCGGATGGCCAGCACCGACCAGCCCTCGTCCTTGCGCTGGGTCAGCTCCCGGAGCCAGGCGTCGCCGACGGTGACGTCCGCCGTCTCGTTCATCAGGTCGGAGCAGATCATGCAGCGCTGGTTGGTGGTGAAGGGCAGCCGCCCCAGGAAGTTGTAGATGAGGGTGCGCCGGTCGAACCCGGGGGACGCCTGGATGCGCACGTTCCCGGGCCACTTCCCCTCCCGGTAGTCGATGCGCTGGATCCCCTGCCGGTCCGGCAAGCCCCAGTCCTCGGCCTGGTCCAGCAGCCCCTTGAACCCGGAGCAGTAGCCGCAGATCAGCCCGATGCGCAGGACGACGGTCTGGCGGAGCTGCTTCATCCTCCGCTCCATCAGCCGGAGCGAGCGCATGTGACAGCCCAGGAGCACCACCGCGTACCGCTTGTCGCGGTTCTTCCGGTCCAGGAAGGTGCGGAACTGCGCGCCAATGGGCATCGGGTAGTACTTGGAGCCCCAGGCGTCCTCGATCTCCGCGCGCGTGGTCACCACCCGGACGTCGTGCTGCAGCGGCTGGGCCCGGTTGGAGCCGACCAGTAGCACCCCGTCGATCTGCTTGCTCTCCAGAAGGTGCACCAGCAGCCCGGTGACCACTCCGCCCGAGGTGCCGCGGCTGCGGATGCCCGGGTCGGTGGCGTAGCCCACCCAGGTGGACTCGATGTGCCCCACCGTGAAGTCGTCCCAGCTCTCCGCGGGCAGCGGGTCGCGCTTCCACAGGCTGGGGTCTTCGTGGACGCCCGCGCAGATGTCGACGCAGAGGCTCTTGCACTTGTCGTGGCAGGGCGCCTGGTCCACCACGCGCGGGTAGAAGCGCCAGTGCTCGTCCCGCTCGATGCGGATGACCTCGTGGGGGCACGCCGCCGCGCACGCGCCGCACTGCGTGCACAGCGACGCGTTCACCACCTCGTCGATGTTCAGCCACGGCGGGTTCAGGTTGACGGTGGGAAGTGAGCCCAGCTTCTCGCCGTTCGGCCGTAGATCAGGCACCGCTCCTCCAATCGGTAGAAGTCGTCCAGCGCGCCCTCCACGGCGAACCCCGCCGCCACCGCCGCCTCCCCCGCGTCGCGCTCGTGCTCGCTCAGGAACATGACGGCCTTGATGCTGCCCGGCCGGATCGCCAGCGCCGCCGCCACCAGCGCGTCGAAGAGCCGGGTCCACTCGGCGCCGGTGCTCGCCTCCGGGCGCGCCAGCGGGTGCCGGATCTTCCACAGAGAGTGGCTCCGGCCGTCCCCCTCGCCGTAGAGCGCCAGGTGCGCGGCCGCCAGCAGGTGCCGGCCGTCGAACAGCCCGTACCACCTCCCCGCCGGGTGCTGCGCCAGCTGCAGCGCGTAGGCGGGGGCGGCGCCCGTGCCCAGCACGTTGTGCGGCAGCGGGTAGTCGGCCGCCAGCTTGGCCACGGAATGCAGCGCGTCCCCGTCCGCGCCGGTGATGGCGCGGACCGAGGCCCTCCGCGGAGACGTCACGGCTCCCTGCAGCGCTCGCAGCTCAGGCATATGGGGTAGTCCTCCAGCCGGTTGGTGAGGTGCGCTTCGAAGAAGGTGCGGTACGCGGCGCCCCCGAACACCTCGGCCAGCGTCTGGTGGCGGAGGTTCCCCAGCTTCACCTCGGCGTTGAAGTCGAAGCAGCAGGGGATGACGTCGAGGTCCCAGGTGATCTGCAGGATGCGGTAGCGCAGGCCCCAGGTGATCGAGCAGGGCGCCCGCGCGCCGGGCGGGTTGTAGGCGCGGCCGGAGCCGTAGTTGTGGAGCGCGCGTTCGCGGAAGGTCTCCAGCCCCAGCGACTCCATCCAGCCCAAGAGCTCCCGCCGCGCGCGGTCGGAGGGCTCCGGGGGTTTGACGGTGTCGTGCGTGGGGAAGGCGCGGACCACCACCTTGAGGAGTGGGTGCTCGCGGGCCAGGCGCGCCAGCACCTCCAGGTTCGCGCGCGCGGTCTCGAACCGGTCCACGCCGTGGGCGCACGCGTAGGAGTCCGGGTCCGCGCCGTAGAAGCTCACCTCCACGTGGGAGAGGCCGGCCGCCACCAGGTCGCGCAGGTATCCCTCCGGGAGGGGGACGCCGAGGGTGGTGTAGATGGTCGGCCGCGCGCCCGGCCACCGTTCACGGACCAGGGCCACCTTGGCGGGCAGGAGGCGGTCGAGGAGGGGCTCGCCGAAGCCGTGCAGGTCCACCCGGCCCTCGTGCGCGCCGACGCGGAGGAGGACCAGGTCGAGGTCCTCCAGCGGCATGAACCCGCGCGGGCGGGTGAGCTGCTCGCGCGGGCAGAAGAAGCAGCGGTAGCCGCAGTGGTCCGTGTTCTCGATCCGGACCTGCTCGAAGCGCAGCGGGTGCGCCGGGAGGGTGGCTTCAGGTCGGATCGGCGCCGTCATGGAGGATGGCCTGCTTGATGTTGGAGACGCGGGTGAGGCGGTCGAAGGCGGAGACGCGGGAGGAGGGCGGGGTGGAGAGCGCGAGGCAGCGGTACGCCAGCTCCGGTTCCCCCGTCCGGTGCAGCTCGGGAGCCAGCGCGCGGAGGAGGGGGATCCAGGGCAACAGGTCGATCTCTTCCTCGTCCTCTTCGCCCAGGAGCGGCGCGGCGCGGTGGATGAGGTCGATCCACGGCGCCGGCGCGCCGAGCTCCCCGCGGCAGAGGGCCAGGTAGGCGCCCTCCAGCGCCGCGCGCGCGTGCTGGCGCGCGTCTCCGCACGAAGCCCCGAGGTCCTCCAGCGCGCGCTCCGGCGAGCCGTCCGGGGTGCAGAGCGCCATCCGGAAGCGCACCCAGCGGCGGGTGAAGTCGCTCGCGGTGGGGGGCGGCTCCGCGGCCGGTGGCGCGCGGCCCAGCATGGCGCCGAGCACCGGAAGGAGCTGGGCGCCCAGCTCCGGCGCGAAGGACTGGGCGTCGGAGATCATCACCGGCAGCAACGGGTGGAGCCTGGCGAGGCATGCGGGGCGCGAGGCTGGTGACACCGAGAGCCAGGCGTGCTCGATGGCGGCGAGCAGGTGGTGCGCGTTGAGTGCGTCGTGACCGCGCGGAGCGTGCGAGGCAGGCGGCTCGCCGGGGCGATGGAGCCAGCGGCCGATCTCCAGGTCCAGGAGCGCGGCGTCCACCGCCGCACCCGCGCGCGGCGCGACGTTCTCCGGGTCGGCGCCGCGCGCCCCTTCTACGGCCTGCTCCAGTCGGGCCAGCGCGCGAAGCGCGGTGCTCCTCTCCGCGCCGTGCGCGGCCGCCCACAGGAGCACCCGGGCCGCCAGTAACTCGTCCTCAACGCCCGCCAACGGCGGCGCGTCCAGCAGCCGCTCCATCCGCGCGCCGTTCTCCGGCAACGGCCCGGGCCCGTTGCTCAGCTCGTCCGGGATGACCATGTCCCGATGCAGCCGCGCCACCTCGCCCAGCGGCCCGTTCGGAGGCTCCAACTCCAGCAACCCCTGGCCCCACTCCTCCTCGAGCAGGGCGCGCGTCCACGCCGCCGCCTTCGGACGTTTGCCTGGCCCGCGCGGGCCCGAAACCTCCCGGAACGAGACGCGCGCCGGCGCGCCGAACGTGGCCCGCGCCCAGGAGGCGATGCGCTCGGCCAGCAACGCCGGCGCCGGCGCTTCCGGTCGCGGCACCGCCTCCACCCGGCACTCCTGCCCGTCCGCCTCGACCCGGTACAGCGCCACGCCGGGCAGCGGATCCAGATCGACCGCACCCGCCGGCACCAGGCGGCCGCGGACCCGGACCCGGTCCTCCGTCCGCCCCAGCATCCGCGCCGTGGGTCCCTCCCGCCCGCACGGGCAGGCCACGCGGCCGAGGCAGACGAGGTCGCCGCTGAGGTACCGCACCGCCGGGAGGACCTCGTTGTACAGGTCGGTCGTCACCAGGTCGTCGCCCACCTGCTCGAACAGGCAACGCACCCCGTCCAGGTGCAGCCACCCGGCCTCCGGGCACGAGAAGCCGGCGGCGCCCGTCTCGTGGCAGCCGTACTCGTCGATGACCGGGGCCCGGAACGCTTCGGAGATGAGCGCGCGCTGCTGCGCGTAGAGCACCTCCCCGGTGCAGATGACCGCGTGCGGTGCGGGCCCGCGCTCGCGACCGGCGAGATGGAGCCACGCCGCCGCCAGCTCGCCGACCCGGCTGGGGTAGCCGCGCAGCACGAACGCCCCATCGCGGAACCTGGACACGCGGCGGAGCACCCGTTCGGCGTCCACCTCCCCGCCGATGGCCACGTCGCCCGCCCGCGCCGGCACCAGCCGGCTGGCGACGTTGACGATCGGGTGCTGAGCGGTGATGCCCCACCAGGCCAGGCACTCGTCCCGCCGCCGCTGCCGCAGCTCGTTCCACCGCGGGTCCGCGAAGTAGGCGTAGACCTCGGACCGGGTGCCGCTGGTGAGGCCGCGGTACTCCACGCCCGACGCCTTCGCCAGGAACAGGCCCGGGGCGCTCCTCACCCGGGAGCGGTGGATGGGCTCCACGGACGCGAACGCCTCCAGCCAGCCCGGCGCCAGCGCGCCGGCCGCGTCGCACACCCCGGCCTCCCGCAGGCGCGCCCGGTGTCCTTCGGTGCGCGCCGCGTGGATCAGGATCTCGCGCAGGCGCCGCCGCTGGTGATCCGCCAGGGCGGGCCCGATCTCGCTCGGGGCGATGGGGACCAGCGGGAGCACCGCGCCCCTACCGCTTCCGGCCGCCCTTGGTCCCGCCCTTGTCCGCCCGGAAGATGCGGTCGCCGATCTGCACCCAGTCCGAGCCGATGGTGACCACCTTCGCCCGCCCGAAGACGCTGGGGAGGTTCAGCCGCACCTGGTACGGCGGCTTCGCCCGCGCCGTCTGGAGCAGCTCCGCGTAGGAGCCGTGGAGCGGCTGCCGGAGCACCAGGCCGCTCGCCTTCTGCTCCACGGTGAATGCCTTCACGCGGGCCCTGCCGCGCACCAGGGGAAAGCTCCAGCTCCCGATCGCGAACTTCTTTTGCTTCCGCATACCACCCCCGACGTTCGGAGGCGCCATGCGACCGAACGCCGGAATTGTATTGTTCACGTGACTTGCGCCCATTGGACCCGGGTCGCGTGTTTCATCACTGTCACGTGAATAACGCCGGTCCCGCGACATGTGTCAGGAAGACGTCCGGAGCTCGGCTCATGGGCCCGAGCTCCAGCGCCTGGCCCGCCTCGCGCAGCGCCTGGTTCCGCCTCGCCCGCGCCTTCACGTCCGCCTGGAGGGCGAGCCGCGCCGGCGAGTCCAGCCCCGTCTCCGGGTCGGTGGTGAGCGAGCGCTGCCGGTGACGGCGGAAGTACGCGGCGGCGTCGAGGTTGACGATCCGCGCGGCGAAGCCGGCGCGCAGGAGCATCTCGGTGTCCGCGCCGAAGCGCAGCCCGGTCGCGAACCCGCCCAGGCGCGACAGGAGCCGGGTGGAGATCAACGACGTCGGGTGCAGCAAGGGGTGCCCGGGGGCGATAGCCAGCGCCCGGTTGGCGTCCAGCGGGTAGCAGGTGGCGTGCACCCGGCCGGCGACCTCGTCCACGCGGATCTCCTGGCTGCCGATCAGCTCGGCGCCGGTGCGCTCCGCCTCCGCCAGCAGCAGCGCCAGCCGGTCCCGGCTGGACCAGTCGTCCGAGTCCTGGAAGAGCACCGCGTCGAAGCGGGTGTGGTCGATCAGCGACTGCACCAGCGCGTAGGGACCCACCCGCTCGCCCGACCGGTAGAGGCTGACGGACGGGAACGCCCGCACGAGGTCCAGGGGCGGAGGCTCCGGGCCGTCGTGGAGCACCGCCACCGCGTCCGGCGGGCGGGTCTGGACGGCCATCGAGTGGAGGCAGCCCGCCAGCCACGGCTCGCAGCGGTAGTGCGGCACCACCACCAGCACCGAGCTGCGCGCGGTGATCGCCGGCGGTCCCGGGCGCGGCGCCGGCGGCGACGGCCGGCACACGGGCGCCGCGGCCCAGGTGAGCCGGCGCCCGCCCGCGCCCAGCGCCTCGTTGAAGGCGCGCATCACCCAGGTGGACGGCACTCCCCAGTCCGCATCGACGTCCAGCGCCTCGCGCCGCGCGATGAAGCCGCAGCTGGGCGAAGGGTGCGGCCGGGCGGTCTTCTCCGGCGCGTCGACCATCGCCGTCCACGCGGCCACGTCCGCGCCCTCGCGCGGCTCCGGCAGCGCGCTGAACGGCGCGCCCCGCGGCAACCACGCCAGCCGGTCCGCGCGCGCGTGGCGCAGCACGCGCTGCATCAGCGTGGCGGTGTCCCGCCGGTCGTAGGCGACCACCGGCAGGTACGGCCAGCGGGCCCGCAGCCAGCGCTCCAGATCGCCCCGCCGCTCCTCGTCGCAGACCAGGATGGGCTGGCGCAGCTCCGCGCCCTCGCCGTAGGTCGCCTCCTCCAGCACCTCCGCCAGAGGCTCGAACGGGCCCTCCCCCACCTCGACGGCGACGGAGGCCTGCATCTGGTGCGCGGGCGGATGGCCGAGCACGCCCCACGGCCGGCCCGGGTTCGCCTCCACCACCTGCGCCCGGTCGTTCTCCTCCAGGAGCGCCTGCATCCGCCGGTAGTCGCCCTCCTTGAGGTGGTTCTTCGGGTGGGAGACGTGGAAGGACTTGAGCGCCTCGTCGTACCGGTACTCGGCGCCGGCGCGCTTGAGGCGAGCGGCGAGGTCGAGGTCCTCCTTCCCCCAGTAGTCGAACCGCTCGTCGATGCCGCCCACGCGCAGCAGCAGCGATCTCCGCACCGCGGCCAGGCCGGCGTGGTCGGCGGTGGCGACGCGCTCGCGCGCCCGGTCGGTCCGGCCGTGCAGCGCTTCCCGGCCCGCCGGGGTCAGCCCCACCAGGTCCTCGTAGGGACGGTCCAGCACCACGCCGCGCAGGCACAGCGGCCGCGCGGACGCGTCCATGGTCTCCAGGATGTACCGCAGCGACTCGCCGGCCTGGACGATCTCCGAGTTGTTGAAGAAGACGAGCTCTCCTCGGGCCAGGCGCACCCCGGCGTTCTTCACCACCGCCGAAGCCCCGTACCGGCCGCCGTCCGCGCGCCAGTTGGAGACGTGGTGGACCTGGACGTCGGGGCGGCTCCGGCGCAGCCGCCGCACCACCTCCCGCGCGTCCTGGCTCGGCGAGTGGTCGTCCATCACCAGCAGCTCGTAGGCGCGCGGGTCCAGCGACTGCTCGGCGAACGAGGCCAGCGTCAGCTCCAGCTCCCGCGCTTGCCGGAAGCAGGCGATCACCACCGAGAGGCGCGGCTCCGGGCTCATCGCCGGCCCTCCCCGTGCCGGGACCGGAACAGCGCGCGGTTGCGTTCGGTGAGCGCGGGGTCGTGCCACCCCGCCTCCTGCCCGTGCGGCATGTGGAAGTAGAGGAGGTCGTAGCAGCGGACCAGGGTGCGCCCCAGCGACACGACCCGCTGGGTCAGGTCCTGGTCCTCCGCGCCCCAGCCCACGTACCGCTCGTCCACGCCGCCCACCGCCTCCCAGTCGGACCGGCGGTAGACGGGGCACACCCCGAAGCGCTCGCCCGCGAGGAGGTACTTGCGCAGCGCGGAGGGGTTCTCCTCCGGCCCCAGCGCGCCGTCCCCGGCGTGCAGCCACTCCGGCGGCGAGGCATGGACGTCCGGCAGCTCGGAGAGGTTCAGGCGATACCCCGTCACCAGCATCCCGGTCGCCTCGGCCGCCAGGCGGCGGTGCAGCGAGAGCACGCCGGGCGCCGGCAGCAGGTCCACGTCGAACGGGCAGAGCAGCTCGGCGCTCGAGAGCCGGGCGGCGCGGTTGAGGAGGAGGGACTTGTGGAACGGCCCGCGCATGGGCACCCGCTCGTGCCGGCACCACGGGAGCTCCAGCTCCGCCGCCGCGCTCGAGCGCTCGTCCCCCTCGACCACGACCCACTCGAAGTCATCCAGCTCCTCCGCCCGGAGCCGCCGGAGCCACTCGCGCTGGCGAACGAGGTGCTCCGGGCGAGCGCGGTAGGCGGTGAGCAGGGCCAGTCGCATGCGGGTTAGAGGAGCGTGTGGCGCGTGGGGGTGGAGACGTGGAACTTTGGATCCAGCGGGGACCGCCGCTTCTCCTCGTAGTAGCGCTCGTACCAGTCGCCCTCCCGCGCGGCGGAGAAGGTGACGAACAGCGCCCGCCGGGAGGACTTGCTGCGGTTCACCTCCGAGCGGTGGGGGACGAAGGAGTCGAACAGGACCAGCTCGTCCGGGCGGGTCTCCAGGGGGCGCCAGTGCATCCGCCGCGCGATGTCCGCGTGGACGTCGCCGTGGCGCTCGCCCCCCTGATGGCTCCGCAGCACCGGCCGCCCCTGGAGCGTCTCGACCACGTCCCATGGATTCATGTGCGCGAAGATGCGGTAGCCCTCCGCGACGAGGAGGGCGCCGTTCTCCTGCGTCGCCGGGTCCACGGACACCATCGCGGTCATGTGGGCGCGCGGCCCGAACGCCCGGTAGGCCACGATGTCCTGGTGGGCCCGGTACGCGCCGCCGCCCGGGCGCTTCTCGTTCACCTTGTCCTTGAACGGGATGAACGGCTCTCCGGCCAGCTCGGAGACGGCCGGCGCCAGCAGCTCCAGGAGGAGCTCGCGCAGCGCCGGGTGGGACCCCAGCACGTACTCGTAGCGGCAGACCGCGCCCGGGTCCTCCAGCTCCGGCACCACCACCAGGCCCGGGAGGTCCTCCTGCGGCACGCCCGACAGGCGCCGGGCGGCGGCGGCCCCCAGCGCCTCCACCGCGCCGCGGATCCGGGCGATGGCCTCCGGGCCGAAGAAGCCGCCGCGGCGGAGCCATCCCGCGCGCGTGAAGTGGGCCCGCTCTTCCGGAGACACCACGGTCAGTCTCCCCTCGCCTGGGTGGAGGCGCCTTCGATGCGGGCGAGCGCCCGGTGGAGGTCCTCCTCGCGGCCGCAGACCACCAACCGCACCGAGTCCTCGCCTTGGCGCCCGTACACGCCCCCGGGCACCACCGCCACCCTCGCCCGCGCCATCAGCCACTGGGCCACCGCGGCGCCGGTGCCGCCCGGCGACTGGAGCCCCAGGCGGTGCGCGAGCGCGGCCACGGTGGGGAACGCGAACATGCCTCCGGAGATGGCGGACGGCAGCTCGATTCCCGGGACGGCCGACAGTCGCGAGGCCACCAGCGACAGGCGCTCCTTCACCATCCTCCGCACCTCCGCGAACCACTCGTCCAGGCCGGGGCACTCCAGGAGCGCCTCGCCCGCGCGTTCCGCGAATCGGCCCACCGCCAGCGTGGTGTAGTCCTGCGCCCTGGCCGCCACCGCCACCGTCTCCTCGGAGGAGACCAGCCAGCCCAGCCGCAGCCCGGGGACGCCGAACTTCTTCGACATGCTGTTGATCTGCACCACGTTCGCCAGCCCACCGAACGACGCCGCCGGGCGGTGCGGGCGGTCGAAGCAGAGCTGGTCGTAGACCTCGTCGTGGATGAGCGTCATCCCGCGGCCCCGGCACAGCTCCACCAGCGCCGCCATCTCCTGGTCCGGGCAGACGTAGCCGGTGGGGTTCTCCGGCGAGTTCACGATCATCGCGGTGGTGCCCGGGTCGATGGCCGCGCGGGCGCGGTCCAGGTCGTACCGGAACCCCTCCGAGGCCCTCCGCACCACGCGGCGGGGCACCCGGCCGAGGACCGTCACCAGCCGCTCGTAGAGCATGTACGACGGGTCGCCGATCAGCACCCCGTCGCCCGGGCGGGTGGTGGCGAGGATGGCGGCGGTCAGCGCGCCGGCCCCGCCGGGAGTGACCAGCACCTCGGTCCCTTCGGAGACGGCGAGGCCGCCGTGGCGGCGGTGGTACTCGGAGATCAGCGCGCGGAGCGACGGCGAGCCGAGCGACTCCTCGTACCGCTTGGCGGACTGGATGAACGTGGTGGCGCGCACCACCTCCTCCAGCCGCGCGGCGGCGGCGGGAGGCGGACCGAACTCGGGCTCGCCGATGCTCAGGCTGACCACGTCCGCGCTGCCCTCGACGCTCCGGGCGATGGCCTTGGACGCGTAGGGCCCCAGGCCCTGGATCTGGGAGTTCAGCATCGGGCTCTCCTGAGCTGCGCGGCGACGAAGGACTCCAGGGTGCGGCCTGACGCCTGGAGCTGCTGCGGGATGAAGGACATCCGGGTGAGGCCCGGGAGCGTGTTGATCTCCAGGAAGACGATGCCGGCGGCCGAGGCGATGAGGTCGGTCCGCGAGTACCCCGCGCACCCGGTGGCCGCGTGCGCCGCCAGCGCCGCCTGCTGGGCCGCCGCCGTCACCTCCGGCGCGACCTCGGCGGGCGTGATCTCCTTCGTCCCCCGCCCGAGGTACTTGCCCGCGTAGTCGAAGGCGCCGCCGCGCTCGACGCGGACCTCGCTCGGCGGGAGCGGCACGGGGCGGCCGTCCTCCTCGACCACCCCCACCGTCAGCTCCACCCCCTCCACCAGCTCCTCCACCAGGTAGCGCAGGCCGGAGCGGGCCACCGCCTCCGCCACCCCGGCTACCTCCGCCTCGGTGCGGGCGAAGTGGAGACCGAAGCTGGAGCCCTCCGCCACCGGCTTGGCCACCAGGGGCCCCACCCGGGCGAAGAAGTCGGCGAGCACCTGCTGGACCTCGGGCGCCGGGCCGGAGACCGTCACGGAGCGGGCCACCTTCACGCCGCGCTGGGCCACCGCCTCTTTCGCGCGCACCTTGTCGAACGCCAGCGCGCTGGCGGCGGAGCCGGAGCCGGTGAACGCCAGCCCGCGCGCCTCCAGCGTCCGCTGGAGCACGCCGTTCTCCCCGTCGCCTCCGTGGACGGCGAGGAAGAGCACGGCGTCCCTCGGGGCGGCGCCCGCCGCTTCCTCGACGGTCGCCCACGAGGCCGGCGCCGAGGGGGAGAAGTCGCGCTCGAACGGCTGCGAGTGGGCCTTCAGCTCCTCGGGCGAGCAGCGGTGGACGGCCCCTCCGGGGTCGATGAACCACGGCTCGGCGCCCGGCAGGATGGGCGCCAGGTTCTGCGCGGAGGCGACCG
>Ga0068860_100004531_pt1 | contig 14179 bp, 8 predicted proteins | sample KBSSwiS32_FD_66597 | JGI IMG/M metagenome (GOLD analysis project Ga0068860, IMG submission 66597) | Switchgrass rhizosphere microbial communities from Kellogg Biological Station, Michigan, USA - KBS Switchgrass S3-2 | ecosystem: Host-associated > Plants > Roots > Rhizosphere > Soil ... | reverse complement strand
AGCCACTCCAGTGGGCCGCGTGAAGATATTCTCATTGAGGATCCAGATAATCCCGACACCCCCTTCAAAGAGTTCGTAATGGAGATCGTTGGTTCGGATAACACGAGCGACCCGAGGCACAAAATACACTTGCATGAGGCCGCTGAACTATCTGCAGCTACCGACAAAGTAGGCAGCCGCTATCAACTCAAACAGCAAAAGTTGAACGTTGGGCCTGGCCAGGCAGTGCGCGTTGTGCTCGTGATCGAGAAGCTTTGCCGTTATGCGGACACAGACACATGGATAACTTCGTACGCGGCGAATGGCCTTCGGCTACGGGTAGAGCTTGTCGGCGATCCTCCTCCTCAATTGGACTTCTTGGTTGATCAAGCGCATCGACAGAAGTTGGTTCCAGTACCCGAGTCACAACGTACGAATGCCTTGTCATACGAGTGGCGCCTTAACGCCCCCATCTTACGGCATCAAGGAGTAATGCTCAGGTGGCGACCGAAACGAGGGACGGCTCCGATTAGCGCAATGAACGGCTCAGGATGCAGCGAGTGAACTTACGGCGAGGCAGAGCAGTTCCGAAGCACCATCCGGCTGTTGTAATGATTCGCAGTCAAATCCATTACTCATAGCCCCAACTCAGGGCGGCTTACAGCTCGAATAAACGACAACTCGAAGGGACTCTCACAATGGCAGATGATCCGAACAAAAAGCATAACGATGGTTGGTTCGTCTCAAGTCAACCACATGAATACAAATACGTCTTTGACTCAATCAAGGAAATCTGCGCAAAGAGTGCTGATACCGAAATCGCTGAGGCAATCTTTTCTTGTCGGAAGGCAATCCAGCCCTCCGAGGGGCGTGCGAAGTTAACTGAATGCGTAAAGAAGAAGTTAGGTTGCTAGCCTCGAGCGCAAGAATTCTGCCGACTGTCATTGGCTGGATCCGCACCCCAGAAGATCGATGAAGCGGACTCCCTTACCTGACAAGTTTCTGGCATGAAGACTGCGAAGCCCTTTCACCGTTTATACCGCGACCTCGCAAAAACCTTGCTGTCTTTGGCCTACCTGTTTTGCAGCGATGTCGGATTTCACCACACGTGCTCGTGACTGAGCGCCATTGTTTCGAAAGGAATCTCCCAATGTACAGGAAACACCTCATCTTCGTGGCTTTCAGCGTCTTTGTTCTCGCCTGCGCGATCTCTCTAGCCAATGCTCAACTGAATCAGGCGCCAAGCGAAGCTTTGACCAATCATCAGATCGTGCAGATGGTCAAAGCGAAAGTCCCGGCAGAAGAGATCATCGCGAAGATCAAACATTCCCGCTGCCACTTTGATACGACACCTACGATTCTGGACGAACTGGAACATCAAGGAGTGCCGGCAGAAGTGGTAAGCGCAATGTCTGAGGCTCCCTTTGGCGAACCAGCAAAACCACAAACCATAGTTGAAACGCCTCGAGTGGAACAAATCCGAGTTGTCCCCACTCAAGATCCTAATTCCGCACGTGAAACGCACGATACTCACACCGTTAAAGGCAACACGGTGGCCACCGCAACACCAGCGACGCAGGTTTCCAACGCTGCCGTTACGATACCCGTGACAGGAGATTTAGCGGATGAGATCACTCTCGGTTTTAGCCAGCAGAAGTCAATTCTTTCAAGTTACGCCATAATCAAGGGCACTCCGACAGCAAACCTGGCGCAATTAGTTTTCGCAAACCTACGAGCCACCGCAGCTTTCAATGGCGCACCCAGCCTGCCTTACGATATAGAAGTCATTGAACGAAGTGATGCAAATGCCTTCAATACCATGGGCGGCCACGTTCTCGTGACATCGGGCTTAGCCGAACTCATCGGTGAGAGTGCAGGACTCTGGGCCGCAGTTGAGGGCCATGAAATTGCTCATAATATTTATCGTCATGTTTACAGGAGCTATTTGCGTGAGCAAGAACTTCAGCGCCAAATAAATTACTGGCGCTATAGAATCGCACTCGGAGATCAAAGCGCCAACTGGGGACTGCTGGCAGCCGTTACAGCGGGTAAGCTGCTCAATAAGAAACTCGAACGCAATGACGAGAACGACGCTGATCAGTTAGGCCTGCGCATGATGGTTGAAGCTGGATATCATCCGGATTTCGCGATCAATCTATTTCGTATTCTGAAATCAAGATCAGGAGAGCAGTCAAAGTTCGGAGCGCTGTTTTCAGACCACCCGCGGTTTATCACGCGCGAAGAACACATTCGTAAACTTTATCCCGAAGCTCTTGCTCGCTTTAAATCGATGTGGCCCGACGCAGCTACCTCCCCCGGGGGTCGGCCACCAATCATTGCAACGTTAGCGAAGGTTTCTTCGAAACAAGATAAGACCAACAACGCTGTTCTTCTTCAACTTTCCTATTCAATACATAACGCGACAGGCCGGGAGGTCGACGCAGTATTCCTTTTCTCGCTGAAGGGACAGCAAGTACCGAGCATTGATTCCACCTTTCAGGGTAAGAATGGTTCTCTCGTCGCCATCAAACGATTCATACCGACTTCGGATGATGAGTCATCTCAACTTGCGTTTGTAGTTCCAACCTCGGCCCTTGGAACGCAACAGCACAAGTTGAAAGCTCGTGGATGTTTACTGAGTAAGAATGAAATTCTTGAATGCAGCAAGGAGTTTGACGTTTCGTTTCCTAGCCATTAAGCGACACAGGTATTGTTTGAATCCTTTTGCTGCTTTCTCTAAGAATTAGCGAGGAGAAGTTTTGCTGCCGTGCGAAATTCCAAGTCATGACCGACAAGAGTTTCTTTGAATGACCGAACCGCCATCGTAAGTTGTTGATTCCATTCACAGGGCGATTTCACTTTATACCCGAACCCACACGGTCGTCGTCCTTGTAGGTTCCGGCATTAGTTGAATTTTGTTCGCCATAACGTTTGACGAGGTTTTTATAATTGGGTCAGACCTACATCAATGATCGAGACCAATCAAACGTCGGTAGCTAAAGCAGTTGGTGGCGGTGATTGACGCCAATCATATCTAATTAATCCTCTCGCCTGTAAATCTGTCTCGGCTGCGCCAGAACAGACACTGTGGACACGATTCGCCGCTTGGATAGTCGATGCCTTCCTCGTGCGGACATCCGATAATCCGATCAACCATGGAAACGGAAACGACATCGTATTCCTTTAGAAAGGCCTTAATCTCAGACTCGATCTCTGGCACGGATCGTAGATCGGTAGTATCTGAATACCATCGCCGTAGCTTCGGCTCAGCGCCTTCGTAGCTGATGATTCCTATGACGAGTTTGTTCGCGCGGTGATCGTCAGGACCGTAAAACGCAATAGTGGCGACCGGAAAACCTCGGAAGCCTTTGCGAGCTCGTTTGGCGAGAGAATTGTTCGATCGTGATTTGATCTTCATACAGCTGCTCTTAGGACACAAACCACGGCTGATTGAGTTGATAATGCTAGGGGGAGCGGAAAATTTCAAGTATACAGGGAATCGGTTGGATAATTTCACGTTATGCCGGAACCACAGCTGCCCTGTGAAAACACGTCCGCCGGGAATTCCTGACGAGGGGACGTGATGATGGATGTGAAGTTTCTGGCCCACTCTTGCCTTGAAAGGCGACGACAACAGAAGCAAGCGTCACTCAGGCAAGGACCAACGAATCATTAACGCTACACCATTCGTTGGTCCAAGCGACTTAGTGACCTTTTGGCGTCCTGCTCATCGGCATAAAAACAAAACGTTTTTGTACTCGGGAACATTGCCTGCGGGGTTCGTAGTGAATCCACTGATTTTATGCGTGTGATCAATACCGGGAACGGAGAGTGGAGAACCACCCTCCTGCTTCACGTTAATATTGGTCACGCCAGTAAAAGTACTTGACCGAATGACTGTGGGTGTTGCTACCCTACTTTGCATCATTCAAATCCGAGGGAGACGCAAAGTTCGGCTTCTCCAACGCGGCGCAATAAGGAAAAGTGTGCACATGAGAACTATGAGGGCAATGAAGTAGACCATCGAGAGCCTTGGACGCCTCAGAATATCTGAGAAAGTTTCAATCCGAGCAGTTTCTCAAACGCAAGCTAATAGGTTGACTCGACTTTCATCGACGTATTATTTAAAGTTCTCTTTCCCACAATCACGGAGACTTGCGTAAATGGACGAGATAGCTGCCTCAATCAACCTCTCAGAGCTTAATCACCGTACAGATGAACAAGTTACATTCATCCAAGGCATACTGAAGGACCTTCAGCCCCTACAGACAAAAATGCTCGGCGAAAAGACCGTGCGGGCGATTTCGAAAGGCGCCACGTTCGAGACTATCCAGGGTGGCCGGCATCTTAACTTCATGGAAGTTATAAGTGTCCTCAGCAACCTTGCAACTCTCACGCAGATTGTTGTTTTAGCAATCCTTGCTATCAGGAAGCTGCGGGCTAATGCAGCATGGAAGATCGAATACCAGGAAGAGTTGAAGAAGGCTGTAACAGAGAAGATTAAAAATCATGTCGAACTTAGCGACCTCAACAGCTTGATCGCCTCAGACCCAATCATCCTCGATCGCATCATTGAGAAGGTAACCACTGCTCCTGGTTCGCCGGAACTCAAGTAACGTTCGAGATTCATACCAGGCAGTCTCTTTCAGGGTACTTCCATGTGGCGAGGAACAAACTTCCCGCAGAGTAACAGCTATCATCTCGCAGCGTCGTTGGGCCATGCCTACCGGCGATCGGGCTTTCGACTCCTCTCCGATCTGGCCTGGTTCCCACTGTCAACAACTTTCGTCGGAGCACTATTCGTGCTTGGTTTGGATTGGCGACTGTTAATTCTCCTTCCGCTGACACTCACAGCTAGTGCGTCAATTAACCTGCTTCGCTTGTTTCGCCAGACAAGCCGCGTGTATGCGCAGCTTAAGGAGTTCTACGCGACCCATCGACATTGGCGTTTTACTCCGATCCCGACATCAGAGTATTTGGAATCCTTGTTCCAGCACATGGTGATTCCTGGTGTTGAAGTTCCTGAAGGAACTCATGAATTATTCGCACAGTACATGCTTCCACTCTCCGAGTATTACCGTGGAGACTATCTTCGTTTCATAGAAATAGAGACAGACGAAGAAACGGCACCGGCTACGTGGGTGTCGTTTGCTACGTCGCATCACGCCTGGATCTTTTTGTATGAACGTCCTCGAGACATGAACGAAATTGCACACTTCAAAGTGCTTCACGAAGTGGGCCACACCGATCCAGCTTCGACAACGATAAGTTACGTTGCAAGAGGCAACTTTACTATGCTGTTTGCATACCTGCCTGTCCTGGCCATCATGCTTAAGTGGGAGCCGGTTACGGTGCTTGTTTTCGGAATTTATTTGTTGGTCTTCTTCTCGCTAACGAATTTCACATTGAAGCAGTTTGACAAGCATGCCAGATTCAAGGACGAAGTATTCGCCGACTATTTTGCATTTACGAGATGTCCCACCCGCTGGTTTCAGGACTTGTCGGCCAAGGACATCGACGTTTGGGTAAACATGATCTCAGGCAATGGATCCTCTGAGAACAGACACACCTATACAAGTTCCGAATATGACGCGCCTTTGACTGAGGAGCAGGTCAATTGGCGACGGCTTGTCTTACGCGATCAGATCAGCCGCATACAAAAGCGTGGAAGCACTAAGTCTGAGGAGCACATTCCCTCGGCCTCGTTTCGGCGGACGAACCGTCTGATTTTCTATCAGCAAATGTTGTTGATTATTGTTTCAGTGGTCTTGGGATTACAGCACGCTCCATTAACAACATCGCGATTTGTGGCACTGGTTGTCGCAATGTTTTTACTGACGATCGTAGGTCTAGCCATGATCGTGATGATTCGTGGGCTGGACCTTCATTGGGACCTGAACGTCAAGGCAAAACAAGTCTCAGAGATGCCGGTCAAAGATCAAAAGGACATCGAGACACTTGAGAATTGGCAGCGACGGATACGAAAGCTCATCGAATGGCGAGGGGAACGGAGCGGACCGAAACATCGACGATGACCTTCTCGCCAAGAGCACGACCGGAAGACTCTTTTCGTCGAAAGAGGTGGCGCCTTGCGTCGATCCACAAACACTTCAGGCGTGCATCTTTTATAAAAAAGAAATCAACCTTCAGATCTCTCGCTTCGAATACATCCCGCGTACCTATTCAATCGTCGTTGTAATGAACGATGGGAACCGTTTTGATTTGGGCGCCAATAGCTGGCCGAATACTTTGAGAACCCCATAAGGAAAATGGGTTCCTTATTGACGCCCGGCGCGGGGCTGTGATATAGCCCGTTTGCTCGGAAGTAATTACTGCAGACGGCGAAGCTTGGAGAAATCCGCGCTCGAAATGGCATTAAGCTGCCTCTTCCAGCCCGACCTTCTTCCTCACGCGACGCCCCTGAAAATGCAATCCATCTGATTGTGGACCCAACCGCAACGCGTATTCCCGCGGTGATTACCATTGCAATTTCTTACGACCCTAAACGGAATATATGATCACCATCGAAATGTTGCCCGCGGCGCATGGTGACGCGCTGTGGATTGAATATGGATCCCGACGAACTGGGCTGCGGCGTATCCTGATCGACGGCGGTCCGGCTCGTTCGTATGAGGCAGGCCTGAGAAGACGTCTGGCGAGGCTCGATGAGAACATGCGGAACTTCGAGTTGGTTGTCATTACGCACATAGATGCAGACCACATCGACGGTTCATTGATCTTATTACAGGAAAAGAAACCGGCGCGCTTGAAGCTTCAGACAAAAGAGTTGTGGTTCAACGGCTGGAATCAGCTTCCCAAATTAGAAACGGATACATTTGCACCTTTACAGGGAGAATTCCTCGACGGCTTACTCGTACGGGATCGCGAGCTGCGCGGAGTTTGGAATAAGAGTTTTAAGAAAGGTCCGGTTGTAATTGACGATGGGAAGAACTTGCCGGAATTCGAATTAGAAGGTGGGGCGAAGATCACGCTTTTGGGGCCTACTCTTTCGGAGCTGAAACGTTTGCGCGCGCGTTGGGTATCGGCGATTCGAGACTTTACGCCCGGTGATACTAATGAAGCGCTGAGGCGATTGAAGGAGCGACGTGATTACAGGCCTCCTGCGACACCGGCAGTGTTCGGGTCGCCGCAATACGGCTCCGATCGAACTCCTGCAAATGGCTCCAGTATTTCATTCCTGCTGGAACACGATGGTGTTTCGGTTCTTCTTGCGGGAGACGCACACGCCAGTACTCTTGCGGCTTCACTCGGGCGCCTCGCAGCAAAGCGATCTGAGTCCTGTCTTCGGATTGACGCGGTGAAACTACCGCATCATGGAAGCATGGGAAATGTGAGCAGCGAATGGTTACAACTGGTGGATTGTCAGCGCTGGTTGATTTCAACGAATGGAGCAGTGTATGGCCATCCTGATATCGAAACAGCGCAATTGATTGCGCAGCATTGCAGAGACAAGCAGCGCAGAAAACCTTCCTTCTTCTGTAATTATCGAAGTGATACGACACTCAAACTTAAAGACAGATCCGAGTGGTCTGTCGTCTTTTTGAAAAATGGCTTCTTACAACTCCCGGCGAAAAAATCGTCGAACTCAAACCGGCGGAAAACGTCCAGCACCTCATCTGGTGCGAGCAAAAGAGCAGCGTCAAAAAAAGGAAGAGCCCGACGCTAAGGACCAGATCATGAGCCAAACTGAGAACAGAAATCGATTGCACCGTAACGGCCGGCGCGATTTCGAAGGGCTGTTCGAACCGTTTGATCTGACGGTTTATCTCGGTCCCGACTCAATTCCGTGGATTTCCGCCAGCTCGCGGGCCGGCGCTATTCATGGAATTCCACGAAAGTCATCGTCGCTCCCGGCAGTGCCGGACCTGTTGGATATGGTCCACGACTATGCTGACGATGTCCAATTTGCGGAATTCCAACCCAAACCAGAGTTGTCTTCGATCCTGGAAGAACTCGTTTTCGGAACCCCCACAGTAGTCCAACTTTTTGAGAAAACGCGTGGAGTCGCGGCGGAGCGTGGTCGCCAGGTGTTGTTTAGGATCCTTGCTTCGGCAGAGTTAGCGATGCTGCCCTGGGAACTGCTTCCCGATCCAGCGGCCGTTCGGCTTGCTCGCTATCCGTATCTCGCACTTGCTCCTGATACACACCTCGTTCGTCAAGCGCGTGGACGCACGTATAGCAAACGCGTTCCTCTCCTGGAGGCGCCCCTCAATCTGTTGCTCGTACTTTCCAGCCCAACACCTGAAACAGACAGGGACGACTGGTTATCTTTCGATATCTTTGAAGTCAAACGAAATCTCTTGTCGGAGTTAGAGACCCTGCAAAAGAAAGGTCTGCTGCACGTCGATGTGGAAGATCGCCCAACGGCCGACAACTTACGACGTCGTATCGGAGCACAACGGCGCGGTTATCATTTATTCCATTACGTGGGCCACGCAACCAGGGAGGGCTTAATACTCGAAGATCGTGCCGGGTATCGTGAGAATATGTCAGCCCCTAAGCTGACCGAACTTCTTCGTTTGTGCCCCGATCTGAGATTAGCGGTGTTTGCCGGATGTGAGACTGCGCGAGCACCTGTCAACCCAGCCATGATTGACGCGGGAACAGGTATTGGTTGGAGAAACCTGCTCAGTCTGGCGGACTATTGTGTGCAGCAGGCATGTCCGGCAGTCATCGGCATGCAGGCGGTTTTACCTTTCAGTGCGGAGCGAGTGTTCACTCGCTTTTTCTACCAGGCACTTGCCAGCGGTTATACGACGGCAGAATCACTTCGTCTCGCCCGGGGCGCGATCCGCGCTCATCGCCAGGTAGGTGGAAAGCTCCTCGATTGGTCGGTGCCCGCACTGTTTGTCGGAGCTGACAAGCCGGGCGCAATTGTTCCCCGCACCGCATTGGCGCCTCAAACTTCAACGCAGCGCAGAAACGAATTAAGCCTCGGACTGCGCCAGCGCAACACACAATTTTTCGGACGCGATTTACCGTTGCGTCAGGCTGTCGATGTTATTAAAGGACGAACGCCAGAGCGTGTCCTCGTAGTCACAGGAGTTTCATCGGTTGGAAAAACGTCGCTGGTGCATCGCGCCCTCGAAGAAATTGGAGAGGAACCCAAACGACTTTATGTGAGTTTTGACAGTCTCGCGCTCGAAATCGATCAAAGCTGGTCGAACTTTGTCGCGGGCCAGTCTCCCAATCTTAAGACTCTATGCCAACTCAAAACAGACAGTCCTTTGGAAGAACTGTGCCGGCTCACTAACGAGTTGTTGATTTATAGCGGGGCCGACACGCGAAATAAGGACAAGGATTGGGAAGCCCTCGCATGGTGGAAACGTTTGGTTGAGGATTCAGTACCGCATCAATTCGTCCTGGTAGTTGACAACATCGGCGTGCTCGATCTTTTACAACAGGCATTGCTGGAAAAAATGCTGAATAACGCGTTAGCGGAGCACGTCGATAATCAAATCAATGTAGATGGTGATCGTTTGCCAATTAAGAAGAGTTTGTCTACTCAGCTGAAGAAGCTGCAGAAGAATTCGCAAAAGGGGACAATCGATAAGGATACGGTTCCAGATCTGTGGAAGAAAGCTGGAATTTCTACAGCAACAATCGAAGAATTATCAGACCGCCTGCGCGTTAAAAGTGCTCAGTTGTATGTGAAATCTCTCGAGCAACAGATCAATACCCTGGACCGCGATGCGAAATCGCAAGCACGAGTTAAGCACAAAAGAGTTTACACACCTTCCCTCGATGAACTATCGACGGCACTGTGCCGGATCGAAGAGGTTCGCCGATCTCTTGGTATGGCGCTCGGCATTTTGGCCGACAGACGTTCGCCCCGGATCGTCGTAACGACTGCTACGCCACTACGGGATTTCTTTTGGAACGTTCCTGACAACCTGATCTTCGAGATGCGAATAGCACCACTTACGTGGGCCGAGACCTGGAGATCGATAAGGCGGAGTCTGCCAGGGCTGCTACGGTTTGGTGAGGAGTCAGTCTCGCGACTATGGGGACGGTTCGGTGCTCAACTCGAACTGTGGGAGGAGCTGGAGCGACTGATTCTGAAGCAGCCGGATCAAAATGTGAACCTGCTTAAGCTGGGTGAGAAAGTTGTCCCGCCTTCTGTTGCAAGATCGACACCTTCAGTCGGGCGGTCAGTGCAGCAAGGTCATCGCCCTTTAAGAATTGCTATGGCGGGACAGTTCATCGCAGGCCCGCGTCAAATTGCCGAGGCGCTGACGCAATTAGCTACGGAACACGGCATCGGCGGGCGTGTAGTTTTTGATTTGAGCGAGGCTGGCGCATTGGCAACGTTGATTGATGAGCCTTCACCATTCGCCAATAAGTCATGGGCTACCGATGCTGAGATACTCAAGTGGTTAGATGATGTAATTGCCAGAGACCCTGACATAATCCTGCTGGATTACGGTAAGAAAGTGGCGCTGAGTAAACTAAAAACAGAAAACCCGGCCGAACAAATACTGCTCAGATCAGTCTACCGAAGGACCTTGCTGATCGCCGCCGGAGGGAACAAGAGAAAGCCGAGCACGTCCAGGCGTCAGGAAAAGGGAGAGACGCTGGTAACCATTCCAGCAGCTTATCCCGAGGTTCTAAGTGTTGGCGCTCTTGATGATGGCTTTAAGCCTCTTTCCGAGATCAATGTAGGTCTCGGTAAGCCCAATATTTTCATGACAAATAATCTTGCCGGGACGCCACTGGCTTCGGCCCTTAAGCCAAGTTATTTGGAAAAGACTGGTTCGGGATCGGCAGCGCTGCATGCCGTGGCTACGGCAGTGCTAGTCTGGTCGCTTCTTCCTGATCTCCAACCAGGTGACATACGAGACTTACTTGAAAAGGCAAGCCGGACTGGCAAACCGAGAGCGAAGGTCGCGCGGATTTTGACTATGGAGGACGCCATCGAATCGGCTCGGACACTCCTGGTGAAGAACACCCTCAAGGATGGACCTTCGTCGCTCCAAACACTCTCGGCGATCACGGGGCTCGAGGGTCGGGTGCTGTTTTCTACTCTCGATCCGCTGATGAAGAATGGTGAAGTTGTACGACTAGCCTCTGGACGTCTCGAGAGATTTCAACTGTTGCCGAAGAAACGTCTCCACTAGCTTTGCCTCAAAAGTCGAACTCCACGCTTGGATCGGGTCAGTACAGGGAGCGGTAGCGACCTGGTTAAACCATAGCCATCACGAATCAGTAGGAATGTCGCATGCAGATCACTGACCAGGTCGCTACCGCTCCCTGTACTGACCCGATCCAAGAACGATTTGGTACTTTTGAGGCAATGCCCGATTAGATCACAGACCCGCGGAGTTGTTAACGTCCGCGGGTCAGTCAACCCTGATCCGTGATTACGCACCAGTGCGAGTCGTTATTTTGTAAGACTCACCACCTGTTCCAACTTACTGACGAAGCTGCCGGCATCGACCATTAGGGTCTCGCCCGGTTGGTCGCGTTGCGACTTCTGACAGTTCGTGAAATCCTGCCAAATGAAGTTGCCATTCGAGTCACGAATGTCAACAAACACCAATCCCGTCGCTTGCGGCGTTCGTTCAAAGCGAACACCGATTACAAGTTCCGCCTTTGATTGATCTGAATCATTCAGCACCTTAAATCGCGATGACGCCTGAAAGGCGCGCGCGAACAATGAACGTAACTCTTCGGCTTGATCCTTTTGCGTCACTTCGGTTTTTTGCACGCGAACCGGAATATACTGCAGCGCTGAAATCGCGGCGAGGCGTTCTTCCAACTCTCTGTAACGCGCCAGACTTTCCATAAGCTCTCGATAACGCGCCATACGTTCATCAGTAACGTTGCCAAACGGTCCTGCTTTCGTTGATTCCGAAGCCGCAATCTTTTCGATCGCAAACTGCGCATGATGAGAAACTAATACTCGCTTCAGGCCGTTCAACTGCCAACCAGTCGATCGTTGGCGGTCCTTAGGCAGCTGAGTTCTCACATGATTCAGGCTCGCCGTATCTTCGCTCGCAGTTTCCTGGCTTGACTCCAATGATCTTTCCTTTGTTTCCAGCGCCTGCTTAAACGACACGTTCTGAGCCTGTGCGCTTAGTTGCGCGGGGTTGGACGTTTGTACTTCCTCCCTGTTACCGGTGGTCTTAGTTTGAAGTGTCGCAATGGTTTTCACCAACGATTCCAACGACTTGCTCTGAATAAGCAAACACGTCAGCAGGACCATTACCACCAGACCATACACAAAGCCAAGGGCCGACTGATGACCTCTTGAACTCAGAGGACTCAGAGAAAGTAACTTGGGAAGGTAGTTTCTCGTTTCCGCAGTACCTTTCGACACTGACCGTTTATCGCCTGCCTTCTCGAGATCGAGTGGAGCTTGTTTCGCAATCATTTTGGTTTCGCTCGGCTGTGACTGAATAGCGATATTGATTGCGAACCGTTCTGTTGTAGATGACAGACTGCTCGTACCGGCAGATGCCGCCAGCGCCACATACCGCGTAATGGTCAACACCAGATGTTGACCATTCGGCAGAACCTGGTCGTAAACCGTGAGCTCCGGAGGTACATCCTGAAGCCGCAGACTGTATAGGATGACGGGCTCTCGATTGTGCTCAGTTGTTATTTGCAGCACGCCATCGATAAGGGGAGGCCAGTTGAAGCTAAAGCTGTCGAATACGGGTGGTCCCAATGCTTTGAATACCTCCTTTCCTTCCACCAATGCTTTCAGCTTGCCTACTTTCCCGCCTTTGTTTTTCCAGTTGCGATATGATTCGTATTGGTCGGACGCCGCATTCATCGCTTCTTGCATAGTAAGTTTTTGCTTGCCAGGCACACGGACCGCTCGCAGTCTGGAAAATGCTTCACGCAATTTCGCATTTCCTTCCCAAATCGAATCTAGATCCGAATCTGAACCGGTATCCGCAGAGGAATGCTTGAGACGATCTGAGGTCTCGAGCGAATCTCCTTGCTCTTTATTAGTGGCATTGACTTTCATTAGGACTCTCCTATGCTGCGACTGAAAATGGTTAAAAGTTGCTCGAATGCTTTGTCAATCGAGAATCTTCAAGGGCTAAAAAATTCTTAGGGTGGGTCTTTACGAAGTTTTCTGAACAGACGTTCTTTGCGTTTGCGTACAGTAGCCTGAGGAATACCCATTCTCTCGGCGATTTCCTGGTTTTCAAGATCCTCATACACATAACCAAGGAGTTCTTTTTCTTCCTTAGTGCAGCGTCTGAAAAACTCCTCAACGCATATTTTCGCCAGCATGGTATCTTCAGGACTGAGACCAGGCCCGGTTTCGTGCCACTCGAGTTCATAAACATTATCCTGATCCTGATTCTTGTCCTTACCCTTACCCTTAGGCCTATCCTTACCAAACTGACCTCCGCTCTCCGCGCCATTGCCGATGCGGCGTTTGGTCTTCCGAGCTAAGTCGATGGCTGCATTGTTGAGAATTTTAAAAGTGTACGCGCGAGGGTTTTGCAGATTGACGAACGTCCGATCCTTGACCTTCCCCAATTTGAGAAGAACAAGCTGACTGAGATCGTCGAGCTCGATCTGGTCTTTCCAACCGTTCAACGAGGCCAGCAGTTCATTCTTATGTTCATTAAAGAATGACTGGGCGAGGTTTAAATCTCCATAGGCGCTCTTCTTCATAGTCTCTCCCCTGGGTGGTTCAAAAAACAGACCCATTACGCTTATAGGGTGCCAAGTGGGGAGACTGGCTTTGACACCTTCCGGCGCCCTAACATCAATGACGAACGAAATGCCGCTTCTGTGACTGAAGATTAGAAATTTTTTCGCGAGGTCTCAGTCCACATCAGTCAGTAGATCGATTGCCGCGTCAACGCGGCGTATGAAACTATGTTTCTGCAAATCGCGCACCAGTTGCCTCAGTCTTAGATCGAAGACCAACTGATCGCTGTTTGAATTGAATTTCGATTTCACGATCAAGCGCGGTGAGAAATTAAATGCACGCGACGGTGTAATGTATTGCCGCAAATACGACGATGATTTGCCACCATTGGACCAAAAACTTCGATCGATATTTCTTAACTCGATCAACCGTACGTCAGAATCTTTCCACGAGCGGCAAAATGGGACATAAGGATTTCCCTGAGGGGTTATGAAGACGTTGTCTGACGAACCTACACTTGTTGTGTGGTTCATACCTGAGGCCGATTCGAGTCCGGCCTCA
>Ga0068860_100004529_pt1 | contig 14184 bp, 16 predicted proteins | sample KBSSwiS32_FD_66597 | JGI IMG/M metagenome (GOLD analysis project Ga0068860, IMG submission 66597) | Switchgrass rhizosphere microbial communities from Kellogg Biological Station, Michigan, USA - KBS Switchgrass S3-2 | ecosystem: Host-associated > Plants > Roots > Rhizosphere > Soil ... | reverse complement strand
AGCTGATTTGTGTTGTCGACGTAATTGGCTTTTGAACCTTCCATCATCCTCTCCTATTTGCTGGTCACGAGGCCGGCGAACGTGGCGTGCAACGGGTGCAGCGGTTGTGTCAGGAACAAGGTCAGGTAGATCGTCATGGCGATGCCGAGCAGCGCCAGAAAACAGGCGACGATCACGCCCTGCTTGGAGAGAGAGCGGTGCGCGAAGCGATCGCGGTTCAATTCGCCAGCGAGTCGCATGAAGCGTCGTGCGGAAAACAGGTTCACGATTGCGCCGATCGCAATCAGCGCGGCTCCAAACCAAACTGAGAGCTCGTGTGGCTGACCAGCAGGAAGCTGTTGCGGCATGTAGGGCATATTCCCGAAAATCCCAAAACGGGCCACCACAAACCCGAAGCCCATCAGCGAGATGCCCGTGCGAATCCAGGCGAGAAATGTTCGCTCTTCCGCGAGATAGTCGCGCAATTCAGCTGCTGGTTTTGCGGGAGGGATGCCCATTTCGCCATTACCATTACAGGCGAGTACATTGGCTACCATCGGCCAATGCGGCCGCCTACTCTTGATCTAGTCGGCGCTTCGAAATGAGCGCCACAAGAAGAAGTCGGGCCGACGGATTTTCGCCTCCGGCCCGACCTCTCGCGACGCGGATCGTTCAGTAGACCGTCGTGGGTTCGCAAGGCGGAGCGGTCCACGGATCGCTGGCAAACGCGCCGACGGCCGGAGCCCGAATGCAACCAGCGTCGCCAACGGTGGTTGCAGTGGTGTGCTGCCGCACAGCTGCCTTGTTCTCGCGAGCCATAGCAGGAGCTGCGACCAGGGCCGTGGCGATCAATGCCGCCGATACAAGTTTGAACTTCGTCATTCTATTTCTCCATTGGATTGTGAAGCGCCCAACAACATGCGGCCTTCGTTCAGCTGACATAGGATCACGGTTCGCCAACACCACTAAATTACAGTTTAGAACCGGCTGTCCGTAATGCCTCATTCGATCGCTCGGCGGTCAAAACCAATTCAGAACCCTAAATTGGTTTTTAATTGAGAGCCCAGTGTGTGGCGTGCATGTTCGGGAGGCTCGCGGAGCTTCATTGTGCTGTCGGGAGTTCGGTGGGGTGACCCCTCCAAAGATATCGGGGAAACGCAAAGGCTGGGCCGCGGAAATCCACGCAGGCAACGTCTGACTACGTTCGGAGGTAGAGATGGTTCTGTTTTCGCACGCCTTTATCCGCAAACGCGTGATCTCGCTGGCGACCTCGGCGTCGGTCGCGGCGACGTCGTTCGCGCTGGCGCAGGATCCGGCGAAGATTCGCCATGTTCGTGACGGCCGCGAGTATCCGCCGGACCAGCAAGCACATTCGGACGTGCTACCGCTTCTGTCGACGAACGCTGCCGCCATGCAGAAGATGACGACGGACATGGCGATCAAGCCGATCGAGGCGATATCGATCGTTATTTCGTCGAGATGATGCCACACCAGGGCGCGGTCGACATGGCGAAGGCCAAGCTCAACCACGGCAATAACGAGCAATTTCGCCGGTTGGCTCAGCGTATCGCAGCGACGCAGCAGCCAGAGATCACGTTAATGCAAGATGCCGTGAGTGACGGGAAGTCGTCCGTGGCGCAATTGCCAGAGCAATCCCGAGCAGCTCTCCGCACCTGGGTCCGATTGGCGGCTCGGTCGACCATGGCGGAATGAATCGTCTCTAATGAACGCGCAGCAGGGATAAATCATGGGCATTGTTCGATTTGCGTTGCGATTTCCGCACACGTTTTATGTGGTCGCAGCCCTGATCCTGTTTCTGGGCGTCGCCGCCATCCGGTCGATGCCGACGGACATATTTCCGGAAATCCAAATCCCGGTCGTCACCGTGATCTGGCAATACACCGGACTTACCACGCCGGAAATGGAACAGCGCGTCACCACCTACAGCCAATATTCCATCAGCGCGAACGTCAACGGCATCAAGAACATGGAAGCGCAGACCCTCAATGGTCTGTCGATCCAGAAGATTTACTTCCAGCCGGACGTCAACCTGGACCTCGCTATCGCGCAAATCGTCTCCGCCACCAATTCCATTCGCTCGTTGATGCCGCCCGGCATCCAGCCGCCGATCGTCGTGCAGTTCAATGCGTCGAGCGTTCCCGTGCTGCAGCTCAGCCTCAACTCGGACAGCCTGAACGAGCAGCAGCTCTATGACTTCGGTATCTATCGGGTCCGGCAGCAACTGGCGCCGGTGCCTGGCGTCACTCTGCCGACGCCGGCCGGCGGCAAATATCGCCAGATCATGGTGGATATCGACCCCGACAAGCTTCTGTCCCGGGGATTGACGCCGCTCGACATCGTGAATGCGGTCAATACGCAGAACCTGACGCTGCCATCGGGAACAGCGAAGATCGGAGACGTCCAGTATACGGTGAGGACCAACGCGACGCCGGCGACGATCGACGATCTCAACAAGATGCCCGTCAAGTTCGCCAACGGCGCCACCATCCTGTTGAAGGACGTGGCGCAAGTACGCGACGGCTCGCTGGTGCAGCAGAACATCGTGCGCGAGGGCGGCCACCGCTCGGTATTGCTCAGCATCATCAAGAATGGCAACGCCTCCACGCTGGCGGTCGTCAACGGCGTGAAGCAGGCCCTGCAGTCGATCCGCGCCGCCGCGCCGGCCGGGCTCAAGATCAACGAACTGTTCGACCAGTCGGTATTCGTGACAAATTCCGTCAATGGTGTGCTGCGCGAGGGCGCCATCGCGGCCGGCCTCACCGCGCTGATGATCCTGATCTTCCTGGGGTCCTGGCGGTCGACTCTGGTGGTGATGATTTCGATTCCGCTGTCGATTCTGTCGTCGCTCATCGTGCTGTACTTTCTCGGCGAGACACTGAACACCATGACGCTCGGCGGCCTTGCGCTGGCGGTTGGCATACTGGTCGACGACTCGACCGTGACCATCGAGAACACGCACCGCTTGTGGACCGAAGAACACATGCCGCTTTCCGAGGCGACGTTGCACGGCGCCGCCGAGATCGCGGTGCCGACGCTGGTTTCCACCCTCGCCATCAGTTGCGTGTTCACGTCGGTGGTGTTTCTCGACGGACCGGCCAAGTACCTGTTCACGCCACTTGGTCTTGCTGTCGTATTTGCGATGCTGGCTTCCTACTTGCTGTCGCGGACCCTGACTCCGATCACGATCGGCTTGCTGCTCAAGAATGAACGGCATGGTACGGCCGATGGGACCTCCCTAGGGTTCTTTTCGCGGATGACCGCCGCATTCAACCGCGGCTTCGAACGGCTGCGTGGGGGATACCTGAAAATCCTCACGCTGCTGTTGCGCAGGCGGGCCATTGTACCTGTTGTCGCCGCGTTGATACTCGGCCTCGGCGTCACGATGCTCTTGTTCGTTGGGCGGGACTTTTTCCCGCTGATCGACGGCGGCCAGATCCAGCTTCACGTTCGTGCTCCCGCCGGGACCCGTATCGAAAGCACCGAGGCGATATTCCAGAAGGTCGAGGACAAGATCCGCGAAGTCATTCCAGAGAGGGACCGCGGGCTCATTATCGACAATATCGGCCTGCCAGCGCGAGCCTACAATCTGGCATTCGCGGACGGCTCCACGATCGGAATCAACGACGGTGTCATCCAGGTCCAGCTAAAGGAAGGCCACCAGCCGACCGCCGAGTATGTCAAGAAGTTGCGTCAGGTGCTGCCCGCCGCATTTCCCGAAAACACGTTCTATTTCCAGGCGGCTGACATCGTGACGCAAATCCTGAACTTCGGATTGCCGGCGCAGATCGACGTCCGGACGGTGGGCACCGACCACAACAACCTTTCGGTTGCAAAGGAGCTTGAGCAACGTCTCGCCGCGATCCCCGGGATCGTCGACGCGCATCTGCAGCAGGAAGTCGACGGTCCGGCGTTCTATGCCGAAATCGATCGGACCCGGGCTGCTCAACTGGGCCTCAATGCCAGCACCATAGCCACGAACATCAATGTCAGCCTGAGTTCGTCGGTGCAGGTGTCGCCCAATTTCTGGACCGATCTGAGTTCGGGGATTCCGTATTATCTGGCCGTGCAAACGCCGGAACGCCTCGTCAACTCGCTGAATGCGCTCGGAAACACGCCGGTTTCCACCTCACTGGCGGCGAGCGGCCAAACCGTCCCCGGCGTGCTCAGCAATGTCGCGACGTTCAACCGCGACAAGGTCGCCACGAACTCGAACCAGACCAATATCCAGCCGGTCTTTGATGTGTATGCCAGCGTGCAGGGCCGCGATCTCGGCGCCGTCGCGGCCGACATCAACAAGGTTACGAAGGAGCTGCAGCAGAAGCTGAAACCGGGCAACTCAATTCAGGTAGTTGGCCAGATACAGAGTATGAACGACTCGTTTCGGAATCTCGGCATCGGGCTGCTATTCGCCGCCGTCTTCGTCTATCTGCTGATGGTCGTGAACTACCAGACGTTCGGCGATCCTTTCGTCGTGATCCTGGCCCTGCCGGCGACGCTTTGCGGCATCGTCACAATGCTGTTCATCACCGGCACCACGTTGAACGTGCCGTCGCTGATGGGCGCGATCATGGCGGTGGGCGTTGCTTCGGCGAACTCGATTTTGCTCGTGACCTTTGCGCGCGAGCAGCAGCTGAAAGGCCACTCCGCCTTTGAGGCCGCGCTGAGCGCCGGCCACACCCGAATCCGCCCCGTGCTGATGACAGCTGCTGCGATGATCGTCGGCATGATCCCGATGGCGATCGGCGGTGCCGGCGAGGAACAAAATGCTGCGCTCGCACGCGCCGTCATCGGCGGTCTGCTGTTCGCGACCCCGACGACATTGCTGATCGTGCCTTACCTGTTCGCCATGCTGCGCAAAGGCAACGACGGAAAGCCGCACCATGGCGTTTTCGAGGAGGTTCCGGGATGACCGAGATTCGTATGCAGCCGAAAAGTGAACATGTTGAGGATCGCGTTGATCCGCAAACCGATCGCGTTGTTGCACTACCCAATGGGCGTCGCAAGGGTCGACGTCGTTACGGAGGAGTGCTGGTCGGCGGAAGCGCGCTGCTGCTGCTGCTGGGCGGCCTTGGGATAGGGGGCTGGCGCCACTATCAGGCCGGCCTCGAGGTCGCGGCCACTGCGCAACAGAGCAGGACTTTTGTCCCCAGCGTTCGCGTCGCGGCGGTCCGCGCCAGCGACAGCAAGATTACGGTCAGCTTGCCGGCGACGACGACGGCCTTTGAGGCGGCGAATATCTTTGCGCGCACCAGCGGCTACATCGAAAAGCGCTACGTCGACATCGGCGATCGAGTCAAGGCCGGAGCCCTGTTGGTGGACATTACCGCCCCCGAGCTCGACCACCAGATTGCGCAAGCCAAGGCGACGCTGGCCCAAAATCAGGCGACGTTGCGGCAGACCCAGGCAAGCCACGAACTCGCCCAGGTCACCAATGCGCGCGACAGCAAACTGGTCAAACAGGGATGGCTCACACTTCAGCAGGGCGACAACGATCGCCTGACCCTGCAGGCGCAGCAAGCAGCGGTGGGTGTGGCTCAGTCCAACATTGAAGCCCAGGAGGCCCAGATTCGAATTCTTGGGCAGGAGAAGGCGTACCAGCGTGTGGTGGCGCCGTTCGACGGGGTGATCACACAGCGCAACATCGACAATGGCAGCCTGGTGACATCAGGGTCGACCTTCATGTTCACGCTGATGCACCCTGACGTGATCCGCACCCAGGTGTTCGTTCCCCAGGACCAGGCTTTCGGGGTTGGGCCCGGCGTCGACGCGGTGGTCCGTGTCCCCGAGATTCCAAATCGAACCTTTCCCGGGAAGGTGACGCGAATTGCAAACGCGTTGCAGCCCGGCAGCCGCACGCTGCTGACCGAAATCGATGTCCCCAATCCGGACTGGGCGCTCAGCCCCGGGATCTATTGCACCGTCGAACTGCATATCCCGAGAAAGACGCCGTCGATGATCATCCCCGCCGATGCGGTGGTATTCGATCAGAACGGTGTCCATGTCGCGGTCGTCGAGAACGGGACCGTCCATCTGCAGAAAATAACGATTGCGCGTGACTTCGGCACGGAGGTCGAAGTGCACGATGGCGTCAAGCCTAACGATCAGGTCATCCTCAATCCGATGCTCGGCCTGGCGAATGGTAGCAAGGTCACGGTTCGCACAGACAAACCACAGACAAGCTAGATCGGGACGGAGAGAGGAATGGCGATGCGACGCTTACTTTTCACAACAGTCATCTTGCTGGGGGGAGGCAGCGCTGGCCTGGCGCAGGTCTCCACCATGGGTAGCACGGCTATGGGGCTTCCAACGACGCCAGCGACGATCGTCACATCTCCACTCTATGGTCCGAGCCCGTTTTCGGCGACGACGCAGCCAAATTCTCCCGTCACGACGCTGGCGCCGGTGCCGCTGGCTTCTGACCCGACGACTCCGGGGACGGTCGTGACCTGTGCTGCACCGACAGGACAAATTGCGCCTGGAACGCCGCCGGTACCAGTTATTTCCATTTCGGCAACAGGTGGCGCAATCGGAACGACACCCTCTACGCCCGCAGCAGCGACGACACCCGCCCTGACGGGTGCGTCTCTCGCCGCCACGACCGCCAGTTCGACCGCACCGCTGTTGTTGTCCGCAACACCAGCTACATCGTTCGCGACCGATTTTTTCGGCACGACGATACCGGTGGCGTCGTCCGTGACAGCAACGGCGGCGGCGCCCGCGGTTGCCGCAGCGCCCACCGCACCGACGCCATCGATGGTACCAACCACCGCCTCTACATCCATGGCGGGCAGCATAGCTACGATGATGCCATCGACCGGGACGATGTCATCGACAACGATGATGCCAGGGATCGCGTTGGGGACTATTCCCACGCCATTCGTCGGCAGCACGACCGGGACCGTATCGGCGGTGTCCTCGCTCGGCAGCCCGTCGACTACCGTATGCAGCACTATGCCGGGAGGTCCGCCGACCAACGGCGCCGCTTTGCCGCTCTCGACCCCCGAAGTTCCGAGCAGTCCCCCGCCTGGCACGATCCAACCCCCAGTCGCGGTGCTTGCCGACACCAGCATCGATCCGACCACGGGTGTGATGCCGACACCAAATACGTCGGCATGCGCCGAGAGCATGACGATCAATCTAGCGACACCTGGCACGATGGCGCCGGCTAACGCCACAGGCGCAGCGGCAACGCCGGGCGTATCGCCAGCAGGCTGCTAAAGCGCAATCAATTTCCTCGAATAGTCGTCTCGCCCTATCTTATTAGCGCACGACCTTTCGGAAAATCGGTACCGACTGTTTCGGGTCATGCTCAAAGCCGAAAACCCGCTTCCCGACGCCCGCCTGTAGAGCGATACGCGCAAGCAAGGCTTCGGGCCGGGCCGTTTCTAAAATGCTATTTAGTGGTGGGGGTCCCTCCGGAAGCCTATGTGTTTTGTTGAGCGGCCCACCGCGCTTGCCCCCGGAGGCGGTGTTCAGATTGGCCGCAATGAGGACGGCGTCCGCCACGCCTTCTGCCCCCCGAACCGAGGCGGGCGGCGCCGTCCTGCTCTTTTCCATGGCGTTTGGGGCCGGTGAGATTATGCCTTTGATCTCAAGCAAGCATATGATCCCAGGAAATGCAGGCGCGAGCACAGGGCTCGGTGCGGATGGCATAGTAGCGGCTGGGAATGAACCAATGACAAAAGTGCTTCTGATCGAGGACGACAGCGAAACGGCCGAGGAAATTACCGCCGAGCTCGTCGATCGCGGTTTTGAAGTCGAATGGTCGGCCAATGGCATAGAAGGCCTCGACAAGGCCCGCTCATCGCAGCCCGACGCCATGATCGTGGACCGGTTGTTGCCGGGAATGGACGGTCTCACGGTGATCGAGGCCTTGCGGAAGGAGCAGGTCCGCACTCCGGTGCTGGTGCTAAGCGCGCTGGGCGCGGTTGACGATCGCGTGCGCGGATTGCGGATGGGGGGTGACGACTATCTCACCAAACCCTTCGCGCTGGTGGAGCTTGTCGCCAGGATCGAGGCGTTGTTGCGCCGGCCGGTTGAATCGCGCGAGACGACGTTGCGGGTAGGACCGCTGGAACTCGATCTGATCGAGCGCACCGCCAAACGCGGCGATCGGGTGATTGATCTCCTGCCGCGCGAATTCCGTTTGCTTGAATACATGATGCAACGGAGCGATCAGCTGCTTACGCGAGCCATGCTTCTGGAGGAGGTCTGGAACTATAAATTCGTTCCAGCGACGAACCTGGTTGACGTGCATATGGGTCGGCTGCGCCACAAGGTGGACGGGCCGGGCGAATCTCCAATGATCCACAATGTCCGTGGGGCCGGCTTCATTCTCCGAACCGGACCGTGAAAATCAGATGGAAGCCAGCAAGGCGCTGCCGCTGACGTTGAGCGGGAAATCCGCGGGAAGAAATCCGATGGATCGGGCTCACATCTTACGTTCGAACACCTTTCGGTGGGCGCTGGCGGTAGCAGGCGTGTTCGCGGTTTTCGTCATCGTGCTGTTCGGCTTTATCTACTGGCAAGCCGATCAGTACTTGATCGCACGATCCGACAAAATGATTGGCAGTCAATTGAACTTCATTGCCGGTTTGCCGAGCGAACGCCGGCTGGATGCGATCAATGACCATCTGAAGCCGGACACCCGCGGCGTTCAATATGCCGGTCTGTTCAGCGCAGACGGCCGCAAGATAGCGGGCAACCTGGAACGGTTTCCGCCCGATCTCCAGATGAATGATTCCGTCAGGAGCATTTCGGTCGACCGGACGCTCCCGGCCGGAAGGGAGACGCATGTGATCCGCGCAATCGCCCGGCACATGCCGAATGGCGACGCACTGATCATCGGACGTGAGGTCGACGAGACCAAGGAAATCTCCCATGTCGTCGCTCAGGCATTGGCGCTCGGTCTGCTGCCGGCGTTTTGCCTATGCCTGCTGGCCGGAGCGTGGCTGAGCATGCGCGCCCAAAAGCGGGTCGAGGAGGTAAATCAGCGGGTCCAGCGCATCATCGCCGGCGATCTGCGCGAGCGGCTCCCACACCGCGACGTTGACGACCCGTTTTCGAGGCTCACGGTCATCGTCAATGGCCTGCTCGATGAAATGGAAGCGATGATCCAGGCGCTCGCGGGAGTAGGTAACGACATCGCCCATGATTTGCGGACACCACTTACGCGGGCGCGGCTCGCTCTCGAGCGCGGCCGCACTAACGCAACGACGTTGGAACAACTCCAGTCGGTTGCAGACAAGGCAGTCGCGAACATCGATCAGTCGCTGACAATCGTCACCGCTTTGCTGCGCCTGGCCGCAATCGAGAACAGCCGGCGATCGGCCGCCTTCGGTGACGTTGCATTGCACGAGATGCTGCACGAGGTTTGCGATATCTACGAGCCGATTGCCGAAAACAAGAATATCAACTTGCGGGTCGACGTGGGACACCGGCTTAACGTGCGTGGCGACCGGGATCTCCTGCTGGAGGCGGTCGCCAATCTCGTCGACAATGCCATCAAGTTTACGCCCGAAGGCGGCAAGGTGAATATCGAACTGCTACGTGGCGACAGCGAAACCATCGTGCGCGTGTCCGATACCGGCCCCGGCATCAGCGAGCAGGAGCGCGAGGCCGTGCTGCGGCGTTTCTACCGTTCCGACAAGATCCGAAGTACGCCGGGCGTCGGCCTTGGGCTGAATCTGGTGGCGGCGATCGTAAAGCTGCACGGCTTTCGTCTCGTGATCCACTCTGGTCAGGGCGGCCGGTTGGAGATTATTTGTCCCGACAAGCAAGACTGAAAACGCGCGACTTCGTCGGGGGCGAACGAACTCGGGCGCCTCGTTGCTGTTAGGAGCAGCCAGGATTTGGCGGCTGCTATTGGCCGGCGCCTCGACCTTGCCATCGCCAATGCTCGTCATCGGGAGCTGCGTAGCATTCGGCGGCGAGGCCGGAAGCGGTCGCCTCACACTGCGCATAGCTCGGAAGCTACAATCCGTCCCGCCTTCGGCATATTCTATACAGTCATGTCCCGGGGGAACGATGGGGCCTGCGTTCGCCGGTTCGGTCGTGCCGAAGGCAATAGCTGACAGAGCGATAACCGAAGCGATCGCCGTCATCGAAATTATCTTCATGTCAAGGTCTCCATGGACTTGGATCCCCATTCTCAACATGGAGATTGACGATCGAGAAAGCGATTATAAAGAAAGTAATCCTCGCTCATCCACCAGGACTAACGGCAAGGCGCCTGCGTGCTGTGTCTGATTTCTCTAAATGCGCACGAACGGCGACCCGAAAGGATGAAATCGTGTTTAATGGAAATCGGCATCAGTCCGTCAATACTCGGATGATCAGCATGCAACACACTTGCTCCAATTTCGGCGGAGTAATCCATGCATCCAAACCTTATTCATCGCGGCGCCGGCTGCGTGACTACTGATGCAGCGGCTTACGGCTTCCATCGCGCTTAAAGACGAATTTAGTCGGACGATCGAAATCGTCTCTTATCTATAGTCAAGGAGATACAACCATCCACATAAAGGACACGACGATGAAACTCACGACAATCGCATTAGCCACAGCGTTCGCCCTCTCCGGGACGGCCACCTTCGCAAACACAGTTCATCATAAAAGGGCCGCGAGGGCCGATCGCAATGCCGTCGGCATGGTCCAGCTGCATCCGAACTACGGTAACCCGAACGGTAATCCGGACGGCCCGACGACGCTGAGCGGCACCGGAGACTCTTCGTTCGGCGGCTCGTCGCCCGGTACCAGCGGCCACAACTGAGAAAACGCATTTGCTTGCGGTTACTCACCCAAGTTACGCTCAAGTTCCTTTGCCCAAGTTACTTGCCCAAGTAGCCTTGTCGACACTGGCCGCGCTTGAAGGTGAAACCGCTTCGGCAGTTTCGCCGTCAAAGCCGGGAGCGGGAAAATAAGTTAAGCAACGGACCGGCTAGACTAGCCGCCGGCCGCGATCGTTTTTGCAAGCCGCTCGCCGGGTTGACAGTCTATTCCGAGCGGGAGCTCGAGCTCCTGCCACACCGAAACCATGGCGTCAGCTAACTGTCGGATTAGTCGAAGGTCATGCGCCGGGGTCGGGGTGATCCGCAATCGCTCAGTGCTCCGGGGAACGGTCGGATAATTGATCGGCTGGATGTAAATTCCGTGCCGGTGGAGCAAGAGATCGCTTGCCTGCTTGCACTTGTCGGGATCGCCAATCATCACCGGTACGATATGCGTGTCTGTGTCCAGCACCGGCAACCCGGCTTCCCGCAGGGCGGCTTTGGTCGCTGCCACGGCGGCGCGCTGGGCCGCACGCTCGGTACCCGATTTCTTGAGATGGGCGATCGATGCTGTCGCAGCCGCGGCTACCGCGGGTGGCAAGGCCGTCGTGAAGATAAATCCGGGTGCATGGGATCGGACGGCGTCCACCACGGCGCTGCTGCCGGCGATGTAACCACCGAGCGTGCCGAAGGCTTTTGCGAGCGTTCCCTCGATGACGTCGATGCGGGCCATCACTCCGTCTCGCTCAGCGATCCCCCCGCCGCGTCGCCCGTACATGCCAACGGCGTGCACCTCATCGAGATAGGTCATCGCGCCGTAGCGTTCCGCCAGATCGCAGATTGCCTCGAGCGGAGCGACATCGCCGTCCATCGAGTACACGCTTTCGAACACGATCAGCTTCGGGCGGCCAGCCGCCGCGCGGAAGAGTAATTCCTCAAGGTGCTTAAGATCGTTGTGGCGCCAGATCTGCTTGGGACAGCCGGCCGCACGCACGCCCTCGATCATCGAATTGTGATTGAGCGCGTCGGACAGGATCAGGCAATCCGGAAGGAGCCTGGCAATCGTCGCGATGCCCGTATGGTTGGAGACGTAGCCGGACGTGAAAACGAGCGCCGCTTCCTTGCCATGTAGGTCGGCAAGCTCGGCCTCCAGCTCCACCAGCGCCCGATTTGTTCCCGAGATGTTGCGGGTCCCGCCGGCACCCGTGCCCATCATCCGCGCGGCGGCACACATAGCATCGATCAGCTTGGGATGCTGACCCATGCCGAGATAGTCGTTTGAGCACCAGACCACCACCTCCCGCTTGCCGGTCGGGCTATTCCAGAGCGCATGGGGGAACTGTCCCGCCTTACGCTCCAGGTCAGCGAAGACGCGGTAGCGATGCTCTCGCTTCAGCGCGGCAACGGCAGATTGAAAACTCCCATTATAATCGAACATTCGCGGGACTCCGTATCGGACCAGATCGGCGGCAACCATGGACAGCAAGCCTGTTCATGGTTGGGTGGCCGTCGACGAACTCTGCTGGAAGGAAGCCGGACTGAGAACGAAACCAACCCCTCGGACGTTACGAATCATGGGGGGCTCATTTGGTGCGTCGACCTTGCGACGCAATTTGCCCATATGAACATCGACAAGGTTCGTTTCCGGGACGAACTTATAGTTCCAAACATCCTTGAGGAGGGTTGCCCGCGTTAGCAACTTGCCGTTCCGTTGCATCATGTATTTGAGCAACCGAAACTCGCGCGGCCGCAGATCGATCTCACGGTCGTCACGCCTAACAGTTCGATCGATGAGATCAAGTTCCAACGGGCCCACGCGTAGCACCGTGTCAGTCAGTGAAGCCGGCAGCTGGGCTACTCCGCCCGAGATCAGTTCAACGATGGCGAGCGGCTGCTTTGAGGAGGCATCGCTTCGCAGAGGCGATCCACGCATCCGCTCAATCGCCTTTTCGAGTGCGGCGGACAGCAGCAATTGAACATCGGAATCCGTGACCAGATCGGACCGCATTGCTGCCGGTACATCCTGGACGAGCAAACGCACCAGAACGGGCAAGCCTTCGATGTCGGCCAGCAGCTCCGCCATTCCGTTCCGTAATTTTGGCGATTCTCGCGTGCGCCGAGCAGGATCCCGAGGCTGGCCGACTCTGGTTGAAGAATTCACCAACTGTATCGCACTCTGCTCGGCAGCCCTTGGATCCGTGCCGACGCATGTCATCGCCCTTCGATCGGAGGTATGGCGGTTGGTGTTATAAGCTATCATCGCAATGTCCCGTTTCGCCGACCGCGAAGACTCATCTCCGATAGCCGGATTGATTGATTATTCAGTGGGACCCGTCGGTCAGTCCTTCTCGCTCATGGGCGCGTCGGACCGAGGAGGAGGGCGGCTCATGATGCTCTTGCCTGGCTTTCGAGAACCAGGAACGCGCTCTGGCAGTGATCTTCATAGCAATCGTGATTGCAGTAGGTGAGGCGTGTCCCGATTTCACGCAGGTAGCCTGCTCGGATCGGCCCGTCGCACGACACACAGAACGCTTGTCGGCGTGGCGACCTCTCCTTCACCAGTACAAATCTCATGTGGCTCCTCCCAATGCGAAGCAGAACACCGTATCGGCCGCGTGAAAGGCGTGGGGCGGGGGAGCGCAGAGGTGATTTCTGCCATCCGGATTGTCTCTGTTCCGCTCTACCTTTTCCGGTGGAATGAGAATGAATTTTCCATCCTCTCGGCGTTTTGCGTAGATCGTGCCGTCAACGTATTTGATTTCAGTCGGGTAGCAATCCGCTTTGTTGCAACAGCTGGCCGCTGGATTGTCGGGCATATGCCATGTTGAATAGAACTTTTCGTGCAGGAATTGGTCTTGCGGCGGGTGGCGGTGAAGCCCAGCATCCTGAGCCTGGACCGGCATCATCAACGCGCAGCAGAGACAGATACCCTGGAGGAATTTGTAGAGTGAGTTCACTGCGCAACCTCCTTACCGGCCAGGAACTCCGAATTTCTCTAATTCGTCGCGCGATGCCCAAGCAGGTTGAAACCAACGTAACCATTTGCGGTCACCTTCCTGACGGGCTCTGAAGCGGTCAGCGCACTTCCTTGAACAGAGCGCGGTTCGCCAGGAGTAGTGCCTGACGAGGCCGAATTTGCCTTCGCAGATCGGGCAACGCTTGGCTGCGCCGGCGGGGGTATACTTGGAATTGCTGCGCATTCTTGCCTCCATCCTGTCACCTGCAATCGGCTCTTTCGATCTGCAGCGAGACTAGGAGAATGGGGCTCGTTGGCTCAATCGTACGTAGGTAAGCGGGTGGCATAGAAAGGGATCGCGGAAGCATACGCAGGTTTGTTGGCAGAATCACACGATCTGCTTGCAAACGAATCGCGAGTTAAAGGGGGCTTGCACGATGGAAAAGAAGCGGACGGCTC
>Ga0068860_100004528_pt1 | contig 14186 bp, 10 predicted proteins | sample KBSSwiS32_FD_66597 | JGI IMG/M metagenome (GOLD analysis project Ga0068860, IMG submission 66597) | Switchgrass rhizosphere microbial communities from Kellogg Biological Station, Michigan, USA - KBS Switchgrass S3-2 | ecosystem: Host-associated > Plants > Roots > Rhizosphere > Soil ... | reverse complement strand
GGGGTGTTGTCGGCCCGGACTTCGAGAAAACAGCGGGCGAGCGAACGGATGGCAAGCTCGGCGAATCCGGCTTCGAGCAGCCGGCGCCCCAGGCCGTGCCGCCGGGCCGCCGAACCGACCGACAGGCGGAGCAGCTCGGCCTCGTCGGCGACCGTGCGAAACGAGGCGTAGCCGAGGGCGGCATCGCGGGGCGGGGCCGCCACCAGCACGAACGAACCGGGGAAGCGCAGCTCGGCGGCCAGCGTTTCGAGCGCCCAGGGATCGGGGAATCCCTCCACTTCGAGCTCCAGGATCGCCCTCAGGTCGTCGTCGGTCGCCGGGCGGATCGCGATCTCGTTCAATCGCGGGATTCTCCGGCGGCGATCCCGGCAAGGGTACCCTCGCGAGGTTTGGGCAACGTCGCGGCGGGCGGTCGGGCATAGAGCGGCCGGGTGAGCGCGAGCGGATCCCAAACCGGAAGCTCCGCCGACGCGAGACGAAGCGCCACGGGGGCGAGCGGCCCGGGCTCGATCGCGGAAAGACCCGGCGGCCAGCTCGGTCCGGATACCACCTGGCCCAGGCCGAAACCGACCACGAACGCCGGGGCGAACCGCTCGAGCGCCGCGGGCGCCAGCGTCTCGCTCGGGGCCAGCTCTATCGGAGCCGCCCCGGCCCGGAACGGCTGCACCGTCCACTCGCCGCGTAGCGCATCGACCGCACCGAGCGCCAGGCTTTCCTCGGGAGCGCACGCCGCGAGCACCCGCAGTGTGGGGAGCGCGGCGGCGGGAATCCCCAGCGCCTGATGAAAACCGAACGCGGTGGCGAGCCCGATGCGCAATCCGGTGAAGCTCCCCGGGCCGGAGAGCGCGAGCAGGCCTTCGAGGTCCCCCGGCTTCTTGCCCGCCTCTTCGAGCACCTCGCGGATCAGCTGCAGCAGGCGGGTGGAGCTGCGCTCGACCACCTCGTCGCGGGCGGCGAGCAGGCGGACGCTCTTGCCAACCTCCCCCAGGGCGACGCTGACCCGAGGGGAGGCGGAATCGATCGCGAGCAGCAGCATGACGCGGAGAAGTATAGGAGGTGCGCCCGCTATACTTCCTCGCCGTGTCCGCCCCAGCGCCCCCAGCGACCATCTCGACCAATCTCACCCCTATGCTCCGGCAGTACCTGGAGATCAAGGCGGTGCATCCGGAAGAGATCCTGCTCTACCGGATGGGCGACTTCTTCGAGCTGTTCTATGACGACGCGGTGCGCGCGGCGCCGATCCTCGAAGTTCAGCTGACCGCGAGAAACCGCGGGTCGGAGAACGAAGCGCCGATGTGCGGCGTGCCGCACCACGCGATCGAGAGCTATATCGCGAAGCTTCTCGCGGCGGGACTCCGGGTGGCGATCTGCGACCAGGTAGAAGACCCGGCGCAGGCCAAGGGCCTGGTCCGCCGCGAAGTCACCCGGATCGTCACGCCGGGCACGATCTCCTCCCCCGATCTGCTCGACGGCAAAGAGGATAACTACCTCGCCTCGATCGCCTGGGCGGGCGAGCAGGGCGCCGCCGCGTTCCTGGACGTTTCGACCGGCGCGTTCTTCATCCGCCGCTTCGCTTCGGTCGAAGAAGCGGTCGAGCAACTCGCGACCCTCGCCCCCCGCGAGGCGCTGTTCGAAGAGGGGACCTTGCCGCGCGCGATCCTCGATCAGCTGGAACGGGAGTGCCCCTGCCGCACGCCCTTGGGCGGCGACCGGCGGTTCGACCCGCGCCGCGCGGCGGAGCTGCTCACGCGGCATTTCGGCACCGCGAGCTTGCGCGGATTCGGCCTCGACGAAGGGGAGCCCGCGGTGCTCGCCGCGGCCGCGGCGCTCGCCTACGGGCGGGAGACGCAGCGGAACGATCTCGCCCACGTGCGCCACCTCGCGATTCGGGAGCCCGGCGACCGGCTGATCGTGGATGCCACGACCCTCGCGAATCTGGAAGTCTTCGCGAGCCAACGCGCTTCCGCCGTGGGCTCGGGACGGCGGAAGGCGACGCTGCTTGGCGTTCTCGACCGGACCGCCTCGCCGCCGGGCGGGCGAACGCTCCGCGATTGGCTCGCCCGGCCGCTCTCCGATCCGCAAGCGATCGGCGCCCGCCACGTGGCGGTGGGCGAGCTGGTGGCCGACGAACCGCGCCGCGAACGTCTGCGCGCGGCGCTCGCCCGGTTGGGCGATCCGGAGCGGGTGCTCGCCCGGGCGGTGCTCGGCACGATGTCGCCGCGCGAGGCGGCCGCGCTCCGCGAAGGGTTGCGCGCCGCAGCCGAGGCGCTGGCCGAGATTTCTCCTGGGTACGCGGGCCTCCGGCCCGCCCTTGCGGGCGAGACGCCCGCGCACCCAGCCGCGGCTGACATTTCCCTTCTCGCCGAATTGGCCGCGACCGACCCGCTGCCGACTTTGTGGGCCGAGCTGACACGCCGGCTCGAAGAAGCTCCCGCTCCCTCCCCTTCGGACGGCGCGGTGATCGCCGCGGGGGTCGACCCGGAGCTCGATCGGTACCGCTCGCTCGCCCGCGACAGCAAGCAGCACATCCTGGCGGTCGAGCAGCGCGAGCGGGAGCGGACCGGGATTCCTTCGCTCAAGATCCGCTACAACCGGGTGTTCGGCTACTACCTGGAGATCACCCACTCGAACTCCGGCCGGGTGCCCGCGGATTACATCCGCAAGCAGACGCTGGTGAATGCAGAGCGGTACGTCACGCCGGAGATCAAAGAGCTGGAAGAGCAGATCCTCTCCGCCGACGAGCGGCGGATCGCGCTCGAACAGGAGCATTTTCGGGCGATCTTGGGGCTGATCTCGGCCTCCGCCGAGGGGCTGTCGCGGCTCGCCCGGAGCCTCGGCACTCTCGACGCGCTCGCCGCGTTCGCCGAGGTCGCCGCGCGGGGCCGCTACGTCCGGCCACAGATGACCGCGCCGGGCGGAATCTTAAGCATCCGCGAGGGGCGCCATCCGGTGGTCGAGCCGGCGAGCCGCGAGGCGTTCGTGCCGAACGACGCCGATCTCGATCCGGAGCTCGAGCAGATCGTCCTGCTCACCGGCCCGAACATGGGTGGAAAATCGACCTACCTGCGCCAGGTTGCGCTGATCGTCCTGATGGCGCAGGCGGGTTCCTGGGTGCCGGCCGACGCGGCGGAGATCTCCGTCTGCGACCGGATCTTCTCGCGCGTCGGCGCCTCGGACGACCTCGCGCGCGGAGAATCGACCTTCATGGTCGAGATGATCGAGACCGCGAACATCCTGCGCCACGCGACGGACCGCAGCCTGGTGATCCTCGACGAGGTCGGCCGCGGCACGGCGACGTTCGACGGTCTGTCGCTCGCCTGGGCGATCGTCGAGCATCTCCACGAGCATGGGCGGGCGAAGGTTCTGTTCGCGACTCACTATCACGAGCTGACGGAGCTGGCCGAACTGCTCCCCCGGGTGATCAACCGGACCATGGCGGTGCGCGAGTGGGACGAGAAGATCATTTTTCTCCGCCGCGTCGTTTCGGGGAGCGCCGACAAGTCGTACGGAATCCACGTCGCACGGCTCGCCGGTCTGCCGAACGAGGTGGTCGTCCGCGCGGCCGAAGTGCTCGCGAACCTCGAAGCGCACGAATACGACCTGACCGGCAAGCCGCGCCTGGCCAAAGGCGCGCGCGCCCCGGTTCCGGCGGGTAAGCCCGACCCGCAGATGTCGCTGTTCGCGCCCCCGGCCCAGGTGGTGGCCGAGATGCTCGCAGCCGCGAATCTCGATCAGATGACGCCTCTCTCCGCATTGAACCTTCTTCACTCGCTCAAGAGTAAGCTGTCGTCATGAATGCGCTCAGCCCAGCCGAGCCCGTCTGGGTCGGACTGCCCGGCCCGGAGCTGGATGGCCCAAGCGCCGGTCTGCTCGCCGAGCATCAGCCGGGCGGAATCGTCCTGTTCGGCCGCAACTGCGTCGAGCCCGAGCAACTGTTCGATCTGGTGCAGGCGATCCGGCGTGTCCTGCCGCGTGCGATCCTTGCGATCGACGCCGAAGGAGGCAGGGTCGACCGGCTGCGCCAGGTGGTCGCCCCGGCCCCCGCGGCCTCGTTCCTTGCCACGCAATTGCCAAGCTCTTCCATCGCCGCCGGCCGCGCAGTAGGACGCGCGCTGCGACTGTTCGATCTCGACGTCGATTTCGCGCCGGTAGTCGACCTCGATCGGGGTCTCAAGGGCAACGCGCTCGACGACCGCTGCTTGGGCACCCGGCCCGAAGAGGTGGTGGCCCGCGCCCGGGCGTTCCTCGCCGGGTTGCACATGACCGGCATTGGCGGCTGCCTCAAGCACTATCCAGGGCTCGGCGGAGCGGGGGAGGACACCCACCACGAAGGCTCGATCGTCCGCCTCAACCGCGAGCAGCTGGAAGACGATCTCGCGCCGTTCGACGCCCTCGGCGCGTTTGCTGGAGCCGTGATGATCTCTCACGCGGCCTACCCGGCCTACGACGCCAAGGCGATGCCCGCGACCCTGTCGCCCTGCATCCACCGCCTGCTCCGCCGCCGCTTGGGACCCAACGTCCTAGCGGTCTGCGACGACCTGGAGATGAAAGCGCTCGCCCCCTGGGGCGATCTCCCCGAGCGCACCGCGGCGGCCTTCGCCGCAGGTTGCGACGTCCTCCCGATCTGCCGCGACCTCGAGGCGCTCCCCGCCATCGCCGAGCGTCTCGCCGATCCGTCCCTCGAAACCCGTCACGGGGAAGCCCACAACCGGATCGAGCGCTACCGCAACCGCATAACCGCCCTGCGCGCCCCGCAAGACGCCCAAGCCTCGTGGGACGAGCGCCTGGCGGAAATTCGCGCCGACCTCGGCTCGCTCGCATAGTCGCCCCACCGGCAGCATCGTGGAGCCAAGCTTTTCCTGGGACCGCCGGCGTCCTCGCCGGCGCCTTTCGTCCGCTGAAATCCAACCGCGATAGCCGCCATCGTCCCGCAATCACCGTAATCGCGGCGAAATAAGCCGTCCCTGCGTCAGGGAATGATTCCCTGACCCAGAGAATCAATCCCTGGCTCAGGGAACCAGTCCCTACGCCAGGGAAAGATTCTCTACGCCAGAGAATCAATCCCTACGCCAGAGAATCGTTCCCTGGGCCAGGGAAACAATCCCTGCGCCAGAGAATCATTCCCTGGCGCAGGGACGGCTTATTTCCCCGCGATTACCAATTACTCGAAGGAAACCTTCGCATAGACCTCGGACAGCGCCAGCCGCGCACCGATCGAGGACAGCTCGACTTCGGCTTCGAGCCCGTGTGTCGTCGAGAACAACCAGATCCCGCTTTCCTGGCGCAGGAAACGATCGACCAACGGGCTCTCCTGCGAAACTAGCAGGTACTCGCGAAACGAAGGGATCGTCCGATAGTGCTCGAACTTCTTGCCGCGGTCGTACGCCTCGCTCGAAGGCGAGAGCACCTCGACGAGGACGGTCGGGTTGCAGAGGATGTCCCGCCGCCCGTCGGCGCCAAAAATCGGCTCGCCGCAAACCACCGAGAGATCGGGATAGGTATAGAGCCCCGAAGCCTCGACCCGGACCCGGAGGTCGCTGCCGTAGACTTCGCACGGGCGGTGACGAAGCTGGCCTCTCAGTTCGCCGACGAGATTGGCCGCAACCAGAGCGTGCTCACGACTGCCGCCCGACATCGCGAACATCTCGCCATCAAGGTACTCACTCCGCTCCTCGGCCTCCCGGTCAAGTGCGAGGTATTCATCCGGCGAGAGGTGTGGCTTGGGTTCAGGTTGCATGGTTAACAGATTCTCGCACGAAAGCCTCTAGGTGGCCGAGCCCCCACTCCGAGCCTTCACTTCCTCCTCCGTCAATCCATACAACGGCGGCGTCGGCACGTCGAGCATCGCGAGGTACTGGTAGATCTGGCCGCGGTGGTGAATCTCATGCTCGATCATCGAACGGAGCCATTTCCAGACCGGGATCGCGGCGCCTCCAGGGGTCTCGCAGCGGGCGGCGAGGTCGTCAGGGCTTAAGGCTCGCAGGATCTCGATCGTTTCGGCGTGCATCCGGTCGAGGTAGGCGAGTACGGCGTCGCGTCCTTCGGCCAATTCGCGGCCGTGGCCGGGGTAGCGGCTGGGGAGGCAGCGGGCGTTTTCGGCGAACATGTGGCGCTCGATCGCGCCCAGGTGGCGGAGCAGGTCGCCTAGCGTGAACTTGCCCTCACGCCAGGTCCACTCGATCTGCTCGGGCGGAATGCACAGAGCCACGCGGCGGGTCCGCTCCCGGACCTTCTCGAAGTAATCGAGGAGCGCGTCGATGCTGGGAATCTCGGATCGGCTCATGGTCGTCCCTTCTTGCAGCCTGCCTGAGGAGCGAGTGGTGGTGTCGGCTTAGACTTTGCTACGCTAGATGTTATGAGCGAGCTGATTTTTGAGGTTACCCAGGAGCAGGATGGCGGCTTCGTTGCCGAGTGCTTGACCGAGAACATCTTTACCCAAGCCGATACTTGGGAGCAATTGCGTGTTCACGTTCAGGAGGCCACTGAGGCCTTTCACTTCGACCGCCCCATGCCCAATGGGAGAAAGGCTGATGAACGAAATGCCTTGGCCACCAAAATATCCAAGTGAAGGCCATCTTTTTGGCGGTGCCGAGACCATGGCAAGCAGCATCGAAATCCTTGCTCCATCCTTTCTCGAGGAGCTGGCTGAGTCAGCACTCTTGAGCCTTGAACAACAGGCAAAGGGCGAGGGATTTAAGGTTGTACACCGGCAGCGATCTCCTGAAGATCCGAACATCTATATCGGGGTTGGGAAGGAAGTTACACTATCCGCTCTCGCCGAATCTCTGAGATCCCTCTCGCTCTCCCTTCCGCCGCTGGCAACTCGGAGTAATCAAAAACTCCGCCCACTCATGATTTACGTCTACGATCAGGCGCAGCCAGCTATTTGCTTCAGACTTCCAGAGGATATCGATGCCAGTCTGAGTCATTTTGACCGATGATCGGAGTGCATACGTACCCCTCCTACCCCAAGAACCCCAGATCGGGCCGCGCGAAGCGGCCGAGGTTGGGAAAGACGTCGACGAGGTTACCGGACGCCACGCCGAACCATTTCGCCAGCGTCGCCGAGTACTCGTCGACCGAGGTGGTGGGAATCCAGCGCCCCTCCTCGGTGTCGTCCGGGCCTTCGATCGCGAGCGTAGGCATCGCGCCGTAAATGTCTCCTCCCTGGACCCCTCCTCCGACGACGAAGTGGTGGCCTCCCCAGCCGTGGTCGGAGCCGTCGTCATTGGCGGTATAGGTTCGGCCGAAGTCCGAGGCGGTAAACGACGTCACCTGTTGGGCGACACCCATCTCGACCGTCGCCTGGTAGAAGGCGGACAGCGACTGGTCGAGCTCGGCGAGCAGCTGAGCTTGCGGGTTCAGCTGGTCGCCGTGGGTGTCGTAGCCGCCGGTCGCGACGAAGAAGATCTGGCGCTGTTGCTCGAGCGGGCTCCTGGCGCCGATCAGCCGGGCGACCATGCGCAGCTGGCGGCCGAGGTCGGTGTCGGGAAATTCGGTGACCAGCGGGGGAATTCCATTGATCGCGGCGCCGAGCATCTCGCCGTTGTCGATCGCCCGCTTCTTGATTCCGGCGTAGGCGCGCTCGAACAGGTTGGAGTACGGCGTTTCGAGCAGGCTCTTGATCGCCCGCGAAGAGGGATCGGCGAACGGCCCGGTCTCGTAGCCGTCGAGGCCCAGTGCCCCTTCGGTCGAGACCTGATACTGCGTGACCAGGTTACCGACCTGAAACGTGTTCGTTCCGGCGACCGAAATGCTCATCGAGATCTGCGCGTTCGAGTTCAAATTGCGCAGCAGATCGGCCATTCGGCCGCCCCAGCCGGAGATCGCCGGCCGGTCGGGGAGCGAGGTCATCCAGTGCACCGTCTGGTCGCTGTGGGAAAAGAGCTGCGGCGGCAGAGCCGCGCTGCCCATCAGGTAGTCGTCGCGCGTAACCGGGGCGACCAGCGGGCCGACGTTCGCGAGGATCGCGGCGTGGCGTTGGGCGAAAAGGTTGCGAATCCCACCAAGGCTCGGGTGCAGGCCCCAAGAGCGGCCATCGGTATGAAGGGGCGCGATCGGCAGCAGGCTCGCCCGAGGGAGCGCGAGCGTGCCGCGTGCCGCCGCGTAGTCGTTGTAGTCGAGCGTCCCGGTCGGCACGATCGTGTTGTTGCCGTCGTTGCCGCCGTAGAGGAAAACGCAGACGAGGGCCTTGTAGTCGCCCGCGTTGAACCGGGGAAGCGAGGCGGCCGCGGCGACGCGCGACAGGTCGAACACGGTATTGGCGAGCGCCGCGGTGCCGACCGCGGTGCAGGCGGTGCGCAGAAAGTCGCGGCGGGAGATTTCGGCTCGGGTTTTCATTGGCGGCATCTCCTACTTCTGGATCACGAATTCGGGCGAGGTGGCGATCAGATGGACGGCGGCCTTCACCCGCTCTTCCGTTTCGGACGGAGGGATCTCGGTGATCGCCTGGATCAAGATCGAGCGCATGGTAGAGGACATGCCGTTCGCCATTAGAAGCAAATTCAACCGATCGATCAGCTGGGTCGGATTGCCGGCGAGCGGCAGGATCTCCGAGTAGTCGGGCGAGACCTGGTCGAGATCGTACGAGACGCCGCGATAGACCGTGTCGCGGAAGAAGTTCGCGTTGCCGATCGCCGTGGTCTCGGTGGTGATCTTGAACTCGGGGGCCACCAGTCCGGCATCCGCGGTGGCGCCGGGCAGGACGTAGCTCGGCTCGAAGAAATTGAACACCGTGGGCGCGCGCAGCGGGTTCTGGCCGAGCCCGTATTCGGGGCTTTCGAGGTTCCAGATCCGGAACTTGGCCGAGGGGGCCGTGGCGCGGAACGCGCGCAGAATCTGGCCCAGGCGGACGATCGGTTCCTTCTGCTTGCCGAACCCCTGCTGCGTGGTCACCGTCTCCGCGCGCGCTTCGTAATCGAGCAGAATCGCGCGGAGCACCGCCTTCATGTCGCCTCGGACCCCAACGCCGTTGTCGGCGAAAGCCTGGGCGCAGCGGTAGACGTAGCCCGGGCTCGGGTTGCTGGTCACCAGCCGTTGCATCAACTGGCGGCAGAGGAACGGACCGACGTTCGGATGGGTGAAGATCGCGTCGAGCGCGTCGCGCAGGTCGTCTTCAGGCGACTGGCCGGGCGGCAAGGTCTGGCCGTCGAGCAGGAGCTTGGTCCCGAGCGAATGATGATCGGGCCAGGCCTGCATCGATTCGCGCCAGTCGTCCTCCGGCCAATACCAGCCGTCGTCGTCGAGCGGATTGCCGGCGAAGTTCCAACCGGTAAAGACGTGGGCGAAGCCTTCGACCACCGGTTGGTCGTAGGTGGGAATCGGCTGCACCTGGCCGTCGAGCACGAGCGTGCCGTCCGGGTTCAACTGGTAGAGGCCGATCGAAAACAACTGCAGGATCTCGCGCGCGAAATTCTCGTTCGGGTTGCGCATCGTCTCGGGATCTTCCCGATCGTTGCCCCGCATGTTCAGGAACTCGCCCATCGCCGGGGAGAGCGTCACGTCTTCGAGCAGTTGGCGGAAGTTGCCGAAGGCATCGTGCTCCAGCACGTCGAGATAACCGGCCACGCCGTACGGCTGGTTTTCGAGCGCGCCGCTCGCGTCCGAGATGACGAAGATCTCGGACAGCGCCAGGGCGGTCCGTTGGCGCAGCTGGTCGTGGCGGGTGAGCGCCTGCTCCCAGAAGCTCTCCATCACCTGGTTCGAGTAGACGTCCTCGCCCGCGGTCGCCGCGGCGTCGAGGTAGGCGAGGTGCGATGCGCCGGTCGGATCGTCGAACTGATCGTTCAACCAGGTGTTGTAGCCGCGGGTCTGGACGTCGGTGATGTCCTCGAAGCGCGGCCCGTAGGTCGCTTGGGTGAGGAACCGCGCGGCGTCGCGCGCGGAGGGCGGACCGGGCGGGAGCGACGGCGGCGGCAGCGGAGGAACGAAGACCTGCGACCCCGCCGCGAGCCGGTAGTGGCCGCGGATCTCGCCGTTCGGATAGCGCGAGCTGTGAATGTTGATGTAGAGGCGCCCGGCGCGCAGCGCCTGGACGATCTGGGAGACCGTGGTGGTGCCGGATGGCGTGAAGACCCAGATGCGCGAACCGTCAGGTTGGGCGGGCGCCGTGTCGAGGTCGAAAAGAATGGGCCCCGAGGTCCCAGGATCGGCCGGTCCGTGAACGTGGCCGGCGGTGCGCGGGGTCGTCAGGTTCGAGAAGTTGAACTGGACGCGCGCGGAGAGCGCGTCGGCCGAAAGCAGGAGGGTCGAGGTACCGGTGCCGGCCGAGATCGAGCCCCCCTCGGGCGCGAGCGTGGCGAGAAACAGCGTCGGCTGGTCGAGCAGGTTGTAGAAGCCGGAAACCGGCGCGGAATCCGCCAAGCCATCGAGGTAGGCGATCGCGCGGACCGTGGCCGCCGTGCCGAGCGCCACCGGGCCGGTATAGACCTGGCCGGAGGTCCGGGTGGGGACGGTGCCGTCGGTGGTGAACCGGATCGTCGCTCCGGGGGTGCTCGAAAAGATCTGGATCTCCTGGGCGCCCGAGTAGGTGCCGGGCGGGGGCAGGAACGCCGGGGCGGCGGTGGTCCCCGCGGCGACGGAAGAGTCCGCGAAGTAGCCGTTCACGTCGACGATCAGGTGCGCCGCGCCGTTCGCCTGTCCGAGGTAGATCTCGACTCCGCCGCCGGGGCCGAGCGCCAGGATCGCGTTGTTGGTCCGCGTCTGCCCCGCCCCATAGTTAAGCTGCGAGGCGAGCGGCCGTACCGTGCTCGCCGGATAGGCGGTGACGAAACCGAGGGCGGACGGCGCGGTGATCGTCAGGTTCGCCGAGATCGCGACCGCGTCGGTCGCGATGCCGCACCGGCCGGCGAACGTGAACGAGCGCGAGGCGTTGAACGACAGCGACGGCCCGCCGAACGCGCCGCCCGGATCTCGGGTGTCGACGAGTCGGCAGGGGGGGACGGTATAGAAGGAAGCAGCTTGAGCCCTCGCGGGCTCGGGACCGAGCGCGAACAGCAGCGACAGGGAAAGGGAGGCGATCAGGCTAGAGACAAATTTAGTGGGGGATGGTGCCTCGCACATGGACCTCTCGACCTCCGACGCTTAAAAGCTGACTCGAACAGGATTCGAGCCGCGATCATCGCGTTTCGGAGAGGATCAAGTCAAGTTATGTGCATGGATGCATTTCTTGTGGGGCGAGGTCCGAGCTACGTCTGCAACACCCCGGTCCGGAATGCCGGCAGATTCGGGTTGCAGGCGACCGCCGCGAGTGAGCGGGCGAGGACTTCGCGGGTTTCCGCCGGGTCGATGATCGCGTCGACCCACAGGCGGGCCGCGGCATACCGGGGATTCATTGCGGCGTCGTAGCGGGCTTTGATCTCCGCCAGCCGCTGCTGTTTCTCCTCTTCGGAGACGTCCGCGCCGCGGTTCTTGAGCTGGATCGACAGCAGCGTCTTGGACGCCTGATCGCCCCCCATCACGGCGATCGACGCCGAGGGCCAGGCGTAGAGGAAGCGCGCGCCGTAGGCCTTGCCGCACATCGCGTAGTTGCCCGCGCCATAGGAATTGCCGACGAACAGGGTGATCTTCGGCACCACGGAGTTGGCGACCGCGTTGACCATCTTTGCGCCGTCCTTGATGATCCCGCCCCGCTCGGCGCGGCTGCCGACCATGAATCCCGTGACGTCCTGAATGAACAGGAGCGGGATTCCCTTCTGGTTGCATAGCTCGACGAAGCGGGCGCCTTTGTCGGCCGAGTCGGAATAGATCACGCCGCCGATCTGCAGCTCCTTGTCGGCCTCGGCCGTCCCGGTCTTCCGCGCGACGATCGAGCGCTGGTTCGCGACGATGCCGACGGCCCGGCCGCCGATCCAGCCGGTGCCGCAGACCAAAGTGCGGCCGTGGGTCGCCTTGTACTCTTCGAAATCGCTGCCGTCGAGCAGACGGGCGAGCAGCTCGTGGGCGTCGTACGGTTTGTTCCGCTCGATCGGCATCACGCCGTACACCTCTTCGGTCGGATACAGCGGCGCTTGGGGCTCGCGGCGGGCGAACGGCGCGGCGGCACCCACCGAAAGCTGCGCGAATTGGCTGCGGATCTTCGCCAGGCAGGTGGCGTCGTCCGGATGGCGATGATCGACCACGCCGGAGATGTCGCACTGGACGAGCGCTCCTCCCAGCTCTTCGTTGTCGATCCTTTCGCCGATCGCGGCCTGGACCAGGTGGGCGCCGGCGAGGAAGATCGAGCCGGTCCCTTCGACGATGTGCGACTCGTCGCTCATGATCGGCAGGTACGCGCCGCCCGCGACGCAAGAGCCCATGATCGCGGCCATCTGGAAGATTCCTTCCGCCGACAGACGCGCGTTGTTGTAGAACGCCCGGCCGAAGTGCTCGCGGTCGGGGAAGATCTCGTCCTGCATCGGCAGGAAGACGCCGGCGGAATCGACCAGGTAGACGATCGGCAGGCGATTTTCGAGCGCGAATTCCTGCGCGCGGAGGACCTTCTTGCAGGTGAGCGGAAACCAGGCCCCGGCTTTCACCGTGGCATCGTTGGAAACCACCACCACGTCGCGGCCGTGGATCGAGCCGAGCCCCGTCACCACGCCCGCGGCGGGAGCGCCGCCGTATTCTTCGTAGAAACCGTAAGCGGTCCAGAGGCCGAGCTCCAGGAACGGCGATCCCGGGTCGCACAGCGCGGCCACCCGTTCGCGCGCGGTCATCTTCTTCTGGTCGCGCTGCTTCTGCTGGGCCTTCTCGCCGCCGCCCTGGCGAATCTTCGCCTCTTCCCCGCGCAGCCGCTCGACTTCCGCGCGCCAATGCGCGGCGTTCTTGTCGAACGTCTCGTTTTTCGCCAGCTTGCTCTCGATGATCGCCACGCCACCTCCCCGGAGGAAAAGACGCTGGATTCTACGTTCCGGCGGGGGGTGGGCACCAGCGGAGCGGAATGGGTAGTGGTTTCGCTGCGGGGGAACGAAACCACTACCGGCCGGGCGGACTTCAGGCCGCCGGCCAGAGCAGGCGGAAGACCAGGCCGGTGGTCACACTGTAGATCACGGCGTCCAGAAATCCGCGCAGCACGTTCGCGAGCGGCTCGCCTTTCCAGATTCCCGCCTGGAGGGCGGCGAAGCCATAGGCCGCGAACGCCACGGCGCCGGTGATCCGCATGACTTCGAGCGGCTCGGTGTCGAGACGGAGTGTGTGCCGGGCGACGTAGGCGGTGACGACACTCGCGAAGAGGCAGAAACCGAGCCAGAGCCCGAGGTATTTGCCCATCGAGGGCGGACCGTTCTTCATCACGGTGAGAATCGCCACCGGGCCGTCCGTGTATTTCTTCTGGAACGCGGGGTCCTTCATCTGCTTGCCATCGGTGCAATACGGAATCGGGTAGATTCCGGGCGCCGGTGCCACGCCGCGGATCGCGGAGGCGATGGCGTCTTCGTTCGAGAGCAACTTATAGTCGGCCCGGTGGTACTTGAGCACCATGTGGAGGATGGCGCTGACGATCCAAACCGCGACAGCCGAAGCGACGACGGGCAGCCACAAGCTTCCGAAGGGCATGACGGGCTCCTCAAGGGTCAGGACAGGTTGTGCGGAGATCTTGCCACAGGAGCGGGCAAAAGATCTCGCAGGAAAGGCGCGCTATCCTTTCGCCCACGATGCGCATTCGACTTCTCGCTTTCGCCACCGCCGCCGACGCTCTAGGTTCTGAACGGGATCTCGATCTGCCTGCCGGGGCCACGGTTGGCGATCTGCGGGATCGCCTGCTCGCCGACTTTCCCGCGCTCTCCCGTCTCTGGCCGCGCCTGGCGATCGCGATCGACGGCCGCCTGGCGCGGCTGGAGGAGGAAATTCCGGACAGCGCGGAAGTGGCGTTGCTCCCTCCGGTCTCGGGAGGAGCCCCGGGGGCGGAGAGAATCCGCGCGGCGCTCACCGACGGACCGATCGACGTTGGCGCGATCTCCGCCGCCGTAGCGGGACCCGGGCGCGGCGCGATCGTGCTGTTTCTAGGCACGGTGCGAAACGCCCACGCCGGGCGCGAAGTCGCGGCGCTCACCTACTCCGCCTACCGCCGGATGGCGGAGGAGAAGCTCGCCGAAATCGTCGCCGATCTCGAAGCGCAAGGAACGGATCTACGCGCCGCGATCGTCCACCGGCTGGGCGACGTGGCCGTAGGGGAGCCGAGCGTCGCGATCGCCGTCGCCTCCCCCCAT
>Ga0068860_100004526_pt1 | contig 14189 bp, 8 predicted proteins | sample KBSSwiS32_FD_66597 | JGI IMG/M metagenome (GOLD analysis project Ga0068860, IMG submission 66597) | Switchgrass rhizosphere microbial communities from Kellogg Biological Station, Michigan, USA - KBS Switchgrass S3-2 | ecosystem: Host-associated > Plants > Roots > Rhizosphere > Soil ... | reverse complement strand
AACTGACAGAAACATTCGCGACGGGAGGCGTGAAACTGTGACTAGCAGGTGTAAAGCTGTAATGCTGCTTGCTCACAGTAACGGTGTAACTACCGATTTGGCGCAAACCTGAAAAGCCAAAACTGCCTTGTGCATCAGTGGTTACTACGTTGGACTGCGAACCCGTCAGATTAACAGTAGCGCCTATTACTGGATCACCACTTTCGTCCAATACATTCCCCTCAATTGAGACATTAGTTAGAGTGCCGGTGAAGTTCGCTGTTTGATTCGACGACAAGTTTTGGAAGCTTTTACTCGTAGGCGTGAATTCAAAGTCCGGTGCCGACGGTACGATTGTATAGCTCTGACCTGCCGGTAATTCTGGAAATGAATAATTGCCATTCGCATCGCTAATGACGGACGTGTCGGGTGATTGGGCTAGCTGGACTGAGACACCGCTGAGACTGGAGCCGTTTGCTCGCGTTATGCGGCCCTCTATCGCGAAGACCAGTTGCGCCTGAAAAACCACGGTAGCGTCAGTGGCGGGATGTATGAAACTTTGAGTGGCAACCTTGTAATTCTGCTTGCTAACCGAAACCGTGTAACTACCACTCGTCGGCAATTGGGCAAAACGAAACTTGCCTTCTGAGTCTGTTATGGTGGCGGAAGTTTCGGAGCCGATTAAGCTAATGGTGGCATTGCTGAGAGGTACACCATCCTGGTCTATAACTGTCCCGTTGATTGAGAATTCTGGTTGCGGATTCCGACCAAGATACTGGTTCAGTGCCGCTTGCTTTTCAGCCACGCAGTCGTTGCTCAGGCCGCACTTTAGGAGCATGTCGGACCAGTAAAAGTGTGCTGCAGGATCCGGTTGCCTTCCTAAGGTTGAAAGAAACTGCTTACGAACATATTGGACAGGATCTTCCTCAGGCGTCGTGCTTACGACATTAGTTGTTTGCGCCTGAGAATCGAGCACCGCGTAACTAGAGTTGACCACTGTGAGACGTCCGGTTCCTGAATCCGCTCTTAAACGATCGGCATGGTCGATACAGGTCAGGTTGTCGAATATGGCGTTTTCGCTTCGGTTGAGGTCTATTGCTGCATATGCATTATGGCTCCATCCGTAGTGAGAATTCTCAATAAGTACGTTCGCGATATCGAAAAGATAGTGACCGTTCATTGCCAAGTTGGTGACATTCATCTTTAGACCGGAAATGTAAAGTAGATCTATTCGAGCGCTTGGTCCCCAGCGCGCAAACGCAGAAATTCCCACCCAACCACCCTCATCAAGAAACGTGTCACGCACTACGAATTCTCGACGGGGCGATTCTGGTGCAGTAGCGGCCGCGTTGCCTATATCTAGCCACGACAGTGGTGAGCCCAGTCCCGTCTTGCTGAAAAAATCGGTCCTTTGGCCGTAATCAAGAAAGATCGAATTTGAAATACTGAACTTTCTCCAGGAGAGATTTTCCACTACCGCGCCGTAGGCAGCGCTACTTGACGTACAGCCAAGAAAGACACTTAATTCAATCGTCAGCTCACTCTGTTCCGCCCGCACAACATTGCCACCTCCCAGCTCTGGAGTACCTGACCCGACAGCGCTTATGCCATAAAACTCGCAGTGGTGGATCGTAGCTTTATCGATATTGCGCAGGTAAAGCGAGATTAGTGCATCCGTGGTTTCTTCAGGTCGACCTATGAACACAAGATGCTCGAACAACAGTGCGCTTAGATTTGAGAGAGTGAAGGCGACTTGATTTGGACCGGTAGCAATAATGATTTCTGAAGTTAAATCCAATCCCGCCGACAAGTGCTGACCGTCTGCGCTTGGTGGAGCCGGCATGGTGGAGGATGGAACACCCTGTATTCTTACTGCTGCGTCGCTAAGCGCCGAAAAATCTTTGACCACTGGTGTGGTAACAAGATAACGGCCAGCAGGAACGAACAAGGTTCCTCCTCCTGCAGCTGCGAGCGCGTTGAGTGCGCTTTGAAAAGCTGGTCCATCATTAGTCACACCATCACCGGCGGAGCCAAAAGCAGACAAATTCAAAGTTACGCCTTCGCTCGCAGAACGAGGCTGTTCGCTTTGGTCAGATGTTCGAGAGGGTTTTGCGCTTGTTGGGTGTGTGATGGCCGGAATAACTGTCAGGCACGCAGCAACGCACAACAGCCGAAAGACGCATTGAAGGAAATTCATATTGTAAAGGTCTGACTTTGGTGGTCTGACTTTGGTGCGAGGAGTTGTATGAAATTCGGGGCGGGTTCCTAAAAGCTCGGCCGGGCAAGAAAACTACCAGCCATCGAGATCAAGAATACACTCAGAACTAGATGTAAACGCAACAGTTTTTTTGAAGGCGGCCCTGATTTCTATAGAATCCGCTTGCCAAGGTTCCGAACAATTGCCCAGCCTGCGAAGCAGGCGTAAGCATAAAGACTGGGGCGTGAGCCCCAGGGCAAACGCAGATCATGATTTGAGCCCGTGATAACGGGCGAAAGCGTAGCTTGTAAGATGTCGGCCCACCTCACTAAATAAATTCTCAACTATTCGTGTCGCAATGCTATTAGCGGGTCGACCTTTGTCGCTACGCGTGCTGGTAGATAACACGCGAGAATCGCAGCGACCATCAGCAACAAAGCTACCACAGTGAGTGTGAGCGGATCTGTTGCGCTGATACCAAACAGCAAACTCTTCATCACTCTGGTTAACGCAAAAGTAATAACGAGACCGAGGAGTATTCCAACGCCAGCCAGGAGGACGCCTTGCTTCAATACGAGACTCAGCACTTGTCGTGTTTGTGCGCCCAGCGCCATTCGCAAACCGATTTCGTGCGTTCGCTGCGACACGTTATAGGCCATGACTCCATAGATGCCGATTACCGATAACAGTAGGCCGATTCCTGCGAATAGACTCAGCAGCGATAAATTGAAGCGTTGCGAGGCAACGGAGCGATTAGCCAACTGTTCCATTGACCGTACATTTCGTAATGGCAGAGTTGGATCGAGTCGTTCGACTTCGTTTTGAACAGCGTTACTGATCGCGAGTGGCTCTGCAGTTGTGCGCAGGGCAAAACTGGCTTGCCGAAGAATTCCTTTAGCTTCTTCGGGAGTCTGAGCAATGGGAATGTAGACAGCACTCGGTGAAGGACTATCGAGACCTCTTTGCTTGGTGTCGTTGACGATTCCAACGATGCGACGCATGGCAGGATCGAACTTGTCGCAACCTACACAAAGCTGTTGGTCCAAAGCGCTGCCATTAGGAAAGTTTCGGCGCACAAAAGCCTCATTCACGATCGCGATCGCTTCAGAGTTACGCGCATCATCAGCTGTAAACTCACGACCCTGCCGCACTGACATCTTCATCACACGAAAATATTCCGGGGTGATCAATCGATATTGGACTGCACCAGCAAACTCAGTTTGCCCGGCTAATCGAAACGGCAGATTGAATTGTGAGTCGAGTGGCAACTTGCTTGTTAGTGCCGCGCTTTCAACGCCGGGTAACGTTTGAAATCTTTCCAGGGCTCTTATGTAGAGTTCGTTGATCTTTTCGGCTTTGTCGTAGTTCTTGCCTTGCGGCGAAATGGCGAAGGTTAATAGATGGTCGGTGCTAAACCCTGGCTCAATACTGCGCAAATTAGTGAACGTCCTTAGTAATAGTCCGGCGCCGACGGTGAGTGCCAACGCCAACGCGATCTCTGCAACGACCAGGCAACTTCGTAGTCGTCCGCTCGTTCCTGCAGCAGCGGTTTTGTTCGCGCCCTCCTTTAGAGAGCTGTTTAGATCAGCACGCAACATGTGCCAGGCTGGCGCAAGACCGAACACGGTTCCTGTGATAATGGTTGCTGCCAAACAAAAAATCAGAACGCGCCAATCCAAACTGATTTCATTAGCACGCGGAATGAGGTCTTCAGGAAGAAGCTTCCGTATTGCATTTAGCCCCCAGACTCCAAGTAACAGTCCACCAGTGGCGCCGATGAAAGCGAGCACCAGTCCTTCAGTCAGAAGTTGGCAAATCAAACGCCATCTGCCTCCACCTATCGACATCCGGATGGCTATCTCCTTCTGTCGTGCCGCCGCACGCGTCAACTGGAGGCTTGCAACGTTGGCACATGCGATAAGCAACACGAAAACGACAGCGCCCAATAAGATCCATAACAAGTCGCGTACGCTTCCGGTCATGTTTACTCGCCAGTTTCGCGCGCCGAAAGTTTCATTGACCTGAGCTTGTTTCGGAAAAGCGGCGCGGAACTTTTCAAACAACGATGCTGCTTCGGCACGGGCGTGCTCTTCAGAAACACCTTGCTTTAAGCGGCCAATGACCGTCCAGTTGTGACCCTCGTTCTTACTCGCAGGGTTCATCTGCATTGGCACAAACACATCCTGGTTTCCGAGGTACTCAAAACCTGATGGCATCACTCCTACTACCCTGTAACTCCCCCCGTTAAGTGGGATCGTCCTACCAATAATGGCCTCGTTAGCGCCGAAGTCACGTCGCCATAATCCGTCACTGATGATTGCGACTTGATCACCCGATGACGAGTCTTCGACATCGGTGAACCCGCGCCCTCGTGCCGGATATACACCTAACACACGAAAGAAATCAGCTGAAACAATCATCCCGCGAATGAATTCGGTGCCGCTCCCATCAGACAGAAATGTATTGGAGCTCATCTCTTGTGTCGCCGTGAGAGCTTCGAAAGATCGGTTATTCTCGTGCAAGAAAACAAATTTCGGTTCACTTAGATTTGAGCCAAATTCACTGGCGGGAAAAGCGCGGCCCAATTCCACCAGACGTTCAGATTCGGGATAGTTTAGAGGTCGCAAGAGCACTGCGTTCACGACTGTGAAGATTGCGGTGTTTGCGCCGATGCCGAGAGCGAGAGCGAAAATTGCGACGAACGTAAACGCGGGTGTTTTGATCATCATGCGCAAGGCGTAACGCGAATCCTGAATCACCCTTTCAAGAAAACCAAAACTCCAAACTTCACGACTCGTTTCACGAAGCAGTAGTTGATTACCAAATTCTCTTTGTGTCTGATACTGCGCCTCTTCAACTGACATTCCGTCCATTCGATTATTTTCGGCCTTCAGTTCCAGGTGCAGCTTTATCTCCTCTTCCAATTCACGATCGAATTTGTCTCGATGAAAGTAGAAATTGAGTCGCCGCCAGAGCTCCAGGAGTTTGTTCATAGGATCTTCCTTAAGCTGGCCGCATAACGAGCAATATCGCTTCCAACAGACGATCGAAATCAGCAGTCTCTTGTTTCAACTGTTTTTTTCCGTTGGAAGTTATCTGGTAGAAGCGCGCTCGACGATTGTTTTTGGATTGTCCCCAGTCAGTCGTTACCCAACCTTTTAGAGCGAGGCGTTGCAGCGCTGGATACAGGGAGCCCTCCTCAACTCTTAGCACGTCGTTTGAAATACCTTTGAGGTACAGCGCAATGTCGTAGCCGTGCATCGGCTCGGTGTTTCGCTCGAGCGATTTAAGAATCAACATCTCGAGTGTTCCCGGAAGAAGTTCCGCTTTTTGTTGAGCCTTCTTATTTCCCATAGACTGTCTTCCCTAGGTAGACTATGGGAGCCTAAGACCGCGGAGAAAATCTGTCAAGGCTTGTGAATGCCGAGCGCGTGAGTCTCAAGCGAGTGGCTAATAACTCTTCAAATGATCGCCAGCCCGCTTGGCCGCTCTAAGATTGCCTTTCAGTCTTACCGAGGATTGCGACAATTGGAGGCGCTCGACCGTCAGCACAACGTGTCGATAGTCATCTGTGCCTTTGTGTTCGTGGGATACAATTTGGTGGAGGCTTACTTGATCTCTGATATGCTGTACGCACACTAACACCTTCAAAAGTTTTAAGTTGTCAGTGAGTGCAGGACGTTAATCCCTTCGGTCGGACCGCCAATAGAAATCGCTCAACTCATATGAGAATGAAACACCTTGTCCTTGCGACGATCTGCCTTTTTTCTTGGGTAATTAGTTCCTTCGCCCAGGAATCAGTAACTTTCGATATTGCGACCTTTCAACCACCAGCTGGTTGGCAGAGGCAAGACAAAGACGGTGTTGTAATTTTCAACACTTCGAACCAACAAAACGGAACCTACGCGCTGATTACGCTTTATCGCAGTGGCGCAAGTTCGGGGAACGCAAAAAAAGATTTCGAGAACGATTGGAAGCAATTTATCGCCGGCCAACTTGGAGTAAAGGAGAACCCACAGCTTGAACCCACGAAGAGCACTCAGGGTTGGGACGTGATTACGGGTGGCGCCGCGTTGAAGAATGAGTTGGGAACGTCAGCAGTTATCCTGCAAACATTCTCTGGCTTTGGACGGACTTTTAGTGCCGCTGCGATCTTTAACAGTCAAGATTATCTTACGGCGATCGAAGCTTTCAGTACCTCTATCAAGTTGCAAAAGCCTGAAGCCAAGGTTCTGCAAACATCGCCCAGTAACAATAGTGATGAGACCGCATCAATTATCGGCACATGGGGTATGGCTACGAGCGGCCAACAACGATCAGACGACTATAAGAATCCTTACGCCGTAAACAGCTACGGTTACAGCAAGGCCCAATACACTTTCAATGGCGATGGCACTTACAGTTTTGTTTCCAAAACTTTCAAAATGGTGTTCGATAAAATTCTCCTGGTTAAAGAAACCGGCACCTACCAGATCAGCGGTAACCGGCTCACGATTAATCCTCAGAGGAGCGTGATCGAAGCTTGGAGTAAAAGAGATGGAGCTGATAATTGGGGTCGGCTGCTGACCACCCAAAATAGACCGATCGAGCGCGTGACTTACCAATTTACGAAGCACTACTTCTCAGGAATACAACTTTGGAACCTGGTGCTTCAGGCTGACCGCCCAACGGAACGCGATGGTCCCTTTAGCGGTAACACTGCTTTTTCGAACGCGTGGTACTACTCGCCGATCTCTGCCAACAATCCAGTGATTGAGCTGCCAAGATAGTTTGCTACTTGAGGGCACCAACCACAACAACAGACGAGAGACCTCATATAGCAATTCTCCATTACTTAACGATCTCGAAATCGATCCATTGATCCGAAAGTTGTTTTTCGGCCGGTGCAAGTTTATCGATTGCTATTACCTGGAGAAAATATTTTCCCGGCTCCAGTTTTTGATCCAAAGTAAACGTGCCGAGAGCAATGATTCCGCCGCCGCTCGACAGTTGAGACGTCGTCACCGCAGTTTCCCTGTCAGTAAAAACTTCTTTCCCAGCCCGGAACAATCGGATCTGACTCCATAAGTCAGGAGCCCCAGTCGCAGTTGGTCGGCGTTCGCCATAGATCAAGTAGGAGTACGTCAATAGATCGCCGGCGTTGAAACGTCGCACCGCTGGTCCGCCGCTCGCGGACTCTGTGCCGGCCTTATCGTTTGCGTTTCGTGGTCCAGTCGTCCCATTTAATGAATCAATGCGTTGAACGGCGAATCCGGAAACGGTCAGTTTCTTTTTCTTCGCGTCGGGAAACTCTACAAATTGCGAGTCAGAGCCCAGCCGTTCTGATGAGTCACGTAAGGCCACTCGCACCTGGTACACTCCGGGCAACTTAATAGGTAACGACGCGGAGTACACAAAACCATCGCGAAGCAGTTGTTCGTGATCGGCAAAAGGGACTCGTAAAGTTTGACTGCGAGCGAATTGCGCAGCAACCTTTCCATTGTTGTCGAAAGCCACGGCGACCATATCAAACGATGCGTGGTAAGTGTCGTCGGAAGACTTTGTAAACTCCAGATCATTTGCATTTACATGGAGAAGAACCTTGAGTTCGGCGCCTCCGGAAAAGAAGGCCGTCATCCTCAAGTGGACATCCTCTCTTACAAACGGTGAACTGAGCGCTGCTCGCAAATCGTCGTCCTTGTCTCGCGGCGCGGCCTCATCCTGCGAAAACACCGCTCGGCGAAATTCACTTCGAGTGCGCAATTCAAGTTCTGGACGCTTCAAGCGCAGAATCACTTTGTATGATCTTGCACGCGCTTTCTCGGGACTCAGATCGACATCGTCAGGACGGTAGGCTAGAAGGTAATAGCCTTGTTCAGAGTCGACGATGTGCTGAAGACCATCGGCGAGATCGTTATTGTCATGAACGAAGACCCCACCAGTTTGCGTAGCGATGTATTGCAATGGGTCTTGCTGAACAATGTTTCTGGTACCGCGATCTCGCAAACGACTGTTGATTTGATTTGCGGCCAGGTTGTATTGCGAATCGTCAGCAGTCAAGCCCGCTTTCGCCAAGCCTCGTGCATCCATTGTCGAAATAACAATTGAGAATTGATTTGCGAGCTTTATTAGATTGTCCAAAATGCGCGTAACGCCATTCACCTGTGCTTCCCGATTGGTGACTGGCAGGTTGTCAGAGATCAGCACGATTGATTTCCGTCCTGGGAAGCGTGACATGCCGTCAATTACAAATCCGAGAGCACCGAGTGAGCCGCCGAAGTACTCCTTGCTTGCGAGATTCATTGGACGGTTGTTGCTATAACCTTTTAAGTCGAGCCCATTCTCGTCGTTGTCGATTGGATTCATTGAATCATAGGCTGACATACCTCCGCGCCCAGTCGGGTACCAACGCAGGCTTTTGATCGTCGCGATGATTTGTTCCCTGTTCAAGGTGAACTGTTGCATTGAGCCTGGTCCACCGCTCCCACGAATCACGCCGATGAAATCAGTTGGCAGCGTATGTTCCTCTACGAATTTCTCTAAGGCTGTTCTCAGACGCGCGAAGCTTTCGAAGGAGAGACCAAAATCATCTATCAATATGGCGATGGCGCGACGAACTTGTTCGGGATGGCCAGCGTGGATCGAGAGTGGAGGTAGGCTTTCTCTAGCGTCTCGTTTGCTTGTCTGGGCTGAGTTTGTTTCTTTCGGTTTCGACTGTTCGTCAGTAAGAGAAATAAAGGAAAAGTTTGTTATGTGGCGAACGTGGCCGTTTTCCGTCAATTCAAAATCTTCAGGACGAAGGTTAGTGACGGGTCGACCTTGCTTATCGGTGACGATCGCGTCGACCTGAACCAGGTTAGTCGTGACCTTCACGACATCATTCTGGTCTTGAGGTTCTGTCGTTGAAGGCTTCTGTGCCTGAGTGCTCAACCCGCTAAAGAGCAGTAACAACACTGCGAACATGTTTACTCTGGCGCCAGTCGCGAGGCCCTGGCGATCTTTGCGAACCCGCAAAGAAGAACGCCAGGGAGCGCAGCGATTAGACCACCACTCACGCAAGCAAAAGGTCGACAGATCGTAAAGCTTAATCAGTGCCACGGCGTGGAGTATTCCACCATTTTCATTAAAAAAGAAAGAGGATGACCTCCCAGGGTGAGTTACGAGAGTGTGGGTTGTTTTGTAGGTTCAAACTATCCCGTATATGGATGAATTGATTGCAAGCACCCGCAGCACCTCGGTGAGCACCGAGGCCAGTCAGAGAAAAAATTCAAATAAGGCACTCCCTTAAACCCCAAAATCTTTGCCTAAGTGGATTCGACATGATTTAATTCGCGCCGCACGGTCAACGGTTGTATTCACATCAGACTCGGTAGAACTTGCGTTCTCTGAGAACCCTTAACCCGACTAATTTGGGGGTTCAAGAAAATGGAGCCGAATTCTATTTCGCTATCCGCCGTTAGTTACCAACCCATCAATCTAAAACTCTTTCTTGCCGCTTTCTTATGCCTCTTTTGCAGCAGTAGTGGGCTCGCGCAGGCGCCCGGTGCCGACTACACCAATGACATGCCTTCCGTCGAACGTGTGAAGGCGGAGATCAAGGGGTCAGACCCAACGGATACGCTCGCACGCCAGGTAGCAGTTTTCACGTATCTTCAGGCATATATCGACCGCATCAAATCGAACCGTGACCCGCGTGGCAGTTTCACCCCCGGCGAAGCAAAGATGTGGAACGCCTATAGAAACGCTGCCTATTTTATGTCGCAGGACTACGCGAAGACGCATACCGCCGCCGAAGCGGAAGCCTTCGAGCGTCTCCACGGGCGCTACGAGATGGACGGCCCGTTCCGTCAGGACTGGTCCAAACGACTCATGGGACCGCAAAGCACGTCCGCATACAACAGTGCGGAGGCGGGACTGAAAGCCGCGGGCGAGCGCCGCTACCAACAGGAGATGGAGCAATATAGACAGGACCGAGCCGCACAGCAGGCGGCGGACAGACAGATTTATGGCAACAACAGTCTGTCCGACGATCCGACTGCCGTCGCTGCGCGACGCTGTTTGGAACTCGGAGGTTCTACCGCGGGTTGCATGGGTAAGGGTATTACGGCCGGCATCATGGACTTAGGTGGCTTTGGTCCCGACGTGCAGGAATCTCTCATGGGACCTGGGAGAGCGGGTGTAATCCTCAAAGGGTTCTATAAAAACCCGGCCACTGTTACTACTCTCAACTTCAGTGAAGGCACGGTCGCCCTGGATGGTTGCGGCAAGCTTGCTGCGGATTCGCGCAACTACACCATCGAAAAGCGAAATGGCTTGATTCGAATCACTGTCGACAACGAGCCAAGTCCCATCGTGTTGACCATGCGCGCAGATGGTGGTCTCGTGGGCCCGGGATTGATTGACGTCAAAGGGAGCATCATTGTCGGCTACTTCACCAAGACACATTATGAAAACGGAGTTGCGACCGGAACAACTTCCACTCCCGACTACCGACCGGCGATGGGGCGCTGCGTAATTGGCTCGCTCGCGCAGCCACCGACTCCCAAGCCAGTGCCTGCTTCTGCACAGTCGGGCAACGACTCGAGTGCTATCGGCATGCTCACTGGCATGCTCAACACGTTCTCTCCGGATGCCGGCGAAGTTGGATTGCGCATGACTGGTAAGTACGGTGGCGAGGGACTGCTACTCGACTTCAGCGGAAATTCGCTTGTCATTGATTGCGGTCAGGCGCATGTGCGTCAGCCATACACCGTCGAGAACACGTCCAACGCGTTACTTGTTCATGTCCAGAACTCGCCTGGTCCGTTCACACTTGCTCTGCAACCTGACAACTCTCTGCTCGGTTCAGGAAGCACAACGGTTAACGGACGGCTCGTTAAGGGGATGAACGGCAGCAATATCACATTCGCGCCGGTCAGCGAAACCTGTAGTGTCGGTACGTTCCGTCCGAAGAATGGTTCGACGCCCACAACAGTTGTTGCCACGGCACCGCCTGCACCGCCGTCGGCTAAACCAGCCGCACCAGCTGCATCAACTGCTCCAGCTACGACGGCAGCAAGTGCAGGCACCGCAAGTTTAAAGATAACGATCGTCTCGTCGTTTCCGGCTGGGCCGAACCCCTTGGCGGGCGCATCCGTGGCGTTGATGAGCGAGCGCTTCGACACGTTGCTGCGGAAAGTTGGCGCGCCTATCGCGGCGGACGTTACACCCGGCAAGGCGTTGCAGGCCTATGCTGCAAACTGCCTTCCGCCCCGGAGTTGCCCGGCCTATGCGACGGCGATGCATCCCTATTACGTGTCTAAGGGAAACTTCGACGCTGCAGGCAAGGTCGTCTTGATGGTGCAAGTTCCGGCTGGGACTTACTACGTCTTCTGCTCGGCGAAAGTGCCAAACGGTGCCTTGGTGTGGGACGTGCCGATCGAATTGAAAGTCGGAGAAAATACGATCACACTGACGGCAGGAAACGGCGAACCCATCCACTAACTTCATCTGCGGAGTATCTTTTAATTCGTTCTTAACCGTTGCTGAATTGCGCTCTGTGGGGTTTGAGTTTAAAAACTTCTCGATTCCAAAACTTTCGTAAAGACGATTGTTCCGGGAATTGCTTTGGTGATTTCCTGAGTGGCGTTCTCGGCCTCAGCTGGTGAAACGTGAACAGCGATGATTTGCTTCGGCCGAAAATGCTCCATCACAAACGAGCGACCTTTGGCAGTCAACAGATACCAGTAAGGAATGAATGCGATGTCGATATTCTCCTCGGGCAGTCGAAAGCTGGCAAAGTTCTCGTCGGTCATATCCGCATCGCCAATGTGCAAAAGTTTTTTTCCGCCAATCTCAACGATATGGCCGAGATTCTGAATCCACGTAAAGTTGGAACCAGAGTGTCGTAGTCCCAAAACTTTGATCTTTATCCCATCGACCTCAACACTCGTTTGAGACTTCCATGTTGAATCAACTTGCTTAACTCGCGACTGAATTTCAGCAAAGCCGGCGAATTTTTCTTTTACACCGTTTACGATCTGCTCCGAGGAAATAAGTTGCGCCGACTTGTTGTGCTGTAAGTGAAGTCCGACGGACTCAGGGTGAAAGTGGTCGAGATGAAGATGTGAAACGAGTACGACGTCAACTTTATTGTAGGGAGCACGTGCCTGCTCTAGTGCACTCAACAATTCAGGAGGAGGAAAAAGGTAATCCGGTTTGTACTCACGGTGTAGACCATCTATCAGTACCTCCTTTTCACCAGCCGAGATCAGCACACCCTCGTTAGCGACGTAAGTGACGGTTAACGAATTACCACCGGGTAGTTGTAACGACTTTTGTGAGGCCGCGTTCTCTTGAGAAGGTTTGAAAAGAAGCACCCAGACACAGAAGACTGAAACAACGAGCGCGCAGATCGCTATTGAAACTGATCTCCTAAGATTCGAAGCCATAATTCTTCTCGGGCTACGTAGAACTCACACGGCTGCAAAAGTGGAAACGACGAGGTTATAGCAAAGGTTCCTTTCGGAAATCTTTGGATTGTTCTTGATTTATTTGAAGGTAAATAGGCGAGCGATTTTTACGGATGGTTCTGTGGACTCTGTAACAGCGATATTGCCTCTCAACGTTCCAAGATAGATAAGGCGACCTTTACGTCTCGTTGAATGTTCGCAGCCACATTTCCCGAAACAAAGTCGCCCTAACCAAATTAGAGATCTTCCTACAGATTTGAGTTCATCGCACAGTGCCCTTTGCGATCGTTTACCCAGTTTTGCTGAATCAGGTAATCACGTCCGCCCAGTCCAAGATTGGCGCGGGCTCCGTTCGACGTCGTGTAAGTTGTGCCGAACTTGTCAATGCATTTCGAAGCATTCTCCAGTCCATTTCCATCGAACCAACCGCCGCCAGTTGGATTCGTAACGATACGGCTCAACACCTGCGCCAGGTTCGAAGCCATTGCATCTGCGGCGAGGTTTCCGTTTGGAGTTGGCAGCTGAATCTTACGAGAAAAAAACTGCGGCGCCGCGACGCTCCCACAACGGTTTGGATTGCCGACAAAGGCGTACTGGAATTGCGAACCCAACGCGTCACCTACTCCATGATGAACGACTGTGGAAGGGACACAAAAACCGGTTGCAGCCGAACCAACGTCAGCTGAAGCTAGTACAACGTAAATTCCACCAGGATCCTGTGGCAGACCATTACTTTCGATCTGATCCGTAACTATGTCAGCGATGTCTAATTGCGAAAGCTCAACGCCGTGTGAATAGCTATCGACAACAGAACCTGCATACACCAATGCACCACTCGGAGCTTGACCAAACATGTTTGGGTACATTGCATTGATCTGGAAATACGGTGAACCCCCAACATTCTGAATAAAGTCATAAAGAATCGTTTGTGTGTTTGTGTTGCCGTTAGCACAAGCTTCAGTCCAACAACCATACCAAACGAAATACACACCAGGCGTGCCCGTCATAATTGGTCCATTATGATAAGTGATGGTATTGGCATTTCCTTTGTTGAGCTGGTTAGGCTGGGTGGTTTGTGCGGACCCTGATAGATGAAACACACTCAAGACCAGGGCTAGAATGATCGTGCTGATGCTTTTTTTTCTCATTTTACGTCTCCTTTAATTCAAGATCATTTATTGGGTTCACTGACAACCCAGATTTGTCTTGGTCAGATCTAATTTCTTTCAGTCGATTTTCCGCGGCGACCAGCGAGCGGATACAAATGATGACCGAGCCGTTGGTCGCCTCCTGGTAATGAACCAAGTTGGCTTCAATCCAGCGGTAGACAGCCCGTACTGGTAGGTGAGCCAGAACAGCGGCTTGTTCGGGCGGGAGCATGATTGCGTCTCCTGTCGCGCAGTCGCCGCAGAGTGCGGGTAACGAACCACTCGCAGTTCGGACTGCGTAGAATTCGTGAATCTCGACCGTCTTTTCAGTTCTGCGCGTTTTTTTCACGACGTCTCTCCGTTAGCTACTCTCGCCGATGGTTTATTGCCGCCACTCTTGGCCCACCCCTATAATTGGCGAGAATTTGAGGTTGC
>Ga0068860_100004524_pt1 | contig 14190 bp, 17 predicted proteins | sample KBSSwiS32_FD_66597 | JGI IMG/M metagenome (GOLD analysis project Ga0068860, IMG submission 66597) | Switchgrass rhizosphere microbial communities from Kellogg Biological Station, Michigan, USA - KBS Switchgrass S3-2 | ecosystem: Host-associated > Plants > Roots > Rhizosphere > Soil ... | reverse complement strand
AACTGTCAAGTTCATTTTTTTAGAACTTGACACTTTGAATTTCAAAGCACTTTTATAAAATAACATAATGACAACATCACTTTCTCAGCACAGAAACGACATGGGCGTCTTACGACCCCTGATCTCGGGACTTCTTGGGATCACACTGATGCTGCCGGCCAGCTTCTTTATACTGACCCTGCTGGCGCGTCTCCTCCTTGGCACCAAGCGGCCCTACCAATATATCGCCCCATCATTTTTACAATCACCTTTTGATCCGCTGGCTTTGCACAAAGCGCAATTCATTCTTGGCTGTCTGTTGCTGGCCATAGTAACGAACGGAGTGGTTGCGTTGCAATTTCAGCTGCTGAAAGGACGCAGGGGATGGGAGGTAGAGGTATCCTACCGGCGTCACTGGCTGAATACGGCGATTGCCTTGCAGGGTGTGCTGCTGCTGGTGACGCTGCTGGTGTATACGGTGATACAGCATATTCGGTATTAGGCCATTAAACAAATCTATATGAATACAAGATTGACATTCCGTGTGCTCGCCACCCTGCTGGCTATAGGATTCCTGGTGGTGGTATACGATATGATCCTGCGCAATGGATACGGGGTTATTGACCAATTATACTATGGGTTTGTCCTAACCACATGTACTGCCTTCTGGTGGAGGTGGGTGATGGAATGGACAAAAAAGCAGCCGATATGAACATCAAAATGATCTTACCTGCGCTGACGGAAGCTAAAAGTCCTTTTTGGCGTCCGATAAAATACTCTCTCTTCCCACCGCTGGGTCTTGCCACGCTGGCGGCCTACTGCTCACCGGACGACGAGATCGACCTGCAGGATGAGCATGTGGAAGAGCTCTATACAGATGATGAGCCCGACCTGGTGGTCATACAGGTGTATATCACGAATGCCTATCGCGCCTATGCGCTGGCGGATCATTACCGAAAGAAGGGCGCTTATGTCTGTTTGGGAGGGCTGCATGTCAGCTCGCTGCCGGAAGAGGCGGCGGTGCATGGGGATTCGATTTTTATCGGTCCGGGGGAAGATATTTTCCCTCAATTTCTAAAAGACTTCCATGACGGCTGTCCCAAGAAAGTTTATCGCAACCATCAACGTGACATAGAAAGCATCCCTCCTATCCGCCGGGACCTGATCAAACGGAGCCGGTATCTCGTACCCAACTCCATCGTTGTATCGAGGGGATGTCCACATCACTGTGATTTTTGTTATAAGGACGCATTTTTTGAAGGAGGGCGCAGCTTTTATACACAAAAGGTGGATGCGGCACTGGCGGAGATCGACAGGCTGCCGGGGCGGCACCTGTACTTCCTGGATGATCATTTGCTGGGTCATCAGCGTTTTGCCACGTCATTGTTTGAAGGGATGAAGGGAATGAACCGGGTATTCCAGGGAGCGAGCACCATCGACGCGATACTCCGGGGTGATCTGATCGAGCGGGCGGCGGCGGCAGGTATGCGCAGTGTATTTGTGGGATTTGAAACACTGAGCAATGGGAATCTCATACAAAGCAACAAGCGGCAAAATATTGGAAGGAATTATGAGGAGGCTATTCAACGATTGCATTCGCTGGGTATCATGATCAACGGAAGTTTTGTTTTCGGATTGGACGACGATGACCCGGATGTGTTCCGCCGGACGGTGGATTGGGCGGTAAAAAATGCGCTGACCACCTGCACTTTTCATATCCTAACTCCTTACCCAGGCACACGCCTGTTTGCAGATATGGAAGCGCAGGGCAGGATATTGCATAAGAACTGGGACCGGTATGATACACGCCAGGTAGTTTACAGGACGGCAGGGCTCAGCGCAGATGAACTGAAGAGGGGGTATGACTGGGCCTACCGTTCATTTTACTCCTGGAAGAATATTCTGCAGGCCAGTCGGCAGCATGACAATCTTAAACACCAGCTGAAGCATTTTGCGTATGCCGGCGGGTGGAAGAAGTTCGAGCCGATGTGGAATTTTCTTATCAAGACGGAGGGGTTGAATAAGATGCTACCCCTGTTGGAAGCAATTTTATCAAAGATTAACAGATCAGGAAGACGGCCGCAAAATGGAACCTTGTCGCCCTTCCCGGCCATTGCGTAAATTTATGGACAATTCAATCAGCATGTTAGACGATCAAAAGTTCTCGGTCCGTGGCCGGCTCAAAAGTTTTTACTATGCCGGGGCGGGGTTAAAGCAATTCTTCCGGCAGGAGCATAATGCCCGTATACATCTCGCGGCCGCCATTGTGGTCAGTGTACTGGCCTGGTGGTTAAAGGTCTCGCATACGGAGGCGATAGCGCTGGTGATCGTCATCGGGCTGGTGTGGGTGACGGAGATCCTCAATACCTGTCTGGAAAAGGCGATGGACTTTATTACAAGGGAGACACATCCAGAAATAAAAATCATTAAAGACCTGGCAGCGGGTGCGGTGCTTATCGCCACGATCACGGCTGTCATAGTCGGATTATTCATCTTTATTCCAAAGTTTTTATGAATAAAAATCTTTCATCGGACCATACGACGGCGCGGGACCTGGCTCCCGTAGCCGGGCGCTGGGGCATCCTTTCCACGGAGATGGACAGGCTGCTGTTCCTTTCCATGCTGTTCAGCTGTCTGCTGACGGCGGCGCGTGTAGTGCATACGGAGCACCGCCACTTTATTTTCCTTGTCTGGAATCTTTTTCTGGCCTATATACCCTATTTCATTTCCACCCAGCTGACGCGGATGGGGGCGAGGGGGGAAGGGACCCGGACGGGTGCAAAGCGCGGCCTGGGATGGTGGATGCTGGCTCTCTTATGGTTGTTGTTCATACCCAATTCATTTTATATCATCACGGACCTCTATCACCTGGGGGACCTGTACAATGACAGGACGATGCCGCAATGGTTCGACCTGGCGATGATCCTCTCCTTTGTATGGAACGGACTTTTGCTAGGTGTGCTGTCGGTGCGGCAGATGGAGCGGATATTCCTGCCGCGGCTGACATTGTTGAGCGAGCTGCTCTTCCTCTACCCTGTCATGTGGCTGAATGCGCTGGGTATCTACATTGGCAGATACCTGCGGTACAATAGCTGGGACATTGTGACGGACCCAACCCGGCTGTTGAGGGATATTGCGACGATGGTCGTACATCCCCTGCGGCATCAGAATACCTGGGATATGGTATTGTGCTTTTCCATCCTTATGACGCTGATCTATCTGTTGATGAAAAGGATCAGCAAGGCGCTGACCTGATAGTGTTGGCGCTCCTGTCTTAAACCGTCGAAAACGACGGATAGGGAACCTTTTGCCTGAACGGACCCTGTCACCCAAAGAAATTTAACCCCCTCATATATGGAAAATATCATCAAAAGTTTCTGGGATCGCAACAAGATCATCCTGAAAAGTTTCTTTATAGGCATGTTGATGTTGCTGCTGCTCATTCCCACGGCCTTTATACTAAGCCTGGTGTCGGAAAGACAATCCCGGCAACAGGAAGCCGTTAGCGAGATCAGTTCGAAATGGGCAGGTTCTCAAACGGTGACGGGCCCTGTCATCGGGATACCTTACAACGAGATGATGACCTCCGACAACAAGACAACGGAAGTAAAGAAATGGGCCTATTTTCTTCCGGACAAGCTGGATATGCAGGCGCGTATCGTCCCGGAGAAAAGATACCGGGGTATCTACCAGGTCATTGTCTATACGGCGACGCTGCAGGTCAAGGGTTCCTATGACAGTCTTCGTCTGACGGAGCTGGGTATTCGCCCGGAACAGATACGCTGGAACGAGGCGGCGGTATTTTTTGATATCAGCGATGTACAGGGGCTAAAAGAAGAAATGACCCTCCACCTGGCGGGGTCCAGCCTGGACCTGGTACCAGCCAAATTTTCGACGGATCAATTTAAGAACTCCCTGAGCGCGGCCCTTCCTGCGGCCATTGCCGGCACGCATGGTCCGCTGGAATTCTCGGCGACGGTGGTGCTAAAAGGCTCGGGCAATCTCCTCTTCGTCCCTGCGGGCAAGACGACGACAGTGAAGACGACCTCTTCATGGCCTGACCCAAGCTTTGCGGGCAGCTATCTCCCCGACGTGCGTACGGTGAAGGACAACGGCTTCGAGGCGGACTGGAAGGTGCTTTATCTCAATCGCAATTTCCCGCAACAATGGAAAGAAGTCGAGCATGATCTGGACAAATCCTCCTTTGGCGTGAACCTGATCGTGCCGGTGGATTCCTATCAACAGACCACCCGGAGCGTAAAATATTCGATCCTTATCATCCTGCTGACCTTTACGGCCTTCTTTCTCATCGAGTGGGTCTATCGAAGGACGATACATGCGATACAATACATTCTGGTAGGCCTTGCTCTCTGCCTGTTCTATACGCTGCTGTTATCCTTTTCGGAGTACATTGGATTTAACAACGCGTACCTGGTAGCGGCATTGGCAACCATGTTCCTCATCGCCTGGTATGTACGGAGCATCCTGCGCAGTTCGAAAATGGCCGTCTTTATCGGACTGCTGCTGACCTTGCTGTACGGATTCATCTTTACGCTGATACAGCTGCAGGATTATGCCTTGCTGATGGGCAGTGTTGGACTGTTCATCACCCTGGGTATCGTCATGTATTTCTCGAGAAAGATCAAATGGACAGAAGAAAAATAGTTTGCCATGACCATAGATATCATCATTGCCTATGTAAAAAGGTATGAATTCGGACATGAAAAGGACTTCGTACCTCCCATAACGGGGATCCATCTTGCGGCTATAACGCCAAAAGAGCATACTGTAAGGGTCTTTCACCAGCAGGTGGACCCGATAGACTTCGAATCTACAGCGGACCTGATCGCCCTTTCCTTTTTCAGCGGATTTGCGCCATCGGCCTTTGATCTTGCACGGGAATTCAAACGAAGGGGCAAGAAGGTGGTAGCAGGGGGGCCGCATGTCACGTTCAATATCGACGAGTCGCTGGGTCATTTTGACGCCATTGTAACAGGAGAGGCGGAGTCTGCGTGGGTAGAGCTGTTAAGGGATATGGAACGTGGTGAACTGAAAAGGCGATATTCCGGCAGGCCGTGCGATATGAAGGATCTGCCGACACCGCGGTATGACCTGCTTTCGAATAGATTCTTTATCAAAAAAGTGATGCAGGCCACAAGGGGGTGTCCCTTCACCTGCTCCTTCTGTACGGTGCCGACGCTGAATCCCGGATTCAGGCTGCGGCCTATAGAGGATGTGATCAGAGATGCAGCATATGACAACTTCCCCTATTGGTGGCAGCGAAAGGTGGTCTGGTTCTGGGACGACAACCTTACGATCAATCGGAAATATATCACATCGCTGCTCACGAAGCTAAAGCCATTGAAAAAATGGTGGCTGACCCAGGCGAGTCTCGACATCGCCAAAGACGACAAGCTCCTGGACCTGATGCGGGATTCGGGCTGTATCGGCGTATTCCTTGGGATCGAGTCGTTCGACAAGGACAGTCTGGCGGATGCTCACAAGCGGCAGAACAAGATCGAGCATTACAAGACGGCGGTAGCAGCGATCCATAAAAGGGGGATTGCTGTAATGGCGGGCTTTATCGCGGGATTCGACCATGACACGCAGGAGAGCATCGAGGAGATGGCGGACAGGATCATGGAGATAGGTATAGATGTTCCTTTTCTCAGCGTCATGACGCCTTTCAGGGGTACGCCTGTGTATCACGAGCTGAAAAAGGCGGATCGTATGCTGGACAAGGGCTGGGAGTTCTACAATGGGTATAATGTCGCATTCCAGCCAAAAAGGATGAGCCCGGAGACACTGCTGCTGTCACACAGGAACCTATGGAAAAGATCGTTCTCCGTATGGTATTCGCTAAGACGCATATTACGGGGGCTGCTGACCTTGCGATTTGGAGCGATGTGTCTGTCCCTGTTCATGAACAGCTTTTATATGCTCAAAAGGATCCGAAAGAACTACCCGGTGGATATGAACAGGCATGTGGTTGCGCATTGGAAGGAGTATGTACCGGTGGAGAAGCGGGAGGACGATCATGAACCTATGACTTTATCTGCATAATATGACTGGAATGTTATCACTGGCTGTATTAGCCCCTGTGACGGCTATCTTTATTGTGGCTGATCTCTTCTATTTTCTACTAACAGGCAGGCGACAAAGGACCTTGTCACAGCCGGTGTGGGCATTGTTTGCCCTGGCGATACCGGTTGGTATGCTGGCAATTCAAATGCAACCGGCAGCTGCTTATCGCCAATGCCTTTGAAGAATGGCTGGAGCAGCATATGGCCTGGCTGCACGGGCCGATGAGGAGATTGTACAACCATGTGGGATCGTCGTATCTGCACCGTCATTATGGGGCGTTGGACCGAAAATGGGTATCGGATACGGTGTACCTGCTGATGAAGCCGCTGGAATGGCTGTTCCTTGTGACCTTGTATGTGGTGGACAGGCATTCGGAGAACAAGATCGCACAACAATATATGAGCCGGGCGGATAGGGAAAGTATAAAAATGAATGTATGATAGTCGCTACACTAAGGTCTTTGATAATGTTATTGCCGGGAGCTTTTCTTTGGCTTGACTGGTTTTTTCACGAGGAGGAGGGTACTTCATTGGTATTTCCGGAAGGATACAGCCCTTTTTTTCTTTCGATGATGGCGGCTCATGTACTTGCTTATTTCTATGGCGCCTATCATAAGCAGAAGAGTGGACCGATGACGGTGCTGGTGGTCAATCTCCTGATGGTCGTTGGCATCGTTCAGAATGCTCTTATTGCGGTGTGGCTGGGTGTCTGGAATTTTTTCCAACTGTGCTTCGCGCTGCCTATTGCATTATTGGTCGTTGCGATAGTCAGGAACTATCGGGTTCAGGGAGAAGTCCATTAAAATATAGACGTATGTATAACCTGCTCTATATGGAAGTGTATGCGGTGGTGATGGGGTTCCCCGCTGTGATGACGTATATGGATGTCATTTATTGTCTCTGTACGGGTAAGCGGATGTTCCGTTGGGGAGCGCTCCTGCTGGAGGTGTGTATGCTGGTGCTGCCGCCGCTGCTTCTGTATTTCTATGATGCGGGCGACAGACAGGGAAATTATACGATCATTTATCCTGCCTACCGCGGTGCCGTCTATACGTTGATCCTACTCTGCCTGGGAGCTTATTTCTATGCTATGTGGAGAAAAAAACTGGCCGCACCTCTATTGGAGATAATCATTCACTGCTTCTTACTCCTGGGAGTAGTGATGAATATCCTGATAGCGCTGAGGATGCGGACTTTCGATACCCTGTTCCTGATCAATCTCCCCGCGGCCCTACTCCTTATCCTGGCGCTGGTGCGTAATCACCGGCTGCTACTGTACACCCTGGAAGACAAAGATGTCCTGGAGCCAGCCCCGTGGGGCTGGACAAAACGAACCGGAGGTTCGTTGTCCGAAGGACAATCATTAGATCTGTCCGGAAAACGGGCCATATTTTTTCGCGTGGCCCGTTTCCCGGACCTTAATAGGGTATGCTCACAGCTGTTGCGGATGACGACGGTAGAGAGAACGGCTGTCCTGATAGTGCTGTCCCTGCCGGTGTGTGCTCCATTGATCCAGCTATTCTTATCCGCGGGACGGGTACATTGAAAGGAGATCAATCATAAAACATGATAGAATACATCATTGATGGCATTGGCGTCATATGCTGGGGCTTAATGCTTATTTGTCCGGTTATTATCACTGCCCTGATCTGGAACTTCCTGGAGGGGAGCAAAATGATAAAGATAGCGGTCGTGCTGTTGTTGTCAACGGTGTGCGTCGTGCTGCTTTATTCCATCAGCCTGGCTATTATTTTCAGACATGGCATGGGACCCTGATGGTCTATCCCTCACCCGCACCCGCCCTGTGTTCCTTAACTATTTTTGCTTTATAAAATAATTACATGTATATTAGATGACTTTTACCTTCTCCTTGGATATTTTTCTCTTTAGACTTTCTTCTTCCGTATAATTTCGGTGCGCAAGTTCGTATAGACCCCTAAGCTTCCCTCCGCAACATCCACAAGTAGTAATTCATCATTCATTTTAAACTTAAAAAGATGAGAAAGCTTTTTATTGCATGGCTTTTACTGCCATTAATGGGAGTCGGCCAGATGAAAAACGTCCTGACCGTCGAGCGGTATTTTCCCAAGATCGATAAGATCGCGGAATTTGAGAAAGCGCTGATGAACCACGCTCAGAAATATCACAAGGGAGACTGGAAATGGCGGGTACTGGAGATCCAAAGTGGTCCGGATGCGGGAGGCTACCAGATCAATGAAGGACCCAACAGCTGGGATCAGGTCGACAAAAGAGGTGATCTCGGCGAAGAGCATATGAATGACTGGAACAAGAATGTGACTCCTTTTCTGACGGATCGGTACTCTTCTTTGTTTGCCGAATATCAGGAAGAATTGAGTACGGTGGCGCTTACTGATTTTTCCGATAAGGTGGCGGTCACGCATGTCTTTCCCAAGCCCGGCTGGGGAGATAAGGTAGAAGATCAGATAAAGAAGATAAAGAAAGTCTGGGCGGCAGGGAATCAGTCCGTTGCAGTCTATTTGGCGGCCTCTTCCGGACCGATGCAGTATATGATCGCAACGAGATACAAACAGGGATTGAAGGAGAGGGAAAAGGGATTTCGTAAACCATTCAAGGAAAGATATGAGGCGGAGAACGGAGCTGGATCTTATGAATCATCTTATTTGTCTGATATTAAAGAGCAGATTGACCATGTATGGTCGGAAATGCTTTTTATAAGGGCTGATCTGGGCTCCAAGTAGCTTTTTGTTTGCTGATATCAATAACGGCCTCCCTTGGGAGGCCGTTATGTGTTGTCCGACTTGCTCTATTGTATACACGGAGTAAATTCACCGATCTTCTCCATCTCTCTGTTTATTATCGAATATTCACCGGATAGGCATTGAATTCGATCCTTGCCTGGGATTCGATATGAACAATTAAATACCCCTCGCATGGTATCAGCATATTTCATCATATCCCATTTAGTAATAATGAAATTCTCATAGTGCACAGAATCTCGTAACCAAAAAAAACTCATATTATTTATTTGCAGCTGAAAAGAATCTTTTTGATTGGAAAACTTAATATCAAAAGTGTTGATTGCTACCGAGGTTCCGTCTTTGAGAGAATCATTCGCGTATATTTTCTTTGAAACATCCGTAGCCATTCGGGCCACCGCTGTAGGAACAATAGTCATTCTGTCTATTGCCGCATTAGTGCCGGCTTCAAGATTTTTCTTCATGGTCTTGCAAGCCAGGAAGCAGGTGGCTAAGACCAGGAGTGCTATAATTTTACTTTTGTAATTCATCGTTTACGGATCTATACATGTTTGAAAAAGGGCTATACGTGAAGTTGCTAACCCCCCCGCCGATGGTGTAAAGATTAGTTTATTTTTCGGGTATCACAAACTTACCTTTTCAACAGGTTGTCCAGTGCGTAGGTATTATACTGGACGAACTGCAGCAGCACCGCGAAAAAAGCAGCATGCACGAGCTGTGAAGTGATGGCATCCCAGTTCTCGATCACGGTGGTCCCAAAGATGAGGGCGGCCATGATGAGCCCGCCTGCGATGAGGGAGGCCTTTGTAAAGAGACCGGTGAGGAGGAACAGTCCGACGGCAAATTCCAATAAGGGTAATGCATAGCTAAAGGGTCTTACGAGGGACAGGGGCAGCATGGACTTTTCAAAGCTGCCCACCATCCAGCTGCTGAATCCGGCCAGTTTGGGCAGACGTACGAGACCATGACCGAACATGCTGGCTCCAATGGCGAGCCTGAGTAATAAAAAAGTGATTGGGTTCATGATAAATAATTTATTCTATGCAAAGGTGCGAACCAGTTGGATGACTCGCTTGTATAATCACTGGATGGATTTGTATATTTGAAGGAATGGAAATAAAGAACCTATATCAGCCTTACGAGATCGAGTATTTGCAGGTGAAGAACTATTCGGTGAAGGAGCATAAGCATACCTTTTTCGAGATGGTGTTCATACTGGAGGGTACGGGTGTACAAAGTATCAATAAGCATTCCCTGCCGTACAAGGCGGACAAGCTTTTTTTGATATTCCCGCAGGATACGCATGGGTTCGAAGTGCATAAAGAAACGAAGTTCTTTTTTATCAGATTTAACGACAGCTATCTAAGAACACAGAACAAGGAGTGGATACAGAAGCTGGAATATATCTTTCTCAACCACAACCATCTCCCGGGATGTATCGTTCACAACCGAACGGACAAGCCTTTGATCAGGAGCCTGGTGGAGGCGTTGATACGGGAGCATGTCAATCAGCAGCCGGATAAGCATGATGTTGTGCAGCAGATCATCAACACGATCATTGCCGTCACGGCCAGGAATATCAGCCTGGTGACGCCGGCGCTGCAAAAAGGGACTTCATCCCCTTCGGCGGACCTGTTGAGCTATATCCATCAGCATATCTATCTGCCGGAGCAATTAAAGGTGGAGAAGATCGCCGCCCACTTTAATATTTCACCCACCTATGTCGGCGAGTACTTCAAGAGCCGGACGGGAGAGAGTCTTCAACAATATATCACCAATTACAAGCTGCGGCTGATCGAGACGCGGCTGCGCTATACGGATATGCAGATGAACGAGATCGTCCATGAGTTCGGATTTACGGACGCGAGTCATCTCAACCGGCTGTTCCGAAAATACAAGGGGGTGAGTCCTTCCGCCTACCGGCGAAATGGCCTACTCAAATAATGGCAGCTGCAGGGGATTGTTCGCATGTCCCTTACCGGGGGCTGGGCGGCGACGGGCCTTTGCGGGGGAAGAGGCTGGCGTGGACGGGGCCTTGGCGTGGGCTGGTCCGGATTGGGTGTCTGCGGATAGTTTGCCGGGGGCGGAGGCGATATCGGGAACGGGGGCAACCTGTTGTTTTGCAACATCGACCCAAGGCAGGGGCTCGTCGCCGGATGCTCCCTGTATGGTATATACGGCCGTCTCTTCATAACGTGACGCCAGCACGATCCGGGTACCACCGGACTGGCCGTTAAAAAGATCCTGTACCAGGTCGGGGTCATTATTGTTCTGCGAAAGATGGGCGAGGAACAAATGGCTCATAAAAGGAGGGCGGTGGGCCAGAAAAAGCTCCAGGGCCTGTCGGTTTGACAGATGGCCCTGTCCACCGCTGATACGTCGCTTCAGATGATAGGGATAACTTCCCTTATGTAACATGTCTTCATCGTAATTGGCTTCCAGGAAGGCGGCATGACATTTCCGGAAATGCAGGACAAGGTGCTCGCAAGGAGCGCCGATGTCGGTGAACACCCCGATGATGGTGGGTCCGTCGGAGATGATAAAGCTATGGGGGTCGGCGGCATCATGAAATTTCGGGAATGCGGTAATGGACAGCCCCCCTATGGGGATGGGCGTATAGGCCTGGAAGGAGGAGACGAGATGATCTTCGATGGGGAAGCTGCTTTGCTGCCGGGTGCCGGCGGTGATATAGACGGGCAGCTGGTACTTTTTTGCAATGATGGGAATGCCTTTGATATGGTCGTCATGCTCGTGCGAGACAAATATGGCCCGGACCTTTTCAAAGGACAGGCCGAGGCGGCGCATGCGTTTTTCCGTCTCGCGGCAGGAGAGGCCGGCATCGACAAGGATTGCTTCCTGATCGTTGCCGATGTAATAGCAATTCCCATTGCTACCGGAATTCAGTGAGGTGATGTAAACTGGCATTCGAACTACGAAGGTAACTTGAAATGACCAACGGGAGGGACGAAAATATGCCCGAAAACGGGCCTTCGGGGAAATATTGCCGTTGCCCGGAAAGGGACCTTCGTCGGAGCTCCGCGCACTCGCTCCTCCTTGGTCGTGACCTTGTGGTCATATCTGGTCTTTCGGACAACGAGCCTCCGGATCGTTCTAGCAGACGGAGCCGATTATTTTTTGATGAGGGGGGACGGGCGAACCAGTCCGGCATTTTTTTTGCTGGATCAAATAACCCCCCACAGCGAAACTCCCTGCGCGCTGATATTAAACTCCATCAATTATGAGATCCAAATGTCTGCTCTTAGCCGGGAGCGTGTGCCTGCTGGTCCTGATATGGACGGCTTGCAAAAAAAATGACCATCCAACCGTTGTCTTGGTAAAACCACCCACTTCTGTTCCCAATGCTGCCGGCGCCAAAGAGCAGGCGGACATGCAGATGATGATCTATCAGGGGCTCAATGGCGTGATCACGGAGGGGAATCTAGTGCCTGTGTCGCAGGCCCTGAAAGGGCTCGCAGAAGACAGTCTTTTGTCACTGGGCGCCACTCTCCTGGGCATACCTCCCAGCCTAACCTGTGGTGCGACGATGACAGCACCTGGCCCAACCGAACCTGTCTTCACTTATTATAATTACAATGGGAACACCTGTCATGGATTCTCCGTTGAAGGGAGGGTTGGCGTTCTCGTGGATACTTCCCGGCTGCAGTTAACCTTATCTATCGACGACCTTGTGCTCACACGGCTAAGCGATGGACGGAAATTTGGATTACACACCGCGGCCGGCACGGGGTATCTTACTGTAAGCAACTTATCATTGTCGCATTATCCTTTGGACCTTGGTCCAGGGTCTCAGCCTTTTCAGCAAAATATTACTGGAACAGCGTATGCGGACGACCTGTCCAATGGTGTTAGCTATACCATGAACCTAAGTATGATAAAACAATACAGCTATTCTCCCAACGGGCTGGTGATGAAGAGCTGGGGCTGGAAAGGGGACGACTCTATAGGCAGGAACGTGGCCCTGGATGGGGTGTGGAGTGACAGCCATCACAATACGGGACCTTTCGACTTTCGAATAATGGATACGCTGGTCGCCAAACAAAGCTGCGGATGGCGGATGACGTCGGGGATATTGAAGGAGCATAGCGCTACAGAGGACCAGTCGGGTTCGGATATTTATACGACCTTCACCTTTGGGCTGGATAAAGACGGTCTGTCCACCGGCTGTATGGGCGTGGGGGACTATTATTTCCGGGCATTCTGGCAGGGGCGATACGGCGCCCCGGATACCACCTCTGTGATGATAGCCTATTAAGCGGCTTTGGCGGAACGAACAGCCGGTGTTGCAAAAACGAACGTTCCGATGCAATGTTGAAAGGGCAAACAGTTAGCTATCAATTGTATACAAATCCGGCACGTACTTGGCTGCATCACTATATGCTAAAGAATATCCTCAAAACCGCGTGGCGCAATCTTTTCAAGACGCCCATCCATTCCTTTATCAATATCACGGGTCTCTCCATCGGTGTAGCGGTAGCGCTGCTGACGGGGCTTTGGATCGTGGATGAATGCTCCTACGACAAATACAATGAACATTATGACAAGGTGGCGCGGGTGATGCAGACAAGTACGCTCAATGGTGATGTCAGCACGAATTATAGTATGCCTATTGCGGCGGCTGCGGCCCTGCGGAATAATTATGGGGGCTATTTCCGTCGGGTGGCATTGTCACAATGGACGCGGGATCATATCCTGTCCGTGGGGGATAAGAAATTTACGGAGAAGGGAAAGTTCATGGAAGAAGAGGGACCGGAGATATTATCCCTCCCTATGCTGGAAGGTACAAGGGCGGGATTGAAGGACCCTGCCTCGATATTGATATCCTCCAGTGCGGCCAGGGCGTTATTTGGTAATGATCCGGCGTTGAACAAGACAATTCGTATCGATAATAAGGCAAGCGTGCGAGTGACGGGTGTATACGAGGACCTGCCGGCCAATAGTCTTTTCAATCATCTTGCGTTTGTCTCTTCGTGGGAACTGTATCGACACATGGACGCGGGGATAGCGGACGTGGAAACGGACTGGGGATGGGATGCGGTGGAGATGTATGTCCAGTTGGCGGACCATGCGGAACTGGGCCAGGCGAATGCCGCGATCAAAGATATGAAGATGGATCGGGTAAAAAATATACCGGTACTGGCGGCCTATAAGCCGGTGGTCTTCCTGCAGCCCATGCGTCAGTGGCATTTGTTTTCGGAATTTAAAAATGGAGTAAATACGGGCGGCCGGATACAATTTGTCTGGCTGTTTGGCATCATAGGGCTGTTCGTATTGTTACTGGCCTGTGTCAATTTTATGAACCTGAGCACGGCGCGGTCGGAGAAGCGGGCGAAGGAGGTGGGTATCCGCAAGGCGGTGGGCTCTTCACGGGC
>Ga0068860_100004520_pt1 | contig 14197 bp, 10 predicted proteins | sample KBSSwiS32_FD_66597 | JGI IMG/M metagenome (GOLD analysis project Ga0068860, IMG submission 66597) | Switchgrass rhizosphere microbial communities from Kellogg Biological Station, Michigan, USA - KBS Switchgrass S3-2 | ecosystem: Host-associated > Plants > Roots > Rhizosphere > Soil ... | reverse complement strand
CCGTCGCGGACGACGGGATGGTCGTCGACGACCATCACCCGCGCTGGGCTCATGCCGCGCTCACGGGGCGGCCGGGAGCACGAGCCGCAGGGTGCACCCGTCCTCGTCGTGCACGAGCCGGACGCTGCCGCCGAGCAGCGCGGCGCGGTTGGCCAGCATCTTGACCCCGAGGCCGCTCCCGGCGGCGGGCGGTGTCTCGCCGGCGCCGTCGTCCGCGACCGCGAGCTGGACCCCGCCGGACTCCTCGGGGGCGAGGCTGACGATGACGGTGCCCGCCCCGGCGTGCTTCTCCGCGTTGAGCAGGCCCTCCCGCGCGACGGCGACCAGGATCGCGGTGCGCTCGGCGTCGAGCGGGTCGACCGGGCCGAGCTGCACGAACCGGCAGCTCACCCCGGTGCGGGAGGTGAAGCTGCGGCAGTGCTCGGCCAGCTCCACCGGCAGCGCACGCTCGGGCGAGCTGTCCGACAACGCCAGCAGGGCCTCCCGCAGGGCGCGGGAGGCCTCGGAGACGTCCGCCTCGATCCGGGTCAGCCGGGCGGCCAGCAGGGGGTTGTCGGTGCGCAGGTCGCGGACCTGGGCACCGATGGAGAAGAGCATCGCGCCGACGGAGTCGTGCAGGCTGGCCTGCATCCGACGGCGTTCGGCGAGGACCGCGCCGTCCGCCTGGGCCGCCGCGGCGTCGGCCAGGCGCAGCGCCGGGACCGCCTGCTCGGCGGCGCGGCGCAGCGCGTCGACGGCGTCGTCGCCGAAGGTCCCGGGCCCGTGCAGGCCCGCGTAGGCCACGGCGAGCGTGCTGCCGCGGTCCAGGATCGGGACGGCGATCATCGCGCCGAGCCGCTCCCGGCGGACGCGCTCGTCGTAGTCGTGGGTGATCGTCTCCGCGGAGACGTAGTCGTTGACCCGGACGGGCTCCCCGAGGGCGATGGCGCGGCCGCCGATCCCGCGGCCGCGCTCGACCGCGAGATCCTGCAGGGCGTCCGTGCGGACGCCCGCGGTCCAGCGGATCACCGTGCCTGCCTCGGTCCGCTCCCCGAGGAAGCCGGTGTCCGCGCCGGCGGCCTCCTTGATCAGCCTGGCCGTGCCGCGCAGGGCGAGCACCCGGTCCAGCACCGACAGCAGACCCTCCCGCTCGGCCAGGAGGAGGTCGAGCAGGTTGCCGTGATCGGTTGCCCGCTCCGCCGCGGCTCGCTCCGTTGATCGCACCCGGGCACGATGTCACGAATTCAGTGACCGGCGACACACCCAGGTGCAGAGGTGGCCCTTACTCTTCCGGGGCGAGCAGCCAGGCGGCGACGTAGAGGACCACGCCGGCGCCTGCGCCGAGCACGGTCAGGGCGACCAGGCCGATCCGGATCAGGCCCGCGTCGACGCCGAGGCTCTCGGCCAGGCCGCCGCAGACGCCGCCGATCATCCGGTCGGTGCGGCTGCGGTGGAGCCGGAAGGGCGCCTTGGACTGGGTGGGCTCGAGTGTCTGCTGTTCCATGACCACGAGCCTGCCGCCCTGGACGGTCCGCCACCTCGGGGCGGAACCCGGAGCCGACCCTGGACTCAGCCCCGGGGACGTCGGGGTTCGGGGGCCCGGGGAGCACCGTGCGGCCGCCGCGGGTCGGCCTCCGCCTGCTGGGACGGGCGGGGCATCGGGTCCTCGGGCACCTGCCGGTCCCGCAGCCGCACCATCCGTCCGACGAGCACGGCCACGAGCAGGGCGACGGCGATCCACGCCACCACCCCGACCGCTATCCAGCCCCCGACGGACATCTCCCGCTCTCCTGTAACGCCCAAGACCACCGAGTGTCCCCGAACAGGCCGGTCACCGCACCCAGGCATCGGGGTGAGCACGTACACCCGTCTCGGGGACAGGGCGGTCACCCTCCGATCAGTCGAACTCCGGCAGGGCCGGTCCGAGCAGGTCGTCTGCGTCCACGATGCGGTACGCATAGCCCTGTTCGGCCAGGAACCGTTGACGGTGCGCGGCGTAGTCGGTGTCGAGGGTGTCCCGGGACACGACCGAGTAGAAGTGCGCCTGGCGTCCGTCGCCCTTGGGCCGCAGCAGCCGCCCGAGCCGCTGCGCCTCCTCCTGCCGGGAGCCGAACGTGCCGCTGACCTGGATGGCGACCGTCGCCTCCGGTAGGTCGATCGAGAAGTTGGCGACCTTGCTGACCACCAGGCGCTTGATCTCGCCCTTGCGGAACGCGTCGAAGAGGGCCTCGCGCTCCTTGTTCTTGGTGGAGCCCTGGATGACGGGGCTGTCGAGGGCGGCGCCGAGCTCGTCGAGCTGATCGAGGTACGCCCCGATGACCAACGTGGGCTCGTCCGGATGGCGGTCCAGGATCGCCTTGACGACGGGCAGCTTCGTCTGCGCGGTGGACGCCATCCGGTACCGCTCGTCGGGCTCCGAGGTGGCGTAGACGATCCGTTCGTTCTCGGTCAGCGTGACCCGCACCTCGATGCACTCGGCGGGTGCGATCCAGCCCTGCTCCTCGATGTCCCGCCACGGCGCGTCGTAGCGCTTGGGGCCGATCAGGGAGAAGACGTCCCCCTCCCGGCCGTCCTCGCGGACGAGGGTGGCGGTCAAGCCGAGGCGGCGGCGGGACTGCAGGTCCGCCGTCATCCGGAAGACGGGGGCGGGCAGCAGGTGCACCTCGTCGTAGACGACCAGACCCCAGTCCCGGGAGTCGAACAGCTCGAGGTGCTTGTACTCGCCCTTCGTGCGGCGGGTGATCACCTGGTAGGTCGCGATGGTGACCGGGCGGATCTCCTTCTTCTCGCCCGAGTACTCCCCGATCTCCTCCTCGGTGAGGCTGGTCCGCGCGATCAGCTCGCGCTTCCACTGCCGCCCGGACACGGTGTTGGTCACCAGGATCAGCGTGGTCGCCTTGGCCCGCGCCATCGCCGCCGCCCCGACGAGCGTCTTGCCCGCTCCACAGGGGAGGACGACGACGCCGGAGCCGCCCGCCCAGAACCCCTCGACGGCCTGGGCCTGGTAGTCCCGCAGCTCCCAGCCGTCCTGGACGAGGTCGATCTCGTGCGCCTCGCCGTCGACGTAGCCCGCGAGATCCTCGGCGGGCCAGCCGACCTTGAGCAGCAGCTGCTTGAGGTTCCCCCGCTCCGACGGGTGCACGACCACGGTGTCCGGGTCGATCCGGGCGCCCAGCAGCGGGGCGATCTTCTTCTGCCGCAGCACCTCCTCCAGCACCGCGCGGTCCGTGGAGCTCATGACCAGGCCGTGGGCGGGGTGGTTGGCCAGCGTGAGGCGGCCGTAGCGGCCCATGGTGTCGACGACGTCGACGAGCAGCGGCTGCGGGACGGCGTACCGGGAGAACCGGACGAGTGCGTCGACGACCTGCTCGGCGTCGTGGCCCGCGGCCCGGGCGTTCCACAGGGCCAACGGGGTCACGCGGTAGGTGTGGACGTGCTCCGGAGCACGCTCGAGCTCGGCGAACGGGGCGATCGCGGTACGGGCGTCCGCCGCAGCGGGGTGGTCCACCTCGAGCAGCAGCGTCTTGTCGGACTGGACGATGAGTGGTCCGTCGGTCACGCGGGTTCCAATCGGCGGTGGTTCAGCTGCCGGTCACGAGGAGCCGGACGGTTATCCACACACGGTGAGCGGTCGGGGTCGGCGCCACCCGGTCGGGGTGCGGACGGCTCGCCCGTCCGGGGTGGTCGGAGAGCGACCTCCGACTATGCTGGCCGGGCACTGTCCGCAGCGCGCACGTGTGCCGTGACGATCCTATCCCCGCCGCCCGGTCGGCGGCTCGTCCCGACGACTGCGTGTCGCGGAAACCGCTGGACCAGAGGCGGACCGGCCGAGAGATCGCGCCGTCCGCCCCCCGCCGGCACCTCAGCAGGAAGGCTCGAAGATCACCGCCGTGTGCACCCCCGCGCTCCCCGCCCGCTCCCCCGCACCGCCCCCGATCTCGCCGAACACCCGTGCGAGCCGCTCGGCCATTGGTCGCTGGTGGCCCGCACCTCGGCTCGCACAGCCGCACGCGGGGCGCGAATCGTCGGTCGTGCGTGTCAAGGTCGGTCAGGTCGTCGCGAGCCACATCAGGGAGACGTTGACGTGACCAGCACCGAACGCGACCCCGCGTGGTCGGAGCGGCTGAACCCCCGCAACTGGAGCCTCGCCGCGAAGCTCGTGGCGGTGGGCCTCGTGCCCACGCTGCTGGCGTTGGTGCTGGGTGTGCTGCGGATCTCGGACCAGGCGGGCGTCGCCGCCCAGCTCGGCGAGGACAACCGGCTGCTCGACATCCGCCAGGGCGTGACCACCACGTCGCAGGCACTGCAGGCCGAGCGGAACGCCGCGGTGCTCTTCGTCGCGGGCGGCCGCCAGGGTGACCGCGGGCCGTTGGACCAGGCCGTCGCGGCGAGCGACGAGGCGCTGGACCGGATCCGCTCCGGGCTGACCCAGCCCGGCGTGCTCGACGCGTCGGGCACCACCGCGCTGCAGAACGCCGAGGGCGGGTTCACCCAGCTCTCCGTGCTGCGTTCCGAGGCAGGCAACTCGATCGTCCCGGCGGACGCGGTCAACGAGCGGTACACGGCGATCATCCAGCGCGCGGGCGTGCTGGAGCGCGCTCTCGTGCGGCAGGCCGCGAGCGCGGACACCGCAGGCCTGGGGGACGCGGTCGCCGCCACCTCCGAGGCGCGTGAGGCGCTGGCGCTGCAGCACACCACGATCGCGGGCGCGATCACCGCACGCACGCTGACCGAGCAGGACCGGAGCACGGTCACAGGCACGGACGCGGCCTTCACCACGGCCTTCGCCGACTACCAGGTCGCCCTGACCCCGGAGCAGCTCGGCCGGTTCGGCAACTTCGCCACGGACGGCGCGAACGTCGAGCGCGAGCGGCTGCGCACGGAGATCATGGCCACCCCCGTGGGCAGGCCCGTCGTGGCGGACCCGGCCCGGTGGGACGCCGCGTACGCCGCCTCCGTCGCGGTCGTGGACCGCGCGGCGGCCGGGGTCGGCGAGGAGCTCTCGGCCTCCAGCGTCGCCGCGCAGGAGAGCGCGAGCAACGAGGCGGGCATCAACTCCGTGATCCTGATGCTGGGCGTGCTGCTCGGCATCGCGATCATCGTGCTGCTGGCCCGCACCCTGATCCGGTCGCTGCGGATCCTGCGCCGCTCCGCGCTCGACGTGGCGGAGCGCAAGCTGCCCGCCGCCGTCGAGAGCATGCGGAGCGGTAAGCCGCTGAACGCGGTGGTCGAGCCGGTGCCGCTGACCGGGCGGGACGAGGTCGGCCAGGTGGCGCGGGCGTTCGACGCCGTGCACGGGCAGGCGATCCGGCTCGCCGCCGACCAGGCGGCCCTGCAGTCGAACGTCTCCAACATGTTCGTCAACCTCTCGCGCCGGTCGCAGGCCCTCGTCGAGCGCCAGCTGCAGCTGATCGAGCAGCTGGAGAGCAACGAGCAGGACCCGGACCAGCTCTCGAACCTCTTCCAGCTGGACCACCTCGCCACCCGTATGCGCCGCAACAGCGAGAACCTGCTGGTCCTCGCGGGCACCGACCTGGCGAAGCGGAACGTGGCGCCGGTCCCGGTCGTCGACGTGCTCCGCGCCGCGGTGTCCGAGATCGAGCAGTACCAGCGCGTCGTCGTGCAGCCGCCGCCCGTGGCCACGGTCGCCGGGCGCGCCGCGTCCGACCTCGTGCACCTCATCGCCGAGCTGCTGGACAACGCCACCAACTTCTCCCCGCCGGACTCGCAGGTCGTCATGGCGACCACGCGGGCGAACGACGGCTCGCTGATCGTCGAGATCGCGGACCGCGGCGTCGGCATGGCCGACCACGAGCTCGGCGAGGCCAACCAGCGCCTCGGCCAGCCCGCCGCGGTCGACGTGTCCGCCTCCCGGCGGATGGGTCTGTTCGTGGTCGGGCGCCTGGCGAACCGGCACGGGCTGGGTATCCGGCTCGGCGGCGGGTCGGCGGGCGGCACCGGTGGCGGGCTGACCGCCACGGTCACGGTGCCCGCCACGCTCGTGCCCTCGGCCGAGCCCGTGGACCGGCGTCCCGCCCGGGCGGGCGCGCCCGCCGGTGCGGTCCCGGCCTCGGCGTACGGCGGCGCTCCGGCGCTGCCCGCGCAGTCCCCGAGCCTGCCCGCACAGCGTCCGGGCTCGAACGGCCGGTCGCTGTCCTCGCTGGTCGCGGGGGACGACGGGCCGATGAGCCCGGCGCCCGCCTTCGGCGGCGGGCGGCCCCCGGTCGCCCCGCCGCGGGGCGGCAACGGCCTGCCCCAGCGTCGTCCCGGGCCGGTCCCGCCGGAGGACGAGCCGGAGACCGGCCCCGAGTCGGCCGAGTCCTTCACCTCCTCCGGGCCGGACGGCGACGCGCCGCGGCCCGCGGGCCCCGAGCGGGGTCCGTGGCCGGTGGAGAACCTGCGCCGCCCGCCGAACGGGGACGTCGTCCCGACCCGGCAGACCAACGGGTTCACCCACGGTGAGGCCGGGTCGCTGCCCAAGCGCACGCCCCGCGGCGTCAACGGCGGCGTGAACGGTGGCGTGAACGGGAAGGCCGCGGAGTCCGGTGGTTCGGACACCGGCGCCGGTCTCAGCGCCGGCCTCGCCGCCGGTGCGGCCGGTCTGGCCGGTGTCGCCGGGGCCTCCGCGCTGCGGCGTTCGCCGTCGGACGGTGAGTCGACGACCCGCGAGACCGACGGGCCGGGTACGGACGCGCGCGGGGGAGAGCGCGGGGGAGAGCGGGGTGGAGACCGGGGTGGCGAGACCGACCGCGGGTCCGTCCGTCCCTCCGTCCCCGAGGCGCGTCCCGCCGGTTCCGACCGCACCGACCGCACTGACCGCACCGACGGCCGCGGTCCCGCCGGGCTCCCCGTGCGCACTCCTTCGCAGGCCGGGCCCACGGACCGCGAGGAGCCCGCCCGTCCGACGGCGGAGACCCCCGCCGCGCCCACCGCCGCGCCCACCGCCGCGCCCACCGAGGCGAAGGCGTCCACCGAGGCCGTCGCAGACGAGGACGGCTCCGCGAGCAGCGAGACGGACACCCCCGCCGCAGGCAGTGCAGCGGGCGGTGCGACCGGCGGTGTGACGGGCGGTGTGACGGCCCTCGAGGGCGGCAGCCCGAGCACGCGGCGGGACGCGCCCGGAGCCGACTCCGGTCCGGGCCAGGGCGGCGCTCCGGGTGCGGACCGGTTCGGTCCGCGGCCGATGTTCCCGTCGGGCCTGCCCCGGCGGACGCCGACCAACGGGGGCAGCCCCTCCGCCCCGTCGGCCCTCCCCCGCCGTACTCCGGATCCCGCGAACCCCGCCGGGGCGGAGCAGGCCGGTCCGGCCGCAGGTGTCGCAGGTGCTGCGGCGGGCTCGTCGACCGAGTCCGCCGGGCCCTTCTCGGCGACCCCGTCGGCCGCCGACCAGCGCAGCGTCGAGCCGTCCGCTCCCGGGGCTCCGGAGGCCGACCGGCCCTCGGCAGACGAGAGCTCCGGCCGACCCGCCGGCGGGCCGTCCACGGACCCCAGGCCGGAAGGTGAGTCGACCGCGCAGGCCGGCGGGTCCGTCGGCCCCACGGGCGAGTCCACAGGGGACAACGCTCTCGAGGAGGCACTGCCGCAGCGCGCCTCCCGCGGTCTCGCGCCGTCCGCTCCCGCCGATGCCGACACGGGCTCGAACAGGGGCTCGGACACGGACGCGAGCCCGGACGGGGACTCCGTGCGGGCCCCGGCCGCGGACATCGCGTCGGACGCCGAGCGCACGGACGTCAAGCACACGGACGTCGAGCACACGGACGACACGTCGTCGATCTCCGGGTTCGGTACCGGTGCTCTCGGTGCCGCCGGTGCCGCCGCCGGTGCTGCGGCCCTCGGCGCGGCTGCACTGGGCGCTCGCCGGTCCTCGACCGACGAGCCGACCTCGGACCAGAACGGCCGGTCCGAGCGGGCAGGCCAGGACGCCGGCCACGATGCGGAGGCCGAGCGGACGAACGGTCTGCCGCAGCGGCGGACACTGCCGAGCCGGATCGTCTCGGACCGCGCGCTGGAGAGCAGGCCGACCGAGCAGGTCGGCGGGCTGCCCCGACGGGCCCCCGAGACCCCGGTCGCCCCGGCGACTCCCCCGGCCGACCTGCCCCGCTCCGGCCCGGTGCCGCGGGAGACCCCGCCCACCGGTCCGGCCGGGCTGCCGCAGCGCACCCCGCGGCGACCGAAGCAGGCGGACCTCGGCGGAACGGAGAAGCTGTTCGCGGCCTCCACGCCGGGCGACACCCAGACGACCGGCCAGCTCCGCCGCCCCGGCGGCTTCGCCCTGCGTCGGCCGACCCGCAGCGGCGCTGCGGCCGACCCGAACCGCGGCGCAGGCGGCACGGACACGTCCGTCGAGGCCTTCGGTACGGGCGCCCCGGCGGAGAGCACCGGGACGAACGGCTCCGGACTCGCGGCGCTGAGCGGCCCGGACACGAGTCCGCGCCCCGACCGGAGCGGTTCCCGCCCCGGTGGCCCCCAGGGCCCCGACGGGGCCGGCTCCGCGGGCGGCCTCCGAGGCCTCGCCGATCGGCCCCAGGGCCCGAACGGCCTGCCCCGCCGCGAAGGACGCCAGGGACCCGACGGCTTGCCTACCCGGGAGACCGAGGGCCAACCGGGCCAGACCTCAGATCAGGCCCCGAACGGCCTGAGCGGCGGGCCGGGCGGCCCGCAGGGCCCCGGAGGCCTGCCCACCCGCAGCCCGCGGACCTCGAACATCCTGCCGCCGGCCGACCAGCAGGACGGGGAGGGCCGGGAGCCGCAGGGCACCGGCGGCCTGCCCGCGCGGAGGCCGCAGGGTCCCCACGGCCTGCCCGCCCGAGAGCCGCAGGGTCCGAACGGACCGCTGGGCAGGGACCCGCAGGGCCGCACCGACCTGCCCCACAGGGACCCGCAGGGCCGCGCAGGGCTGCCCTCCCGCGACCCGCAGGGCCCGGCCGGGGCGGACCAGCGTGGCCCGCTCCGCGGGCCGGGTGGCCTGCCGAGCCGCATCCCCGGCGCGAACCGTGGCGTGCCGCAGGCGGGGCGTCCCGAGAGCCCCGAGACCCGGGACGACGCCGGGCTCCCCGGCAGCTCCGGCGCCACCCCGGCCCCCAGCCGCGGCCCGTCCGGCTTCGACCTCGGCCAGACCACGCCGATCTTCGAGGAGATCGCGTCGGCCTGGTTCCGGTCGAACGGGGACGTCCCGGTCCGCTGGGTCGAGGGCGGCGACGAGCAGCCCGCCCCGCAGGAGGCGGCGGAGCCCGTCTTCGCCACCGCGGCGGACGAGGGCTGGCGGGTCGCGGACGCGACGGCGCAGGCCACGGCGGCCGAGTCGGAGGCCCAGGCCGAGACCACGGACGCGGGACTGCCCAAGCGCAGGCCCCGGGCGCGACTCGTCCCGGGCAGCGCGGCAGGATCCGCGGTGCTGGCCCCGCCGTCGGGGCCCGCACGCAACGCCGAGGCCATCCGGGGTCGGCTGGCGAGCTACCAGCAGGGTGTCCGGCAGGGTCGGGAGAGCAGGCTGCGGCGCCAGTCCAGCCCGTCCTCCCCGGTGCCGGGCGCGAACGAGCAGCAGAACGAGGAGAACCGATGATCGGGCAGCAGCAGCCCCACCTGGTTTCGCACTGTCCGACCGACGTCGAGGAGGGGGCGGCGTGACCGCACCACAGACCCAGCCCAGCCGGTTCGGATGGCTGGTGACCAACTTCGCGGAGAAGGTGCCCGGGGTCGCGCACGCGATCGTGGTCTCCGCCGACGGGCTCCTGCTCACGGCGTCGGACCGGCTCCCCCGCGACCGCGCCGACCAGCTGGCCGCGGTCGCGTCCGGCTTGGTCAGCCTGACCCAGGGCGCGGCGCGCTGCTTCGACGCGGGCGGGGTGGTGCAGACGGTCGTCGAGATGGACCGCGGGATCGTCCTGCTCATGTCCATCAGCGACGGCTCCTGCCTGGCCGTGCTCGCGTCCCCGAGCTGCGACATCGGCCTGATCGGCTACGAGATGACGCTGCTGGTCGACCGGGTCGGCCAGCTGCTCACCCCGGAGCTGCGCGCCGAACTGCAGGGGTCCTTCGGGCCCTGAGCAGGCCTCGCGAGACCATGCTCGCGAGACCGTGGCCCCACGTCCATCCGTCCGACGAACGACCGGCGAGGCAGGTGAATTCTCGATGACCAGCGGTCCCGACGACGCATCGCGGCGCGCGCAGGAGCCGACGTTCGCGGACGTGATGAACGGGTTCAGCCTCGACGCGAAGCGGCCCCGCAAGCGCAAGCGCTGGGGCAGGCGTCGCGACGACGAGGACCAGGCCGACACCGGCTCGGCCCCCGTCACCCCGCCACCGTTCCCGGCCGCCGCCACGGGCGACACCGGGTTCGCGGGCTCGGGGTACGGGGGCTACGAGACCGGCCCGATCGAGCCGGTCGTGGACGATCCGCTGCCGCTCGCGGCGCCCGTGGGCGCCGCGGCCGTCCGGCCCTACGCCTGGACCCGCGGTCGGACGAAGGCCACCTTCGACCTCGCGATCGAGACCCTGGTCTCGACCAGCCAGCAGGGCCGGGACCAGCTCGGCCTCCTGCAGATGGAGCACCGCTCCGTCGCCGACCTCTGCGACCAGCCCCGCTCGGTCGCCGAGATCGCCGCGCTGCTGTCCGTCCCGCTCGGCGTCGCCCGAGTGCTGCTCGGCGACATGGCCGGGCTCGGCGTGGTGACCGTGCACCAGACCGCGACCGGTGCCGGCAACGAGCCGGACCTCGCTTTGATGGAAAGGGTGTTGAGTGGACTCCGTCGGCTCTAGTTACCCCGTCGGCGGGCCGCCGGTCACCCCGGCTCCGTCGCACCTGTCCCGGCCCTCCCCGGCCCCGCGCCCGGGCCCCGGCCCCACCACGATCTCGGCGAAGATCGTGGTCGCGGGTGGGTTCGGTGTCGGCAAGACGACGTTCGTCGGCTCGGTCTCCGAGATCGACCCGCTGACGACCGAGGCCGTGATGACCGAGGCGAGCGCCGGACACGACGACCTGAGCGCCACGCCGAACAAGCAGACGACCACGGTCGCCATGGACTTCGGCCGCGTCTCGCTGGACTCGGACCTGATCCTCTACCTGTTCGGCACGCCCGGGCAGCACCGGTTCTGGTTCATGTGGGACGACCTGGTCCGCGGCGCCATCGGCGCCGTCGTGCTGGTCGACACCCGGCGTCTGGCGGACTGCTTCTCGGCGATCGACTTCTTCGAGGACCGCAACCTGCCGTACGTCGTGGGGCTCAACGCCTTCGACGGCGAGCAGCTGCACCGCGTCGAGGACGTGCGCGAGGCCATGTCGATCGACCCGTCGATCCCGATCATCACCTGCGACGCCCGGCACCGGGACTCCACGAAGCAGGCGCTGATCGCGCTCGTCCAGCACGCCATGGCGGCTCGCATGGCCGCAGGCGCCCGCTGACCCACAGCGGTCAGGTGGGCTCGACGAGGGCGATCCGCGTGATGCGGTGCAGGGGCAGGCGGTAGGTCTCGCCGTCCACGGCGTCCCGGCCCTCGACGATCCCGCCCCCGACCGTCAGCGGGGCCAGCACGCGCTCGTTCTGGACCCCGTGCCCGTCGACGAAGCCGATCCACACCTGCTGCTGCGCCCGCACGGCCTGCTGGAGCGTGGCCAGGGTGTGGCTGGAGCCCTGGCCCGCGGCCGCTCGCCCGGCGCCCCGGCGGGCGGCGACGAGGGCGTCTCCCGCGCGCATCTTGGCCACGACGGCGTCGAGCCGCTCCCCCGACGGGTCCGGCAGCGACGCGCGCGCCCGCGGCCCGCGAGGATCGGTGCGGGCGCCGCGTGGGCCGAGGTCGAGCACCCCGCCCGTGGCGTCCTCGGCGGCGGGGCTGAACCCGGCGGCGCGCAGGCCGTCGAGCACCTCGGCCAGCGCCACGGTGCTCACCGCGACCGTCGGGGCGATGCGGCGCAGGTCCAGCGCCACGGTCTCGGGGTGGGCGAGGACCTCGGAGAGCAGCGCCTCGTCGTCCGAGCGGAGGAAGGACGACGCGATGCCCCCGCGCAGCCTGCCGTGCCGGCGTCCCACGTCCTCGAGGAGATAGGTCAGCGCCTGAGGCACCGGGGTGGACGAGTGGGCCGCGAGCAGGTCGGCGAGCTCGGAGGCCGAGCGGCCTGCGTCGAGCGCGCGGCGCACGCTGCCCTCGGTGAACCGGTAGACGGTGGCGCCGCCCGCGGACTCGACGTCCGCCATCAGCCGCAGCTCCCGCGCCAGCCACGGCACCAGCGGCCCGGGCGCGACGGCGGTCAGGTCGGCCTGCACCAGGACCGTCTCGATCGGCTCGGGCAGGACCGCCCGCAGTGCCGCGACGACCGGTGCCGTGTCGGTGGTGGCCAGCAGGGCCCGGCCGGGTTCGGAGACGGCGTCGAGCGCCACCACGCCCAGGACGGTGCCCTCGGACAGCGCCCAGCGGACGATCTCGTCCCGCAGCCGCCCACCCCGGCGCGGCGCCCGCCACGCCAGCAGCTCGGCGAGGTCCTCGGGACCGGTGACGGAGGTGCCCGGCGGTAGCCCCGCGAGCGCCTCCAGCACCCGCCGCCGGTCCCGCGGCGCGAGCGGACGGCGCAGCGTCTCGGAGAGCGCGTTGATGGGCCGGTCGGCGTCGTCCCGCGTGCCGACGAGGCCGGGGAGCCGCGGGAGGTCGAGCCAGGCGCGCGCGAGGGTCGTCCAGCGGTGCTCGGGCCCGCCAGCCGCCCAGACGTCCGCGGTGGTCGTCGGCATCCACTCGGCGTTCGGGGAGTCGTTCTCCCCCACGAGGTCGGCGGCCGCCGCGACCTCGATGATCAGCGCCGCGCCCGCCTCGTCCGTCTCCAGGTCGCGGGCGGCGCGCCGCAGGTCCCGGACGCCGAGCCCGCCCGAGCGCAGCACGGGCGGCGGAGCGGCTCCCCAGACCTCGATCAGCCGCTCCACGCGGCGCAGCAGCTCGAGCGCGGCGCCGCCCGCGGTCCCGTCGACCTGCGTGACGGGCCACTGCTTGGTCCGCGGCACGGGCGGGGTGGCCGAGAGGGTGCCCATCGGCCGGTCGCCGCGCAGCGCGATCCCGACCTGCTGCGGCAGCTCGACGGTCTCCGAGTCGACCCGGATCAACAGCCCCTTCGCCAGCAGCCGCCCGACCGGGCTGGCCGGGTCTGCGGCGGAGCGGCTGCGCCCGATCGGCGGTCCGGCGACGAGCGCGGCGAGCACCCGGTGCTCCTCCTCCGGCAGCTCCTCGAGCATCGCGCCGAGCTCGCTGGACGCGGCAGGGCCACCCGCCCGACGCCCGAGGTTGCCGGGGAACGCGGGCACGACGTCCCGGGCGGCCGGGACGAGCCGCAGCTCCTCGTCCGGGCCCCAGGCCAGGCCGCGGGCCCGCAGGGCCGCCAGAGCGCCGTCCAGGGCCGCTCCGGGCACGTCCGGGCCGAGCAGGGACGCGACCTCCCCCCGCTCGACGGCGGCGTGGTCGGCGTCGGCGACCACCAGCGCCTCGAGGACGGCGAGGGCCACCGTGTCCAGCTCGTCGCACGCCCGGTGCACCGAGGCCCGCACGCCCGCCCGGGTCGCGAGCACGGAGAGGTCGGCGGGCGGGGGGACGGCGAGATCGGGCCGCAGGCGCAGCAGCCCGGCGAGCATCTCGTCGTCCTGGGCACGCAGCCAGTCGACCAACGGGAGGGACATCGCTTCCACCGTAGTCCGCCCGATCAGGGATACTGGGGTCGCCCGAGAACGAGACACTGTGGAGGACAGCCGTGGCGAAGCCGCTCAAGGCCGGCCGTATCGACCCTGCGTGGCCGGAGCTGCCCGACGGCGAGCACCCGCTCACCGAGCTCCTGGGCACGGTGCAGGGCAACATGTCGCCGTTCGGGGACGTCGAGTTCCCCCTGGACGAGGTGCCCTACGAGCACCCCGTCACCGAGATCAACAAGTAGTGATCGCGGGTCTTCTGCTCGCCGCGGGCGCCGGGCGCCGGATGGGCGGGCCGAAGGCCCTCGTGGAGCTCGGCGGCGAGACCCTCGTCCGCCGGGCTCTCGCGGCGCTGTCCGCGGGCGGCTGCGGGCCCCTGACGGTCGTGCTGGGCGCCGAGGCCGAGCGGGTGGCGCCGCTCGTGGCGGACCTGGCCCGGATCGTCGTCGCGAAGGACTGGGCCGAGGGCATGGGCGCGTCCCTGCGCGCCGGGCTGGCCGCGATGGAGCCCGCGGAGGCCACCGAGGATCGGGCCGAGGATCGGGCCGAGGCCGTCGTCG
>Ga0068860_100004518_pt1 | contig 14199 bp, 13 predicted proteins | sample KBSSwiS32_FD_66597 | JGI IMG/M metagenome (GOLD analysis project Ga0068860, IMG submission 66597) | Switchgrass rhizosphere microbial communities from Kellogg Biological Station, Michigan, USA - KBS Switchgrass S3-2 | ecosystem: Host-associated > Plants > Roots > Rhizosphere > Soil ... | reverse complement strand
CTGGCACAATTAAAGGTATTTATTGAAGAACAAAAGAAAACTGCCAAAGACGATAACTATATGGCACACCTGGTACTGGCGCTGGAGCGGATGAAATCGCCCGAAAAAGCAAAACCAACCATGCAACATGTAGCCATGCCGCCGGGTGCGCCCATTGGCTGCGATTTGGAAGATGAACAATAAAAGGAAAACTGATACAGTATGAATGGTAGTAATAATATTCCGCTGGTCTCCATCGTGATGGCTACGTACAATGGCGAACGTTTCCTGGAAGAACAAATGGAATCGGTGCTGAAACAATCGTACCCGGCTATTGAAATCATTGTAGTGGATGATGGCAGTACGGATAGGACGGCAGAAATTTTGCAATCATACGCCGGCAGGTATAGCAATATCCGGCTGTATTTTTCAGAAGGCAAAAACCTGGGCTATATAAAAAACTTTGAAAAAGGATGCCGCCTGGCAACAGGCGATTATATCTCTTTCTGCGATCAGGATGATGTATGGATCCCTGATAAAACAACGATCCTCATGAACGCTATCGGCAATCATCCCATGGTTTACTGCGACAGCGAATTGGTAGGCAGCACCCTGAACAGTTTGCACCGGAAACATTCTGACCATAAAAAGCTGCAACCATTTGCTAACTGCCTATGTTTCGCTACCGATAATTGTGTGGGCGGCCACGCACTGATCATGAAAAAAGAGATTTTTACTTACGCGGATCCTTTCCCGGTAGAAATGCCTTATGATTTATGGTGCGCATTTGCGGCTACGTTTTACGGGGGTATTCAATATGTTGACCAGGCGCTGGTAAAATGGAGGCAACATGGAAATAATATTACTGTTTCGCCAAAAAGCAAAGAAATAAAATTGGCAGAAACAAGAATGCGACTGAAACTGTTTTACGAATATTGTAAACCGGAAAACAGTAAAGAAAAGCAGGTGTTGTATCAGCTTATGCAGAGCTACCAAAATTATTCGATTGGCAATAATTTCCGGCGAATGGGCTTGTTTTTTAAGTACAAAAAATATCTATTGGCCATGAAAAAGAGAAATGCGTTTCGAAAATTCCTTTTTTGCCTTAAAATGTTTTATAGAATCAGGTTGCATGTTGCTTGAAACAATGCCAAATAAACATATCTGTCAGATGGGGACACCAGATCGTGAGACCGGGAACCATTACAGCCAGATAGCTTGCCTGGCTTCATTCCATTAGCGAACGATAGATGTTCAGGTATTGAGTAGCTGCAGCCTTCCAGCTAAATTGGGCGGCCCGTTGTTCGATGGCTTTACACGGTTGCACCCTGTTATAATGCTGCAGGCTGTCAATTAATACCTGCTGCATATGATCAGGTTCAAAATTATCAAAATAATAGGCCAGGTTACCGCCAATTTCGGGCAACGAAGAGAGTGGTGACAACAATACCGGTTTTCCAAAGTACATGGCTTCTACCACGGGCAGGCCAAACCCCTCTGCCAGTGAAGGGAAAACAAAAGCCTCGCAATGCTGCAGGTACCAGCGCTTTTCCTCTTCGGCAATGGCCCCCGTAAAAACCAGGCGGTCAATCACCTTCCATCGCAGGGCTTCCTCAATTATTCTTTGCCGGTAGTTTTCATCCAGCGTGACGCCGGAAATGACTAATTCAAAATTGTTGTTGTGCAGCAGCGCCGGTAATACATGCATGTTCTTTTTTTCCAGGATGGTACCAATCGTAAACAAAAAAGGTCGGGAAGGCGAATGAGCGGGTTTGACCGCTTTGCCCGATGGTTCAACATTGCAGCCGTTGTACACTACAGATACGGGCTTATCTCCAATATCTATTACGCGTTTTACTTCGTTTAATGTATACTGTGAGATGGTGGTAATATGATCGCTTTGCTGTATTTTTCGCTCCAGCAGCGAAAGGTATTTACTTTTTTTTTCCTCTGCCAACCTTCCTTCATTCATAAAATTGATATCATGAATAGTGAGCACTTTATGAACTTTCTTGCGAAAAGGAAAATAGCTGCTGCCCTGAAATGTGCAATGCCACACGTCGAGCTTTTTTACCCATGGCAGCGCAAATTTGTCTATAGACCGTTGCTGAATATACTTCGCCGGTCCAAAACAATTTTTTGCAGAAGCCGGCGCATAGAAATATAATTCTTCTTCATTCACCTGCTGCTGCAATGCATGGCCCAGTTTGAGGCAGAAATAATACAGGCCGGTATGCCTGAACTTCATTCGCTCACAATCCAGCAATATCTTCATATTTATTAAATACAGGTTGAAATTTTGCAAAATTATTAATCCTCCGGTTAGCAGGGCAACTGTAACAGATCAGCATCAGTGGTAATGAGCATCTATGAAGGCATACAGGTTAAATCCTTTTTCCGTTGCAGCTAACTCCAGTTGTTTCTGCAACTGCTGCCGGTCAATATCTTTCATCCTGATCCGTTGTATCAATTGGTAACCTTTTTCTGTAAGCAGTTGCTTTTTTTTTCCGCTTCCGGCGCTCATTGACTCATGCTGTATTATTTTTTCCAATAGTTCCTGAATACCAAGCCTGGCAGGCGCAATACTTTTAATAATGGGAGCTGCCTGCCGGTGAAAATCGGGCGTTAGCATAGTGCGGAGGTTTTTAATAAATAGGTCTGCACCGGGACGGTCTGCCTTATTCACCACAAAAATATCTGCCACTTCCATCAGTCCGGCTTTCATTGTCTGTATTTCATCGCCGGCTTCAGGAACAAGTACTACTACTGTTGTATCGGCCAGGCCTGCTATTTCAACCTCACTCTGTCCTACGCCCACTGTTTCTATAATGATATAGTCAAAAGCGGCAGCTTTTACAATATCGGTTATTTCAATAATTTTTGGATGAAGGCCGCCCAGTGATCCACGCGTTGCCAATGATCTTATAAATACGTTCGGATGATTGTACCATTCGCTCATCCTGATACGGTCGCCCAGCAACGCGCCTTTTTTAAATGGTGAAGAAGGGTCGATACAAAGAACAGCCACTTTCTTTTGTTCATTCACCAGCAATCCAACCAATGCATCCACCAACGTGCTTTTGCCGGCCCCCGGCGGGCCTGTTATGCCGGTAACGGTAGCAGTACCCGTAGCGGGCAACAATTTCAGCAATGAATTATAATCCATGTATTCGTTTTCCACCAGCGATATTGCCCGCGCAAGGGCTTTAATATCGCCGCTGCAGATTTGCTGTACAAGTTGCTGCCAATTCATTCCGTCAAATCTAAAGAATGATTTTAAGATGCGCCGTTTATATTATGCTATAATTTGCAAAAAGGCCGCTGTGGTTATGGAATAAGCCCTCATCTTTTGGCCGTAAGTGTATAGCAATTGCAGTGTGCAATGCGGTTTCAACGCGACAGTTTTTGTTCCGGGAATTTTTGAAGATAAGCAGTATTCCTTTTTTCTTCATCCAGGTTATGTACTTCAATGGTAAGGGTATCAATTTTATCCCGCACATTACCGGGTGTTTCATAAATAATCGGGTGTTCACCGCCCTCACAGTCGATCTTTATCAGATATACTTGCTGCAGCCTGCCGGAAAAGATTTTGATACCTCTACCCTGAATTGTTTACCATATTTCTTATTATATGATGGGCTGTGGTATTGAATTTTAACAGCGGGTTCATCCATCATTCTGTACCTGTATAGCGGTAATTGGTCGTTGATCAAGCATTGCTTTTATAACGAGCGGGCTGATCTCTTTAATGCAATGACATTGTGCGGGCATCTTTTTGCAATCTGTACAAGTTTTATCCAATACAAAAACTTTTGCTTTAGCGCCCAGCGGTGCCCAACGGCCAGGATGTATGGGGCGCATGGGCGGATAGATGCCGAACGCATCTTTGCCCAACGCAGCAGCTATATGCAAGGGGCCGGTACTGTTGGCCAGTAATCCATCTGCATGTGCAATAAAAGAAATGAATTCAGAGAGATTCATCTGCCCGGTTATATCGGTGACATCGTTGCCGGCTGCATCAAACAGTGGTTGCAATAATGCACGTTCGTTTGCGGTGCCTGAAACGAAAATGTGGTAAACGCGTTTATCGAGCTGATGAATAAGACTGATAAAATTGCTCAGGCCCCATTCCCGGGCGCTGCCCTGTGATTTTGGATGAAGAATAAGATTGTATTTGCTATTATCCACCAGTGCAGTAAACCGTTCGGGCAGGGGTTGCCATCTTGTTAAACCAAACAACTGCCCAATTTCTTTTAATGGCAGATCAGTCCTGTACCCAAAAGGCTCCAGCAGTTTAAGATTCAGTTGCGCTTCATGCAGATTGGAATTGCGCCGGCTTAATTTTATCAGCTTGGTACAGGTGCCCCAGTGATAAATTCTATTGGTGGTGCCGATGCGAAGTTTAATGCCGAGTTTACGTGCCCTTACGGCAACGGCGGCATCAGGGAACACATGCAAGATGGTGTCCGGAACCTGGCCGCAAATAGTTGCTTTACCTGTTAGGAAATCTTCCCGGTCAATAAATTCATCTATATATTCACAGGCAAGAATAACAGGGCGTGTATAGGCACGGCCCATAAAGCCGATTTTAGCAGATGGGAAATATTGTTTTAATACGGCTGCCAGGGGCAGTGTCAACACGACATCGCCAATACTGTCGGTACGACTGATAATAATATTTGATGGAGTTTGTGCCAATAGTTTGCCCGGAAAATCGAGTTTGCCGTTCTGCCTTCGGTTTTAGCCATGCAATTGTTAAAATTGCCGCTGCTTTTTTATGCAGCATAACGCGCTAAAATTATTTCTTTTTTTCTTAAACCCTGTCCTTGTTTTATTGTAATAGGCAACGCTTAACGATCCATACAGCCGGATTGCTGGTAAATTAGTTACTTTGCAGCGAATCTACCGTGGTCGTAAGGGCTGCGGTAGATTTTTAATAGACACCCATAACAATGAAGCGATTTTCAAGAATATTTTTTTACCTGCGGGATCAGAAATCAAACATTGCCCTTTATTTTCTTTTCAATCTTTTGTCCATTGTTTTTTCCCTGGTATCATTGGCAAGCGTGGTACCGTTTTTACAATTGCTGTTCGGGCTGGAAAAGCTTTCCACTGTTAAACCGGTATGGTCCGTTTCTGTAAATGGTTTGCTGCAGTATTTCAAATTTTATTTAAGTACGCTCATCCGGGATCATGGTCCGATGCATGCGTTGGCGGCTATCTGTATTGTTGTGGTCATTTCAATTTTTCTGAAAAACCTGTTTTATTATCTAACGTTAAGAACTGTTTCCCCTATCAGAAATCATGTTATGACCCGTTTAAGAGCCGATATGTATGCCAAAATACTGATGCTGCCAATCGGTTATTTTACCGAACAACGCAAGGGTGATATTATCAGCCGTATGAGCAATGATACCAATGAAGTGGAATGGAGTATTATGGGCACCCTGGAAGGTTTGATAAGAGATCCTTTAAATATTCTGGTGATACTGGCGATGCTGGTTTACCTCAGTCCCTTATTATCTCTTTTTTTGCTGGTGTTGCTGCCGCTTACAGGCTTTATTATAGGACGTGTTAGCCGGAGCCTCAAAACCCAATCGAATACTGCACAGGAATACCTGGGTGTATTGATGTCGATACTCGACGAAACGCTTTCCGGGTTACGCGTGATAAAAGCATTTACTGCTGAAAAATTATTAGGTCGGCGTTTTTTTAATACCAATAGTGATTTGAACCATATCAGGAATAAAATGAATTTCAGGCGCGATTTGGCATCGCCGCTGTCCGAATTCCTGGGTGTATTGGTATTGGTGGCTATTCTCTGGTTTGGAGGCCAATTGGTTTTTAACCACGGTGGAGGATTAAACCCAGACACGTTTATTCTGTATATTTTGTCGTTCACTCAAATTATCAACCCGGCCAAGTCATTGTCAACCGCATTTTATAATGCACAGCGGGGGTCGGCAGCCATACAACGTATTGAGGAAGTTCTTAAGACACCGGTTACGATTACAGATAAACCGGATGCAAAAGAGTTGCAGCACTTCTCACAGCGGATAGAATTCAGGAACGTGAGTTTTGCCTATGAAGAAGTAACCATTTTAAAAAACATCAACCTGGTTATTGAAAAAGGAACCACGGTAGCACTGGTAGGTTCGTCGGGGTCGGGCAAATCTACTCTGGCAGATCTCATTCCCCGCTTTCACGATGTCAGCAGCGGTGAGTTGTTGATCGATGGCATCAATATAAAAGACTATACGGTTCATTCTATCCGCAGCCAGATGGGTATTGTAACCCAGGAGCCGATTCTTTTTAACGACAGTATCGCCGGCAACATTACATTGGGCAAGCCCGATGCAGATATGGCTGCTATAGAAAAGGCTGCAAAAGTGGCGAATGCATTCCAGTTTATCAGCAATAAGGAAGAAGGTTTTGACACCAATATCGGCGATCGGGGCAGCAAGCTGAGTGGCGGCGAAAGGCAAAGGCTCACCATTGCAAGGGCCGTTCTTAAAAACCCGCCGATTTTAATTTTTGATGAAGCTACTTCCTCACTCGATACAGAAAGCGAGCGGCTGGTGCAGGATGCCATTAACCATGTAATGCAAAACCGCACTTCGCTGGTAATTGCGCACCGGCTTTCTACCGTGCGCCATGCCAATGAAATTATTGTATTGCAGAAAGGAGAGATTGCAGAGCGTGGTACCCACGACCAGTTGCTGGCAAAAGCTGGGATCTATAAGAAATTGATTGATATGCAGGAGGTGAAGTAGTTCTTAGTGCTGAGCCTGTAGTTCATAGTCCTTTTGACCAGCGTACACCAGAACTCCGGATAGACACTATTTGATAAGCTTATAATTCTTATATTCTCCAATCTTAAATCCCAAAACGTCTTCGATGGGTTGTAAGATCCGGTCTTTCAGTTTCCAAACCGCTTTTCCGGGATTGTATGTGTAACTCCAGTTTTGTTCCTTAATTTTTGCATGCATCAGTTGGGGATGGGTTCCTTGAAAAAGTGTTACGCGGTCAACATTATCCGGTGTGGATTCATTTGCTTCCTGTTCCTTTTCTAAAATATCTTTTGGTTTGTAATAACCACCAAACTGGCTGGCTTTTTTTTTAAACCCCTCCGGTGGCCGTACGCCATTGTAATGATAAACCGGTGCGTCAATTTTTTTAACGTGTAATTTTTCTCCTTTTTCGAGTCCCTGTTCATACGCTTCTATGGAACTGTATTTCCGGAAACCCTGCGAATCGCGGTAAGAGCGAATGCCCGGTATATTCCTGAAAATGCGTATTTCATGCAGGTGAACGCGCCGCGAATTCCTGATATAATTGTACGAACCCCAGAAATGCAGGAAGGGCAGGATAAAACCCTCCACTTTTTTATCAGCCTCATTTAATTCAATGGCCTGTTTAATTTTTGGCAGATCGTTTTCATGTATTACTTCATCGGCCTGTATATGAAATGCCCAGTCGCCACTAATAGCATCCAATGCAAGATTGGTTTGTTGCGCAAAGATTTTTCCGCCTTCTTTCAATTGCGGATCCCAAACCGTATCAATAATTTTAATTTTATCTGTGGGCAGGTTTTCTATTGCTTCCCTTGTACCATCTGTTGAATCACCCACCGCAACAATGAACTCATTACAGACCGGCAATATAGATTGAAAGGCCTCCAGGAAAGGCACACCGTAATCAAAACCGTTTTTTATATAGGAAAACCCGGAAATCTTCATGCTATATTAATTTGAGAATATTGCAATTTAAGTATCCCTTGGGTGGAATAAAGCATGCTGCACAGTTTTTGTTAAAAAAATAAGCAGGATGAATGGGTAATAAATTATTTACCCTGAAATTTGCGGTTCGTTTGGTATTGTATAAAGTGTCTTGTCAATTTTCTTTAGCGGTATGATTAATTTTATTCCCATATTTCCACTTGGCATCGTTGTATATCCCGGTGAAAACCTGAACCTGCATATTTTTGAACCCCGGTATAAACAACTGGTTACAGAATGTTTCACAGAAAAGAAGATGTTTGGCATCCCGGCTGTTATCAATAACCATTTGAATGAAATGGGTACACTGGTCGAGATAAACGAAATCTCCCATACCTACGATAACGGGGAAATGGATATCCGCACCACCGGTATAAAGGTTTTTCGCGTGCTGGAAATTATTAAACAGGTGCCTGATAAGCTATATAGCGGGGCTATTGTAAATTATCCTGAAAATACGGAAGATGCGGGCGCAAAAGATATGATGAACAAGGTAATAAAGGCAGTGCGCGAACTGCATGCAAAACTGAAGATAAAAAAAGAGTTCGGCCGACCCGATGAAGCGCTGAAAAGTTATGATATTGCACACCATGCCGGCATGTCGCTCCAGGAAGAATATGAACTGCTGGGTTTGCTGCAGGAGATTCAGAGACAGGAATACCTTAAACGCCACCTGGCAAAAGTGTTACCGGTGGTAGCAGAAATGGATGAGCTAAAGGAAAAGATCAAGCTCAACGGACATTTTAAGAATTTGTCATCGATGGACTTTGATATTTGATAGCTGTTTGTGAAAGGCGAGACAGGTTGTGTGCCAAATAAAGTGATGTGGGAACGATGATTCAATAGTATTTCAAAAAGTAAAAACATAGTTCTTGGCCAACAAAACCCTTTGCCTCGATTTTGGAAATACCCGTTTAAAATATGCTGTATTTGATGACGACCTTCAAACGGCCGCTGCCGTACTGGAAGACGGGACTCCCGCTGCGCTTGAAAAAATTTTAAATATTCATCAGCCTTCTGCATCTATATTGTCTTCTGTTATCAATCATGATCCAGGCATAGAAGCGTTGTTGCAGCAGCGCACGCAATTTCATAAATTGTCTCATCTTACGGTATTGCCTTTTACAACGCCGGTGGGCAAGCCAGAGACAATCGGGGCAGACCGGTTGGCATTGTGTGCGGCGGCCGTTCAGTTGTTCCCTGCAGGCAATAACCTGGTGATTGCGCTGGGCACCTGTATTACGTATAATTTTATCAATAAGTTTCATGAGTTTACGGGTGGCGGTATTTCACCGGGAATGGATATGCGCTTTAAATCGTTGAATACCTTTACTGCACTTTTGCCGGTTATTAAGGAAGACTGGAACTTTCCATTGATTGGCTATGATACACGTACTAATATTCTAAGCGGCGTTATTTTGGGAATGGCAAAAGAGATAGATGGTTTTATTAATGCGTATGCAGAACGATATGGTAACTTTAACGTGCTTTTAACCGGTGGCAATTGTGCCTATTTTGTGCCCCATCTTAAAAACAGGATATTTGCAGATCCTGATTTGTTGTTCAAGGGCCTGTATGCTATCAGCGGGCATAATAACCGGTAATGCTGACCCCGGATCATACTACAAATATGTTTATCAAATGCAGAAGTATGGCAGTACGCATGGTCCTTTTTGCGGGCTGTTTTATTGTATGTGCATGTGAGAATAATATAAAAGATATTCCTAACCTGCACGATAAACGTACCGCGCTGGATGAGGGCCGCAATATACAGGTGTATTTGAGCCAGAATGGCAAGGTAAAAGGAAGGCTTACTGCGCCGCTGATGTATATCTTCCAGGCGGATTCTCCCTACACCGAATTTCCCAAAGGCCTGCATGTTGATTTTTATAATGATTCCCTTATAAAAGAAAGCCAACTGGATGCGAAGTATGGAAAGGACCGCACCTGGGAAAATAAAGTATTCCTGAAAGACAGTGTGGTAGTGATTAATGTATTAAAAGGCGATACCCTGCGCTGCGAAGAATTATGGTGGGACAAAAACACCCAAAAATTCTACACCGATAAACCCGCCCGCTACAGCCAGAAAGATAAGTTTGTCAATTATGGCAAAAACGGACTGGAAGCAAAACAGGATCTCAGCAACCTGGTCTTCTACGAAAACAAAGGCACCCTGCCTGTTCCAAAAGATAGCACACAATAAAATTATAGTCAGTACGCCCCGGCCTCCGGCCGGCCGGATATCCAGCTTTAAAAAAATAATTAATCAAACGTTTGTTTAATATTAAACAAACGTTTAACTTTGCGCTTTATTCATTTATTATGACAGATAAGAAAGCGCATATTATTAACAACGCCATTGATCTTTTTGCTGAAAAAGGTTTTGAAGGCACTTCTATCAGGGACTTGGCTACCCGGGCGGGGGTGAATGTTGCGATGGTCAACTATTATTTCGGGTCAAAGGAAAAATTGTTTGAAAGCATGGTAGCGGAACGTGCTTCTTATACCCGGGGCCTGCTGGATGAAATTGCCAATAATCCAACCTATTCGGATATAGAAAAAATTGAACACATTGTAGATAGTTACATCAACAAGCTTTTTACCAATCGCAAGTTTCACCGCGTGCTGCACCAGGAAATGATGCTGAGTCACCGGGAGACCCTGCAGCAATCAATCGTAGATCATCTCTACCCCAACAGCCTTATCATTAAGAATATAATAGAAGCGGGTATTAAAAAGGGGGCCTTCAAAAAAGTGGACGCACCACTTGTTATTGCCACCATGCATGGCACCATTAACCAGGTGTTGTTATCAAAAAGAATGTGCAACAAATTATTGAATAAGGATGAGCACTACATACCCTACGAAGATCCGCGTTTTACCAAAAGGTTAAGCGATCATTTAAAGCAATTGATGCGCGCGCATCTGCTTCCACAATTATAAACAACAAATACTACAGCAAGATGGAAAATCAGGAATTACCGGCAACAAAGAAAAAATCACCCCTGCGGTTTGTAATCATAGGCATTGTTTTATTGGTGGCAGGCATCTACGCGTTTAAAAAAATATCATTTGCGCTGGCGCATGAAACAACCGACAATTCGCAGGTAGAGGCGCAGATATCGCCTGTACTGCCAAGAGTGGCCGGTTATGTTAAATCAATCGCCGTAAATGACTATGATTCCGTAAAGACCGGCCAGTTGCTGGTTGAACTGGACGATGAAGAACTGCAAACCCAGCTGGCACAAATGCAGGCCGATTATAAAGTAGCCGAAACAGATATCATTAACGCGAAGGCTGGGTTCAACAATGCCGTGGTTTCGTTGAAAGGCAATAAAGGTGCCATTACACTGAATGATGTAAAAGTGCAGCAGGCAGAAGATGATTATAACCGCAATAAGAATTTATTTGCAGATCAGGCCATCACAAAAAAACAGCTTGATGATAGCCGTTATGCGCTACAACAAGCCAGTCAGCAGGTTAACAACAGCCAGAGCGATCTGGGAACGGCCCAAAGCCGGATTGCTGTTTTACAATCATCTATCCAGAAGGCCGAGGCCCAGCTCGCAGTAAAAAAAGCCATTATTGAACAGCAGAAATTGAAAATATCATATACAAAAATTTATGCACCGCAGGCTGGTAAAATTGGTAAAAGAAATATCACCGGCGGCCAGTTTGTACAGGCGGGCAGCCCGCTGTTTTCCATTGTAAACGACAGTACCTATTGGATTGTGGCCAATTTCAAAGAAACGCAAATAAAGAAATTTTATCCCGGGCAGAACGCAGACATAGAGCTGGATGCTTATCCCGGTTTAAAAATCAAAGGCTCAATTGAAAGCGTTAGTGATGCTACGGGTGCCAAATTTTCATTGCTCCCTCCCGATAATGCGAGTGGCAATTTTGTAAAAGTGACCCAGCGCGTTCCGGTAAAAATCAATATCAGCAATATTAACCAGTACAGGAATATCCTTCGTGCGGGTTTGAGCGCATACATAGTTGTGCCCACCAAATAAATGTAAAAACATGGCTACGCCCAAAGGTTTTGCACGAACCATCATTGTTATCACCACCATTGCCGCCGCTATTATGGAGTTGATTGATACCTCCATTGTAAATGTGGCGCTGAACGATATGAGCGGAAGTCTTGGTGTAAGCATTGAGGACATTAGCTGGGTAATCACCGCTTATGCCATCGCCAATGTGATCATTATTCCCCTCACGGGTTTCCTGGCTGAATATTTTGGAAGAAAGAATTACTACATCGCATCAATGATCATTTTTACCGTTGCGTCTTACCTCTGCGGGCAATCAGGCAGCCTGGTAGAAATTATCATCTGGCGATTTGTACAGGGTGTGGGCGGTGGTGCGCTGCTGTCTACCTCGCAGGCTATTTTGTTTGATGCCTTTGAGGTAAAAGACCGGCCCATTGCTTCGGGCTTATTTGGAATGGGCATCGTACTGGGCCCTACACTGGGTCCAACCCTGGGAGGTTATATTATGGAAAGCTATAGCTGGCCATTAATATTCATGATCAATATCCCTATCGGTATTATTGCAACCATACTGGCTTACACATTTATCGATAAAAAAGAAGAAGAAGGAAAAAAGAAAAAGCAAATCAAGATAGATTACAGTGGCATTTTATTGCTGATGGTGGGCATTGGTTGCCTGCAGTTTGTGCTGGAGCGCGGCGATGCAGAAGATTGGTTTAACAGCCAGGCAATCAGGATATGCAGCGGGCTCGCCATAGCTGGCATCATCAGTTTTATCTGGTACGAGCTCAGTATTGAAAAGCCGGCAGTGAACCTGCGCGTGCTCAATAATACCAACCTGGCTTTTACCACCATCTTCACCTTTGTAGTGGGCGTGGGCTTGTATACATCAGTCTTTGTGTTTCCGGTATTGGCACAACGGGTGCTGGGCTATACGCCGCTGGAAACCGGCCTCACACTTCTTGCGCCAACTATGATTACAGTGATACTGATGCCGGTGATAGGTATGCTCATGGGCAAAGGCGTAAAGCCGATACCCTTTGTAATTGCCGGCTTCCTGTTGTTTGCCGGTTATGCCTGGTATAGTTCCAAAGTAAGCCCCGACGTAAGCAGGCAGGATTTCTTTTTCCCTTTTGCACTAAGGGCTATTGGCATGAGCATGGTGCAATTACCGCTGATCAACCAGGCAGTAGCCGGGTTACAGCCAAAAGATTATGCTTCCGGAATTGCGCTCAATAATATGACGCGCCAATTGGGAGGGGCGTTCGGTATCGCTATGGCCAATAATTATGTATCACGCACCTATGCACAACACCGGCTCGATCTGATCGGCACCCTTGCGCAGGGTTCCGCCGCCCTGACGGAACATACCAATAACCTTACACAAAATTTTGTGAACAAGGCGGGTATTGATGTGGGTACCGCCACCACAAAAGCCTACGGAATGATCAATAATGCGGTGGACAGGCAGGCGTATTACCTCGCTTACCTGGACACTTTCCGGCTGGTGGCCTTATTTTTTATTGTTGTTATTCCGCTGGTTGTTTTTTTACGTACAAAGAAAACCGTTCCGTCAAACACGGCTGCGGCAAAGGCGGCCATTGCAGAAGCACATTAATTTAAAAACTAATTGGATGAAAAAGATATTGATAACCGTTATAACAATTGCCTCTGCTTATTTTATACAGGCACAGGCAACGGTCAATGCTGAATTAAAAGGTTTAATTAACCAGTCGTTTGCTTATTTCCCCAGGATCAAAGAAGCAGAAAATACAGTAGAAACTGCTAAACAAAGACTGGAAATAGCAAAAAACAATCTTCCGGTATTGGATGCCAATGCCAGTTATAATTTTGTAGAACCCAAAATTGTGCTGCCCCTGGAAGTAAATGGGAAAACCCAGGAATTCCAGTTTGCACCGGTGCATAATTTCAACGCCAATATTGAAGCCAGCTATACGCTATTCGACTTTGGCCGGTTGAAAGCAGCTATTCAAAAATCGAAAGACGATATCCAATACGCACAACATAATACAGACAACGCTAAAATGCAACTGGCTAACCAGGTTGCCAATATCTATTACAATATTATCTATTTTCAGAAAGCTATCGTAATAGAAGATAGTGTAATTGCCTATCTCAACGATAACAAACACATTGTAGAAAGCAAGTTAAAAAACGGGGATGCTATCAAGCTGGATCTGCTGAGCATACAATCGCAACTGGATGCGGAGGAAAACAAGAAAGTGGATCTGTTTAATTACCTGAAAAAACAGCAAAATTTATTGCAGTATACCACGGGCAACAGCAGCATAGCGGCATCGGGCTTTGATTTTGAGCTTCCATTGAAAGAAGCAACAGAAGCATTGGCGGATGCAAAGATTAACAACCCCGAATTTGTGCTGGCCAATGATAAAATAGTGCAATCAAAAAACGAAATGGCAATTGCCAGG
>Ga0068860_100004516_pt1 | contig 14200 bp, 11 predicted proteins | sample KBSSwiS32_FD_66597 | JGI IMG/M metagenome (GOLD analysis project Ga0068860, IMG submission 66597) | Switchgrass rhizosphere microbial communities from Kellogg Biological Station, Michigan, USA - KBS Switchgrass S3-2 | ecosystem: Host-associated > Plants > Roots > Rhizosphere > Soil ... | reverse complement strand
CCTCACCAAGATGCTGACCGCGCCGCCCGACCCGCCGGTGCTGATGGTCCGCGCGATGATCGGCGCCGGCAAGGGGGGCAAGACCCAGGGCGAGCTGCGGCCGGTGTACGAGATCCAGGGCGCCTCCGACCTCGCCGCCAGCGCCAAGGGCGGCGGACCCTACGCGTTCGTCTTCAAGGCCGCGGGGGACAAGGTGCTGGCGCGCTTCCCGTTCAACCCGCGCCAGGCGGACATCGAGACCAAGGCCAAGCTGGAGGTGACGTCCTTCGTGGGGCGGGTGCCCATCGTCCCCGGCTGGACGTCGCTGGAGCTGCAGGGGCCGGGCGGCGCGGTGCTGGACAAGAAGGTGCGCTCGGAGACGCCGCCGCAGGTGGCCATCGACACGCCCAAGGACCTGGCGCGGGTGGTGCCGTCGCAGCCGGGGAACAAGGTGAAGGTGTTCTGGACCGCCAAGCCGGCGGTGCCGTCGCTGGCGCTGCTCTCCTCGGTGCTCTACTCGTCCGACCGCGGCGCGCACTGGACGGACCAGGCGTTCGAGATCCCCGGCAATACGCTGGAGGTGCAGCTGGACCCCAAGGCCACCGAGCACCTGATCAAGATCGTCACCACCGACGGCACCCGGAGCGCGGAGGCGCTCATCCGCCTCCTCACCGCCGCTCCGCCGACGCCGGGGAAGTGACGCTCAGATCCACAGCGCGCGGGGGATGAAGGTCCAGTCCTCCGCGCGCACCCGGGGCCCGAGCGGGTGGATCATCGGCAGCGCCTGGTCGCGCGGGACGAGGCGCCCGGACGCGGACTCCGGCGACCAGCCCTCCGGCAGCGGGCACTTCCACAGGTGCACCGCGCCCAGGCCCGTGGCGGCCGCGGCGCGGCGGGCCGCCTCGACCAGCGCCGAGGCCGCCTCCGCCGTCTCCGCGCGCAGCAGGAGGAGATAGAGCCGGTCCGAGCGCAGGTTCCCGGTCCAGATGACCACGCCGTCCCGGTGTCGCGCGCCGCAGCCGGGCGCGCGCGGGCGGCCCAGTACCTCGGCGTAGATGCGCTCGCGCTCGCGGTGCCAGTCCAGTTGCTCCGCCGACGGCCAGACCAGGAACCCGCGCGGAGGATCCACGACGCGGACACCTCCCGCGAGTTGGTGGGCCGCCTCGTTCAGCCGCTCCTCGCGGGCCTCGCCGGCGCCCGGAGAGTCATCCACCGCGAACCCGCGCCGGGGCGGCGGCGGCGCGCACGCCAGCACGCGCGCCAGCTCCTCCTCCGGCGCCGGCTCGGCGGCGCCCGGCCCGGCGGCGGTCGAGGGCGGGAAGACGAGATCCTCGTCCCACTCGCGGCGCGCGGCGTACCCGGCGCGCTCGTAGATGCCGGCCCCGACCTCGCTGAAGAGGATGAACGCCTGCGCCAGCCGGTCCTCGGCGGAGAGGCGCGCGTGGACCCGCCGGAGCAGCTCCGTCGCGTGGCCGCGGCCGCGGTGGCGCTCCTCGGTGAAGACGCTGGCCACGCCGTAGCTCGTCCCGGCCTCGCTCCCCGCGGTGCTCCGCATGGCGAACGTCTCGCACGAGCTGAGCACCTCCCCGCCCTCGCGGAGGAACCACGTCCGCATCCCCGCGGACCACGGGTGCGCGCGGAGCCGGCGCTCGCGACGAAGCCAGGAATCCAGGTCCAGCGGCGCTCCCCAGGGAGCGTGCGTGAGGAGGTCGCGGGCGACCTTCTCCTCCTCTGAGGCCTCGCTCAGCTCCACCCGAGGACCTCCAGTCGGAAATGCTTTTCTTTTGGGCGCGAGACGCTAGGGTGCGCCGCCATTCCGGACGGAGCCATCACCATGAACGTCAAGGTTACCTGGATCGCGCGGCTCGCCACCGCGGCGGTCGCGCTGGCGGCGCTCTCCGCGCACGCGCAGACGGACGACCACGACTTCGAGCTGGAGCGCTTGCAGCTCAACCCCAGCGCCAGCGGGGCCCTCGCCGTCTGGGACGGCACGCTGATGACGCCGGGCAGCATCCGCGTGGGGGCCGCCGGACACTACGAGTACGCGCCGCTGGTGCTGCACCGCCCGGACGGCTTCCCGTTCGGCATCCTGGTGAAGGAGCGCGCCACCATCCACGCCACCTTCGCCTTCGCGGCGAACGAGTGGATCGAGGTCGACGGGCAGGTGCCGTGGGTCTTCTTCAGCAACGGGCTGACGACGGCGGGGCTGGACGTGCCGCGCGGCAAGGAGTTCGCCACGCCGTGGTTGAGCGCGCGCTTCCCCATCTACCGCAAGGGCCAGTACGGCGTGGACCTCCCGTTCCGGGTGGGCGGCGAGCTGTCGCTGGGCCTCCCCATCGGCCCGCGCGACCTCTACACCAACCCGGGCGCCGTGAGCTTCATCCCGCGGCTGGCGGCGGGCTTCACCCTGGGGCAGATCGAGGGCGCCTTCGAGCTGAGCGGGCTCTTCCGGCCCCAGGCGTCGCTGGAGAGCTTCTCCGGCTCGACCTTCGACCGCGCGCTCAACACCTGGACCGCGGCGCTGGCCATGAACACCGGCGGGACGGGCGCGAAGGTGGAGGTGACCACCCGGTTCGCGCGGAACTTCTTCGCGCCGGGCTGGGGCGCGGAGATCCAGGGCGGCCTGCGGCTGCCGTTCTCGCCCCGCGGGCCGGAGCTGTTCCTGGAGGCCGGCCCCGGCGTGGGCAGCCTCATCGGCCAGCCCACCTTCCGCGTGTACGCGGGCCTCGCGTTCGGCGGTTCGCAGAAGCTGCTGGGCGGGCCGGAGTCGCCGGCCGCCGCTCCCTCCACCGCCACGATGGAGATGCCCGGGCCCGCTCCAGCACCGGCTCCAGCGCCGGCACCGGCCCCGGTACCGGAGGCCCCGGCCCCCGCGCCGACTCCGGAAGCGCCTCCGGCCCCGCAGGGGTAGCGCCACCGCGGCGGATGGAAGCACGCATCACCGAGCTGGAGCTGCGCTTCACCGAACAGGAGCGCCTCCTCCAGGAGCTGTCCGGCGTCCTCTTCGCCCAGCAGCAGGAGCTGGACGCGCTGCGCGCCCGGGTCGCCTTCCTGGAGAAGAAGCTCCAGGGGGAGCCGGGCCTCGTCGACCCCGCCACCGACAAGGACCCGCCGCCGCACTACTAGAGGAGGGGGCACCACCACACCGTCCGGAGCCAGCCGGGCGAGGTGTACCGGGTGGTACCGGGCCAGGTGTGGAAGCCGTCCAGCACCGGGCCCAGGGTCGCGCCCAGCAGCAGGAGCGGCCCGGCCGCAGATCTCCAACGCATGCCGTGGAGCGTACCTCTCCCCCCGGGATAGAGTCGCCCCCATGCGCCGAGCCGTCCTCCCTTGCTCGAGCGGCATGGCCCCCGCGCTGCTCGCGATGCTTGCGCTCGCCGGGTGCGCTGACCGCTTCCCTCCGCCCCCCATCATCAACAGCATCTCGCCCACCTCCGGCCAGGTGGACCAGTCGCAGTCGATGGAGATCTTCGGGTCCGGCTTCGCGGTGCGGGTGTTCACCGACTTCAGCGACCCGAACCAGAGCCGGACCGACGACACCTACGTGGTCAAGATCGGCGGGGTCGCCCTCACCGGCGTCCAGCACCTCTCCACCGACGAGCTGACCGGCACGCTGCCGGCCGGCGTCACCCCGGGGAACAACGACCTGGAGGTGACCGACCCCTGGGGCCGGACGGTGACGGTGCCGGCGGCGTACTTCGGCGTTCCCACCGGCGGGCTGCCCACCGCGCTGGCGGTCCTCGGCCCGGCCAACGTGCCCATCGGCACCTGCCAGCAGGTGACGGTGGAGCAGCGCAACGCCGCCGGCGCGGCGACCGTGAGCCTGACGCCGACCCCGGTGGCGCTGGACACCACCCCGGCCTCGGCGTTCGGCATCTTCAGCGACGGCAGCTGCGGCACGGCCGTCACCTCCACCACCATCGACGTTGGCCAGACCCAGGTGCTGGTCTACGTGCGCGCCACCGACCGCGTCTCGGCGTCGCTGGTCGCCTCGTCCACCGGCCTCACCAACGGCACCCACGCGTTCGTGTTCGGCCCCACCCGCCTGGCGTTCACCAACGCCGCCATCACCGCCAACGTGGGCGTCTGCGTCAACGCGCCGCTGACCCTCGAGACGCGCGATCCGGCCGGCGTCGCGTCCGCGGTGGCCACGGACACCGTGGTCAATCTGGCGGCGCCCTCCAACCTCGCCCTCTTCACCTCCAACACGTGCAGCACCCCGGCGACGACAGTCACCGTCCCGGCGATGGGCACCACCTCCACCTCCTTCTTCATCAAGGGGCTGGCGGCCGGGACCTTCACCATCACCGCCTCCTCCTCGGGCTACACCAACGCCACCCAGCCGGAGGTGATGCAGGCCAACACCATCTTCGTCTTCTCCAGCATTGGCCCTCAGCAGGGCGTCGCCACGCCCTTCCCGGTCACCATCGAGGCGCAGGACGGGCTGGGCAACCTGGTGACCACCTTCACCGGCACTCCCGCGCTGACCGGGCTGGGCGGCACCACCGTCACGTGCGCCTACAATTGCAACAACAACGGCGTCAACACGACGGGCTTCACCCTCGGGGGCTGGTCCGGGTGGGTGTCCGCCAACACCTCCGTCGCCTCGGCGCAGATCCACGCGGCGTCGGGGTCGACCACCGGCGACTCCAACTTCTTCCAGGTGCTCTCGCCGGACGCCGGCTTCTCCGCGCCGACCGCGCGCCTGATGGTCCATCCGGGCGCGGTGAACGCCACCGGCGATACCGTGACGCTGGACGCCCGGCTGTCCTCCGACTACGGCCAGGGCAACCTGGAGTACAGCTTCGACAAGGACGGCACCGCCGCCAGCGCGCCCGGCACCACGCCCTGGACGAACTGGGGCAACTCGGGGACCTTCAACGCCACCGGCTACACGACGGGCGTCTGGCAGCCGCGGGTGGCGGTGCGCAAGCAGGGCGACACCGTCGTCTCCTACGCCAGCGCCACCGTGGCGGCCACCACCACCACGTTCTGCCTGGTGACGACCACCAGCATGATCGACGACGGCGCCATGAGCTGCAGCAACGGCACCAAGTTCGGCACGGACAACGCGATCTCCCTCCCGGAGGCCATCGCGCTCACCAACGGCGGCTCCAGCCGGGCGATCACCACCAACACGCCCCTCCGCTTCGTCTTCGACCCGTTGCACCCCCTGCCCGCGGTCGACAGCGCCAACTGGATCTCCTTCGCCTCCGGCACCCAGCTGGTGAACAACCCTCTCCCCCTCAACGGCGCCGGCGCGCTCCTGGCCAACGCGGACATCTCGGGACCGGCCAACTGGGACGTGATGAGCAACGCCACCATCCAGGACACCGTGCTCCGCGACGGCGCGTCGCTGTCCACGGGCGTGGCGCTCACGCTGTCGCGGGTGCTGGCGTTCCATTGCCCGGCGAGCAACGCGTGCGTCCGGTCCGTGGCGTCCACCGGATCGCTCCGGGTGCTGTTCAGCCAGTTCATCGACGTGCCCGCCGAGGCGCTCCGGATCAGCTCCGGCTCCTGCGGAGCCAACGCGGTGGAGGTCCTGGGCAGCACCTTCACCCGGACGGCCACCGGCATCCGCGACGACTGCACCTCCGCCTCCAGCTCGCTCATCCGCCACGCCACCTTCCACGGCGGCGGCACCGGCATCCTCTACGCGGGCGGCAGCGGCCACGTGCTGCAGAACAGCGTCTTCTCGTCCAACGCCAACGCCACCAACTGCGGCGCCGCCACCTTCACCACCCGCGACAACAACCTGCTGTTCGGGAACGCCTCCGACGGCTGCGCCAGCACCTCCGACCCGAACACCCTCTCCGCCGACCCGCTCTACTTCCTCCCGGAGGTCGGCGACCTGCGCGACCGCTCGAACAGCCCGGCGCGCGACTCCGCCGCCGCCGGCGGCCTGGACGTGAACGACACCGCCCCCGGCCTGTTCTTCGGCGCCGGGCCTGACCGCGGAGGCCGAGAGACGCCTTGAGACGCGGCGCCGGCCAGCTCCTGGGCCTCGTGGCGCTCGCCGCGGCGCTGGCGGCCCTGGCGTGCGGGGAGGACGACTCCAACCGCTCCGCCACCCTCCACTCGCTGGACGAGATCATCGCCACCTGCTCGGCCACCTCCGGGCCGGTGGAGGTGAAGCGGCGGGGCGAGGGCTTCTGGGGGAACGCGGTGGTCGGCTCGGTGTTCAGGCCGGGCGACTGGCTGCGCGCGGGCGCCGGCGCCTACGCGCGGGTGGAGTTCCTGGGCAGCGGCGCGCTGGAGATGGACGAGAACGCCACCATCATCCTCGACCAGCAGGAGGCGCCGGCCGCCCCCGACGGCGGCGCCCCGGCCGGGAAGATGGCGCTGGTGGCGGTGGAGTCGGGCGCGGTCCGCGGCCTGATGCAGGCGGCCGGGGGCGGCGCCCCGCGCGCGCTGGGCTTCGCCACCGCGGACGGCCAGCGCGGCCAGCTGGAGGCCAACGAAGGCCAGGGCCCGGTGGAGTTCAGCCTCACCCGCCGCGACAAGAAGACGGAGGTGGCGGTCAGCTCCGGCGAGGCCACGCTGGCCTTCTCCGGCGAGCGGCGCACCCTCAAGGAGGGCATCGCCGAGGAGCTGGACCTGGGCCACCTGACCGAGGTGGTGCTGCTCAAGCCGCCCGCGCTCGCCGCGCCGCGCCCGGAGGTCCGCCTCCTCTACGCGCCCGGCAAGCCGGTGCCGCTGCGCTGGGAGGCGGTGGAGGGCGCGTCCGGGTACCGGGTGCAGGTCGCGCGGGACGCCGCCTTCCGCTCGGTGGTGGAGACGCGCGAGGTGGAGCGGAACGACTTCGGCTTCGTCCCCCGCGAGCCGACCGGGTACTCGTGGCGCATCGCCACCCGCGACCAGGCCGGGCGCCTGGGGACCTACTCCACCGGGCGGCGGCTGCACCTCGAGTCGAGCGCGCCCAGCGAGCACCTGATCGAGCCCGAGCCGGGCTCCGCCTACGGCTACGCGGGCGAGCCCATCCGGATCGCCTTCCGGTGGCGCGCCGAGCCCGGCATCCCCCAGTACAAGGTGGTGATCGCCCGCTCGCCCGAGCTGGAGCGCGAGCGCGTGGCCACCGAGTCCAGCCGGACCGACCACGCCGAGGTCGGGGGCCTCACCCCGGGCTCCTACTACTGGGGGGTGTTCGCGGTGGAGAGCGACGGGGACACCCGCCCCCTGCACCTCACCGCCCGCCCCCTGCTGGTGAAGCGGGTGTCCGCCTCCACGCTCCGCGTCACGAAGAAGGTACGCCCCTGGGGAGACTAAGCCGGGGTTCGTGGCAAGATGGTGAAGTCGGGGCCCCCTTGGCAGATCACCCTTCCCTACACGAAGTGAAGGTGAAGCTCGCCGCCACGACGGAGGATGAGCTGCGTCACGAGCTCAAGTCCGTCTCCGCGAACGGGCTCTTCGTGCCGGCGGAGCCGCCCCGCCCGCTGGGGTCGCGCGTCGCGCTCAAGCTGATGATGTCGGACGGGTTGCCGGGCGCGCTGGCGGAGGCGGTGATCTCCCGCCACATTGAACATGGCGGCGCGAAGGGAATGCTGCTGCGCATCACGCGCTGGGACGTGCGCCCGGAGCCGGGGTCGTCCTCGGCGCCGGCGCTGGGCGCCACGCCCTCCGGCGACGGCACGGAGCAGCCGCGCATCGCCTCCACCACCGCCGGCGGGGGCTTCCGCCTCCCGCCCTCCATCGCCGCCAAGGTGGCCACCGGCGCGCAGCGCGCGGTGACCTCCAGCGGAGGAGGTGGGGCCGCCGCCACCGCGACCGCGGCCGCCCGCGAGCCGGACCCGGCGCCGCCAGACCTGGCCAAGACCCTCCTCGATCCGGACGACCAGCTCGCCGGCGAGCCGCTGCCCACGCCCGCGCGCGAGCGCACGCCGCCGCCGCGGACGCCCATGCCGCGCACGGCGATCTCCGGCGAGAAGCGGGCCGCGGGCGCCTCGGGCCCCGCCATTCCGCGCACGGCGATCTCCGGCGAGAAGCGGGGGCCGATGACGCCGCGGCCCACGCCCGCCCCGCACCCGTCGGTGACGGCCGCCTCGCCCAGCGACACCCAGCCGCATGACCTGCCGGGGGACGACGAGCCCACGCCCGAGGAGCGCATGCCCGCCGCGGTGGCGCGCTCCGAGTCCGCGCCCATCACCGGCCCGGGCGCGGTGACGCGGGAGAAGGAGCCCAAGACGGGCGGGAGCGCGGGCGGGACGCCGGTCTCCCGCGAGGTGAAGACGGGGGAGAAGGGCGACAAGACCGACTCGCGCCCCGGCACGCCGGGGAAGGCGAAGAGCTCCGGCAGCGGGCTCCGGTCCTTCGACGTCCTCGGCCAGTACCAGCTGCTCAAGCGGCTGGGCGGCGGCGGGATGGCGGACGTCCACCTCGCGCGCGCCCAGCTCTCCGAGGGCGTGGACAAGCTGGTGGCGCTCAAGACGGTGCTCTCGCAGTTCGGCCCGTCCACGCCCTACGGCTCGATGTTCCTCCACGAGGCGCGGATCAGCGCCACGCTGCAGCACCCGAACCTGGTGCAGGTGTTCGCCTTCGGAGAGGCGCAGGGCCACCCGTACCTGGCCATGGAGTACATCCACGGGCGCGACCTGGCCGCGGTGCTCAAGGCGCACAAGCAGGCGCGGGCGCCCATCTCCCCCGCCTTCGCGGTGGCGGTGGTGATCGAGCTGTGCAAGGCGCTCTCGTACGTCCACGAGAAGAAGGACCTGGACGGCCGCGCGCTGGACCTGGTGCACCGCGACGTCAGCCCCGCCAACGTGGTGCTCTCCGCGCGCTCCGAGGTGAAGCTGATGGACTTCGGGGTGGCGGCGGCGAACGCGGAGGGCGCGCTCGGGCAGGGCCTGATGATCGGCAAGGCGGAGTACATGCCGCTGGAGCAGGCCATCGGCGGCAAGCCGGCGCCGGCGTGGGACCTGTTCTCGGCGGGCGTGGTGCTCTACGAGCTGCTCACGCTGCGCCGCCCGTACCCGAAGGTGACCGCGGACCAGTTCGTCCAGACGCGCCGCAACTTCGAGCGCATCCCGCCCAAGGACCTCATCCGCAGCATCCCCACCTCGCTGAGCAACCTGGCGCTGAAGGCCACCCACCCGGACCCGGAGCGGCGCCACGCCTCCGCGCGGGACCTGCAGCGCGCGCTGGAGGACCTGCAGCTGGAGATCGGCTTCCCGGACATCGGCGCGGAGGTTCAACGCCTTTTCGGGGACAAGCTCAAGGAGGAGGAGGAGGAGATCGAGCGGCTGATGGCGGAGGCCCGCCGCCGCTCCGCCCGCAGGGTGCCCGCGTTCCTGGCGCCGCTGGTCACCCGTTCGCGCGCGGTGCGCCGCCGCATCGCCGGGTCGCGGGTGATGGTGGAGCTGGCGCGCCGGCCCATGCTCCGGCTGGCCGCGCTGGGGACGCTGGTGCTGCTGGTGGGTGGGGGCGGGTTGCTCGCCGGCCGCACCATCTCGCGCGAGCGCGCCCTCTCCGCGCTGGTCGCCCAGGCGGACGCGCAGATCAAGGCCGGGCGGCTGGTGGGCGCCAACAACGACGAGGCGCTGGGGCTGCTGCTGAAGGCGCGCGATCTGGCGCCCAGGGACGACCGCGTGACGGGGCGGCTGGGCGCGCTGGCCGACAAGTTCGAGGCGCTGGCGGACGCCGCCACCCAGAAGGGCAACCGGGTGGAGGCCGCCGCGCACCTGGAGGCCACGGTGCAGGCGGACCCGACCCGCGCCCAGGCGCGCGACAAGCTGACGAAGATCGAGCAGGAGATCCGCGCGTCCTCCAAGATCCGGGTGCGCCCCTCGCCGTGAGGAGGCCGGCGCACATCGCGCTGCTCGCCCTCGCCGCGGCCGCCCCCGCCGCCGCCGCCACCACCGTCTCCCCGGAGCCGTCGCCCATCGTCCTGGGCCGCACGCAGGTGGTGTCGCTGGTGCTGCAGCTGGACCCGGCGCTCCAGTCCGCGCCCGGCACGCTCCGCGTCCGGTCCAGCGTGGGCGACGTGGGCGACCCGGTGGACGCGGGCGGGGGGAAGGTGCGGGTGAGCTACGCGCCCCCGCCCACCAAGTTCCCGCAGATGGCGCTGCTGGCCGTCTGGAAGGAGACCGCCGGTCCGGCCGAGGTCGAGTTCGTCCACCTCCCGCTCTACGGGGTCACCAAGCTGGAAGCCTCCAGCCGCCCGGGCGCGGAGCTGCGCGCGCGCGCCGGCGACGAGACGTACGGCCCCGCCATCGCCGGGAAGGACGGCCAGGCGGTCATCGCCGTCCCCATCCCCCCGGGCACCCGCGACGTGGTGCTGCTGGCCAAGGTGAGCGGCATCACCACCGAGCGGACGGTGGAGATGGAGACGCCGCCGTACAACCGGCTGGGGGCGGTGGTGACGCCGAGCGCGCTCACGTCCGCCTTCGACGGCGTGGGGCGGCTGGACGTGCTCTACGACGCCGGCGCGGTGGATCCGGCGGTGGTGCACGTCAAGGTCTCCGCGGGGGCGGTGACCTTCGAGCGAGCGGACGGCGCGCGGCTGCGCTACCGCTGGGAGCTGCGCGGCAAGCCCCCGCCGGAGGTGACCTTCACCGTCACCGCCGAGGGCGACCCCGCCTCCTCCGCCTCCTTCTCCGTCCGCCCCACCGCCGAAGAGCGCGGCGTCGCGGTGCGCGTGGGCGCGCGGGTGGGGGTCACCCATTCGCTGGGCGCGCTGGTGGGCCCGCGCGCCGCGCTGGACGGCTGGGCCTCGTTCAACCCCGGCGGCGTCCCGCTGGGCCTGGGGGTCACCGCCGGCTACGGCAGCGCCGAGCAGCCGATCACCGGCCCCACCGCGGCGCCGCTCACCCGCGCCGACGTGACGCTCCTCCCGGTGGCGCTGCGGGTGGGCTTCGCGCCCGTGCGCCTGGGCGGGGTCTCGCTCCTGGCGGGCGCGGGCTTTACCACCACCTTCACGCACTACCAGACGTTCGACGGCGCCGCCGGGACGGAGCCGGGCACCGACCTGTGGCGGCTGGCGCCCAGCGCGCTGCTGTTCGCCGGCGGCACCTGGAACCTGGGGCCCGGGCAGGCGTTCGGAGAGGTGGTGCTCTCCTGGGCCGGGGTGGACGACGCCAACTTCCGGGTGCAGGCGGGCGGGCTGGGCGTGGAGGTCGGCTACCGCTTCGACGTGCTGCGCGCGCGCTGAACGATCAGGCCTCGACGTCCTTCTTCGCCAGGTCCACCAGGCGCCGCGCGGCGTTCTCGATCTGCTTCAGGTCGTCCTCGGCCTCCGGCCACCGCCCGGCGAGCTGCGGCTTGAGCGTGGCCACGTGGCCCAAGAGCTCCGAGGCGCTGGCGATGACGCAGGAGCGCACCGCCGAGAGGTCCACCTCCTGGGTGCGGATCCGCGACAGCGGCAGGTGCTCCTCCAGGTGGCGGCGGAGATCGCCGGCGACCCTGGAGATCGCCTCCAGCGGCGGCTGCAGCTCGGTCGCCTGGCGCTCGGTGGCTCCCATCACCAGCAGCTCCGCGTAGCCGACCACGTGGTTCACCGGGTTGGCCAGGTCGTGCCGGAACTCGGCGAGGAAGCTTGGAGGCAGGGGAGTCGCCACGAGGCCCCGCACTATGCCACGGTGCCCGGACCATGCCGAGCTACACCGGCCTGCGCCCCGCCTCGCGCGCCGCCTCCGAGCGCGCTCGCGCGTCCAGCAAGAAGTCGGGCACGCGCTGCGAGGTGGCGCTGGCCCAGGCGCTGCGGCGGCTGCGGCTGTCGCCGGCGCTGTGCGCCGCCTCGCTCCCCGGCCGGCCGGACGTAGTGTTCACTCGACGACGGGTGGCGGTGTTCTGCGACGGCGACTTCTGGCACGGGCGCGGCCTGCGGAAGCGGCTGGAGCGGCTCTCCGCCGGGCACAACGCCGGCTACTGGGTGGAGAAGATCCGCGCCAACGTGGCGCGCGACCGCCGCAACCGGCGCCTGCTCCGCGACGCCGGCTGGACGGTGCTCCGCTTCTGGGAGAAGGACATCCTGCGCGACCCGGAGCTCATCGCGTCGCGGATCGCTCGCCTGTTGCGACCAGCGCCTGCACCGACCTCAGCGCGGCCATGTCGTGGGCGGGGACGATCAGCACGGACGGGTCGCGGCGGTGGAGGTGGTGCACCCGCCAGAGCGTCTCCGCCAGGAGCGGCCGGTTCCAGTCGGTGAGGTCGGAGGCCAGCTTCAGCTTGTGGCTGGGCCCCTCCACCGCGTCCATGGACCAGCCGGTGTCGCCGATGAAGAAGAGCCGCCGCCCCTTCACGCCGTTGAGGAAGACGCCCATGGAGCCGGGGGTGTGGCCGGGCATCGGCACCAGCACCACGCTCCCGTCGCCGAACCAGTCGTGGCTGGCGGGGAACTCCTCGTAGGCCGGGCCGTCGAACGCCACCGCCTCCAGCGCCGCGCCCGCCAGGTGGTCCGCCATCGACACCGGGGGGACGTCCTTCCCGAGGGAGCGGACGAACTCCAGCTCGCCCGGCCCCATCACCACCCGCGGGTGGTCCAGGTCGCGAACCCCGCCCGCGTGGTCCCAGTGGGAGTGGGTGAGCAGGATGAAGTCCAGCTTCGGCGAGCCCGCCTTCTTCAGCGCCTCTTCCAGCGAGCCCTCCGGCGTGTAGTCCAGCAGCAGCTGGGTGCTCCAGGAGAAGCGCTTCACGTCTTCCTTGCCGCGCGCGGAGACGCTGGCGTCGATGAGGAAGGTCGTCCCGTTGGGGTGCTTGACCAGGTAGGCGGCCTGGACGATCTCGACGGAGGAGAAGCAGGACTCCGCGCCGGCGGGGCCGCAGCGCGGCGCGCTGGTGTGCCCGGTCCGCAGCGGGGTGATCTCCAGCTCCACCTTGGCCCCCGGCTTCGGCGCGGCGTACTGCCACAGCTCCGGGCGGTCCGGGGCCATGGGCACCGTCAGGCAACCTTGGCCGGCCGCAGCCAGGCCCAGGGCGCACAGCGTCGCGAAGCGAGGGGTCATGGACGGAACTGTACTGCGGGTGAGCGCGGACGCGCGCCGCTCGTGCTCCTACCGCGCGTGGCGCCGGAGCTCGTACACGCGCAGCAGGCGGGCGGACGTGTCCAGCTCGTACAGCGCCTCGACCTTCCCGGTGCGGACGCTCCCGTACCGCTCGCCTTCCGTGAGCAGGTCCCGGAAGCCGATCACCCTCGCCATCCCGTTGAGCTGCTTCTCCAGGCTCCCGCGCGTCTTCGGCGGCAACTCATTCCACACGTCCATCGCCTCGGGGTTGAGGTGCACCTTGAACAGTGCGATCGCGCGCCTCTGGAGCTCGTTGGCCACGGGGAAACCCTGAGGCCCTGCGAGGTTCGTGCCGGACTACCCTCCCAGTGAAACCGCTCGCGGATGCTGCTCTTTCGCCCCGGACGGAGGCTCGGCCGGGGCGGCCGCCGGTAATGAGCTCAGCGCGGTTGTTGAAAAACTTACAGCGTGCGGTTCTGGGCGAGAAAGGCGTCGATCTCGTCCAGCTCGGAGCGGCGAGCCTCCTTGCGGCGCGCGAAGTACTCGCGGGCCTGGATGGCCAGCTGCTGGGCGCGGGGCTCGTCCCGGTGCTGCTGGCGCAGGGCCATGGCGAGGTTGAAGCGGGCCATGGCGAGCTGCTCGTCGTCGCGGCCCTGGAGCAGGGTGAGGGCGCGGTCGCAGACGCGGACCGCCTCCTCCGGGTTGTTCAGCTCCACCTCCACGTGCCCCAGCACGAGCAGCGGGTGCGCCAGCCGGGGGCTGTCCTTGCCCAGCACGCGCTCGTAGATGGCCAGGCCCTGCTTGACCTGCTCGCGGCCCTCGCGGTTCTTCTTCATGGAGATGAGGTCCACGCCCACGTCCACCCGCGACTGGGCGGCGAGGACGGAGTTGGGCCCCAGCACCTGCTCGCGGATCTCCAGCGCGCGGCGGTGCGAGCGCAGCGCGCCCTCGAAGTCGCCCTGGGAGAAGAGGACGTTGGCCAGCACGTGGAGGGAGAGCGCCACCTCGGGGTGGGTGTGGCCGAAGGTGTCCTCCCGGAGGCCGCGCGCCTGCTCCAGCGTCTCCTTCGCCGAGGCCAGGTCGCCCACGCAGCGCAGGCTGTTGCCCAGGTTGGTGAGGATCTGCGCCCGCCGCGGGTCGGCCCGCGGGTAGGCGCGGTCGGCGTACTGGAGCGCGGCCCTGAGGTGGGGCAGCGCCTCCTCGCACTTGTCCTGGACGTTGAGCGCCCCGGCGACGGCGGTCTCCAGCCGGCTCTCCAGCTCCGGCGTGGAGCCGAAGCGGTCCAG
>Ga0068860_100004513_pt1 | contig 14204 bp, 13 predicted proteins | sample KBSSwiS32_FD_66597 | JGI IMG/M metagenome (GOLD analysis project Ga0068860, IMG submission 66597) | Switchgrass rhizosphere microbial communities from Kellogg Biological Station, Michigan, USA - KBS Switchgrass S3-2 | ecosystem: Host-associated > Plants > Roots > Rhizosphere > Soil ... | reverse complement strand
TTTGCCTATTCTGTTTTTTTTCCGGTAGTGGAAATTGTATTGGCGGTTTCCACCAGCTTGTTAATCTGGTGGGCTGCCAGCGAAGCACACCTGCTGCGGGAAACCGATCCTGCTGCCGCAGGTGCCATGATCGGTAAAATGATTTCTTTCTTTTTGTTCCTGAACCTGCTGTTCAGGCCTTTGCGCGTAATTGCTGATAAGTTCAATGTGCTGCAAATGGGTATGATTGCCGGTGAGCGGGTATTCAAGGTGCTGGACAACGAAGATTTTATTCCTGATTCAGCCAGGGGCAGGTTTGCACCGGCCAGCATAAAGGGTAAAATTGAATTTGATAAAGTATTTTTTGCGTATACAGGTGAACGGTATGTGCTAAAGAATATCTCTTTTACTATAAACCCCGGTGAAACCGTAGCCATTGTTGGCCATACCGGCAGTGGCAAAACATCCATTATCAGTTTGCTGAACCGGTTATACCATATTCAGCAGGGCAGTATAAAAGTAGATGATGTTAATATAGAGCAATACAACCTGGATGTATTGAGGAGCCGTATAGGTATTGTATTGCAGGATGTATTTCTTTTTTCAGGATCCGTGGTAGACAATATCACCCTGCGCAACCCCGATATCTCACAAGACAAGGTAATAGAAGCTGCAACACTGATAGGTATGCATGAATTTATAATGGAGCTGCCGGGCGGATACGATTATAATGTGATGGAAAGAGGTGCCACCCTTTCGCTCGGCCAGCGGCAATTGTTGTCATTTATACGTGCGCTGTTGTACAACCCATCCATACTGGTGCTGGATGAGGCTACCTCTTCGGTAGACACGGAAAGCGAGCAGTTGATACAGGCTGCTATCGACAAACTGATCGCGGGCAGAACATCGATTGTTATTGCGCACCGCCTTTCTACCATCCGCAAAGCTTCTAAAATAATTGTGCTGGATAAAGGTGAAATAAAAGAAATGGGTACGCACGACGAACTGCTGCGGCACAACGGATTCTATGCCCGTTTGTATGAAATGCAGTTTGAAAAGAAATTATCTGCTGCCGTTAATATCTGATCTTCCTGCGCTGCAAAATTGTCAAAAAATTTAGTAATTTGCCTGTATGAAAAGGCGTCCCGAAAATGATCAAGGTAAGAATATTGTACGCGAAGATCCTGTTGTATATGAAAACAGGGAAGCTTTGGAGGATGCACGTTTGCGGGAAGCCATCAATAGAACAGATACGGAAAAGTTCAGGCTGTTTACAAGGATGATGAGGATTAACATAATGCTGAAAAAAGCCAAAATAACGCATCGTACGGATTAACCATAAACCTACCTGATGGATATTCTTGATGAAGATTTGCTTCATTTCTGGACAATTCTTAACAAGCACAGGGTGAAGTATATAATGGTGGGCGGTTTCGCTGTCAATTTATATGGGTATACCCGCGCTACCAACGATATTGATTTATTATTAAAGGATGACAGTGAAAACAGAAAAAACCTTGCGGATGCTTTTTCCAGGCTGGGGTATGATAATATTTCTTTTGATAATCTGCAATTTGTGCCGGGTTGGACTAATTTTTATATTGGTACCGGAGTACAGTTGGACATCATGACTTCATTAAAAGGTGTGGATATCTCCTTTGACGAATGCCTGCAAATGGCTCCTGTTGCTGAAATTGAAGGAGTTTTGGTGCCTTTCCTGCACATCAACCACCTTATCGCGAATAAAAAAACGGTCAATCGCCCAAAAGATCAGATTGATGTAATTGAACTGGAGAAAATCAGGGAAATATTAGCGCAACATAAAAGTTAAAACCACTCCTGACAACTTGTTTCGTTCATGGTAAAGCTGCCAATTTGCAGGCGATAGACAGGCTTATCTTTTTTCCTGACCGTTTTCGGTTTTTAAACTGCCGCTCCTTATCTTTGCGGCAAATTTAGCAACCGGGATGATGTCAAATACCCTCAAATCTTTATTGGTAGCGGCTTTCAGCATTTTTTTGCTGTCTATTTCCAGCGATGCATTTTGTCAGCATGACCCCGAACACAAGGAGGAAAAAAAAGGTTTCAATGCCAAAGAAATCATTTTTGGCCATGTATTGAACAATCATGATTTTCACCTGCTTGACCTGGTAAACGACAACGGTGAAAAACACCCCATTTCAATACCCTTGCCCGTTATTCTTTATTCAAAGGAACGTGGATTGTCTGCCTTCATGTCTTCCAGGTTTCACCACGGAGAAGAAAATTATGATAATTACACGATGCTTACGGATGAAAAAATTGAAAATCTTCACCTGGATCCCACCAAATACAATGCGCAGGATATATTGGCTGTAAATGCAGACGGCGCCATTGATACATCCGTAAAAGTGTACGATATTTCTCTTACCCGTAACGTAGTGCAAATGCTGATTGCATTATTGCTTTTTACCTGGATAATGCTGCGCATTGCAAAAAAGTATAAATCGGGCCAGGGTGTTAGTTCCGCACCAAAAGGTTCACAGGGCTTACTGGAACCCGTGATCATTTTTGTTCGCGATGAAGTGGCTAAACCCAATCTTGGCAAGAAGTATGCGCGTTACCTTCCTTTTTTGCTCACTGTTTTTTTCTTTATACTTATTAATAACCTGTTTGGGTTGATTCCCGGTTCGGCCAATGTTACCGGTAATATTGCGTTTACTGCGGTGCTGGGTATTATCTCTTTCATTGTGATCTTATTTAGTACCAATGGGCATTACTGGCTTCATATTTTTAACCCGCCGGGGGTGCCGCTGGGTGTAAAATTTATCCTGGTACCGGTAGAATTTATCAGCGTATTTATTAAGCCTTTCGCGCTTATCATACGTTTGTTTGCCAATATGGTAGCGGGCCACATTATTATCATTTGTCTTATTTCCCTGATATTTATTTTTGGGAATATGAGTTCGGCAGCGGGCTGGGGTACGGCTCCTTTTTCGCTGGCCTTCACCATATTCATTTACCTGATAGAAGTACTGGTTGCTTTTTTACAGGCATTTATTTTCACCATGCTTACCGCAGTGTTTGTTGGGCAGGCTATCGAGGGTGATCATGACCATGAACACCATGAACATGAAAATGGTTTGCCCGATATTCCCGTAATGGTATAAACGTTTTTTTTCACTAAACATAAAGTCACAATTATGGATTTAATGACTGTTTTACTGAGCACACCCCTGGGAAATGCCGGTGGCGCTGTAGGCGCTGGGCTGGCGGCAGTGGGTGCAGGTATCGGTATTGGCCAGATTGGTAAGGGTGCGGTTGAGGCAATTGCCCGTCAGCCGGAAGCTTCCAACGACATCAGGGCCAACATGATTCTTACAGCGGCCCTGGTAGAAGGTGCTGCCCTGTTTGCTATCATCGTAGGCTTTTTGGCAATGGTATTGTAAATCATTGTACCAATTTACCAACTGCATCCAATGCAAAGGGCGGCGGATGCAGTTGATTAAAGTGCTGGAGCATCAGCGCTATCAAGAATGTTGAAAATTTTAAACAGGTTATGAAATTACTTCTTCCCGAATTCGGATTATTGATATGGACATTGCTGGCTTTCCTGGTGGTGTTTTTTATCCTGAAAAAATTTGCGTGGCCAGCTATCGTGAAAGGTCTTGCAGACAGGGAAAAATCCATTGCTGATTCTTTGGCTACCGCCGAAAAAGTAAGACTGGAAATGACCCAGTTGAGGAGCGATAACGAAACACTGCTGGCTAAGGCGCGTGAAGAAAGAGCGGCCCTGATAAAGGACGCAAAAGACACTGCCGATAAAATGGTTGCGGAGGCAAAAGACCGGGCCAGGACTGAATACGATCGCATCGTATCAGATGCACAATCGACCATTAACCAACAGAAGATGGCGGCCATTACCGATCTTAAAAACCAGGTAGGTAATCTTGTAATAGAAATATCCGAAAAAATTTTGCGCAGGGAACTGGGCAATAAGACCGAGCAGGAAAAATACATACAGGAACTGGCGGGAGAAGTGAAACTAAATTAATGTGTAAATGTGATAATGTGCTGATGTGAAAATGATATTTAATTTTCACATTTTCATATTTCCACATTTTTAATTTTTAAAAAATGCCCAATCCACGTTTAGCCGGCAGATATGCAAAAAGTTTGATTGATTTGGCGATAGAGCAAAATCAACTGGATGTTGTTTACAAAGACATGCAATACCTGCAGGCCGTTTGCAAAAGCAGCCCTGAATTTGTAACCATATTACGCAGCCCTGTCATCGGTGCCGATAAAAAATTAAAAGTGTTGGCTGCGGTTATAGAACCCAATGTGGGCCAGCTGACTGTTTTGTTCAATAAATTGCTGGTAAGCAAAACCCGCGAAGAATACCTTCCTGAAATTGTTACGGCTTTTATTGAACAGTATAACCACATGAAGGGTATTCATACGGTTAAGCTAACCACAGCCACTCCCGTTAGCGAAGAATTGAAACAATCAATTATTGGAAAGATAAAAGCTGAAACAAGCCTGCAGCACATAGAACTGGAGACCGTGGTTAAAGAATCTCTGATTGGTGGTTTTGTACTGGAATTCGATAACAATTTGATAGATGCCAGCATAGAAAGGGATCTGCGCGATATTAAAAAGCAGTTCAGCCAGAATGTCTACGTTCAGCATATAAGATAAGTATATAATAAATTCATTTATATTTTAAACATTCCGGCTGAAGCCGGCCATAAATAAAACAACATGGCAGATATCAAACCAGATGAAATATCCGCAATACTGCGCCAGCAGCTGGGGAATTTTAATTCAGGCGCCGAACTGGAAGAAGTAGGCACGGTATTACAGGTGGGCGACGGTATTGCCCGCGTGTATGGCCTTAACAATGTTCGTTCAGGTGAACTGGTAGAATTTGAAAACGGCGTTAAAGCCATTGCACTGAACCTGGAAGAAGACAATGTAGGTGTGGTATTGATGGGAGACAGCGGTGAAATTAAAGAAGGTGCCAAAGCGCGTAGAACAGGCAAAATTGCGTCTATACGTGTAGGTGATGGTCTTGCCGGCCGGGTTATCAATATGCTGGGTGAACCGATCGATGGCAAAGGACCTATCACCGGCGAGCTGTATGAAATGCCGCTTGAGCGAAAAGCACCTGGTGTAATTTTCCGTGAGCCTGTTAAAGAACCTTTGCAAACAGGTATTAAAGCCATTGATGCGATGATACCCATCGGTCGCGGCCAGCGTGAATTGGTTATTGGCGATCGCCAGACGGGCAAAACTGCCATCTGTGTGGATACCATCATTAACCAGAAAGAATTTTACAAAGCAGGTAAGCCTGTTTACTGTATATATGTGGCCATTGGGCAGAAAGCTTCTACCATTGCGGGCGTAATGAAAACATTGGAAGAAAATGGTGCGATGGTGTATACAACGATTGTTGCCGCTTCTGCATCTGACCCTGCGCCACAGCAGTTCTATGCGCCTTTTGCAGGTGCGGCCATCGGGGAATTTTTCCGTGATACCGGACGTCCGGCCCTGATCATCTACGATGATTTGTCAAAGCAGGCGGTGGCATATCGTGAAGTATCCTTATTGCTGCGTCGCCCACCAGGTCGCGAAGCTTATCCCGGCGATGTATTCTATTTACATAGCCGTTTGCTGGAAAGAGCTGCCAAAGTAATTGCAAAAGATGATGTGGCCAGGAAAATGAATGATCTGCCAGATTCCATCAAACACCTCGTAAAAGGCGGTGGTTCATTAACGGCCCTGCCTATTATTGAAACACAGGCGGGTGATGTATCGGCGTATATTCCTACAAACGTAATTTCAATTACCGATGGGCAGATATTCCTCGAAGGTAACCTGTTCAATGCCGGCATCCGTCCTGCTATTAACGTAGGTATCTCCGTTAGTCGTGTGGGTGGTAACGCACAGATTAAGTCGATGAAAAAGGTAGCCGGTACATTAAAACTTGATCAGGCCCTGTACCGTGAGCTGGAAGCGTTTTCAAAATTCGGCGGCGACCTGGATGCAGCTACAAAAAATGTAATTGATAAAGGCGCCCGTAATGTGGAGATATTGAAACAGCTGCAATATTCTCCTATGTCTGTAGAAAAACAGGTAGCTATTATTTACCTCGGCACACAGGGCTTATTAAGAGAGGTGGCCGTTAAAAATGTAAAAGCATTTGAAGAGCATTTCCTGGCAGAGATGGAAGCAAAACTTTCCGATGTGCTGGCCGATTTCAAAAAAGGCAACTTGTCTGACGACAACCTGAAACGCATGGTTGATTTGGCAAAAAATGTTGCACCAGCGTATAAATAAAAAGCTTATAATCAATAAAAAGCGAACCGTTCTGGTTCGCTTTTTTTATTGCCAGTAAACCCTGATCCGGGTCTGCTCACCGAAGGAATCATTCCGCCCGGCGAAAAAAAGTTTTTGAAACACTTGCATCTTCGGAAAATACGGTTAATCTTTGTGCTACCGGGTTACTCACCCAAACAATCGTACCCAATCTCCTCCTGAACATACCGTACCCAATCTCCATCCAAACATTTACATTATTTCGTTTTAATAATTCTCCAATTCTCCTGGGAAAGTCGTTCTGATTTCTTTCCAATGCCTGTGGCCGTACAATTCCTTTTACCCTTTAAACGTACTTTATGAAACTTTTGTACCCCAGACAAACATCCATTTCTTTTATTCTTTCCATCGTCAAAACCGTATTGGTAGTTATTTTTCTGGTGGCTGGATTTTATTCAGTTGCCAATGCACAATCTTCGGAAGAGCTTGCCTTCAAAAACGCCTCATTGAAATCGGGAACGGCTGGTGAAAACGGTGCCGTGTATCGTTTTTCTTCGGTTATGACAGGCGTAGATGCACTGGTGAAAATTAACGACCGTTCATCTTCCATGGTAAGCCTGGTAACTGTTGATTTAACGAGTTCGGGTTTCGACAAAGCATTTCAGCCGCAGGTTACCTACGGCAATAATACTTCTCCTGCAGGCAATACAGACTGGTGGATGGAATTCCAGGTTTCTTTTGTGATAGCGGGCACCAATGTTCCTTTTGTTATACCCAGTTTCAATCTTACCGGGCTGGATATAGACGGCAACAACGATAAAATAAGTGAATATGCTTCTTTCTACGGGCTGCAGTCTTTTACACTGGAGGATAATTCTTCGCTGATATCTTCTACCGTACTGGAAAAAATAGATGGTAATATGACGCCGGTAGGCAAACGTTTTGATGGCACCATAAAAAATTACACAGATGTAGATACAATTGCTACAGCGGCCATGGTCACCAATACTTACCTTGCTACCAATTCTTTCCGTTTGCGTACAGGCGCAAAGAGTACCGGTATAAGCGGCGCCGCCGATAGAATGTACTCTTTCTGGTTCAAAACCTTTTCTTTCCAGGCACCGGTTACCAGCCTCTTACCGGTAACACTGATTAACTGGAATGCAACTTTTGCAAACAGCACTGTTTCACTGAAATGGACTACTACGGTAGAAAAAAATGCCAGCCATTTTATTGTTGAAAGAAGTTTTGATGGCAATGAATATTCAGATATCGCCATGTTGTTTGCGGCAGGTAATAGTGAAATTAACATTGATTACTCATATGCTGATAAAGTTCCTGCAGGTAACAGCGGAACAATCTACTATCGTCTTAAAGTGGTTGATCTTGATGGTCATTACAAAACATCCGATATACGGGTAGTGCGTATCGGTACAAGCGGCACCGATGTTAAAATAATGGCCTACCCCAACCCGGTTGTAAATGATGTACGTGTTACCATTCCACAGAACTGGCAGGGCAAACAGGTAAATTACCAGCTAACCAATGCAAACGGCCAGGTAATAAAATCATACACCGTACAAAATGCAAACCAGACAGAAGTAATTACAATGTCACAGATGCCGGCAGGTATGTACATCATGCGTGTTGTGAAAGCAGGCGAAGTGGCAGTACAGCCGATAGTTAAATCAACGAGATAAGAATTTAGTTTTAAAGGGTACGATCAACAACGCCCTGTTTTTCTAAACGGGGCTTATTTTAAAAAGCGCTGGTCTACAGCTAAAGATATTCTGAACGATTTATTTTAAAGGGTACGATCAACAACGCCGGGCATTTCTATGCCTGGCTTTTTTATTGCGTTCAGCCAGTTTTCTCCGGTTGTAGATTGAACTTTGCGATGCTTTTACGAATGCCTGGCCGGATATTTAATTTCCTCCTGGCCGAACCTGCTAACCGCCGGATTTACCCCGCTTACCGTCTCCTTCTGCATTTGGCCGGAAAATGAGTTGCTAATTTTGGTTTATATTATAAACTACTTTAGTTTAGTAAAAAATTTACATCGTGCAAAAGCTCGTTATAACCATTAACCTTATCCTTATTACGCTTGGCAGCATGGCCCAGGTATTGATTTCCGGCAAAATCAAAGACAACAGGGGAAGGCCTGTTGCAGGTGCCAGCATTGCCATAAAAAACACGTACGATGGCGGAACCTCAGATTCTACCGGCCGTTATCATTTTAAAACCACCGAAAAAGGTGCCCATTTGCTTACTGTCAGCTCAATTGGGTTTAAGCCCATTGAGGCGGCTATTGTTATCGCAAGCGATACGGCAGGCGTGGATATGGTATTAAAAGAAGAGCCCAATGAGCTAAAGGCCGTGACTATTACGGCGGGTTCATTTGCAGCGGGAGACTCCAAACGGGGTGCTGTAATGAGTTCCTTGGACATTGCTACTACGGCCGGCTCCAATGCCGATATTACGGCAGCACTTAAGACGCTGCCGGGTGCACAGCAGGTAGGCGAGCAGGAGGGGCTCTTTGTGCGTGGCGGTGCCGGATATGAAGCGAAACAATACATTGACGGAACACTCGTAAACAACCCTTATAATACCAGTGTGCCGGATATAGCCCAACGCGGCCGGTTTTCGCCGTTCTTGTTCAAAGGAACTGTTTTTAGCACGGGAGGCTATTCCGCGTTGTACGGGCAGGCTTTGTCATCTGTATTGCTGCTGGAGTCTATTGACCTGCCGGAAAAATCTGAAGTAGATGCTACCATTTCCCCGCTTTTTGTTGGCCTTGGTACCCAGCAACTGGCTTCTAATAAAAAATCTTCCTGGGGAGTTAATTATGGTTACACAAACGTGGGCTTATATTTCAAAGCAATTAAACAAACGCCGGATTATTTTAAAATGCCGCAATTTCATTCAGGCGATGCGAATTTCAGGATCAAAACAAAAAGAGGAGGCATGATTAAGTACTATGCCACATTTGCGCATAGTACGCTGGGTTTACGCCGACCCGATATTGACAGCGGTTATTTGAAAAATGCATTCGATCTGAAAAACAATAACTGGTACAATAATCTTAGCTGGAAAGAATACCTGGGCAAAGGTTGGAAAATGAACCTCGGACTTGGTTACAGTACCAATAAAGACAATATTTTACTACAGGTGCAGGATGCCGGCAACCAGCCAAAAAATTTTGACAACAGCGTTTACTGGATGCGGGGAAAAAATCTTGTTCTTGTAAACCGGCAGGATTTGGCCCAGGTTAAAGAGGTGTTTGAAAAAAGATTAGCGGGTATCAGTTCTGTTCGTTTTGGAGCAGAATACCAGCATGCCTATAATACCAGCCTGGTGAATGATACACTGCATAAGTTAGTTGATAACTATACTGCCGGCTTTGCCGAAACAGATATCTATATAACCAACGGTCTCGCTGCCAAGCTGGGTGTGCGGGCTGAATATTCTTCAACCATACAGAAAGCAGCTATTGCGCCGCGTCTTTCGCTGGCATATAAAACAGGTAAAGACGCACAAGTATCCGTTGCCTATGGTATCTTTTACCAGAAACCTGAAAACACGCAGCTTTTTTATACCACTGATCTTGGTTTTACCAGGGCCACGCATTATGTTATTAACTACCAGAAAATATCCAATGACCGTATATTCAGGGTAGAGGCTTATTATAAAAAATATGATGATCTCGTAAAAACGATACCTGCTAGCTACTACTATTCAAACTACAATAATTCAGGAAACGGTTATGCAAAAGGGATAGAGCTTTTCTGGCGCGATAAAAAATCAATCAAAGATTTTGATTATTGGGTAAGTTACTCTTACCTGGACACCAAACGTAATTACCTCAATTTTACCGAATCACTTACACCCAATTATGCAGCAACCCATACGGCTTCGCTGGTAATGAAACGGTTTTTTACCAAAATAAAAACAGGCTTTAACCTCACCTATAGCTATGCTACCGGAAGGCCTTATTACAATTTTATGGTCAATGGAGGCAATAAATACTACATTGCCGACCAGGGCAAAACCAAAGACTACAATAGCCTTAATTTCAGTATGGAATATGTTCCTTCGGCGGGTAAAACCAATGCTAAATCATTTATAGTTTGGTTTGCCAGCATCAGCAATATACTTGGATACAACGCGGTGTACGGGTATAATTATTCATACAATGGGATGATAAAACAGCCCATAACACCCACTGCCAACCGGTTCTATTTTGTGGGATGCTTTATCAGCTGGGGCGTAGACAGGTCACAGGACGCCATCAATAATAATTTATAGGCCTGTATAATTGAAATGTAAATAATCATTTAAAATATCACCATCATTTAAATCTTCAGTTATGAAAAAAAGCATGCTTTCCCTTTTGTTTTGTGGTTTCATGGTTGCCGCACTGGCTCAAAGTGAAAAATATACGGCTGTAATGCAGAAAAATATCGCGGCCCTGGATGCAGCAAAAACAATAGGCGACCTGCAGGATGTGGCCGCTTCCTTTGAACGTGTGGGCGATGCCGAAAAAACACAATGGCTGCCGTATTACTATGCGGCCCTTGCGCAAACCTGGATTGGCTGGAGGCCGGATGTAAAAGACAAAGATGTTAATGCAGAAAAAATTAAAGCCTACCTGGCAAAAGCAGAAGCAATTGAGAAAAATGCTGAACTATATGCGGTAGAGAATATGGTAGCCACGCAGCAAATGATGGTAGATCCGCAAACCCGCTGGCAGACCAATGGCGTGGAAGCATCCACAGCATTGCAAAATGGTTTGAAGCTGGATCCCAATAACCCCCGCTTGTATTATCTACAGGGCGAGAGTTTATTTGGCACCCCCGTACAGTTTGGCGGCGGAAAAGACAAGGCAAAACCTGTTTTTGAAAAAGCCATTGCACTGTTCAAAGCTGCACAGCCAAAACCATTGTATCCCAACTGGGGTCAAAAACAGGCAGAAGACAAATTGGCTCAATGCCAGTAGCGGACGGCTGTTTTTCTGTAGTTGCAACCGGAAGATATAGGAGGCGCAGGATTAGTTGTAACTAAAAAGTGGATTGTGTTATCGCTGCGGGCGGTAACACAATTTTATATTTGATACTTAAATGTTTTATCATGCAGGATGAAAGCATTACGCAGCAGGAAAGTCTTGCCATTATTGAATCAATGATCAATAAGGCAAAAAATCAGTTCAGTGAAAACGGTTTTGCTTACCTGTTATGGGGCTGGGTAATATTGTTTTGCAGCAGTTCACAGTTTGTTTTGCAGCACCTGTTTCATTTTTCCAGGCATTACCTGGTCTGGACGCTTACCTGGCTGGCATTGGCCGTTCAGTTTTTTTATTATGCCCGCAAGAAAAGACAAAGAACGGTAAGAACCTATACGGGTGAAATTGCGGGATATGTGTGGCTCAGCTTTGTTATCATGTTAATTCTGTCGCTGGTATTAATCAACAGCGCGCTGCAGCCCGGACAGGAGTATATCAGCACTATTGTTATACTTGTGCTTTATGGCATGCCTACTTTTCTGTCGGGCATTATTTTGAAATTTACACCCTTAATCATTGGTGGTGTTTGCTGCTGGCTGCTTTCGGCAGTAGCACTTGTGCTTCCACACGATTTTTCCGTGCTGCTTATCAGTGTCGCGGTAATCACCGCATGGATAATACCAGGTTATTTATTGCGCAGCAGGTATAAGCAAGAGAACGGGTAAATATTCCGGCTAAGAAACGGTATACTTACTAAAGAATAAAATATTAACGATGTAGCGTGTTTAAAGAACTTGATCCCATATTGCATTCTCAGTTGCGCCTGGCGGTTGTATCGCTTCTTATCAGCGTTAAGGAAGCTGAATTTACTTTTATCAAAGAAAAAACAAACGCCACAGCCGGTAACCTCAGTGTACAAATCAATAAATTAAAGGAAGCTGGTTATGTAGATGTGGTTAAGCAGTTTAAAGATAATTACCCGCAAACCGTTTGTAAAATTACGGTTGGGGGCATTGCCGCATTTGACGAATATGTAAAGAATCTGCAGACTTATCTCAGGCGATAAGTGAAAAAATGCGCGTCTTTTCATGCACCTTATTCATAAAATAATCCCCCCCGTTGCCGGAGGGGACTTTGTTTTACCTCTGTTGAAACCAATATTATTAATTCTTTATAAGCTTAACCATCATTCTTTCGTTGCTATTGATAATTACTTCCAGGAAGTATACACCTGCCTGTAAATGGCTGGTCCCTTCAAGACTGAATGTGTTGCTGCCGGTAGTGCCACGGGTCGTTTTCCGTACTACTTCTATTCCATTGCTGTTGGCAACTTTCATTACGATGTATGAATTTTCATTGAGTTGCACGTTTACCTTAATATCGTTGATGGCGGGGTTGGGTGTTACACTCAGCGATTGCAGTGATTTGGTTCTGTATACCCGTACCACCAGCACTTTGGTGTAGGTTGCCTTTCCATCTGCGTCTACCTGCTTCAGACGGTAGTACATGTCGTTCCTGTTGAGTACATTTTTGCTTACATCATCGTTGAACTGGTAATTATGCCTGATGGCAGATACACCCTGGCCTTTTACCGTGCCTACAGATTTGAAACTGCTGCCATCGGTGCTGCGCTCCACTTCAAAATGATCATTATTCAGTTCAAATGTAGTTGTCCATTTTATGTTCACTTTATCGTCTGTATATACAGCGCCAAAATCTGTTATGGTAACAGGCAATGCTCCATTCGCCTGGAAAACGATGGTCACCGTTGCCGCATCAGAACACATGGATGGGCTTCCATTGTCGCATACCACATAGCTGAAAGTAGTAGACTGGCCCTTGAACCCCGGATTGGGCGTAAAAGTGAATGTGCCGAAACTCTGGAGTACCACATTCCCATCAGGAGAATTGGTAACCAGTTGCGCCGTTATTACATTGCTTTCGGGGTCGTAATCGTTGGGCAAAACATTGCCGGTGGCCGTATAGGTATTAGTACCTCCAAAAAAATCATTTACGGCTACCGGTGGCTGGTTGCAACCGCCGCTATAGCAAGTATGCGCACCCAGTGATAACTGGTCAATGGCAATACGGTTATCGCCACCCGCGCCCTGGTAATTAATATAAATCTTATAACAGCCGGAAATTTGTGACTGCAGCACCTTATCATACGTGTAAACCGTTGTGTTGCCGGCTCCCGTTAGCTCCACACTGTCGAGCAGGCTCACCATAGCATTATTTTCATTGGCTATAAATACCTTGATCCAACGCCGATCAGTCGCGTTTGCGCTGAACTTGTATTTAAAAGAAACCTCCGTGGTTCCGTTCAACGACAGGAGCGGGGATATAATGCCTGCGTTCTGGTTGCTGCTGGCGCCTGTTCCAGATACCATGGCACCATCTCCTTCAATAGCGGGATCCCAACCGTTGTTGATATCAAAATCGTGAAATTGCCAGCAATGCGACTGGAGGAACCCCTTAACCTGGTTAAGGCTTGCTTCGTTGCGGCTGTTAAAATTTTCAGTGGTGGTTTGTGCGAAAACCCCGGTCATTGCAAATGCAGCTGCAATGAGCATAATAATACTTTTCATTTTGTACGTTTCAGAAGGTTAACAATAAAAAAGGACCGGCACAGGTTTGATGTCTTGCATCAAAGTCGGGGAATTTCGCAGGAAGGGACAGCTATATATGCAAAAAAGCAATAATCTTATCAGTGAGGTTTTTTAGGCTGGAAGAACGGTACACATAGCAATTGGAAATAGTAACTCCCGTGTTGCGGGGTGAATGGTCAATGTTAAGTCTTTAGGGAATTGGTTGCAGGCCTCGTAAATTTGCTGCAGAAGCGGGCTTTCGAAGGATGAGGCAGTAAATGTAGTTACAGGAACTGAAGAATGCAAGCAAAGTGCGGATTTTTTTTGCGGCCTTTGGG
>Ga0068860_100004510_pt1 | contig 14207 bp, 12 predicted proteins | sample KBSSwiS32_FD_66597 | JGI IMG/M metagenome (GOLD analysis project Ga0068860, IMG submission 66597) | Switchgrass rhizosphere microbial communities from Kellogg Biological Station, Michigan, USA - KBS Switchgrass S3-2 | ecosystem: Host-associated > Plants > Roots > Rhizosphere > Soil ... | reverse complement strand
TTCATTAGTACATTATACAGGTTAATTGCAGATAAGATTCAGCATGAAAAAAAGCAAAAAGAGATTGTGGCTGAACAACTGGCAATTAAATTAAAATTTCTGCGGTCACAAATAAACCCTCATTTTATCTTCAATGTATTAACCAATCTTGTTTCGTTGGCAAGAAAAAAATCAGACCAACTGGAGCCTGCTTTACTCAAACTTTCCGACCTGATGCGTTATATGCTTTATGAATCAGATGGAAGTAAAGTACCTCTTTTACAGGAAATAGAATATCTACAAAGTTATATTGATCTGCAGAGATTGAGGTTTGGAGATGATATTTTAATTGAAGTAAATATTGATGTGCCGCAGGACAAAAGTCAATATAATATTGAGCCAATGATGTTAATAGCTTTTGTGGAGAATGCTTTTAAACATGGCACAGGTGTTGACGATCCTTTTATAAAAATTAATTTGACTGTTGAGAATAACAAACTGGAGTTTGATGTGAAAAATAAATATGTCGGCGAACTGACAGGAAACAAAGATGGAGGTTCAGGTATAGGTTTGGAAAATGTACAGTCAAGATTAATACTGTTGTACCCGAAGCAACATTCACTTGCTGTAAAAAAAGATGCTGCTATTTTTGATGTTCATTTAACATTGCGATTGAAATGATACGTTGTATTGCCGTTGACGATGAAAGGCTGGTACTTGAACTTCTTGTAGATAATATAAAGCAGGTGCCTTATCTCCAATTAGTAAAGGCTTGCAAAAATGCTCTTGAGGCAACAGAAGTTTTGCAACATGAAAAGATTGATCTTATCTTCCTCGATATTCAAATGCCGAAGTTAAGCGGCCTTCAGTTTATACAGGCATTGCCACAGCCACCCATGATTGTTTTAGTCACTGCTTATGAACAATACGCAGTTGAAAGTTACAATCTAAATGTTGTTGATTACTTGCTAAAACCTGTGTCGTTTGAAAGATTTTTCAAGGCATGTAATAAAGCAAATGATTTATACAATCTTCAACACACATCTGCACAGGGGGAAGAATCTCCCGGCTACTTTTTTGTTCGTGCAGAATACAATCTTATAAAAGTTATCTCTTCAGAAATATTATATATTGAAGGAATGAAAGATTACATAAAAATATTTGTTACCTCTTCATCGAGGCCTGTCATTACGAAAATGAGCATGAAAGCTTTAGAAGAAAAGCTTTCCGGGCAACGGTTTTTACGAACTCATAAATCGTACATCGTTAACGCTGATAAAATAACCGCCATTAAACGTGACCTTATAGTTATTGACAAAATTGAATTACCGCTGAGTGAAAACTATAAAGCCGATACTGAAAAAAAACTTGGATTAAAATAGTTCTCAAAAAGTTTTCTTCGGAAATCTGTCACAGCCTGAAATTTATTACACACATTTCCCTTTCTCGTCGAAACATTTATCCCTCCTGTCTACTTGTAAAAATTTTAAGTAATAACACATACGAGCTTTGTGTAACAAACAAAGTTCTATGTCAACATTGTATAAAATACGCCGGGGCAAATCAGATACGCAAATTGTAAAATGCGCAAAGCATGTAATATTATTTTTTCTATTTACGTGCATAACATTTTATGGCTTCGCACAAACAAAAATTTCAGGCGTTGTAACTGATGATCGTAAGCAGCCGCTTGCCAATGCGAGTGTGTATGTTAAAGAATCAGCCAATGGAACAATCACTGATTCTGCGGGGCACTTTTCTATTTCTGTTGAAATGAAAGGAGGTCAAAAGCTAACCGCATCGCTAGTTGGTTTTAAAGAAGCAGAAAAAATACTTCAACCTACAGATACAGCCATCGAAATAAACTTTGTATTAAAGCCTGCTGGTAAAGCATTAGAGCCTGTAATAATTTCTGCAGGAAGCTTTGAAGCAAGTGATAAAGCAAAAGGTGCATCACTCACACCGATGGACGCAGTTACAGTTGCCGGTAGCGGGGCCGATCTTGCTAATTCATTGCGTTCATTGCCAGGGTCGCAGCAAGTAGGTGAAAGAGAAGGATTATTTGTAAGAGGTGGCACTGCCGACGAAGCTAAACAATTTGTTGACGGCACTTTGGTAAAAAGTCCGAATTATACCGCCGTGCCAGGACTGCCTCAACCTGCAAGATTAAACCCGTTTTTATTTAAAGGCATTCTGTTTAATACCGGCGGTTACTCTGCATTATATGGCCAGGCATTGAGTAGTGCATTGATATTAGAAAGTGTGGATCTGCCTGATAAATCTTCTGCCAGCCTGCATATTTTTCCCATGGCTGTTGGTGTAGGTTTTCAAAACCTTGCAGCAAACAAAAAGAGTAGCTATGGGATAAACACCAATTATTTAGGCTATCAGCTGTACGACAAAATAGTAAAGCAAAAGCCCGATTTTTTTCACTCTCCTGAATACTTTGAAACTGATGCCAACTTCCGCATTAAAACGAGCCCGACCGGCATTATTAAATTTTATACAAACTATAGTTACAATCATACAGGTATGCGAAATGCCGATGTGGACAGCAGCAATCTTTTGTCATCTTTTGAAACAAAGGGAACTAATGTGTACACTAATCTTTCTTACAGAGAATCGTTTGCACGCAAATGGCGTATAGATGCAGGGCTTTCATACAATTATAGTAAAGACGATATAATCACAAAGTTGGAAAACCGTGCCGGTAATCAAATATATATTTCAGATTATCCATACGATAAAAAAAATAATACTGACAATATAAAATCAGATTTTGCACAGGCGAGATTTGTTCTCACTAAAATGTTTACTCACGGCCAGGCATTTCGTTTTGGCGCTGAACATTTTTACGGTAATGATGATTATAAAAACGATAGCGCATCAATCTATATAAAAGATAATCTTACTGCTGCCTTTGCCGAAGGCGATATTAATATCGCTACGGATGTTGCCGCAAAGATTGGTCTTCGTACCGAATATTCTTCGTTGACGACTCATGTCAATCTTGCACCGCGGATAAGTTTTGCATATCGCTTTAAAGATGGCGGGCAGGTTAATTTAGGATATGGAATTTTTTATCAAAAGCCCGAAAATATTTACCTGTTGCAGAAGAATGATCTTGACTACCTGCAGGCCACACATTACATCGTAAACTATCAGAAAAAAGCAAACAATCGTTTATTAAGAATTGAGGCTTACTACAAAAAATACAAAGACCTGGTAAGTACACAACCTGCGGTAGCCAACGATGGTAGCGGTTATGCAAAAGGAATTGAATTATTCTTTCGTGATAAAAGAACCTTCAAAAATTTCGATTACTGGATAACCTATACTTACCTGGATACAAAGCGAAAGTTCCTCGATTATCCTTATAAACTGCAACCGGAATTTGCAACACCACATACAGCTTCGATAGCTCTTAAAAGATTTTTCCAGGAAATAAATTTTAGCGCTAACCTGTCTTATTCGCTTGCGACCGGGCGGCCTTATTATGATATACAAACTGATGCAACAGGCAAGTCTTTAATCTACGACCATGGCACTACAAATATGTATAGCCAGATGAACCTGAGTTTTGCTTATCTCTTTACCATGTTTAAAAAATGGAAGAATAAAGATTTTTCAGGTATTGGCTTCGGCACCAACAATGTGTTTGGCACAAAGCAAATTTTTGGATACAACTATAGTTATAACGGTCTTAATAAAATACCCATTACACAACCCGCAACACGCAGCTATTACATTGGTCTGTTTATGACATTTGGCATTGACAGGCGCAATGATTTTATTGATCAGAATTTATGAACTTTTAAAAAAAGCAACAATGAAAAAAACAATTTTAATTATCGCTATCAACATCTTAATGTATGGTGTTACTCATGCACAGGAGACGTACACTCAACAAATGCAGGTAACAGTTACGAGGCTTGACAATGCTAATTCTGTGCAGGATTACCAGCAATTAGCCACAACTTTTGAACGCATAGCAGATGCGCAGAAAACCCAATGGCTACCTTACTACTATGCCGCACTCGCCAACGCAAAAATTGGCTGGCTTAAACAGGATGACCCTGATAACATAGAACCATTTGCAAATAAAGCGGAGGAAGAAATAAAAAAAGCGCGGGCATTGCTGGATACTTCAAAACAGAAACAGGAATTATCGGAAGTGTATTGTGTTCTTAGCATGTTAAACCAGGCAAAGGTGTTTATAAACCCTCCGACTTATGGGCCTAAATACGGTCCTGCCGCAAATCAATATATGAAGTTAGCAGAAGCCACAAATCCTGATAATCCAAGAATGCTTTACCTCGAAGGATGGCAGAAGTTTGCAACTCCCAAAATGTGGGGCGGTGATAAAACAAAAGCAAAAGAATTACTAACTACATCAAAACAAAAACTTGAGAGTAATGCCTCTTCGGGAATCGAACCTCATTGGGGCAAAAAGGAAGTAGAGGATATTTTAAAGCAACTTAAATAAACAATTTTAATAACATTAAAAACTTAAAACTATGCCTTTCGGAATCATAATATTAATCAGAATATTATTTGCAGCATGTATGGTGTTCATCATCGGTTACGTGTTTGGCAATTTTTCAAAAAACCACAACTGGTAACCATTACCAAAGTGGCATCCATACTGGCTATTGTATTATTTATTTCCGCCAATGCTTTCTTCTTCCGGTTCAATGGCCGGCATGGATATTATCATTGGCGTAATTGCAATTATGAACAGCGTGATTCAATCGGAAAATAATACAGTGGTATAATTATTTTTATTTCTATGCCTGTTGATAAAAAATTCAACAGGCATTTTTAATTTTCCATGAGGTATAGAAATAAACTAATAGAATGCATTCTGAAAAAAACTACATTCGGGCATTTGATATTTAATTATTAAAAGATGAATGAAGAATTTGACTGTTATAAAAATTATGTGCTTGAAGATGACATTGTTTTATTAAGACCTCTTGAGCAAAATGATTTTAATAATTTGTTGCCGTTTACACTAAACGAGCCAGAGCTATGGAAGTTTTCTTTGGTAGGTGCAGAGGGAGAGGAAGGTTTACGCAATTATATGAACATCGCTTTGGCAGCAAGGAAAGAAGCTAAAGAATATCCATTTATTGTATTTGATAAACGCACAAATGAATGTGCCGGCAGCACGAGATTTTATGATATTCAATTATCATTAAAAACTCTACAGTTGGGCTATACATGGTACGGAAAAAAATTCCAGGGAACGGGATTAAATAAGCATTGCAAATTTTTATTGCTGTCATTTGCATTTGAACAGATCGGTATGGAGAGATTTGAATTGAGAGCAGATAATAATAACGAAAGAAGCATTGCCGCCATGAAATCTATTGGATGCAAAATTGATGGAATACTAAGAAGCAATATGCCTAAAAGAGACGGTGGCAGAAGGGACAGTATTGTGCTAAGCATTTTAAAAAATGAATGGTTTGATGAGGTGAAAGAAAATTTAAAAAAGAGCTTGGTATAAGTCAGCCTGGCACTTTATTTTTTACCATTTATTTTTTCTTCAATTTTTTTTACATCTTTCTCTGCCTGTTGAATGGTTTTTTGTCCTTGTTCTACCTCAACAATTTTGGCTATAACCGTATACTCATTTGGATGAATTTCCTCACCAAATTTTATTGCGTACGCTTTTGTAAATTCCGCCCCAAAATATAAAATAACAGCGGAATAATATACCCAAACCAACAGTATCACAACAGAACCTGCCGTGCCGTAAGTGCTGCCTACATTACTCTTGCTTATATAAAATGAAATAGCAAACTTGCCTAACATAAAAAATACTGCGGTAGTAATAGCGCCGGCCAAAACATCTTTCCATTTTACTTTGGCGTCTGGCAATACTTTAAAAATTACGCCGAACAATGTAGTAACAACAGCAAATGTAATTGCGAGGTTTATTATGTAAAAAAGCACGACGGTTATATCAGGAAAATAGGTCTTGAGCTTGTTACTCAAGCCCTCTATTAAAGCGGTGACAGACAAAGACACCAACAGTAAGAACCCAAGAGCACCTATAACACCAAATGATAAAAGGCGTGTTTTTACCAGTAGCCACCACCCCGCTTTTGGTTTTACTTTTAAACCCCAGATACTATTTATTGAATCCTGTATTTCGGCAAATACAGATGTGGCCCCAATTAATAAAGTGGCTACACTAATTATAGCAGCTACTTTGCCTTTGCCGGATATGGCTGCATTCTTTATTATTTGTTGCAATTGTTCTGCGGCATCAGAGCCGACAAAACTTTTTATCTGACCATAAATTGTACCTTCCACCGCTTCTCTGCCAAAAAATATACTGCATAAAAAAATAATAACAATCAATAACGGTCCGAGAGAAAAAACGGTATAGTAGGCAAGAGAAGCGCTAAACTTCATGACCTTGTCATCCGAAAAACCTTTAAACGATTTTTTTAAAACGCCGAAGATTCCCTTTATTGTCACCTTTTTCATTCCGCTGTTTTAGAGGGAGGAATGCAAAAAAACAGCCAGTCTCAATAATACAAACACTAAAGTGTTTTTCTGTAGGAGACGCTGGGTTTGTCACCGTTAGGGAACAGGGGCTGGCTCAATAATACCCAATCCTGAATTTTTACGATTCCGGTAATTTCAAAGGATACTAGTTTCAGCAAATTCAACTATAAGTTGCTTTCCAGGTTGTTTTCAATATTATTCATTTTGGATTTATTGCTGACTGCTCTTCTTATTACATACCCGCCAACAATAATAATTCCTGCAAGAACTAACGCGGAAACATTTCTTTTAAGCTTTTGCTTTTCAAAAAATTTTCTCATACTAACTTTTTTTATAAAAATTAGCCCGCAAAAATTTATCCAGATGCATCGAATCCAAAATATTTTTTTATTTTTTTTTGATATCCCGGGTCTGTTTAGTGTCTGAGATTTTTAAACAACACAATTGTATAATTTCGATGATAAATACAATAATTTTTACATGCTCCAAAAGTTTTTCTTCTCCTCTACCGTTCTATTATTGCTTTCGTGTTCGCATAAAAAATACGTTAACCCTCATGTGCAAATACAAACAGATTTTGGCAATATCGAAGTGGAACTTTATCCCACCAAAGCGCCCAGAAGCGTTGCTGCGTTTTTATCATATGTCGATTCAGGCTTGTACAAAAACAGTTCTTTTTACAGAGTATTAAAAGAAGAAAATCAACCATCAGCCTCTTTCAAATCTGAAGTGATACAGGGAGGCATCTGGCAATCAAATAATCAAAAAGCAAGTAGTCTTGCCGGTATCCCCCATGAGACCACGAGGCAATCGGGGTTACTACATACTGATGGAACTATTTCCCTGGCAAGAACGACACCGGGCACTGCTTCATCTGAGTTTTTTATTTGTGTGGGAGACCAACCTGCATATGATTATGGCAACGACGCTAATCCGGATAAACTAGGTTATGCTGCATTTGGCAGAGTTGTAAAAGGAATGGATATTGTAAAAATGATTCATCAGCAACCTGAAAACGGCGAAGCATTTTCTCCCCAAATCAGAATAAATAATATTGTAAGAATGTAAATTCATAGTTTGTAGTTTCTCGAAACTACAAACTCGAAACTTAAATTGTCGCCAACCATTATATACATAATTGCAGGTTATGCTGTCTTGATAATAATTGTGTACCTGGTACAGGAGAAATTTATTTTTAAACCGGAGAAATTAAAACACGACTTTCTTTATAAATATAATGTTCCTTTTAAAGAATTATTTTTTGATATTGAGCCAGGTGTTAGAATTAACGGTCTTCATTTTTATGTGAAAGATCCTCATGGGCTTATTCTTTATTTTCATGGCAATACGCGGAGCATAAAGGGGTGGTCAAAATATGCTAAAGATTTTTACAGATATGGCTATGATGTTGTTATGGTTGATTACAGAGGGTTTGGTAAGAGTACCGGCAAGCGAAGTGAAAAGGAGATGTTGAATGATATGCAGGTGGTATATAATACATTGGCTTCCCAGTATCATGAAGATCATATCATACTTTATGGAAGAAGTCTGGGCAGCGGCTTTGCAACCAAGCTGGCAAGCGAAAACAAACCACGCTTCCTTATTCTAGATGCTCCATATTACAGTTTTAAAAAAGCGGTACAAAGATTTTTCCCGATTTTACCTATGCATTTCGTTCTTCGGTATCATTTACAAACAGACAAGTGGATAAAGAAAGTAGATTGTCATACTTACCTACTTCATGGCACAAAAGACTGGCTCATTCCTATAAAGCAAAGCGAACAACTACAAGCGATAAATCCAAGAAAGATAACGTTGATACGAATACATGGAGGCAAGCATAATAATTTACCTTCATTTCCGGAGTACCATAATTTTATAAGAGATATCCTTGCTCTATGATATCAAGGAGATAAAAAATTAGCCCTTATAATTGAAAATTGATTTCTCAAAAACTACAACTCAAAACCCGAAACTTAAAACTCGAAACGATGGGAAGATTCGGCTGGCTTAAGATCATTGTTATTCTTTATTTAGGTCTGGGTATTACATTGTATTTTTTGCAGGATAAATTTTTGTTTCACCCTGTACCGCTTGCTGCTGATTATGCCTTTCATTTTGCAGACCCATTTCATGAAGTGAATATAGTTACGAATGGAAAAGAAAACCTGAATCTTATACAATTTTTTCCGAAAGATTCTGTTAGAAAAGGAGTGGTTTTATACTTTCACGGCAACGTTGAAAATGTAAACCGCTATGCAAAATTTGCTGACCTGTTTACCAAAAATGGCTATGAGGTTTGGATGCCGGATTACCCAGGCTTTGGCAAATCAACCGGGGAGTTAACTGAAAAAAATTTATACCAGGTGGCCTCTTTAACTTATACATTGGCTAATAAAAAGTATCCAAAAGATAATATTGTTATTTATGGCAAATCTTTAGGTTCTGGTATTGCATCGCAACTGGCCTCTGTAAAAGATTGCAGAGTATTAATTTTAGAGACGCCTTATTACAGCATTCCTGATTTATTCAGTTATTATGCGCCCATATATCCAACACATTTAATGAGTAAATATAAAATACCTACTTACAAATATTTGGGCAATGTAAAAGCTCACATTGGAATTTTTCATGGCACTGATGATGAGGTAATTCCATATCGCCGTGCAGTAAAATTAAAGAGCTCTTTAAAACCAACTGATGAGTTTATTGTGATACAAGGTGGTAAGCACAACAACCTTAACAATTTCGATACTTTACAGAAGAAAATTAATAACTTACTCAATAATTAAATAATCACTTGTTACTAAATTCAGCTTATCTATGAGGAGAACTTTTCTTTTCACTTTATCATTGTTTTTAACAGGCTTTTGTGTTGCGCAGAAAAAGTTCTGGAAGTTTGAAACTGAACAAACTGTTCCGAAGCTTAACACTCCTCAGTTGGTTATCCCGAAAATATACCGAACATTCTCACTGCCTTTTGATCAATATAAAACCGTTTTAAGAACCGCCCCTAAAGAGTTTGAAACCAGCATCGATAACGGGCTTGAAATTGAGCTTCCTTATCCTGATAATTCTTTCAAAAAATTTAAAATTGTTGAAACCAGGATGATGGCGGATGGATTGGCAACCCAATTCCCTGAAATTAAAACTTACATAGGGCAAGGTATTGACGAGCCAACTGCGACTGTGCGAATTGATTATACTTACCAGGGCTTTCATGCATGTGTCATATCACCGGAAGGTGCATTATTTATTGATCCTTACCAAAAAGCAAATACTAATTTATACATTACCTACTTTGCAAAAGATTACGAAAATCCTTTAAAGCAAGCCTTCGGATGCAAACTTGCTGATGGCAATCATATCAGCGCAACATCAAGTGCAAGGCCCTTATCAATTGATGCGCCTTTAACGGGCAGCTGTATTGGCGCTCAGCTAAAAACTTATCGTGTCGCCATTTCGTGTACAGGGGAATATGCCGACTCCGTTTGCCCTGCAGGCAATGTTACCGTGGCTAATACAATGAGCGCAATTGTTACAACAATGAACAGGGTAAACGGCGTATACCAAAAAGAGCTGGATATAAAACTGGTATTAGTTGCCGCAAACGCATCTATCGTATATGTAAATCCCGCAACAGATCCGTATACAGGTAATGATGATGCGTTAACGTTGATAAATCAAAGCCAGTCGAACATTACATCGGTAATCGGCACGGCAAATTTTGATGTTGGCCATACGTTTAGCACCGGTTCGGGTGGTCTTGCAGATCAGGGTGCGGCTTGCTATTCTTCTTCTAAAGCCAGGGGTGTTTCAGGTAATCCACATCCCGTTGGAGATCCTTATGATATTGACTATGTAGCTCATGAAATAGGACACGAATTTGGAGCAGCTCACCCTTTCGAAAGTGAAATGGGTAACTGTGGCGGTCCTAACAGAATAACACTTTCTGCTTATGAACCGGGAAGCGGAACAACCATTATGGCTTATGCCGGTATCTGCGGCTCAGACAACATTCAACCCAACAGTGATCCTTATTTTCACACCAAAAGCTTTGATGAAATTGTTGCTTACACAACGTCAGGCATAGGAAGCACCTGCGGCATTGTAACCAGCACAGGAAATCATCCTCCGGTAGTTATGATGCCTGTTTCAGGTATTAAGATTCCGAAAGGAACCCCATTTACATTAACAGGCGGCGCAACAGATATTGATGGTGATGCCCTCACTTATTCATGGGAAGAATGGGACATCAGCAACCAGGATAACGGCTCTGCCTGGAATAGCGGAGCCAACAGCACGGTGCGACCCTTGTTCCGGGCAAGAATTCCTAAAACATCAGGTAGCCGTACATTTCCCGATATGGCGGTGATACTTGCTAATTACCCGGCAAATCCGCCTTCAGTAATGGATGGTTTAAAGGGAGAGACTCTTCCACAGGTTGCCAGAGATATTAAGTTCCGGCTTGTTGCCAGAGACAACAAAGCAAGTGGCGGAGGGGTGGCAACGGGCGGTGATGGCTGTTCTTCTTCTGCTCCGTTCAAACTGATTGTTACCAACGACGGACCCTTTACTGTCACGGCTCCAAACACCGCTGTAAACTGGCTGGGAGGCAGTACCAAAACAGTTACCTGGAGTGTTGCCAATACTAATAATGTTGCCGGTATTAATGCCCAAAATGTAGATATTTTGATGAGTATAGATGGCGGTAACACTTATCCATTAACCGTGTTAGCCAATACTCCAAATGACGGAACTGAAACCATCCGGGTGCCAAACATACCCACAAATGCGACAATACGGTTTATGGTTAGGGCTTCGGATAACATATTTTTTGATATCTCTAATGAAAATTTTACTGTCACTTTTAATGATACCTTATTACAATTTGCCGCCAGGCCTAGCCGCCCGTCTATTACACTTACATGGACGGCTGTTACCGAATTAAATGCTAAAGGTTTTGAAGTTTGGAGAAGTGAGGGAAACAGCAATAACTTTATTAAGATTGGTTTTGTGGATGTGGCCGGAATTACAAGTAGCACAAATAATTACACTTTAATTGATAATGATGTTCAGCCCGGGGTTGATTATTATTATCGCCTGGAGCAGGTTTACCTCAATAATACCTCCGGATTTTCAGGAATCAAAAGAGCTAAAATTGATGAAGACGGCAAATTTGTGTTAAGCTTGCAACCACAGCCATTCAATAAAAACGCCGTGCTTTTTATTGATGGTTTAGAGCCCAAAAATTTTACTCTTATTATCAGCGATGCAATAGGCAGAATTATAGAAAGAAAAGAAGTAACCAATACTGAAGCAGACAGGACGATACCTGTGGATCTGAATAATCAAGCTTCCGGTGTATATTTTATAAGGATTACACAGGATAACATACACAGAACATTAAGAGCGGTAAAATTATAGGAACACCTATAAATTAATCTATCAGGTGTTTTATTTTTTCAGCTCTTGACTCAGGAATGAAGTAATGATTAAGAGTAACCGCAAGCTCTGAGTAAGCATCCAGTTGGGATAGCTTCTCCTTATTTAAAAGGTATAACTTATAGCCAAATGGAAGTAGCATCTCGTACATTTTTATTCTCTCAAGCTTATCAGCTAATTCACATAACAAAATCGGGGTATGTTTTTTTACTACCTGCAGCATGGAACGAAACACTAACACTTCAGCACCTTCCACATCGCATTTAATAAAATCAAGCCGGGGCAGGTCAACAAACAGATCATCACCTTTTACATTCGGCACCATTTCAGTTTCAGCATAATTAAAGTATTCGCTCATCTCCTTTATTCGTGCATATCCAAATTTTTTTTGTTTGCCTACCCACGGAATTCCCATTTCTACAAATTCGCTATTTCCACCGAGCGCCACTTTATGTAAATGAATATTTGATTTTTTTTTTCTGTGAATCATCTTTTTAATAACCGAATAAAATTTAGAAACGGGTTCAATTGCAAAAACATTTCCACCTGCACCTACAAGCCTGCTTAATTCAAAAGTAAAATAGCCAAGATGTGCGCCAATATCTGCAACGTAATTGCCCGGGTAGATTATTTTTTTTAAAAAGTAAACATCATCATGATCTTTGCTGAGTGTTTTGGTTTTATATAATAACTGATACATGGAAGCTAAGAAAAATAAATAATTTTTTTCGCCCAACAATTTCAACAAAAAGTTTTTAATAAAATTCATTGACATCAAAGTATTAATTTAAATGGTTCCTGGTCCTTAAAGAAATTCATCTCACCAATTGCTGAAGTCTTTGATAAAGTCTGACTGATACTTTCCCATTGTTCCGATAATCCCATAAATTCCAGGTCAGACAACTTTAAAAGCAGCAAAATAATAATTGTTAGCCGCAGCAATTAACTCAAGATTTATAGAATATGATTGAAGGAAATCATAAAAAGCTTTAAACTCATGAGTTGGTACTGCAAATTCGTCAAAGAAAATTATGTCATCTTTTTTTAAAAAAGGGGCAAACCTAGTAAGCGTATACAGAGTTGCGGAATATAAATCAGCATCCAGCATTATAACATTTCTCACTCCTTTGTTTAATTCCAATAAAAATCCTGGAACGGTTTGCTGAAATAAACCCTGGTAAAATTTTACTCTCGAATCCGGAATATGGGGCACTTTATTATTTGTATTAAATTTCCCTTTTTTATAAACTCCGAAATCTTCAGGCAATCCTGTAAATGTATCGAAACCATAAAACCTGCTTTGGGGATTCGAATTTTGCTGCACGAACCAACGAAAGGATTGCCCTTCTGCTACACCGAATTCGAGATAGTTAATAATTGTAGTTGACAAAGATTCATTTTCTATAACCCATTTGTACAAACGGTATCGCTTATTGTAATCCCATTTGCCAGGAAAATCATTGTAAGCAATTTTTTTATTCTTGTTTGCCCATGAAGAAAATTTATTAAGATAAAAGAGATTTAAAAAAAGCCCTGAAAAAAGATTGAAAAATATATGTAACCGTAAATAAACAAAAACAATTTTCGTGTAGCGTATAATGAAAAGTTTCATTTAAAATATTTTTTTTTGGAAGTATATACCGTTATTCCTGTAAGGTGGTTATTTTATTGCCAACTGTAAGATCATACTTTGCACCAATTTTTAATGCATAATTTTCCATGCCATGGCCTACGGGAAAATTAAAACATACAGGATAGTCAAATTCTTTTACAATATCATTGATAACCTCATAGACAGTATGCCCAAAAGGAATGGTTGTGTCTTTCATATCAGTAAACCCACCAACAATTAAACCGGCAATTTTATCAAGCTTGCCATTGCGTTTAAGTTGATAAAGCATCCGGTCAATATTATAAATGTATTCACCAACGTCTTCAATAAATAAAATTTTCCCCTTTGTTTTTATATCTGATGATGTGCCCACCAAATGTGTTATCAAGGAAAGATTTCCACCAATTAATCTTCCTGTTGCACGGCCTTCTTTATTAAAAGGATGTTGGACAGATTGGTAATTTATTTTTTGACCCGATAATGCCTTTTGCAGACTTTGCACAAATGAATTTTTATATCCATCATTATCAAAGGCCGAAGCCATAGGCGCATGCAGAGATGCAATTTTGTAATTTGAATACAGATGTAGTTGTAGAATTGTTACATCACTAAAGCCAATGATCCATTTGGGATTTTTTTTAAATTTCTT
>Ga0068860_100004492_pt1 | contig 14229 bp, 9 predicted proteins | sample KBSSwiS32_FD_66597 | JGI IMG/M metagenome (GOLD analysis project Ga0068860, IMG submission 66597) | Switchgrass rhizosphere microbial communities from Kellogg Biological Station, Michigan, USA - KBS Switchgrass S3-2 | ecosystem: Host-associated > Plants > Roots > Rhizosphere > Soil ... | reverse complement strand
TGCCCGGCGAGGTGCGCATCACCGAAGCCGAGACCGGCGGCGCCGTCGGCCGTGGCAACGCGGTCTGGATCGCCCTGCTCGGCACGCGCGCCGCCTGGCGCCGGGCGCTGGAAGGTTCGACCCAGATGCCGCTGCCGGAGCCGCTCCTGCTGCCGACCTGGCACGCCGCCGATCATACGTTGCGCCGCCGCGCGATCGCGCTGGTGCGCGCTGCCGCGTGCGGCGCGGCGGAGCCGGCCCTGCATGCGGTCATCGAGAGCCTGTTCGACCTGCAGGAGGCCCATACGGCGGCGATCGAGCGCTGCCCTGGACGCACCTACGCGCAGCGCCGCCAGGTGTTCCTGCGTCTGCAGCGCGTGCGCAATTACCTCGCGGCAAACTGCCACCTCGACGTCGACAACGACCGCCTCGCGCGCATGGCCAGCTATTCGCCATGGCATTTCATCCGCGCGTTCCGTGCCGCCTACGAGCAGACGCCGCACGCGTTCCTTGTCGACCAGCGCCTGCAACGCGCGCGCCGGCTGCTGCGTTCGAGCGCGCTGGCCGTGGCCGAAATCGCGTTGGCCAGCGGATTCGAGAACCGCTGCGCGTTCTCGCGCCTGTTCCGCCAGCGCTTCGGCGTGACCGCCGGTGCGCTGCGCCGCCAGGCGCAGGCGCCGGTTTCCCGCAATTCCTGGCGCGAGGCGCACGTCCGCTGATGGCGGACCGCGCGGTCGCGATGGGGCATCGCGCAATTTCGGCAACGCGGCGTGCCGTCCATCGGCAACGTCCGATGCTCGCATTTTCTTAACTTTCGACGACACGTGCCGCGATCCCGCGGCCGGCAATTGCGGTTCGCACAGGAGAACAAAACATGTCACACACTCTGCTCCGAGAGTCCATCCGGCAGGCATTGCGCAGTTACGGGTTGGCCGGTGCCTCGGTCGCACTGAGCTGCGCCGCGGTTCCGGCGCTGGCGCAGGACAGCGCGCCGAAGGACACCAAGAGCCAGGCGCTCGAAACCATCGTCGTCACCGGTTCGAACATCCGCCGTGTCGACATCGAGACGTCGAACCCGGTCATCACGATCGACAAGGCGGCGATCCAGCAGTCCGGCAAGCTCAGTCTCGGCGACCTGGTCCAGGACCTGCCGGCGGTAACCGGACCGGTCATGAATCCGCGCGTCAACAACGGCGGCGGCTTCGGTGCCTCGACGATCTCGCTGCGCGGCCTCGGCTCGGCCCGCACGCTGGTGCTGGTCAACGGCCACCGCGTCAACTATGTCGACGTGAACTCGATTCCGATCACGGCGATCGAACGCATTGAAGTCCTGACCGACGGTGCGTCCTCGGTGTACGGTTCCGACGCGGTCGCCGGCGTCGTCAACTTCATCCTGCGCAGCAACTATCAGGGCGCCGAGTTCTCCGCGGACTACGGCATATCCGATCGCGACGACGGCCAGCGTCAGGGCTATCACTTCACGTTCGGCCAGACCACCGACAAAGGCAGCCTGATGGCCGGCGTCGACTACAACAAGCAGGATCCGGTGCTGGCGGCGAACCGCACCTTTTCCAAGGATGCGCTGTATTCGTACTACGGCCAGTTCTACGCGCTCGGCTCGAGCCGCACGCCGACCGGCCAGATCGCGCTGCCCGCCAACCTGAAGGCGCAGTTCGGCTGCTCGACGGTCACCCTGAAGCAGCTCGGTTCGGTCACCACGCCGAAAACCAGCCTCAATGACTTCCGCTGCTACAAGGGCACCGACGCGTACAACTACCAGGCCAACGGCAACGTCAACCTGACTCACCAGGAGCGCACCAACGCATTCATCATCGGCAGCTACAAGCTGACCGACAACGTCGAGGTGTACCTCGAGTACTACCACAACAAGACCCAGGCTTCGGCGGCGCTCGCGCCGCAGCCGATCGACACGCTCGGTGCGCCGCTGGTCATCTCGGCCGACAGCTATTACAACCCGTTCGGCGTCGAATTCAGCAATGCCGCTTTCCGCCTGAAGACACGTTCGGTCGGCAACGGCAACCGCGTGTTCAACAACAGCACGACCGCCGACCAGTTCACGACCGGCTTCAAGGGCACGTTCGGCGATTCAAGCTGGCAGTGGAATACGTATTTCAATTACGGCCACCTCAGCCAGCTGACGCATACGGCCGGCTTCATCAGCCTGTCGAAGATCGGTGCCGGCGTCGGTCCTTCGTTCCTCAATGCACAGGGTGTCGTCCAGTGCGGTACGGCGAATGCGCCGATCGACCTCGCGGCCTGCACACCGATCAACTTCTTCAACGTTCTCGATCCGAACACGATCGCGGCGCTGGACCTGGCTTCGGGCAACACGTTCACGCAAAACGTGGCCTGGCAGAAGTCCGAAGTGGCTGAGATCAACGGCAACCTGTGGGAACTTCCCGCCGGCACGATGCAGCTCGCCGCGGGCTTCGGTCACGCGAAATTCTTCAGCCAGACGATTCCCGATGCGATCGAAATCCCGGATTTCCAGGGCATCTGCGACATCGGCACCGGTTGCGTGTCGCCGCTGAGCGGCTCGTATTCGGTCAAGGACGCCTACGCCGAGTTGCTGATCCCGGTCCTCAAGGACATGCCGTTCGCGAGCGCGTTGAACGTGACCGTCGGCGACCGCTACTCGAAGTACAGCAACTTCGGCAGCACCAACAACACGAAGTTCGCCGTCGAATATCGTCCGATCGAGGACCTGCTGCTGCGCGGTACGGTGTCGAAGGTGTTCCGCGCCCCGACCGTCACCGACATCTTCGGCGGCGCCGGCAGCAATGCCCCGCAGGCCGTCGATCCGTGCTACGGCCTGGTCGGCACCAACGCAGCATGCGTCGGCGTCCCGGGTGACGGCAGCTTCGCCAAGCTTCCCGGCCAGACCAGCCAGATCAACGGCATCGTGTCGGGCGCGAAGGCGGCCAACTTCAACCTGACGCCGGAATTCGGCAAGTCGTTCGACTGGGGCTTCGTCTACGATCCGCATTGGATCCCGGGCCTCTCCCTCAGCGTCGACATGTGGCGCATCTATCTGAACAACGAGATCAGCCGCATCACGGCGCAGAACGCGTTGAACCTGTGCTTCGCCCAGAACGGCGGCCCGACCTGCGGCCTGATCCATCGCACCGTGGGTGGACCGAACTCGGGCCAGATCGCCTTCGTCAACGAGCCGATCGGCAACCTCGGCCGTCTCGATGCGAAGGGCGTCGACCTGCAGGCTCATTACCGCCTGCCGGAAACGCCGTTCGGCAACTTCGCGCTGAACTTCCAGACCACGTATCTGGACCGTTTCGCGGACGATCCGGCTCCGGGCACCCCGGGCGACTACACGCAGGAATACGCCGGCCACTATTCGACCGGCGCGTCGGCCATCTCCTACGCGAACTTCTCGCGCTGGAAAGCCCTCGGTCAGTTGAACTGGAACATGGGTCCCTGGAGCGCCGGCTGGACGGTCAAGTACGTCGGTCGCTTCGTGGTCGGCTACGACAGCCCGCTGGCCAATATCTCGGCTGACGGCGCCATTCCGGGCTTCCAGTACTTCTACGGCGCCAACGTGTTCCACAACGTGACGGCCGGCTACAACATCGAGCCGCTCAACACGCGTCTGGATGTCGGTGTCGACAACCTGTCCGACAAGCAGCCGCAGATCATCTCGCAGACCAACTCACTGAACGGCAACGTCGACTCGAACACGTTCGACACCGTCGGCCGCTACTACTGGGCCCGCGTAACCGTCAAGTTCTAAAAACAGCAAGTTTGTTACCATTACAGGCCGCGCGGCTCACGCCGCGCGGCTTTTTTCGTTTTTCAGCCCGAGAAAGATGCGGAACCCCGCCCCGACCATCGAAGAAATCGCACAGGCGATCCAGCAGCAGCAGCCGCAGGCCGCTGAACGCCTGGCCCGCGAGTTCCTCGTTTCTCAGCCGCAGGACGAAACCGGGCTGCTGCTGCTCGGCATGAGCCTGCAGGCCCAGGCCCAGGCCGATGCGGCGATCGAAGTCTTCCGCGAGTTGACCCGGCTGCTGCCCGGCTCGGCGCTGCACTGGGGCAACCTGGGCACGCTGCTGCGCAATGCCAAACACACCGACGAGGCCGAAGCTGCGTTCCGGCGCGCGCTCGAGCTCGACCCGCGCAACAGCGGCGTGCTCGAGAATCTGGGACTCCTCTATTACGAGCGCACCGATTACGCCGCAGCGAGCAAGTTTCTCGTCGCCGCCGCCGAGATCGACCCGACGGCGCTGAACGCGCGCATCTACGGCGCCGCAGCCTGCTGCGAATGCATCGACATGCAGACGGCCGAGACCCTGGTCGCGTCGTGGTGGCAGTGGACGCAGATCGATATCGACGCGCAGTTGGCGCTGGCCAACGTCATGATCCGCTGCGGCCATCCCGACACGGCCGAAACCATTCTGCGCCGGGCGCTGACCCGGACCGACGACAAGCCGCGCGTTCTGGTGCGCCTGCTCAACCTGTATGAGCGCGTCAACCGGCTCGATGAAGCACGCGCCCTGCTGCCGCAGCTGCCGCGCCCGGATACGGTGTCCGATCTGGAACTGCAGGACGACATCGTCGGTGCCTATTCGGCATTGGCCGCGCGCGAGAACGATTACCGCAAGGCGCGCGAACTGCTCGAGCCGCTGGTCGCCACGCGCAATGCCGGGTCCGAGGTGTTCTTCGCGCTGGCGAAGTTCCGCGACAAGGACAACGACGTTCCCGGTGCGATGCAGGCGCTCGAACGCGCCCACGCGCTGCAAATGGAAAAGGCCGCGAAGCTGATTCCCGACCTGATCGCGGCCAATGTCGATCCGCTGACCGTCGGTCTCGATCCGGTCACCGCCGAGAGCCGCGCCCAGTGGCTCGAATTGCCCGGCCCCGCGGAGGCCGAGTCGCCGGTCTTCATCATGGGTTTTCCGCGCTCGGGCACGACCATGCTCGAGCAGATGCTGGACGCGGTGCCCTCGCTGCAGGCGATGGACGAGCAACCTTTCCTGCAGAAGGTGATCGGACGCATGCGCGAGTTCGGCCTGGCCTATCCGGAGCAGCTGCACCTGCTTGACGCCGACCAGTGCCGGGAGCTGCGCGGCGTCTATTGGGATCTGGTGCGCGGGATCGTCACGATCGGCCCGGGCCAGCGCCTGGTCGACAAGAATCCATTGAACATGCTGCGCTTTCCGCTGGTCCACCGGCTGTTTCCGCAGGCGCGGATAATCTTCATCCTGCGCCACCCCTGCGATGTCGTGCTGAGCTGCTACATGCAGAGCTTCGGCGCACCGTCGTTCATGCTGCTTTGCTCGACGCTGCCGCGGCTGGCGCGCGGCTACGTCAACGCGATGCGCGGCTGGTTGCAGAACACGGCCGTGCTGCAGCCGAAGCTGCTCACCTTCCGCCACGAGGACCTGCTCGACGATTTCACCGGTACCGCGCAGCGTATCGGCGAATTCATCGGCGTCGAGGACGTCACTCCGATGCTGACGTTCCACGAACACGCCAGGCGCAAAGGCTACATCGCCACCCCGAGCTATGCGCAGGTCATCGAGCCGGTCAACCGCAAGGGCGTCGACCGCTGGCGCCGCTATCGGCAGTACATGGAACCGATCCTGCCGACTCTGAAACCGATCATGGACCACTGGGGCTATGCCGACTGACCCTTCGCCAGCGAACCTCCGACTCAGCATCGAACAGTGCATCCAGGTCTTCGACGATGCATTGCCGGCGGACTTCTGCGCGCAGATGGTCGAGTCATTCAAGCGCACGAGCCATCTGCACGTGCCGAACGGTCGCGGCCACAAGCGCGGATTCGATGCGAGCGCCTGGACCGAACTCAACATCTCGCCGCTGGCCGACGCCGGTTTCAAGGGTCTGTTCATCAAGCAGATCGACGAGCATCTGGCGCGCTACAACGAGCGCCTCGGCCTGGCCCTGCCGGTACCGAATCGACCGCGCATCGAAGACATCCGCATCAAGCGCTACCGCGCCGGCAGCGACGAGCGTTTCGAGCCGCATTTTGATTCGATGGACGACAAGGCCAACCGCTACCTGGTCTTCCTGTGGTACTTGAACGACGTCGCCGAAGGCGGCGAGACCGAATTCTGCAATCTCGGTATAAAAGTAGCGCCACGCACGGGCCGACTGCTGATGTTTCCGCCGTACTGGATGTTCCAGCATGCCGGACTTGCGCCGGTTTCGAACGACAAGTACATCGTGTCGACGTATCTGCTGTTCTGACAACTCGGCCCTCGGCACGAGCCGCTTCTGGTCAAAAGGTCAAAAGTCAAAGGTCAATAGGAGCGAGGCTCGCCACTTTGACCTTTGACCTTTGACCTTTGACCTTTGACCTTTGACCTTTGACCTTTGCGATGCCCACCGACCAAACCGCCATCGCCAGGACCCGCCTCGACGGCCTCAATCCGCAGGCCATCCGCTACGTGCTGGCGACCGCAAATGCACTCGAACTCGGCCGTCCCGAAGAAGCCGAACGCCACATCATGGGCGTGATGGCCCTGCATCCGGACCATCCCGAGGTGCTGCGGCTGCTCGCCGGCATCCAGAACCTGCGCGGCGACAAGCGCGGCGCCATCGCATCGATGCGCCGGGCGGTGGCGCAGCGGCCGCTCGATGCCCTCTATCACAACACGCTCGGGGCGGTGCTCGGCGAAAATACCGAACTCGATGCCGCGGTGATGAGCCTGCGCCGCGCCTGCGAGCTGCAGCCGGACCTGGCCAGCGCCTGGTACAACCTCGGCGTACTGCTGATGCGCAGCATCCGCCCCGACGAATCGGCGGCCGCGCTGCGCCGCGCCGTGACGCTCGACCCGGAGCATGCACGCGCGCGCGTCATGCTCGGCGAGATGCTGCGAGCGAGCGGCCGCTACGACGAGGCGGCCGCCGAGTACCGGCGCGTACTCGAAGAGTCACCCAACGCAGGCACGGCCTGGTGGGGTCTGGCCGACTTGAAGGACCGCAAGCTCGGCGCAGACGATGCCGAACGCATCCGCGCCGCGATGCAACGTCCGGGCGTCGGCGAAGACGATCTCATCGCGATGGGCTTCGCACTCGCCAAGGCGCTCGAGGATCAGGGCCGCTACGCCGATTCGCTTGCCGCGCTCGGCCAGACCCATGCGCGCGCGCGGCGGCGCCAGCAGTGGGACGCGACCGGCTTCAGCGGGCGCATCGACTACATCCTGCGCGCCTTCACGCCACGTGCAGGGACGCCCTCGAGCAATGCCGTCGAGCACGACGCGACCGCTGCCCTTCCTCCCCCGCTCGGGGATCAGGGCACGGAGCGGGAGCCGGCGGCGCCCGCCTCGCTCGGCGAGCAGGTCATCTTCATCGTCAGCATGCCGCGGTCCGGTTCGAGCCTGAGCGAACAAATCCTTGCGTCGCACTCGCAGGTCGACGGCGCCGGCGAGCTTCCGGACCTGCCGCAGATCATCAGCGAGGAATCGCGCCGCCGCGGCCAGCCGTTTCCGCTCTGGGTCGGGCAGGCGACCCCGGCCGACTGGCAGCGCATGGGCCAGCGCTACCTCGAGCGCACCGCATACTGGCGGCGCCGCCGTCCGCGCTTCACCGACAAGCTGCCGAACAACTGGGAGTATGTCGGCGCGATCCGCGCGATGCTGCCGGCGGCGCGCATCGTCGTGTGCCGGCGCGATCCGCTGGAAACGTGCCTGGCCTGCTACCGCCAGATGTTCGCGCGCCACGATTACACGCGCACGTTCACCGATCTGGCTGCGTACTGGCGCGACTTCGATCGCAGCGTGCGCCAATGGCGCGCGCTGCATCCGCAACATGTGCACGAGATCGTCTACGAAGAACTCGTTGCCGCCCCTGAAGCCCGGATCCGCGAGCTGCTCGAATTCTGCGGACTGCCGTTCGAAGCCGGCTGCGTGGATTTTCACAAGACCGAGCGCGACGTCTACACGCCGAGCGCGGCGCAGGTACGCGAACCGTTGCGCCGCGACACCGCGCGTGCACCGCGCTATGGCGCGCTGCTCGATCCGCTGCGCGCCGCGCTCGGCCTTCCGCCATTCGGCTGATCCGGATCGAAAAAGAAGGCAGAAAGATTCACCACGAAGGCACGAAGAACACGAAGAAGAGGCAGAATACGAGTCATGGGGCTGCCCTCCCAGCTCGGTTCGTGAGGAGCGGCAGGCGACACTGCTTGTCCGCATTCTTCGCGTCGCCGGCCGCGGTTTCACATCCTCCTGGAATCTTTGCGTCTGAAGCGAAAGGGTTTCTTCTGTGCTCTTCTTCGTGATCTTCGTGCCTTCGTGGTGAATCTTTGCTTTCTCGGCTGCGAAACAACTGATGGGTAATATCGTCTGGCTCGCGTCATATCCGAAATCCGGCAACACCTGGCTGCGTGCGTTCCTCGCCAATCTGGTTGCCGGACGGCCGACGCCGGTGCCGCTGGCTGAGCTGCCGCGCTACGCCGACCAGGACGCGCGGCCCGAACTGTTCAGCGCTGCCGCCGGGCGGCCGGCGACCGAGCTCGATTTCGCGCAGATCTGCGCGCTGCGTCCGCTCGTGCACGAACGCATCGCCGCGGCCGCGCCGAAGACCGTGTTCGTCAAGACCCATAGCGCCTCCGGCACGCATGACGGCATTCCGCTGCACAACCCGCAGGTCGGCGCCGGTGCGATCTATGTCGTGCGCAATCCGCTCGACGTCGCGATCAGCATGAGCCACCACTTCGGCATCGATATCGATGCCGCGATCGACTATCTCGGCAACGACGACGCGGCAACCGAGAACAACGAACTTTTCGTCAGCGAGTTTCTCGGCTCGTGGTCGACGCACGTGCGCAGCTGGGCCGACCTCGAAAGCCAGCGCATCCTCGTGCTGCGCTACGAGGATCTTCTGGAGAAACCGGCCAAGAATTTCGGCAAGGTCGCGCGCCTGGTCGGCCTCGATGCCGACCGCCGCCGCGTCGAGCGTGCGATCGCGCACGCCGACTTCCGCAGCCTCGCCGGCATGGAACGTCGCGACGGTTTCGTCGAGGTGCCGATCAAGGGCAGGCATTTCTTCCGCGCCGGGCGCGCCAACCAGTGGCGCGACGTGCTGTCGCGCGACCAGGTCAAGCGCATCGTCGAGCGCCACCGCGAGCAGATGGCGCGCTTCCGCTATATTCCTGCCGGCTATTGAGGATGCGCAACGCATGAACCTTCCGGCAAGCATGGCCGTGGTCGAAGAACTGCTCGCCGCCTATACCGTCGATGCAGCGCGCAGCGGGCCATTGCTGCCGCTTGCGACGCTGCTCACGCGCCTGCGCGAGCCGTTGCGCGATGCCGCAGTCTGGGCCGCGACCGGCGCGGCGCTGACCCGCAACGGCTTCGCCGAGCCGGCCGCCGCCGTGCTCGCGGCCGCGCTGCAGATCTACCCGCGCCACGTCGAGCTGCAGTACCTGCGCGGCAACGCGTTGCGCGTCGCGCAGCGCCCCGACGAAGCCGAGCAGGACTTTCGCGCCGCGCTGGGTCTCGCACCGGCGCATCGCCAGGCCGCGCTGTCGCTCGCATTCATGCTGCGCGAGCAGGGTCGCGTCGGCGCGGCCGGCGACGTCGTCCTCGGCCAATGGCGCGCCGACCACGGCAGCGCCGCACAAACGCTCGAGCTGCTCGAATTCCTGCGCGGCTCGGGTGCACACCGGCAGGCGCGCTCGCTCGCCGACGCCGCGCAGGCGCATTGGCCGGGGCATGCCCAGATCGTCAACATCGCGGCCGAACTCGCACTCGCGTTCGGCGACTTCGACAACGCGCGCGAACGTTTCCGCCGCGCCCTCGCCGCCGACCGCACGCAAACCTCGGCCTGGCTGCGCCTCAGCTATTGCCGGCATTGCACCGGCGCCGACGACGAAGATCTGCAACTGCTGCGCTCGGCCTGGACCGATCCGCAACTCGCCGCCCCGGCGCGCATCTGCGCCGGCTTCGGCTTGGTAAAGCTGCTCGACGACCTCGACGCCTGCGCCGAAGCAAGCACGATACTGCGTGCCGCGAACGCGATGGCGCGCTCGCAGTCGGCGTGGCGCGGCGCGGAATGGCGCACCGTGCTCGAACGCCAGATCGTCTGCCCGACGCTGCCGGCGCTCGAGCCGCTGCCCGGCTTCGTTCCGCTGTTCATCGTCGGCATGCCGCGTACCGGAACGACGCTGGTCGCGACGCGGCTGGGGCGACGCGCCGACGTGCGCGATCGCGGCGAACTGAACTGGATCGCGGCCATGTATGAGCACCTGGCCGGGCAAGGCGCGCTCGCCGACCGCGCCGCGCTGCAATCGGTCGCCGCGCTGATCGCACGGCAGATGCGCCGCGACGATGCGCCGGCGCACTGCATCATCGACAAGAACCCGCTGAACTTCCGCTATTTGAATCTGATCGTGGCGCTGTTTCCGAATGCGCGCATCGTGCACTGCCGGCGTGAAGCCCGCGACACGGCGCTGTCGCTATGGTTGCAGCACTTCGCCCATCCGGATCTGGGTTTCGCCTACGACTTCGCCGCGATCGGCGAGGTCATGCGCGACGAGCGCCGGCTGATGGAGCACTGGCGCGCGACGCTGCCGGTTGCGTTTCTCGACGTCGACTACGAGGCCATGGTTGCCGATCCGGTCGCGCAGGTCGCACGCATCGAAGCGTTCGCCGGGCTGCCCGATGACGGCGCCGACGCATCGGCAGCGCCGTCGGCAGACGAGGTGGTCACGACGGCCAGCGTGTGGCAGGCGCGCCAGCCGATCCATGACCGTGCGATCGGCCGCTGGCGGCGCTACGCGAAATTCGTTCCGGAACTCGAACAGCAGTTCTAGGCAACCGTGTTCGTCAGTGCTTCCCGCGATGGAGCGAGTCGACGGTGAAGATGCAGGGCCATGCAACCGGCGCGCGTCGCTCTTTCTGACGCCACTCACACGGCGCGCTTCACGCGCCGGCCTCTCCCTGCCAGCGGGAGAGGCGAAGGCGCTTACGGGCGCTTGCGCAGTTCGATGTTGCCGCTGAATGTTTCGGTGCTGACCTGCGCGTCGCCGCTGCCGGTACGCACATCGAGGCTGCTGCCGGGGCCGTATTCGGGCTTCTTGACCGTTCCGTAGTCGGTGTGGATGCTGCCGCTGAACGTTTCCGCCTCGAAGTGCGCGGATGCATCGGCCGGCAACACCACGCGGATGTCGCCGCTCATCGATTCGGCGCGGACCCGACCGTGCGCACCGAGCGCAGCGGCCAGCTCGACATTGCCGGACACGCTGCCCGCCTCGAATTCCTGCAGTTCCTTGCCGTCGGCATGGGCGCGCCCGGAAACGGTCTCGAGCTTGACGCGTCCACCGACGCCGCTCGCCTCGATGTCGCCGCTGACCGTCTGCAGATGCGAGCGGCTGCCGGCATCGGCGCGCGTGGCGCGATAGGTCACGTCGCCGCTGACGCATTCGACCTCGACCTGCGGGGCGCCGCTTTCGAGCGTGACCTTGCCGCTGACGCATTCGACGTTCAGCGACTTGCCGTCGATCCCAGTGACACGGCCGTCCGCGCTGACCAGCTCGAGGCGCAAAGACACGCCGGCCGGCACCTTGAGGACGAGATTGCTGTCGGCCTGCGGACCGTGCTTGCTGAACCAGCCGTGGTCCTGGTCCGGCGACTCGACGCGCAGCTCGAGCCGCTGCGCATCGCCGGCGACGACCAGCTTCGAGCCGGCGCCGAGTTCGCCGGTCAACGTGGCCTGCTCGGTGTCGCCTGCACTGACGACGACGCTGCCGCGCACGTTGTGCACATCGACCGTCGCATCGTTGGCGATGCGCCAGGCCTGGTTGAGACTCTGAGCCGACGCCTGCGCGGCGATCGTCGTGCTTTGCGGCGCGCTCAAGGCGGCCGCCGCCGCGGACACGGCGAACGGCAGGGTCAGGGCCGCCGCCAGCAAGCCGGCGAGCGGCTTGCGCCGGATGCCGCGGCCGGGGCGATTCCCGTCATGGTCGATGAAATCGTGGCTGATCATGGAAAAACTCCGAATAGGGTGGTCAGCCTGCGTAAGGCGACTTGCGCATCAGACGCAGGCGCTGGGCGTTGGTACGGTTGAGCAGCCCGACCAGGAACACGGCATCGGGCCTTTGCTCGAGCGCGCCCTGCAGTTGCGCGCTCGCGTTGTCGAGATTCTGTGCACTGGCAGCCAGCGCCGGATCGGCCGGCAAGGCCCAGTCGAGCGCGGTCCGCTGCTGCGCATCGGCCAACGGCGCGGTGCCTGCGACCGGAGTCTGCGCAACCGGCGCCAGCGTCGCCGGCGTCGTTGATTGTTCAGGCGTTCCGCGGCCGGACCCGCGGTAGGCGATCGTGCCGGCGCCGATAGCTACGGCGAGCGTTGCGGCCATGGCCAGCCACGGCGCAATGCGCCGCCGCGGCACGGACTGCGCCGGTGCGTCGGCGATGCGGGCCGCGATGTCGGGCCACAGTTCGCGCGCCGGCTCGACCGGACCACCGAGCTTGCGCATCTGGTTGCGCCATTCGAATTCGCTGTTCATGCCTCACCTCCGAGCGAGCGCCGCAGCAGGCCGCGCGCGCGATGCAATTGTGCCTTCGACGAACCGACGGCCATGCCGAGTTCGTTGGCGATTTCCTCGTGCTTCCAGCCTTCGACGTCGTGCAGCACGAGCACGGCGCGCGCACGCGGCGGCAGGTTCGACACGGCGCGCTCGAGGTCGCCGCGCTCGCCCGCGCAGAACGGCACGTCGCCGCCGGCGGCCAGGTCGAGGTCGTCGACATCGGCTTCCTTCACGTCGCGGCGTCCACGCAGTTCCATCAGCGCGGTGTTGACGCCGAGGCGATACAGCCAGGTCGAGAATGCGCTTTCGTGGCGGAAGCTGGACAACTTTTGCCACGCCCGCACGAACGCGTCCTGGGTCAATTCTTCGGCGCGGCCGCGGTCCATGCCGACCAGGCGCAGGATCGCGCCGTGGACGCGGCCGACATGGCCCCGATAGAGCTGTTCGAACGCCGCGACGTCGCCGGCCAGCGATCGCCTTACCAGCGCCGCATCGTCCGAGCCTGCCGGCCGTTCAAATCCCGGTACATTCATGCTGATAGCGGCGCTTTGCATCGTGCCGCCTATGATGCGGCAAACCGCGCATTGGTTTAATGATCGGCTGCAGATGAGCACCTTCGGATGGCACCGCCCCCGCGTTTCCCTGCTCCCGGTCGCGGGAGAAGGTGCCGAAGGCGGATGAGAGTGGTACCACCACAAAGCGCCTGCTTCGTCGAAACGCCACCCTCACCCGAGGCGCTTCGCGCCTCGACCTCTCCCGCCAGCGGGAGAGGTGAGCGTCTTTGCCGTGCCGGCTGACTATGGCGAGCCGGCAGTCACCGGCTCGGCCGTGTCGGCGGCGAGCATCGCGCTGACGCGCCGGTGCTCGTCGCGCAAAGCCTGCGGCAGGCGCGCGCCGAACGACGCGAGGTATTCGCCGATGCTTTCGTACTCGGCGATCCAGCCTTCGGTGTCGACATCGAGCAACGCTTCGAGGCGCGACACCGGCACGCCGAGTCCGGCCAGGTTCAGATCCTCGGGCTGCGGCAGCAAGCCGATCGGCGTCTCGACGGCGCCCTCGCCGCCGCTGCAGCGGCCGACGATCCACTCGAGCACGCGCATGTTGTCGCCGAAACCGGGCCACAGGAACTTGCCGTCGTCGCCCTTGCGGAACCAGTTGACGTGGAACACTTTCGGCAGCCGCGCGCCGGGCTTCTGGATGCTGAGCCAATGCGCGAAATAGTCGGCGAAGTTGTAGCCGCAGAACGGCTTCATCGCCATCGAATCGCGGCGCAGGACGCCGACCGCGCCGGTCGCCGCGGCGGTAGTCTCCGAACCCATCGATGCGCCGACCAGCACGCCGTGGGTCCAGTCGCGCGCCTCGAAGACTAGCGGCACGAGGTGCTCGCGGCGGCCGCCGAAGACGATCGCCGAGATCGGCACGCCCTGCGCGTCTTCGGCGCGCGGCGACCAGCTCGGGCACTGGCGCGCCGACACCGTGAAGCGCGAATTCGGATGCGCGGCCGGGCCGCTTGTCGGCCTGTCGTTCGAGAACGTGATGTCGCGGCCCTGCCAGTCCTTCGCCGGCCGGCTGTCGGGCAGGCCTTCCCACCACGGCTGGCCGTCGGCGGTGACTGCGACGTTGGTGAAGATCGCATCACGGTGGAGCATGGCCAACGCATTCGGATTGGTCTTCGCGCTCGTTCCGGGCGCAACGCCGAAGTAGCCGGCTTCGGGATTGATCGC
>Ga0068860_100004491_pt1 | contig 14231 bp, 9 predicted proteins | sample KBSSwiS32_FD_66597 | JGI IMG/M metagenome (GOLD analysis project Ga0068860, IMG submission 66597) | Switchgrass rhizosphere microbial communities from Kellogg Biological Station, Michigan, USA - KBS Switchgrass S3-2 | ecosystem: Host-associated > Plants > Roots > Rhizosphere > Soil ... | reverse complement strand
CGCTCTTTCTTCTTGAACATCTCGAGCATCCGCTCGGTGACGAGGAAGCCGCCGAAGGTATTGATAGCCACGAGCGCCACCGCAATCGCGCCGAGGATGGCGCCGCGGTCCAGCGGGCCGGGTCCGGCCGCGAGAATGGCGCCAACCACGATGACGGAACTGATGGCATTGGTGACGCTCATGAGCGGCGTGTGCAGCGCCGGCGTCACATTCCACACCACGTGATACCCGACAAAGATAGCCAGCACGAACACCATCAGATTGGTCACGATTGGGTCGACAGCGACTCCGTGCACTTCAGCTCCTGACCGCCGCGCCGTCGATGCAGACGAGCGTCGCCGCGAGGATTTCGTCCGATCGATTGAGGGTGAGCTCGCCCGTCTTGGGGTCGAGCAGGAGGGCCGTGAAATTGAGCAGGTTACGCGCGTAGAGCGCGCTCGAGTCTGCGGCCAGCGTCGCCGGGAGGTTCGACGGAGCGACGATCTTCACTCCGTGGTGATCGACGACGACGTCTTTCTGGCTCAGGGTGCAGTTGCCACCCTGCGTGACCGCCATGTCGACGATGACAGAACCTGGCTTCATGCCGGACACCGTCTCCTCGGGCAGCAGCACCGGTGCCTGCCGGCCGGGGACGAGCGCAGTGGCGATGACGATGTCGGCCGCTTTCGCGCGTTCAGCAATCAATGCCGCCTGCCGGCGCTTGTAGTCGTCGCTCATTTCGCGCGCGTAGCCGCCGGCGCTCTCCTGCGCTTTTTTCTCCTCGTCCGACAAGGCGACTTCGACGAACTTGGCCCCCAGCGACTCCACTTCGCTCTTGACCGCAGGACGGACGTCGAAGGCTTCGATCACCGCACCCAGCCGCTTCGCGGTCGCGATGGCCTGCAGTCCCGCGACGCCGGCGCCAAGCACAAGGACCCTCGCGGCCTTGACCGTGCCTGCGGCGGTCATCAGCATCGGCATAAAACGGCCGTACTCGTAGGCGGCGATCAGCACGGCTTTGTATCCCGCGATGTTGGCCTGCGACGACAGGACGTCCATCGTCTGGGCGCGCGTGATGCGCGGCAGTAGTTCCATTGCGAATGCGGTGATGCCGGTCTGGGCAAGCGCGTCGACATTCTCGTGAGGCGACAGGAGTCCAATGAGGATCGTCCCGGGACGTAGCGACGGCAGTTCCGGCTCGGCCGGCCGGCGGACCTTGAGGATGATGTCGGCGGTCTTGTAGACATCGTCCGCGCATCCCAGAGTCGCTCCTGCCGCTGCGAAGCTCGCGTCTGGAATGCTGGCGCATGCGCCGGCGTTGTGCTCGACGATGACACTATGACGGCCGCCCGTCGTGAGCTTCTTGACGGTCTCCGGTGTCGCGGCTACACGTGTTTCCCCTGGGTAGACTTCGGCAGGAACGCCGATTCGCATCAGATGAACGCCTCCGGTCGCACCCGGATCTAGTTACTAGACTTCGGACCGGCTGCGTGCTGCAGAATCAATTTTATCGGATCGCAGATATCAACTCCCAGTCGTACGACGCGTCGGTAGGGCGGGTCTGTTCTCGAGACCCGCCCCGCGGCAGCCGGGTCCACAAAGCAGGACCCGGCCTACGGTCTGAACGTTTGTACGGAGCTATTGAAACGTGTTGCAGGAATCGACGCGGCCAGACTCGAGTCCCCGGCGCAGCCATTCGACGCGCTGCTCAGAAGATCCGTGCGTGAAGGACTCCGGGACGACAGTGCCTTGCGTCTGTCGCTGCAGACGGTCATCGCCGATGGCAGCTGCCGCGCGCAGACCCTCCTCAGCATCGCCGGGCTCGAGCAGCCCCTCGCGCGATGCATAGTGTCCCCACACACCCGCATAACAGTCAGCCTGCAACTCCTGGCGGACTGACAGCGCGTTCGATTCGCGCTGCCCGGCGCGTTGCCGGGCCGCTTGGAGTTGACTGGACACACCCATCAGCGTCTGCACGTGATGCCCGATCTCGTGGGCCACGACATACGCCTGGGCAAAATCTCCCGGCGCACCGAACCGCTCATCGAGCTCCTTGAAGAATGAGAGATCGAGGTACACCTTGCGATCGGACGCGCAGTAGAACGGCCCCATCGCAGCCTGGCCCTGACCGCACGCGGACTGCGTCGCGTTGGTAAACAGCACGAGCACCGGCGCCTCGTACGTCTGGCGGTTCTCGTCAAAGATCCGGCCCCACGTCATCTCCGTGTCTTTGAGGACAACCGATACGAATTCGGCTTGAGGGTCGTCTGCAGGCACACCGCCGGGTGCAACCGTGTCTGAGGTCGACGTCGAGTTGATCAGATCAACAGGGTTCGTTCCGGTCAGCGCCGAGATGAGCAGCAGCAGCACCAAGCCGCCGAGGCCGCCACCGACGGCCATTCCGCCACCTGACATGCCGCGACGATCCTCGATGTTCGTACTGCCCTCGCGACCTTGCCATTTCATGGGAGCGCCCTCCAATCGTCGCGGAAGATATTATGCTCAGCCATGGACCTTGGACTGAAGGATCGCGTCGCCATTGTCACGGGCTCGAGCAAAGGGCTGGGCTTTGCGAGTGCTCGCGCTCTTGCTGCGGAAGGGTCTCGCGTCGTCATATGTGCTCGCACGCCTGACGCCTTGCAGGAAGCGCGCCGCCGGCTGGTTGAGATTGCGCCTGACGACCACGTCTTGGCGGTCGTCGCCGACGTCAGTCGGGAAAATGGGGTGCGGCTGCTCATCGATCGCACGGTTGAGATATTTGGCGGCATCGATGTACTGGTCAACAACGTCGGCGTCGGCAAAGGCGGAAGCCTGCTCGACACTCCGGACGAGCTCTGGCGGGAAGCGATCGACTACACGCTGATGCCAGCCGTCCATGCCTCGCGTCTCGCGGTGCCGCACATGCAGCGGCGCGGTGGCGGAGCGATCATCATGATCGCGTCCATCTACGGCCGCGAAGCAGGGGGGCGGATGACGTACAACGTTGTCAAGGCCGCCGAGATCAGCCTCGCCAAATCACTGGCGCAGCAACTGGCGCCGATGAACATCCGTGTGAACAGCGTGTCGCCCGGATCGATTCTGTTCGAAGGTGGATCGTGGTGGAAGCGGCAACAGGACGACCCTGCCGGGATCGCCGAGTTCGTGAAGCGCGAACTGCCTTTCGGTCGCTTTGGAAGGGCGGAGGAGGTAGGCGACGTTGTCGCCTACCTCGCATCGTCGCGCGCCAGCTGGATCAGCGGCACGTCAATCGTCGTGGATGGCTGTCAGAGTCGGGCCTTCTGACGGTTACTTCTTCTCCACGGTGATGTTGTTGAGGCGTACCGGCTCAGTCCCGTAGATCTCCATCTCCATCACGTTCTTCTTCTTGTCGAAGGTGATCTGGGTGAACGGCGCCATCTTGCCTTCACCCTTCCCATCCTTAATCTGTATTTGAATGAGCAGGAAGGGGTAATCGGTCGTCCGCGGATTGTTCACCGTTTCGCGGAAGCTCATTTGCCGATCGGTGGCTACGACAATTCGCTCGCCGCCGTCCGGCAGCGCTTCGTGCCACGCATACTTCAAATCCCACCCGAGTCGATAGTTCTGCGGGTCTGGGCCCTGCCAGCCCGGAATGTTGATGCGGCCTTTCGTCGGCATCTTCTGCAGTGCCCGGATCAAATCGTCCTGGCCCTTGGGCACGGTCTGCAGAAGGTTCGTGCGCTCCTGCTGCGTGGACCATTGGTCCAGGGTGATTTGGATGATGCCGTTCGCGCCGGTCAGGTTGTTGCTCATGTTCACAGCAAACGCGCGCATGCGGATGGGTAACACCACTTGCGCCGCGATCGGTTCGGCCAACAGAAACACGAGCCCCAGACAGAAAACGAGACAAGCGGGTCGAACACAACTCCGCGTCATGGCTATTAGTCCTTTCCAGCAGCTCGGGTCAGGAGCGGCACCTTATTTTACAAATTCTTAATCTTCGCGCAGGGCCTGAATTGGTTCCACCAGGGCTGCCCGGGCCGCGGGAACGAGCGCGGCAATGGAGGCGACCAGCAGGACTGTTCCGATGACCCCCGCCAGAGTCGCTGGATCCGACGGCGAAACGCCGTAAAGCAAGCTCGAGAGCGTTCGCGACAGGACGAACGACAGGGCCAGCCCCGAAATACTGGCCATTGCCGCCACTCGAATGCCGTGTCCCAGAAATTGCCTCAGGATAACCGTTCGGGCAGCGCCCAGGGCCAGGCGGATGCCAATCGCGCGTCGCTGCTCGGCAACGGCGTACGAGAGGACCCCGTAAATGCCTACGATTCCGAGCGCCAGTGCGATGAACCCCGCGATGGCCAACATCACGAGCGTGAACGATGTGCGCGCCATCGATTTGTTGTAGGTCTCTCCGAGCGTCTGTACTCGCGCGAGCGGAAGGTCCGCGTTGACGGCCCAGACCGCCCGGCTCAGCTGCCTGAGCAGAGCATCAGAACCGGCCTGCCTGCTGCGGATCGCAAACGTCGTCTGCCGGGGGATGAATGAACGCAGCGGTCCGAAGCCGTCTTGAATTCCCGCTCGCCAATACACGATCGCCGGTGGCGCCTGATCGACACCGCTGTCATAGATGTCGCCGACCACGCCGACGATCTCATTCAGCGCGCCAACGCGCCCGATCCGAACCCGCTTCCCGATAGCGGCCCAAGGTTCTCCCCATAGCTCACGTGCCATGCTGTTCGACACGACCACGACTCGCCGGCGCTCGAATACGTCGACCCATGTGAAATCTCGACCGGCAATCAACGGAATACCCAACGTCTTGAACAAGCCTGGCGCTACCGACTTGGACCTTCTCAACGGTGGAATGCCCTCGCCGTACGTCTTGTCTTCGGCGGTGACCACCATGTTGTTCTCGAACTCCATTTCCATCGGGAGAGCGGTCGCAAAAGCGGCAGAGGCAACGCCTGGAATCTTCTCGACCTCAGACAGGATGTCTCGCTGCATCTGCGCGGCGCGCTCGGGGTCGGGGACTTGCGCCTCGGGAATCGAGATGCGAAACGTCTGGACTTGTTGGGGCGCAACAAATCCCGGGTCGATGCTTCTCAGCGCGAGAAAGCTTCGAATCATGAGACCGGCGGCAACGAGGAGGACGACGGCGAGAGCGACCTGCACGAATACCAGCGCGTTCTGCGATCGATGCTTCCCACGATTGAGACCGAGCGTTCGGCTGTCACCATGAGCCACGCCGTGAAGGTCGTTTGATCCTCTCCTGCCCGCATACTTCACGATCGGCAACAGTCCGAACAGCAGCGCTGAAAAGAGAGACAGGGCGAGCGAGAACGCCAGTACCAGGAGATCGATCGAAATTTCTGACAATCGTGGAAGGGTTGCGGGTCCAATTGCCACGAGAGCCGAGAGGCCGATGTAAGCGAGCGCAACAGCCAGCGCTCCTCCGATCAGGGCGAGCGCAAGGCTTTCGACGAACAGTTGACGCGCGATGTGACCCCAGCCGGCGCCAAGGGCTGCGCGCACGGCGAGCTCGTGCCGGTGACCTTCACCACGCACGAGCAACAGATTGGCGACGTTCGCACACGCAATCATCAGCACGATGCCGATCGTGCCCATCAGGATCCACAGCACTGGTCCGACGTCGCCAACGACGTCTTGCGTAACTGGTCGCAGTGCCGGCCCGAAGCCGGCGCCGGTCAGGACACGCTGGTTCGTCCCGCGCTCCGCGATCCAGATTGGAAGCATGCGCCCCACGTCGGCATTCGCCTGCGCGAGCGAGACGCCAGGCTTCAGTCGAGCGATTCCGACGTAAGCGTGGGCATCGTTGGGGAGGAGCTGGTCGCCTTCGAAGCGCTGCGGCAGGATGACAGACGTTTCGACGTTCAAGAACCGGAACGTCCGTGGCATGACACCGATCACGATCCGCGGTCGCGCGTCGATGATTACGCTGGTTCCGATGATTGCTGGATTGCCGGCGAACCGGCGTTGCCAGTACCCGTATGTCAGGATTGCCGTCTCCGGGGTCCCTGGTGTGTCATCGGCAGCCGAAAACCACCGGCCGATTGCCGGCGGCACACCGATAGCTCGGAGAGTTTCATAGGTAACGACGAGTGCCGGAACTTCCTCAGGCTCTCCTGCTCCGGTCACGCTCGCCTGCTCGGCGTGCCATATCCCAAACTCAGCGAACGTCGTGGCATGCTCGCGGTAGGTGACGTACATCGTCGAGGACAGTCGAACGTTGTTCGAAGACATCCCCTGAAACTGCGCGGAATGCCAGACGCCGACGAGCTGCTCTGGCTCCGGGTACGGCAACGGCCGGAGAAGCACGCCGTTGAGGACACTGAATACAGCAGTCGCCGCACCGATGCCGAGGCCCAGCGTGAGGACGGCAGCGGCGACGAAACCCGGACTCCTCCGAATCATTCGCAGCGTCACGCGGCCATCCTGCGCCATGCGCTCGAGCCATCCGATCCTGTTCATTTCGCAGGTCTCCTCACGAATCCTGAGTGCATTGCCAAACTGGTGACGCGCCGCCAATCGGGCTTCGTCGATTGACAGCCCGTCAGCGCGCAGCTGATCGATCCGTTCGGCGATGTGGAATGAAAGCTCGCGTTGCACGTCGTGCTCGACTCGATCGGCGCGAAACGTATTGGCCAGACGCTGCAGCCAGGACATCTGTCACTCCTCGCGCAGGGCCCGCATCGGTTGCACGAAAGTCGCGCGCGCGGCGGGAATGAAGGCAGCGATGAATGCGACGGCAACGACAAGAAACATGACACCAGTCAGCGTTGCGGGATCGGTCGGCGTGACGCCGTAGAGCATGGTCGAGAGGCTCCGCGTGAACAGGAGCGCGAGGAGCAGACCGACGGCCGAGGCGGTGCCCACGATGCGGATGCTCATCGTCATCAGCTGATGTACGACGCTGCGGCGCAACGCGCCTAGCGCGAGGCGCAGCGCCACTTCGCGGCGGCGGAGGCTGACGGCGTAACTCAAGGTGCCGTAGACGCCGGCGCATACGAGCGCCAACGCCGTCAGCGCGAAGAGCGTCAGCAGCCACGTGCGCAGGCGGTTTTGCGCGTACGCGCCGCTCATGCGTCCTTCGAGAGGGGCGGCGTCGTAGACCGATCGCTGGGGCTCGACGTCGTGAATCTTGCGGCGAATGGTTTCTGCCATCGCCAACGGGTCGCCGCTCGTCCGCATCAGGTGCCACGGCGCGGGATCGGGAGCACTGAAGCAGGTGTATACCGTCGGCGCGGGCGCACGGTCGGCGCCAGTCTCGCGCGCATCGCCCACGATTCCCACGATCCTGGATGGGGGCACGTTGCCAGAGAGATGACCGTTCTTGGCTAAACCATCCAGAGCGCCCGAGAGGTGAAGACCGATTGCGTCGCGATCCAGTAAGTAGAGGTCGACAAAGCGGCGGTTTACCAGTGCCTCCGTGACTACTCCCGTGTTGCCACCGGCGTCCTCCGGGCGCCGGCATAGTTCACCCGCCAGCAGCGGTATCCGCAGCGTCTGGAAATAGGCTGGCGACACCACGCGCGTTTCCGCGTGCATGCGAGGAGCGGCCTCGGAGCGTCCTTCAGCAAGATTGAATTCCAACTGCTGTTGATCGCGCACCCCGGGCAGCGTCGAGGTAATGGCCACTGATTCGACACCCGGAAGCGTGCCGACCGCATCGATGAGACGGTTGATACGCCGGACGGCCATATCGGTTGTTTCCCAACCATACGAGCCGCTTACGTGCAGCGTCAGCACGTGACTGGCGTCGAAGCCCAAGTCCACTCGCGACAGCGCCTCGACGCTTCGAAGCAGCAGTCCGGCGCCCGCGAGGAGCGTGACTGACAGCGCGACTTGGACACCGACGAGCAGCCATTGGATCGAGTGGCGATGCGAGAGCAACGCGGGTGCAGAACTGCGAAGGGGTCTGACCCCACGCGCGCCTCGCAGCGCCGGAACCAGGCCGCACAGCAGCGCGACGACGACAGTCGTCGCCATCGTGTAGAACACGATTCGTCCGTCGATCGCGATCTCATTCACGCGTGGCAACCCGGGTGCGAGCCTCCGCAGCGCGCTGGTGGCGGCGAGGGTCACGATGAGCCCGGCGGCCGCTCCCGTGAGCGCAAGCACTGCTGCCTCCGTCAGCAGCTGCCAGACAACAGTAGCGCGCGAGCCGCCCAGCGAATAGCGAATCGAGATCTCGTGTTGGCGCCTGGTCGCGCGTGACAACAGCAGTGCGGCGATGTTCGTGCAGGCGATCAACAGGAGCACCGACACGGAGCCAAACAGCAGCCAGAGTGACGCGCGGCTGTCACCGACCACCGCGTCCTTCAGCGGCGCGACACGCACGCGGACGTTGCGGTCGGTGTCGGGATATTGCGACGCGAGAAGCGCCTGCACTCGATTCAGATCGGCCTCGGCTTGCGCGAGCGTGACTCCGGAGCGGAGTCGGCCGATGCCGGTGAGCCACGTCAGCGCTCGCGACTGCGCCCAAGTCGCATCAGCGTCGTCAGCGCTCCACATATCGACATCTTTCGCGGGGAACTGAAAGTCTGCTGGCATGACCCCGATCGTGATGACGGACGTGTATGGCACCTTGATGGTGCGCCCAACAATCGACGGATCCGCACCGAGACGGCGCCAGCGCCGGTCGCTGAGGATGTTCGCGATTGGTTGCCCGACAGTATGTTCGGACGCCACGAAGCCACGGCCCATCGCCGGCGGCACCTTCAGGATTTCGAAAAATCCGCGAGTCACAAACGCGCGACGGAATCGCTCCGGCAGTTCGCCACGGGTATCAACGACATCGTCAACGTAGTGACCCGCGATTCCATCAAACGTCACATTCATGCGGTTCCAGTCCTGCAGCCGAACCGGCGCGATGCGCGTCTCGCCGGACCCTTCGTGCACCTCCGTCAGCTCGACGAGCCGATCGCCGTCGGGGAAGGGCAGCGGCCGCAACAGGACGGTATCGATGGCGGAGAAGACCGCCGTGTTGGCGCCGATGCCAAGCGCCAGAGTCAGCACGACGGTCACCGTGAATCCAGGTGTGCGGGCGAGCGTGCGGATGGCGTAGCGGGCATTTCGCATCGTGGCGTCCACTGCGCGCGCGACATCGACGTCCCGGATGCGCTCACGCTGAACGACAGGATTGCCGAATTGAAGCCATGCGCGTCGCCTTGCCTCTTCGGGGTCGACACCTTCGTTTCGCAACTGGTCGGCTCGTTCGGCAAGATGAAAAGAGATCTCGCGATCGATGTCGCGCTGGACTCGACCCGGACGAAACGTATTGAGGAGCCGATGAAACCATGACATGGTGTTTCCTCGCTCATCTCGTTACACATAACGAAGGACCCGGCCGACGCCCTCGGTGAACCTGGCCCAGCTCTCTTCCTCGAGCGCCAGTTGTTTCCGCCCGTGCGCCGTAAGCGAGTAGAAGCGAGCCTCACGATTTTTCTCTGTAAGGCCCCACTCGGACTTCAGCCAGCCTTGCTGCTCCATGCGGTGCAGGGCTGGATACAGCGAGCCTTCTTCTACGCGCAGGAGGTCGGCGGAGGCGCGCTGGACGTGCGTCGTGATCGCGTATCCATGCATCCGCTTGTTCGAGGCGAGGGTCTTGAGGACGAGAAGCGTCAGGGTGCCTTGAAGGATGTCGTTTCGTGATGTGCTCATGAACGGAACCCTGCGTTGAAACCTAGCTAGTTAGGCCTAACTAGTTAGGTATGCTAGTCACCTTGGACGACGATGGTCAAGAAAAGGTTGGCAACCCCGGAAATGCAACCGAACGCGCGTGTTCTTCGTCAAACATTGCGGCTCGAACGGCCATCTTGGAGGATTCGTGCGTCTCGTATCCGCGTTGTGCCTGGTCTTTGCGCTGCTGACAGCGACATCGGCCGTGGCGCAAACGCCAGCTCGTGAAGAGTCAGGTGCCCAGTCGCATCAGGATTTGCACGCCCGCCTTGCGGCTGTGCCGCCAAAGATCGATGGCGTGTTGGACGATGAGCTGTGGTCGGGCGAACCACTGCCGCTCGATAAATGGATGTCGTACAACCCGCTTCGGGGTGAACCTGAACAACAGCGCACCAGTGTCTGGATCGGGTACGACAGCCAGGCGATCTACTTCGCTTTCCGCTGTTACGACGACGAACCCGACAAGATCAGATCGACGATCAGCCGGCGCGACAACGTGTGGAATGACGATTGGGTCGGTGTAAGCCTCGACTCGAGCCGGGCAGGTCAAATCGCCTATCACATGTTCGTCAACCCAAGCGGTATCCAGATGGATGCGCTCCAGAGCTCGAATGAAGACACCGCTCCGGACTGGCTCTGGCAGAGCGCCGGCAAGGTTGACGAGCAGGGCTATGTCGTCGAAATCCGGCTGCCGCTTCAGAGCATCAGATTCCGCGGCGGGGATGACGTGCGGATGGGCATGCTCTTCTTCCGGCGCAACAGCCGTCTGGGAATCTCGTGGTCGTGGCCGGAGATGAAGCCGGGCGAATGGGTCTTCGAGGCGCACGCCCCGGTCGTGTTCGGATCGTTGAAGCAGCCGCTGCTGCTCGAAGTGATTCCGAGCGCCACCTACTCGCACAATCAGGTGCGTTCAGCGGGAACCTGGCAGGACGGCCTCCAGCAAGGCGACTTCGGTGCCAGCCTGAAGTACGGCATCACGTCGACCGTCACGCTCGATGCGACCGTCAATCCCGACTTCAGCCAGGTGGAAAGCGACGCGTTCGAGATCGAGGTGAACCAGCGCTTTCCGATCTTCTTCAGCGAGAAGCGCCCGTTCTTCATGGAGGGCCTCGGCCTGTTCAACCTCGCTGGCACCGGTTTCGACTCCTCGATGCGCACGGCGGTGCACACGCGGCGAATCGTGGATCCCAGCGCGGGCGTAAAGCTGACCGGGACGGCCGGGCGCTATACGTTTGCCACGCTCATGGCGCCTGACGAGTCGGTCCCTGACGGCCGCAAGATGTACGCGATCGGGAGAGGGACTCGCAACTTCGGCGATGGTCAGTACGCCGGGGTGCTCGTGACCGACACCGAGTTCCAACGCGACTACAACCGCGTGATCGCCGCCGACATCGCGCTCAAGCACGGCGATCGCATCCGCTGGAACGCGAACATGATTCTGTCCGAGTCGGCAACGCCAGACAGTCAGTCAAGTACCGGCGTCGGTGGACAGGCCAGCTACTCGTACGACACCAGAAGAGTCGGTGTGTCGGGGCAGATCGAGCACTACAGCAGCGACTTCCGCATGGACACGGCGTTCATCAATCGCGTCGGGATCACACGTGGATGGCAGTATCAGGGGCTCAGTTTCTATCCCGACGAGAAGCGATATCCGTGGCTCAAGCGGATAAACCCGTTCCTCTGGGTGACCGCCGCCGACGACCGTATTCAGGGCGGCAGTGAACTCGAGGTGATACCAGCGATACGTTTCAACTTCACCCGCCAGGGCTATCTGCGCCTGGATATGTTGCGTGGTCACGAAACCTTCGCGCACGAACGTTTCGAGGTGGGTCGTGTGATGGCCGACGGCGGGGCGCAGTTCACGAAGTGGCTGAACCTGGCGGGTAACGTCACCAGCGGCCCCGCGGTGTTTTACGACGAGGTGGACCCGTTTCAAGGGTATTCGCAGTCATTCAGCGCGCGCGTCGGCCTGCAGCCGAACTCGAAGCTGAATCACAGCTTCTCGTACACCTTCGTGCACTTCGAACATCGCGACACCGGCGAGAAGGTCTACGACGTGCACATCGTCAACCTTCGCAATACCTACCAGTTCACGCCACAGTTCCTCATGCGGGCGATCGTGCAGTACGACAGCTCGCGGCGCCGGGTGCTTGGTGATTTCCTCGCTTCGTACGAGCTCGTGCCCGGCACCGTGGTCCACGCCGGTTACGGTTCGCTCTGGGAGCGGCTCGACGTCGATCCCTATCGACCGACAGCGCGCGCGTTCTTCTTCAAGGCGTCGTATCTAGCGAGGTTCTGAACAACGTCAACGCGTCAACGCCCAACCACCAACTCCCAACTCCCAACGGGTTGGTGCAAGCCTTTGGGAGTTGGACATTGTGAGTTGGAAGTTGCCAACGCCGTCAGTTGTGCGCGGCGGAAAGGACTTTTAAGACCTCGGCGTACTTGGTGTCGTAGGCGTTGAGCACGTCGGCGCCGGGATGCTCCTTGATCTCGCCAAGGATGTGTGGGGGTGCATCGCGATCTGTGAACCGTGGCCAGTTGGGAAGGCCGCGTCCATTCGGGTCACCGTTCTTCGCGAAGTTGACCCAGTAGGACGACATCTCGTCGGCCATTTTGCGATCGCGCTCGGACGCTATCGCCAGTTTCGGTGAGCTGATGTCGGGAATCACGCGCGGTGCCCAGAGATTGTTGAAGACGTACACAATCTCCGTGGCGTGCGTCGCCTTCAGGTCCTTGCCTCCGGGCTCGACCGGCGGTTCGTGCGTGAAAAAGTACCAGTAGGCGCGTTTGCCGGCCGCTGTTTGCCGCTCGGCGAACAGCCGCATCGCCCACATCATCGTGTCGCGGAAGGCGACGTTGCCGCCGAGCGATGTGTGCTCGTCCTTGTTTGAACCGGCGATGACATCCACCGCGTTCTGCTTGCCGTTGGCGAACGTGATCGAGAGATCCTCCGGCACGATCCATCCGTCGACGATCATCCCCGAGCCGCGCAGCGTCTTGACGACTTCTTCGGTCGAGCGCGCGCGAAGCTCCGCCAATGGTGGAAGCGGGGGAGGCGGTGGTGGAGGGCTGGCGGGTGGGCTCGCTTCGCCTCGACCGCGGCCGCCACGTCCTGCCGGCGTCAGCACCTGCTGACGCTCGGCTTGCGCGCGAGGCGTCATCGGCCCCATGCCGAGTCCCATCCACGCGCCGCTTTCGCTGATCGCGCGTTGGAACAGGCCGTTCGCGACCGGTGATCCGACCAGGCCACCAACCATCGCTGCACCCGCGGACTCGCCGAAGATCGTCACGTTGCCCGGATCGCCGCCGAATGCCGCGATGTTTGTCTTCACCCACCGCAACGTGGCGATCGCGTCCATCAGTGCCTGGTTGCCAGACGCGTTGTGCCCGGACTCGGAGGTCAGTTCGGGATGCGCGAAGAAGCCGAAGGGACCAAGGCGGTAGTTGAACGTGACCAGCACGACACCTTTCTTGGCGAGGTTCTCGCCGTCGTTGTGTTTGCTCGATCCGCCACCCTCGGTGTACGCGCCGCCAAAGATCCACACCATGACGGGCAGCCGCTCGTTGGCGCGACTGGCGGGGGTCCACACATTCAAGTACAGGCAGTCCTCACTCGTCTTCGGTGAATCAGGCAGGTCGACCGTCACGTTGTTCGGGACGCGATTCAGTTGTGACGGCTGCACGCACACGTTGCTGAACTGTTCCGCCTTGCGCACGCCCTCCCATTTGTCCGGCGGTTGTGGTTCTTTCCAGCGCAAATCGCCGACCGGAGCGGCGGCAAACGGGATGCCTTTGAATGCTCGAACACCCGAAGGCAGCGCGACACCAGACAGCCGTCCCGTCGAAATCGCGACCGTGTCGGGGATGGCTGCGGGTGTCGTGACAGTGGTTGCCGCGACGACTGCCAGGGTGAGCGCAAGGGCAATCTTGCCAGGATGGCGACTCACTTTGCCTCCGACTGTCTGGCGCGCTCGGCGCGCGACGAATTGATGTAGTCGCCGATGGTCCGGTTTCCTTCGTGGCAGGCGTACTCCCACCACTCGTACGAGGGATCCAGCTTCAACGGGTAGCGTGCGGTCCACGGACGCGTGAGGACGACTGGATCCTCGGTCTTGATCTCGTAGAGCAGGAAATCGTCGTTCAGACGGGTGATGCGTTCCGTCGTCTTCATCTGCTCGCTGACCGGGAACCGGTTTCCCGGCGGCGAGCCCATCACGCCGATGTTGGTCGCCGATGGACCTGGCTTGAAATTGGTCGTCTCGATGACGAGCGTATTGCCCTCCCAATGACCGCGCGATTCACCCATCCATTTCTTGATAGTGGGAGAGAGCGCGGGACGCCCATCGACTGGAACGATGCGCGTCTCGTGCACCATCTCGAGGTCGAGAATGACGTAGCCTGGCACCTGCACGATCCTCACGCCGTTGTTGTAGCGATACGGCATCATCGACGACGGCATGCCCCGCGTGATGCAACGATCCCAGCTGTCGAAGTCGAGGTAGGAATCCCACGTCTGCGTTTCGCCCGGCAGGGCCCAGCTGCTTTTCATGAGGGCGGACAGCCGCTTTCCCTCCGCCGTCATCTCGGGC
>Ga0068860_100004490_pt1 | contig 14231 bp, 3 predicted proteins | sample KBSSwiS32_FD_66597 | JGI IMG/M metagenome (GOLD analysis project Ga0068860, IMG submission 66597) | Switchgrass rhizosphere microbial communities from Kellogg Biological Station, Michigan, USA - KBS Switchgrass S3-2 | ecosystem: Host-associated > Plants > Roots > Rhizosphere > Soil ... | reverse complement strand
GTGCTACCTGTTGCAAATTTGCAAACATGGCGCCCACCATATCCTGCGTTTCATTATAATCCAGTTTTGCACAACATGCCATTTGCCATCTTCTTTTTGAAAGGAATAGTTAAGGGTATAGGTATAGCTGATCTTTTCCACCATAAAGGTATTATTCGCAAAACCCGTTTGCTTGTTCTGCTTGATGTCCAGCCAAAAAACAAAAACCCTTCCCAGGTATTTGATACCGGAAACATGCTGCGAATTAATAGCGATATCCATGGATTGCCAGGCTGTCCATTGCCCGTGGTCTTTCCATGTCCTGTAATAAAGCTGCCCGGGATCCTGGAGCGTCCGTCCAAATAAATAATAGGTTTTTGAAGGATCATCATAAAACGATCCTGCTACCTTCATTTTTGCCAGTTCCGAAAATTTAGCAATATAGTTACTGTACGCGGTTTCCACGGATGCCATAGTTACTTTGCTTTGCAGCAATTCATCTTCCAGGTCTTTAAATATTGGTGATTTGATATCGAGTGATTCAGGCTCGAGGTAATTTTCGGGATAAAGGAAAACCTTTCGGTTTGCCTCCCATTCCCGGTAATTTTTCCGCCATTTCCATTCTTCTTTAAAATCTTTTAACCCGGCTTTCGGCATATCGGTAAGCACATCGATGGTTCCATCTGCCGATTGCTCCAGGTTAGCAAGCACCCTGGTTACATACACTTGGAGACTTGAAATGGCGCATACCAGCCGCGATGTGCGAAAGCACCCGCTCATCTCAACATCCAGTAAAAAGAAATCATATAGTTCACTTTTATCTTTAAAATAAAAAGTTTTTTCCTTGGCAAGGATATATTCACATAGAGCATCCCGTTTAGCAACATTGATCTTATCCGTATATGGTTCTAACTTTTCATCTCTTTCAGTTTCATCGGAATATTTCGAAGTGAATGCGCCCAGTGCAATAGTGCGGGCTGTTTTTATTGCCTGGTAAGCTGAACTGTCTCCCAGTTTTAATAGAGAACGGCCATTTATTCCGAGGCGTTTGCATACGGACAATCTATTTTCAAAATATTTAATCGCATCGATAGCAGTGGTGCCAGGATCCAATGACTCAACAATGGATCTTACAAGGCCGCTGTCTTCTTTCCAATAAACAGCAAGCGATGCTATACCATCGGCGGAAAACTTTCCATCAGGTTGGTAGGCCGATAGTATTTGCTGAATTTCTTTTTCGGCCAGGTCATCTTTATTAATGAGCGACTGGTAACAGGCCAGGTTGAGTATATCATCAGGCCGGAGGTTTTTGATATCCGCTATTCCCAACTGATCTGCATGATGGGTTACATAATCCACCTGTTCCTCCGTAAATTCCAGGCGGTTCAATAATAATAACTGGGTCCTTTCCAATTGGCGGTAGATCTGCAAAAGCGGATCAAGTGCCAATGGGTCGTTCACCGCGTCGTTAGTAATTGGGGTACCCAGTACGGTGTTAATGGTTTGATTGCTGGTATCGGCTCTCAGCCAGGCAAACATGTTTTGCAGAAGTTTATCCGAAACATTGAATTGATCCTTGAGCCTGCTTTTGAACTGAGCCAATTTATCAGTATCTGTGGATTTGGAGATTTCAATCACTATGGCCGAAATGCTATCGATGGTTGTAGTGTAACTTATGTCCGTTGTAGTTTCGCCGGTGGCAATAAAAACAATTTCATCTGCATTGAAACCGGTCTTAATCAGATTGTTATTAAATTCAATCAACTGCAGGATTTGGTCAATTTGCTTAATTGCCCTGGCATCTCCATCAAATAGTAATTCGATCGAATAAATAAAATTGGAAAGAGAAACCTGTAATTTCTTTGCCAGTTTTGCATGACGGTACAGTAAGGATAATTTATTGCGGTCCAGGATGGCATCTCCATTCGAATTAAATTGCATATCGGTTTTTAACAATGCAAATAATTGCAACAATTCTTCTTCAGTAATTTCCAGGCCCTGTAGCAGAAAATGTGTTGCGGGATCAATGGCTCTATCAGCGGGGTTAGCAGTGTTCATAGCATACTGATGATAAGTCACCGTCATATTCAGCGCACCTGTGTTTTGGTCGGCCACGCCGAAAATTTCCGGCAGGTCGAAAACTTTTTCATAAAGCTTGATGTCTGCCGTTTTTTCCGGTGGGATTGGGTAGCTGCCTGACACCGGCATCAGGTATATCATGGCGCACAGAACTGGTATTTCTACTTTTAGTGTTTGTTTTATATAGTGCAATTTACCTATCCATATAACCGTTTTGCCGTCTAATTCGCCGGCTGTAATAAGGCCCGCGCCTGAGAGAGCTGCCAAAACATCATCAAGGTCTGTCAATGCCCACCCGGTTTTTTTCGATAACCGGACTACGCGATGCATGTAGTCAATTTGTTCGTCAGAAATATTGTTCAGCGCTTCTGTATAATTAAAATCATCGGAGCTTTGAGGTGATTTTTCAATGGTAATATTTTTTAGAGTCGTATTAAACTGCGAGCTTAATAAGTCAGTCAGTTGCGCCTTCGAAATTCCAGCTACATTCAAAAAACCCCGTTGATTCAAATTCCGGGTTTTGTCCACCACATCATCTACCGGGATGGCTGTAGAATTGGACAAGCGTGCTATTTTGAATGGCCCCTGCCCGCTATTTGTTCCGGTAATGATCTCAAATTGTTGCTGTGAAAGCTTCAATTGTTCGCGCCATACGTGGGTGTCATCCAGTTTTAGTAAACGAAATATATCGAAGAGAGAAGTGCTGAAATGGCTCAGGTAAAGGCGCAATTCTTCCAATGGCAGATTGAACGGAAGTTTGAATGAGTCGTTATCGTAGGAATTGCTGAGCATTTCATAGACATTTCCCGGCGTTGACGCGCCGATATAATTGGCAAGCACTTCATCTACAATAGTGAGGTAGGGAATAAGGGTATTGGTATTTTCGCAGCTCAGTTTTAATTTCCACAGATCACTTCTCCTGTTTTTAAGGTACAGCGAACTGCTGGTTTGCTTTGGTTTAATAAACACCGGCTTTGAAATATGTTCTTTGATGAATTCCATGGTGTCAACAAAATAAGCGGCAGGACTAAGCACCGACCTGCAATCTTTGCAGTCGCAATAATTCTGCGGACCAAAGAGATCACGTATCCCATCCACATTTTTTAATTCGTTCACGATCGAGGGATCAATATTTGATACAGCGATATCCCTGAAATTCCCCTTTAATGTATCGTGTATGGTTTGAAAATAATGCGAGGATGTTTGCGCGGTATGAAGCGCCTCCTGGTGGAGCGTTTGTGCCTTTATGCCATCAAATCCCATTGTTGTGCCTAAGGCTGTTTCGGACAGACTGACAATGGCCGAGGCGGAGTCAAAGCCCTTTTTCAGCAAGGCATGCCGGTCATCGGTGTTGCCTGCCAGTGTCATCATGCGCTGACAGGCCAGTAGTTGTTTTCTCAATAGTATCCGGTTATCGCCGGAAATACCTGCCCAATTCAGTTCATCAGGACTACTGAAGAAATCTGTATAGCGAATATCAATGGATGGATTATTTTTCAGGAAAATACCCAGTAATTGGGTCCGTTCGTTGATAGCGGCTATCTTGGCGTCGGCGGCCAAGGTTCTATCATTGATGATCGTATCAATATTTAATGGCCGGTAGGTATTTGAAAACTCCAATAATTTTTGCAGGTCTGTTACCACCTGTTCGGTATTGGGGATCGTTGTATTTTTCCAGTCAATGTCCGTCAATTCTTTATTTACGATCCGGATATTATTGTTCTGGAACAGTGGGTTCAATGTTGTCAGCACATTCACATCCGACAAGGTTGCGGGGTTGTTAAGCCTTTGGAACAACCGCTGCGAAGGATAAGTGGTTTCGATGTTTTGATAAATGTTTTCAACATAGCTATCCATTGTTTCACCCGGCGGGAAAATGATTTTGTTATCCAGCAATAACTTTTTCCAGTCTCCCCTTTCCATCGTTACCAACTGTGAAGTATGGGTAATTTTGCTTGTAACAAGTAAACTGATAAGCGGAAGGTTGTTATCAGTGAGCTTTGCCAATTGCAATATAATATCAAGGTTATTCCGTTGACTGGTATTGATTACGCTGCCGGCCAACAGATCATCGAGGAGTTGACCATCCAGCACAGCAGGATCGATATTTTGATCCAGCAATTTTGTCAATGTTGTTTTATCGATCCCGGCGAAACCTGCATAGGCCCTGAGTCTTGCAATACGAAGATCGTTTAGAAACACCGGGTTATCCTGCAGCGCCACATCCAGGTAAAGCACTTCTGTTACGGCGTCATCCTTAAGCTGGCCGTTGATGAACTTAACCAGCCTGGGCGCCAGGGAAGAATTGGCAACGGCAGTTGTGGTCAATCCATTCAACACCTCAGCCTGGATGATATCCTGGAGCGTTCCTCCCTTATACTTGCTGTAATCAATGCCGGGGAGTTTAGCGAGCACGATATTTTTTATATCTGTTTCCGCGCCGGCAAAAAAACTGCTTAAGATATTGCGCAGGTATATATTCAGCTCATCGTTTATCAGCCTGGCCTCTTCTACCGGGAACTTTGCGGTATCCAGCAAATTGTTGTACGCAATTTCAGGATTTGCCAAAAAATCGTAGCTGGGTTTGACCGGGTTGATAGGAATTCCAGTGACATTTTCTTTTGATATGGCCTTCTTTTTCATATTTTCTGTTTTAAGGATAATTTATTCGCTACTACATCCGGGTTTGGGGACTAGGTTTAACTAAAAGGATAGTTGAAGCGCTGCTGTTTTTAATCCGATTTTCAATTTTTAATTTTATTAACTATTGATGCGATCCAAATTGCTTTTCGCTGTCACAGGTGAGACACTTGTACCAATATGTTTTAATCTACTTCGTCGTTTACTTGCATTGGTGTCCGCATCAATTTATTTGGGGGAATATTGATTGATTACTTCTGTTCTTTTATTCAAAAAAATATTGTTGAGGTTTCTTTGTCTTCTAGCTTCAAATTCTGGTGAGGTAATCTTTACTATGCCCTCGAGTTCCTTTTTTAAATCTATTTTGAAATTATTATCCATGTTTGAATTATCCTTTAAGGTCATCCATAATTTTACTGCTAGTGCTATAGAATAACGCCCTTTGCTGGTGCCATGCAAAATACTAATCGCCTTTTTTCTTTCTTCCTGGCTTCTATTAAATTTCATTACAAATTCAATATCGTGGTTACTTACACCTATTGCCTTTAACCCTTCAACTGCTGCCTTTTCTTTACCTGCATAATCATCATTTTTTTTAAAAACAAAATCTGCAAATCGCGCGACGTTGGGATCATTTGCAGAAAGTCTTTTATATTCTTTCCCAAGATATTGCGACCACATGTCTCTAAAACTCTCAAACGTGGCAAATGCCTTCTGAGGGTTTTTGTAAGTATAGTCGGCATCATGTATTGCCCAAGTTGAAAGTGAAAAATCTTCGTTATAACCCATTTGATGACCAAGAGTATGTTCGCCGCTGAGATTTGCATGAGGTAGATAATCTCCTACAGTATGAAGCCCCAGTCCAAATAATAAAACATTTTGCATACTAATCCCTTTTCGTGCTACAATTTCTGATTCTTGTTTTGTCAAATTCAAAGCATGTGAAGTATTTCCGAGTTGAATATTTCCGGTTTGAAAAGTCATTTTGAGCCCCGGAGCGTCTGTAAACGCATAGTCATCTCGAGACTGACTGCCAATTGCAGCTATAAATGCTTGTTCGTGTCCAGCCCCTTGCATTCTTCCGGCCCAATAAACTGCCATAAAATGCATATCGGTTTCCCACCTTCCATTATTATCGAAATTTCTTATGGGGTTATTTGAAACGTATAAATACATATTAATTCCACCAGCTGTTCCACTTGGATCTACTTTCGTCCACCTGCACAACCAGAGTACATAGTACCTGGCACCATGATAGTTCAAACCGCTTTCCTCATCCCTTTCCTTTCCGGTATACCGATAGCGCTTTGACGCTACCTCGCGCGTTGCATCGATGGTCGAATAGGAAGTGGTGCCAAACGGAAAATATTCTTCATAAGTAACGATATTTGCCGCAGCATCCAGTTCAAATGTTGCAGAGGAAAGATGGTTATCATATTGATACCGGATCAATTCAATTTCTTTGCTTCCCTTTGGAATAACGGTGGGGGTATCAACCATTGCAATTCTTTTTTTGTCGTCCATCACCTGCAATGATTCCCTTTCTGATACCACTGTATTTGTATTGTTGTATTCCCGGTATATTTCAATGGCGCCGAGGTACAATCGCTCCTGTTTTGTACCATCCGACCTTTCTGTTACTTTGCGGACCCGTTCCCCGCTTGCATCGTATACATACCAGGCATGGCCCCCTCCGCCTAAATCAATCCCTGAAAGTTCGTCCTTATAATTCCAGTCCATTTGCTTTAAATGCTCCATCAGGTTCATGTTGCCATGTGCATCATAAGAATAATTAAAGCTGAAGGCGCCGACAGCTGTCTTTGTTAGCTGGTTGTTACTATTTGCATATTCAAAGGTCCTTGTCCAACTGCTGTTTTTTGCAATATGCTGTTGCTGCAGCATATTGCCGGCCTGGTCATAGCTGTATAGTTCAGTATAATTGCGAAAGGCCTGGGCATCATTGGGGCTAATATTGCCTGAACCGGCAAAAGGGAAATTCCGGTTGTTAAAATCAGCGCGTATGACATTGTTAATATCGGTTTGCCCTGCCTGTTTTCTGCCGGTGGCGCTGGTCAGGCGGTATAATGCATCGTACTCATACTTGTTCAGCGCCTTTACCTGTTCTCCGTCAAAGAAAATATCCGGCTGCGCAAGATCAGTCACTTGAGTAATGTTTCCAACCGGGTCAAATACATAGTTCAGGTCCTGCAATAGGTCGCTTCCTGCATTTCGCGTGGTCAGCAATCTTTGCAGCCTGAATGTTTCTTTATCGTAGGTATAAGCGGTCCTGGTATTGTTGCCATAATAGATTTCGGTCCGCTGCCCTTTTTCATTGTAATTGATATTGGAAACAAAAACAGTTCTGTTAGTATCCTCCCTGATGACCGCCTCTATTCTTTCAAGGAAATTAGCCTCATTATAGGATGGGTAAAATTCACTGGCCTTCATTCCTGCAGTGTGTGGGACTACCATTTTTACCGCACGGTTCAATGCATCGTATTCACCGCTGCTTTCAAATATGTCCTGATGCATTTGAATAGCGGATGGATTTGTCCAGTCAATTTGTTTTTTATAATCCGCTGTTAATTGAATATTGCCTGCAAGTGGGTTTCCTTTAAAATCAAATTTTTCATTTGTATAAATGCCCGATTGCTGATAATGCCTGCTGATAGCACCCAGCAGGTTATTTGTCTGTGCTGTTTGTATAGGCAAAGATTCCCCATATTCAATCCTTTCATACACGACGGGCGCTTCATTGCCTGTTTTCACGGAAGCGCCGGTTGTGCGCTGCAGCGCGTCATATTCAACTGCAAACTGATGCTCCCGGTCGTCCCAGCTTAGCAATGTTTTACCGGCCACATCGTGGATAATCCAACGGCTGCCACCATCTATGCTGATTTGTTTCAACAGGTTTCCGGTCATACCGTATTCATACTTCATCACGCTGCGGTTATACGCGTCTGTTAGCTGCAGTTTATTTCCTTCAACATCCAACCAGGTCCTTGCAGTAATTCTCTCTGTCACATTATCTTCAATCACCAAAAATGTTCGGCCAAGCGAATCTAAACAGGCAACTGCAGGCGTGTTGTATTGTTTTGCGGCCAGCCAGGCAGCCCTTGTTTCCGGGTCGGCAGGTTCGGCGCCAAGCGGGTCCGGGCTACCCCGGTCACTGTACCATTCACTGTCTATAACTGTATCATTTGTATCATACGATATTTGCTGCCAGGGCGTGAATACGACTTTAGCGAACGTTTTATTGGGATGATCGGTGCGAAAGGCCCTCCCCGGCGGGTCATAATGAATAATGGAGGTTACGCCGATTTCTGTCATAGCCTTTTCATCGTCAAATGACGGGGTCACACTGAAGTAAGGTTCATACTGTTTAACAGGGTTGCCTTTATTATTGAGAATGACCTTGCCGTTTCCCACCCATCGCAGGGCCGGAGACGTGTCAATAGTGGCCAGGTGCCCGTCATCCTGAATGTAAAGCGCCTCACCCGGCTCCGCCTGTGCCTTTTTTAAAACCTCGTGTCCGCTGCCATCCGAATAGGTATATAACTCCTGCCATTTGGTTTGATGCTGCGGATCTGCATAGTAATGTGTTTCCCGCACCCGGGTTTTTACATAATTTGGCCTTGGCTTATAATCCGCCGTGTTGAAGCTTGGATCTGTACTTTGATTATACCATTCCAATAGATCATACTCCAATTCAGCAGTAGCCTGGTCGTCTGCATCCTTCATTTCTATTTTAGTATCATCAAATAAATCTCCTTTATCTGTTCCTTTTTTACCGATAACAAAGGTTTTAACAACCATACCGAGCTCGTCAAAGCGCACCGCAGACTGATTCGCGTTCATATCCTGCACCTGGCAGGGAACAAGCGTGCGGTAATTAAAGGCTTTTACTTCAATGCTGTTGTTGAATGCGTCTGTTGTTTTCCGGATAAAAAGATCGTATTTCCCATCATATTCAACCGAGGTAATATTTCCGAACGGATTGGTATAAACCGTAGTTAAATAAAAATGGTCCTGATTGTAATTGCGTTGCCCGGAGGCCATCCAGAAATATTCGTCAGTAAAAAGATAAGCTCCCTTTGAGGGGTCCGTTAAAGTATTTTCCAATTCATTGTACGGGATCTTTGCGCTGAAAATATTGGTGAGTATATTTTTATTGAAAGCTGCTTTGAACGACTGGTGTATCAGTCCTTTCGATTCAATGTTTCCAAAAGGAAGCACGGTAACCGTATCATCGGCGCGGTATTGTGTTCTTACAAATTCGATTACCCGCTTTTGTATGCCTGTTGCCGGATTTATTTCATAATCGATTTCGGCTGCTGCATTACATCCGTTTTTTATTTCATCGATAGAAAAATAACCGGCAGCGTTTACCAGGCCGGTTATTTCATAGGTTTTGGCAGATTCAATCAATGGCACACGGTAAGCATCACGCTGCTGTATATCGTTGGTGAAAACGTTTTCCTGTAAAATAATGTGCAGCACTTCCTGTTCCGGTTCATTGGCCGGATTGCCTGGCAGCATCGGTTTCCGCGGATAAACAACATTCGCGCTTTTCAATACATTTCCGTATTTATCAACATCAAGGATAAAACTGTGCGCCGCCCGAGGATCGGCAGGGTTCCTTTCATAATGATAGGTGATCGCTTCACTTTCATGCACAAGAAATACGGCGTACTTATTTGAAGCCTGCGGCTGTAAAATTTTTATCAGGCAATTATGTTGTTCTGCAGCATAGGGCTTATCGCTTTCAGCCGTCTCATCCAACGCATATATTTCTTTTCGCAACAGTGTACCTTTGCAGGCGCGCAATGCTTCACGCCACTCCGCTGCATTCAGGCCCGAAGGCAGTGCTGACCCGGGCAAAAGGTTTTCGGCATGTACGCCGTTCTGGAAATATTCATGTTTAAACTGGTCTAGAATTTTTTCCGTGTTAATATAAGCACCGGTATGAAACCAGGTCTTTGTGAGCACCGGTGGCTGCTGCAGATTGGATTCGATAATATTATTCGCTGAGCCATCACTTTGCTTTATAAAATGTCCAATATCTTCCGCGTCCTGCTGATCAACCCGGCCGAAACCGCGAAATTCTCTTTCATAATGATCATAATAACCGTGATGGTAAGAATATTCGGTGAACAATCGCGTTTTCATGATACGATCATAGGTCGTCACTTTGGAAATGCAATGTACCGGGAAATGAAGTTTTGTTACCCAGGGCGTTCCTGCTAATTTATCTTCTATGTAGAATTTCGTTGAGGGGCTGTATTCAAGGAAAACTTCCTTGCCCAAATTATTTTTATAGGAAACCATCAAATGCGGTTTCTTGCTGTTGAACAGGTCAACATATTTCAGTGGATTGCCCGCGTCCTTGGAAAGATTGGAATTCCATACGATACAGGCCACCCCATTCCCCAACAGATCCAGAACTGAAATATATGCGTGGTTCGAAATTTCAGGGAAGGGATTAATGGAAACAGGTGCCTGGGAAAATGAGTTGCCATGCTGGTTGAGCCAAAAATTAAATGCATTCCTTCCCAGGTAAACGAGGTCGGCAGTTCCGGAGCCGTCAAGATCAGCCAGGCGGATCAAGGCCGGATTAAAGAGATCGGGTGGATCGAATAATGGAGCATTATCCATATTGATTTTTGCACCAAATTTTCCATAGCCGATATTGGGCCAGTAACAGATTTCCCCATTTTTTATGCGAACGATATCAGTTAGTCCGTCGCCGCTCATATCGGCGAGAAAAATGGATTGCAAACTGTCATGAAAAACAATAGCCGGCCCTGTTTCTTCATCGAATGCCTTGCATAATTTGTTTGCAGGCGAAAACCCTTTTTTCCCTTCCGATCCATACCAGGTGAATACATCATCCTGACTGATAAGAATATCTGCTTTGCCGTCCCCATCCAGATCGAGGAACCTGGTATTGGGATCGCTGAAATTAATATTGGGTAGCCCGTTGAAAGGCTGAAAGGTCATCCATTCTTTCTCACCAATCAATTCAAAAAAACCTTCAGGCTTGTTATTCCAGTTTACCAACTGCTTAACACCACTTGACTCGAGATCCATCAGTTGTGAGCCCTTTTGCAAACCCTGAAAGGAGGGTTTTGGCGAAACCAGTTGTGCCGGATCAAAATTTCCATTTCCAAAATTGCTTTTATAAAACCATTCACCTGCCTGTTCGGTTAATATACCTGACAGGCCTTCGCTAAACAGGTCGATAAACTGGTAGGCCGGTTCATCCAAGCCGGCGGGCGCCTGTAACAAATTTTCCGGGCTCACATATTTTATGTCAGTATTCCATTCATGCTGCTGGTATCCGAAACTGAAAGGAGGTAACGATTTTTTCGAATAAGAACCATCATCATAACTAGTAAAGCCGGTTTCAGTTATTTCCTGCAAAAAAGTGAACCCCCCGATACCATTGTTGCTATAGGAAAAATCCATTGATCGGATGAGTGCAGCGCCCTGCGGCAATTCATCGAAGTAATGAAACAGCAGAACCCGTTTGCAAAGCCGGCAGGTTCTTATTTCAAACCCCGCGCGGTAATCAGAAAAGGCATCGTTGCGAAAATCCCAGTGGGTTATTTCATTGAACGGAATGTTTATAGTGTCCATTTCTCCGTAATCGAATACAGTTTCGAACATAAACCTGGATGGAAGCGGTTCATGCATGTTTTTGTAAGGACTGATATTCCCGTATCTTACCCGTTTGAGATATATGTTTGTGAACAAAGCATTTCCATTAACGCGGTTCTTGTTGTGCAACGATAATGCATCCAGCCCGTCCGTATTTTCTTTTTTGTATTCATACACTGCGCAATTGCCTCTGTCATCATAGGTGCATTCCGGCAACCATTCAAATATTTTCAAAGGGTTGCCGGGATCAGCTATACGGCATTTATCCGATTTGCCATAAATAGAAGTAATATTTGCAGTAGAAATTGTTCTCCAATAGATCAGCCCGGTTAGTTTTTCTGTCCATCTTTCAATTCTCGCAAAGGCGCCCTCTATTCTTGGTTTATATCTTTTTACGGTATACAAACCATCTGAGGAATCAAATTCATAGTCAATAAAATTTCCGGTTGCATCGGTTAACCAATTGCCGTTGCTGTCTTTTTCGAACTCAGGAACCAAATCTTCTGCCTGCGAAATAATGTAGGTGTCTGAATCGATATCATCGTAGTAGCGGGGCAATTCTTTTTCCGTTTTCCTTTTAATGGAAGCAAGGTTGAGAGACCAACCCATGCCGAAAATGCCGTTGCCCGAACCTGAACTATATCCCAGCGACAGTGCGATAGTAAACCCACGCGCGTTGGAAAGGGGTAGCGGAATACTGAACGATGAGGTACCATTAACTGCATTAACCGAAAATTTTTCATCTATACCTTTTATTGCACCACCACCGTTGGGCAGATTAATTGAAGGGGTCTGGATAAGATTGGTATTATTCTTATTATTGGTGGAAGAATTGGAATCCCTGTCCGGGGTTGAAACAAAGTCCTGGCTCCCCGTTATTGCTTTTGAATAGGATTTAGTCATAATAAAATGATTTTATTATACCAAAGGTTTCGTTGTTGGCAGGTAACCCATAGCGGGCCTTTAACTCAGTTATATATTTTCGGCTGGGAATAGCAGTTTGACAACCGGGACGGGATAATAAAAGTAAAATGAATAATGTCAAATACCTTGTCATTAACCAATATTTTTCAATTAATTTTTGAGCCGTCAAAAACCCGTTGTCCATACAACAAACCCTGAAGTGTCTGTTTTATTTGTGATCGTTGGTGCGGATTACCGGGACAAGCGCCGTTGCCCTATTCCGTTTGGAAATTTATATCCATTTGCCAGAATGAAAAATACCACTAACCGTGTATCCGGCCTTCTACCGGAAGGCCGTTCTGCCTGGCATAGGTATCAATAAGTGCGATTCGTTCCCCATCCGCTTTTATGGAACACGCTGGCCCTGGCCTGCTCAGCTGTTTCCCTTCCTGGCCAAAGGATAAGTTTTTGCTTTTGCGGAGCGGGGGAGAAAAGGGGGTGGGTCGGAGAGGAGACAGATGGGTGGTATTGCATACGTGGCGGCAACTATTCTTTTCTCAACGTTAATATCGGATTCATTTTTGCGGCATTCAATGTCAGCCAGAAGGCGCTGGAGATGGTGATAAAGAAGGTGACTACTGCTGCTACTGGGAAAATCAACCAATGAATGATTTCAAAATTGATGATGTCGAAGATTGCCTACAACCATTATCATTGAATAGACAGTGGTATAAAGTTTCGCCACAATTCTACGCTATCAATTTTAATGATCTCAATGTTTTGCACCATGTCTACAGGCCCCTCAAATTCCATTTCGAATTATCGCTGTTAAAATCAAATTCAGCCAGTGTGGGCGTACTGTCTCCAGAAGAAGTCAGCGCCAACTTTTTACCTGAAATGATAACTGACTTGGGCATGATCCTGTAGGGACCGTCCGTCAGTTGATCAATTCGCCATAGTTGTTCAGCTATACCTGTGAATGCTGGTACGGTTGTAACTTCTCCATCTGCAGTTGCGGCTAATGCGCGCTCTGTACCTGCCAGTACAATTTTATAATAAGGTCCGCCCAGGTAACCTGTGCTATCAGGTGCATCGGTGATCGTCCACTGCTGATGGGGGCGTGACATATAATCGCCGATGCGTGCAGCAATATTGCCAGTTGGCCATGTTTTACTAACGTCTGCCAGTTCCTGTGGTGGAACGGGTTTAATGGGTTCATTGTTGGGCTGTCCAAATCCCCGTTGTCCGCCGGTCATTCTTGTAAGGTCGACTGCCAGTTCTAAAGCATATCCTCTTCTCACGGATTCAATTTCATAAGTCATTTCTTTGAACTTCTCGCCTGCAACAGGCCATCCATCTTTCCATAATAGTGGAAGGATGCCCAACACACTGCGACCGCTCTGCGCCAGGTCTGCCTCGTAATGGATGGACATTTTCTCAACACCCGGCTCGATAATCGTATGTCCAAAATGACCGGGACCGATCAAGCCTCCGCGTGTCGCAACGACCATTTTGCCGCCACCTTCCAACATGTTTCTGCCTACGTTATCCAGATAGGGACCGGTGATTTTTTTTGAACGGCCGACTACCACATTATAGGTAGAGTTTGCGCCATCGCAACAGCTACCATGCGTGGCAAGGAGGTAATACCAACCGTCACGATATACTAAATCCGATGCTTCACATACAATAGCCACATTAACAGGTTTATTTCCGTTTTTAAGTTTACCCGTCTTTGGATCAAGTTCTACAATTCTTATGAATCCGAAATAGGTACCATAGGATAACCAAAGGCGCCCGGTAACAGGATCCAACATAATACCGGGATCGATGGCATCATTTTCTTCATAGCCATCAGAGCTGGCAACAACAATGGGTTCAGAGTATTTGAAATCCGGGGACGTTGGATCAAGCGTTTTGTTCCACATAGTAAGGATAGCACCTTTATGTGAACTGCTTCCTCCGGTTGC